>Ga0180432_10000256_pt1 | contig 84541 bp, 66 predicted proteins | sample SS_ome_10_FD_132414 | JGI IMG/M metagenome (GOLD analysis project Ga0180432, IMG submission 132414) | Hypersaline lake sediment archaeal communities from the Salton Sea, California, USA - SS_1_MS_2 metaG | ecosystem: Environmental > Aquatic > Non-marine Saline and Alkaline > Hypersaline >... | reverse complement strand
GAAACATATCTCACCCTTTATCTTTTTGGGAATCGATGGATGGATCGCTTGAAACCTCTACGGCGGCTCCGGCCATAATGGAAGTGAAAAGACCCAGTCCGATCTGAATATTGTTGTTGTGATGCATTTTTTTTCTGATCTTTTTCCTCAGTCGTACAAGATCCGTAAAACGCAGCGGAAAACGGTCCTGCAGGCGTTTCACATAATCCCGGGAAAAAAGCCGACGATTCCGCCCGACGGCTTCCGTGATCAAAAGCCGGTAGATCTTCACGATAAGATCGCGCATTCGATCCGCAAGCGGCTCTAATCCCCGCGACGAGAGATTTTTTACTCCACCTGATCTCTCAGCCATCGATGACATCTCCGCTGCTTCTCCTATATACGCTTATCCTCGGAAAAAGGTTCAAACTCTTCAAGCGGCTTTCCGCCTATCGCCCGATCAAGGCGAATGGAACCGGGTGGAACTCAAACCCATGATCCGCCCCATAATCAGGCACGGCGATCAAATGCATTCATCCTTCCTGACTCGGCTTTCAATCCGGAATTTGCCACGCAGCATTCATGACGGGGAATATCACTTGAATTCGATTTTCCCAAATACGTCTTGATTCAACGGTTTCTTTCCATCGACACCATCAGAGGCGCCGCCGTTTTGTCCTTATCCTGTCCCAAATATAGGGTTGTGTGGGGGAAGGGGATTTCGATATCCTGTTCATCGAAAGTTATTTTCAACCGCCGTTTAAACTCCCGTCCCATAGCCCACTGCCGGCCCGGTTTGGTCGTGAGACGCGCTCTAATGACAACGGCAGAGTCTTCAAACCGATCTAATCCCATGATCTCTATGGGTTCCAGGATATCCTGAGCGTATGGATCTTCTCTGCGTATTTCCTCATCAACCCGCCGCATGACCGCGATCACTTCATCCACATCCTCACGATAGGCGACTCCGATATCGAGCATGTATCGACTGAAATCGCGGGTTTTATTGGTTACGGTCGTGACCTCGCCATTTGGTATGAAGTGGACGTTTCCTTCCAGGTCCCTCAGCACCGTCAACTTCAGGTTGATACGCTCAACCGTTCCGCTGAGGTCGGCGATTTTCACATAATCGCCTACCCGGATTTGATCTTCGAGCAGGATGAAAAAACCGTTTATAATGTCCTTAACCAGACTCTGACCCGCAAATCCCACCGCCACTCCGACAATCCCGGCAGCCGCCATAATAGGACCGATCTTGACGCCGACTTGATCCAGGATCATCATCAAGGCAACGGCCCCGACGACAATATTCAGAGCATTGCGGATCACTGACGACAGAGTCTTCGCCCGCTTATTTAAGTCCTCCCGATCTCTTTTCTTAACGAAAAAACGAGTGAATCTCCGGGCCAGTTTTCGAAAGATCCTCATGATTCCGGCGGTCAGGAGGATAATCAGAAAAATCCTTATTCCACTGGTAAGGAACCAATCTTTCACCAATACCAGGATTTCATTCAAATTCATGCTCCTCTCCCTTAACAAAAATTGATTTAATTATACACCATGCCGCTTGAACACCCTATCTCCGGAATATGCCGACAAATCACAAACGGGCGGCGCTGGGAACTGACGGGAAAAGCCCTAAGGCAAGACACCGACGCTGCGGATCAACATCCGCTTCCTCCGGCCGTTTTTCGGAGCTGTGGGTGCCGTTGTTATCTTCTTCTTGCCGCACGAAGTCGAAACGGAGAAAGTATCCCGACCGCGTTGACCTCCCCGTAAAGAATGCTCTTTCCGTTCAGTTGGGGCCACCATCCGCCTTTTTCCATACGCGTTCCTCCGCGGGAGATCAAAATATATGCCGTCGGATGAGTGAAAAACGCTTCAGGCAGCATGTCGACCCAGATAAGAAGGGTATCGTCTTCCAGCAGCATGGATTTTTCGAAAGCTCCGTCCGTCAACACATCATCCGCATGAAGCGGAATAGGATGGATGTGTATCTTGATCCTGTGCTCCAAAGACCGGTTGTGTTGAACCGAACCGATCTCGATCGGAGAGATCACGGCATACCGACTATCCGGCATGTCGAACAGCTCTTTCCCATTGAGATACGGCCGCCGGTGTCCTTTCCACAGGCGAATATCCTGATCGGCAATCAGGATATAAATCCTGAGGTGGGCGGATTCGGACCTGGGGTCCATATCCACCCAGATCAAAAAGGTCCGGTCACTTATAAGAAGACGATCGCCGTATTCACCATCCCTCAGGCTGTCCCCCGGATTCAATACATGCGGGTGAAAATGCACATGGATATACGGATCAAGAACCTGTGATGAAAGATAAAGCGGCAGCAGCAATACCAGAAACAGCTTTATCATCTTCATCTTGCCCCCTCCTAATCAAAGCTGCAAATCATCTCTTCCTTCGTTGAGATTGCCGAAAGGACATCCTCTCCTCGAACAATCAGAGCTTTCGTGCATTATGAACCGCATTTCTTTATCAGGCTATCCAGCTCTCCGCGCTGAGCGGATGAGAGCCGCCCGGCAAAGCTTTTTTTGAAGCGATTAAAAAAATCGAGAGCCTTGATTTTGTCGCCCTTATTAAAATACGCAAGTCCCAGATTATAAAGAACCGGTCCTTGATCAGGTTGAAGTTCCAATGATCTTTCCAGACAGATAATTCCGCCCTCCAGGTTTCCGGCTTGGAGATAAGCATCCCCCAATCCCGAATAGGCGGCAGCGTATTCGGGATCCAATTCGATGGCTTTTTTATAATATTCCAGAGAAGCTTGAAAGGCGCGAACATCCTTATTTTTTTGGGCAAGCACGAATTGCATGAAAGCCAGATTATGATAAGCTTTGGGATAGCGGGGATCGATGCGCAGCGCTTTCTCAAAGGCCAGTCGAGCGGTTTCGAAATCGCCGGTATTTTGATAGGCGACCCCCAAGATCGTCCAGAGCTCCGGATCATAATCCATCTGACGCAGACGCGCAGCGGATGCCAACTCGACAGCTTTGTCATTCCGGCCGGTGCGGATCAGATAGACGATATATTTATAGAGAATCTCATAGCTGTTCGGATTGATGCTGAATCCCCGCTCCAAGACCTCGAGCGCCTCGTCCGTTTTCCCCTGCCCTTCGAAATATAAGGTCGCCAGATGCGCATAAGCGACATCGAAATCTTTTCTTGAAGAAATGATCTCCTTCAATATGCCGATCCCTTTTCCGACATTTCCTGCCTGATAAAGAAACCAGGCTTCATTGGCTCGATTATAAAAGGGCAGCAGGGTTTTGACGTCATTCCGGGGAGCGCTGTCCTCTCCCGCTCCGGCGGCCGCCGCGCCGCCCACATAACCCAGAGCCCGCAATTTTTCCAGCGATGCCCGATCCAGAGTCCTGCCCGACTGCTCCGCTTCCGGCGAAGCGTCGCGTGCGATGATATCATCGAGTTTTTTTCGAAACGGATTCAGGTCACCGGCTTCCGCCAGATTTTCTTGTTCGCTAAAATCCTTCTTCAGATCATACAGTTCTTCGATCGGGGACTTGATGAACTTGAAATCATGGCTTATAACGCCCTGCAGCGGAGCCCATCCCATACTGTAGTGTGGAGACAGGGATTCGAAATAAAAATCCCTCTGAGGGAATTTCCTCCCCCGCATGGCCGCTGTCAGCGACCGCCCCTGCAGATGCCCCGGTGAATCCAAATCCAGCAAATCGCAAACCGTGGGAAAAATGTCCAGATGGCTGACCGCACTCTCCACTTTTCGCGGCTTTATCCCCGGCTCCGCTATGATGAGGGGAATCCAGAGAGTGGTGTTATATGCGAAAAATCCGTGGGTTTTCTCCCCATGCTGTCCCAGCGATTCCCCATGATCTCCGGTGAAAATCACCACGGTATCCTCGAGGATTCGGGCGGATTTCAATTCATCGAAAAAAACTCCCAGAACATCATCCACATAGGCGACTTCGCCATCGTAGGGTGACGAAGCATATGTTTCATCGAAGGGCGCCGGAGGGGAATACGGATCATGAGGATCATACACGTGGACCCAGAGAAACCAAGGCGAGGCCTGTTCTTTGACCCAGGATAAGGCTGGAGAGGTTACATCTTCAGCCTTTCTTTCCAAATCCATTTTGACTTCCGAGCTCCGATGACCGAAGTCATCATCATACACGTCGAAGCCTTGCGCCAATCCAAACTTTCGGTCCAGCGGAAACGCGCCGACAAAAGCTCCCGTCGCATAACCTGAAGCCTTCATATGTTCAGCCAGAGTCAACAGCTCCTTCCGTACGACAAAATGCTGGTTCTCATGCACGCCGTGATAAAGCGGCGACACGCCCAGCATGATATTGGCATGGGACGGCAGGGTGGTGGAAGTGTTGGCGAAAGCCCGTGTAAAGAGAACTCCCTTTTCGGCCAATCCGTCGATATGCGGCGTCTTGAGATGAGATGCATCATAACAGCTCACTCGATCCGCCCGCAGCGTATCCACCGTGATCAGCAGGACGTTCGGCTTTTTCGGCGGCGCCGGCGAAGCCGATCGCAGGAATGGAGTAAGAATCATAAACCCGAAGATAATCGCCGGGAAAAACGCCCGCGGACATAATTTTCCCTGCTTTATAATTGCGTCTTTCATCATTTGACCCCGTTATTGATATGCAAACACATCTTTAACGATATATTTATGATAATTCAGACTGATCGATTTGCTTTTTCCCAAAAATTTATTATACCACTCTTGCTTTGGGGAAACAATTTCAGCGATAAAAATGGAAGATCATGATTTCGGAAATCCGTGCTGGTCTAGTCTTTCGTCACATCCCTCTTCACGTTTTTCCAGTAGGGATGTGACAGGTCTTCAAATATCGCCAGCGCCGCTTCCGATCCCTGTCCGGCGGCGGTAACGATCTGTTTGAATCCGCCTTCCACGTCTCCCGCCGAATATATCCCCGCGATATTGGTCCGGTGACGCCCGTCATGCCGGATGAATCCATCTTCATTCAGCTCCACTCCGGTCTTTCGAGCCAGTTCCACCGCGGGATCATACCCGATCGCAATAAAAATTCCGGAAACCGGAAAATTTTCCGTCTTGCCGTCCCGGTTGTCGATGAGTTCGAGCCCTTCCACCTGTTTGTCTCCGAGGATCTTTTTCACTTCGGTATTCAGTTTCACTTCGATCCGGCTTTCAAAGAGCGCTTTTTGCAGATGTTCCTGGGCCCGCAGGGTATCCCTCCGGTGAACGAGGATAACCTGGACGCCGATATGGTGCAGGTTGAGCGCCTCGGTGACCGCACTGTTTCCTCCGCCGACGACCACGACCCTTTTCCCCTTGAAAAGCGGTCCGTCACACGTGCTGCAGTAGCTGACGCCGCTGCCGGCAAGCCTTGATTCTCCATCGATGTCGAGGTGTTTGTGAACCGCACCGGTCGCCAGCAGAACGGCCCGGGCCGTAAACCTCCGCCGGGTGGTTTGTATGCGGAGTCTTTTTCCGGGAACGATAGAAAGAACTTCTTCGCCGGGGAATATTTTAACGTATTCCAGAGCATGACTGACCAAAAGGTCCACCAGGCGTTTACCTCCCACCTGAGTGAGCCCCGGATAGTTCTCCACCATCGGCGTGGTCGCCACCTGTCCTCCCAGCGCCTCGCCCTCGATGACGACCGTATCCAGACCGCTGCGAGCGGCATAGATACCCGCGGTCAATCCTGCAGGCCCCCCCCCGACAATCACCAAATCGGCCTCCAACTTCTCGGCATCGCTGTCGGGGATGAAGATCCGCTGTTCCTCCATCTTCTCCAGCGAGGCCATGAACAGTTCTTCGGGCTGCGCTCCGCGGGCGATCAAGACATCATCGACATAGGTTTGCGGAACACTGTGCGCGTGATATTCTTCAGCCAAATCCTGATTCACTTGAATATCGACGATCTCCAGCGAAATCATGCGGGGATTTTCAATGACCGCTTTTATGATATTGACCACCTGTTGGGGACAATAGGGACAGGTCACGCTCACGAAGATACGAACCTTTCGCGGCGTCTTGATCCGAGCCAGAATCTTTCTGGATTGATCGCTGATCCCGCTGTTTCGGAACCCCAGCATGCTTATAAGCTGAATGAAGGTTTTTCCCTCTTCCCCCAGGGGAGCACCCATCCATCGGATCCGGGTGCGATCCGGATCGAACAGCAGCGTGGGAGAACGGACAATATTCCATTTTCGTGCAAGATCATGATCAAGTTCGTATTCATTCAGGGTGATCTTGGGCGTGACGGCGCGGATGACGCCGATAACTTCCCGGGCCGCCTGGACGAAGGGATCTTTCGCGTTCTTCCTGGCAAACAGAAGCACCGGGATTTCATACGGCATATCCCGGAACATCTCCTGCAGTCCGGCCTCGGCTTCCCTGAGCTTTTCCTCTTCCCGGGTATGCTGATGATCCTTTTTTTTCATGGTTTTTCCTCCGCTGAATGAGTGGAGACGAATCCTTCCAGTCTCTCCCCCCCCCGTCCATTTTCTCCTTTTTAAGCTTTACCACAGGAAAATATGCAGGTCAATTGCAAAGCAGAGCGGAATCGGAGAAAATAATGAAGTTAATGAGCGGCTGTCGAGAACGATTCCAAACGGCCCCCATGGGGACGCACGCATCAAGAACATGGTCCGATATTCTTTATGGCCGATAAGGAGGGGGAAATGAAAAAAAGCATCGTCATTCTAACGGCGGTATTGTGCCTGACGCCGCTGTTAACAGGCCGGAACCAGATCCGCCCTACGGCCACCTATTCTATCGTCGCCCTGGATAAGAGCACGGGGCAATTGGGCGCGGCTGTCCAATCCCATTGGTTTTCCGTAGGATCATCCGTCCCCTGGGTGGAATCCGGGGTGGGAGCCATCGCCACCCAGTCTTTCATCGACAAGTCATACGGCGCCCTCGGGATCGAAATAATGCGTACCGGGAAAAGCGCTCCTGAAACACTGCGGGCTTTATTGGCCGGTGATGTCAATCGTGCCGTTCGTCAGGTGGCGATGATCGACTTCCAAGGAAACACGGCGGCTCATACAGGGCTCAACTGCATCCCCGAGGCCGGCCATATCACCGGTGATGGATTTTCCTGTCAGGCAAACATGATGCTTAAAGACACCGTCTGGAAAGCCATGGAAACCGCATTTCTGCAAACGCAGGGCGAGCTGGCGGACAGGCTGCTGGCGGCGCTGGAAGCCGCTCAAGCCGAGGGGGGAGACATTCGCGGCAAGCAGTCGGCGGCATTGGTCGTCGTCAGGGGAGAGTCATCCGGAGTCCCATGGAAAGACCGCATGTACGATCTGCGGGTGGAGGATCATCCCGATCCTCTGGTGGAACTCAGGCGACTTCTCCGGCTCAACAAAGCCTACAACCACATGAATAAAGGGGACGAGCTGCTCACGGAGAACAAGGTGGAAGCGGCGATGGAAGCCTACACGAAAGCGATGAAGATGTATCCCGACAACACCGAAATGATATTCTGGCCCGCCGTTACCCTGGCCGCCATCGGCCGGGTGGAGGAAAGCCTTCCTTTATTCAAAAAGGTGTTTGCCCTGGATGCGGCGTGGGCGGTTCTCCTGCCGCGCCTCCCCAAGGTAGGTCAGTTTCCGGATGACAAAGCATTGATCGAGCGGATTCTCTCCCTGGCTCCCCCGAAATAAGGTATCCGGGCGGCGGGGTGAAGGAGCTCTTCCGTACCGCGATTACGGCTGCCTGGATACGTCGAGCCATGCTCTAACCGGCGGAGCCGCCGCCGCCTCCTCCTCCGCCGCCTCCTCCGCCGCTGAACCCGCCTCCACCGCCGGAGGAATAGTGCGCCGCCGAAGTGCTGGCCGCCTGGATCGAAGAAGACATGCTGTCGATGCTTTGTATCATGCTGTTGATACCGCCGGTTTCTATAAAGGATGCGTGCCGGTATCCGTAATACCAGACCGGAACCGCCGCTTTTTCATCCTTGAGAATGATCGGCAGCATTTTGATGATCTTCTTGGCGTTGCCGAAGAGGATGCCGAAAACCAGGTAGTGTTCCCACAGCTTATAGGCTTCGGGAGGCAGGTTTTTGAAGCTGGAAAAATCATCCAGGAAATGATCCAGTGCTTTCCACAATTCATTCTCCCGCGCCCATGACAGGGCGCGCCTCTTTATTTTAGGGATGAGGATGACGGCGAGGATGAAGAGAATGACGTTCCCGGTCAATAGTGCCAACGGCCAGGTAACGGCCATGAAGAGGTTGCGTTTTTTTATGCTCGCCGGCTCGATGAACTCCTTTTTTTCGGCTTCTTCTTTGATCATTTTGCTCCATGTTTTGTACCAGACCTGAAATTTCCGTGGATTTTTCTCAAGATGTTTCTTGAAATCGTCCAGTTCGATCCCGGCGCCTTTTTCCGGAGCCGCCTGCCCCACCGTCACAAACAAATGTTGAAGAAATTCCTGCTCATAAGACAAAAGAATATCCTCTTCATCTGATTTCCGCAGGGTGATGGAAGTCTTCACTTCCTGTTTGGTACCGAAAAGCCGTTTTTTTTCAACCATTCTATCCTGTATTTCCAGGAAACCGCGGCGGGCCAGATCGAATAATGTAGCCGTAAAGGAGCGGGGCGTGATAAGGGCGCCTTCCCTGCGCAGGACTTCCACCAGCGCCGGCGGCAGGTCCGAGGGCGGTTCTCGGGTATAGTCGGGAATATCGGAAAAGCGATAATCCCTGCCGACCGCTTTCCAGGTTCGCACATAAAAGATCAGCCAGATCAGAGGGCCGAACACCAGCCACACGCCCCAAAGAATCAGCAAGAGCCGCACCCTCCGCCGGGACCTGGCCCCGGCCTCCCGGGCCCGCTCGGCGCGCTCGATGGTATCCTGGACGAATTTCGCCTCTTCCGCTTGAATCGCGCTTCGCGAAAGCCTGTCGGAGGCGATACCCGCGACCATTCCCTCCGGCCATGCCATTCGTATTTCGACGAACTGACGAGCCGGAACATTGAGCGCCGTAAAACGGGCGGTTTTCAGATCAATGATCTCCGCCCTCCCCGAAAGCGGTCCATGACCGTATACGAGAAGATCTTCCCGCGATGAGACCGCCGCCGGAAGCGACACATTGATCGTCACGATTCGGGTCGGTTTTTCCCACCCCTCTCCGATCATTCGCCAGTACAGTTCCGAGACATCCGAGTAGCTGAAAATCCCTTTCCGAATTCGGTAATGGATGTGAAAAGTGCGAAGGGTATCGCTCGCACGGTAATACCATTTCGCCTCGAAGCGCGCACCGCTTCGGGAAATCTCCGTTTTCAGTTCCCTGCCGTTCCCGTCCCGGATTGAAAACTCATCCAGTTCGACGAAGTATCGGTGTCCCATGCGATCGACTCGGAGCGGAATCCAAAGCGACGCCCAGGAAAAAGTCCCATGGAACTCGTACGTCCGGTATTCGTCCACGGTGAAAGACCCATCCCGGGCAATCCCCACATCGATCCTGACTTCGGGGAAATAGAAATCCTTGGATTGGGCTTCCACCTCGGATGGCCCTGAACCCGCGATCAGGAAAAAACCGCAGAGTAAAATTCGCCGTGCAAATCCGGTTGTTTTTTTCATGGAGTCCATCCCTTTATGTGCATTATCTCCGGGGAAAATACCACATTCCGCATCCTGTTGTCGAATTTGGGAATGGAGAAAAAGCGATAATGCAAAATAGAACAAAATAATTTTTCATCCCCATTATCTCGTTTCTTCCAACCAGACCGGCCTTGCCGTCTCGTTTCGGCTGAATTCATGAATTTCCAATTTACATCGCGACCCCAAGAATGATAGAGTATCCGGTTCGTATTGGGATATATCATCATAAACATTCTTGGTCCATGAAAGGAGAAGTAATGAGGAAAAGATTACCCGCTTTAGCTCTATGCGGCCTGCTCGCGCTCAGCATGCCGTCATTTGCCGACCAGGTCGCTCAGGTCGTTTCCGCGACTCCCGGCACAGCCGGAAACCTCAGTCGGTTCGGCGCCACGACCCAGGCATTGGTTTCATTTTTCAACGCCGAGATTCAGAGGGGACACCTGAAAACCGCCCGCAGCCAGAATGATCCTCTGGCGCGCATGGAACACCGTCGGTATAATCAATTCTTCCAAGGAATTCCGGTTTTCGGCGGCGAAATCATTTATCATTTCCGCGAAGGAATGATTGAGAGCATCAACGGCGTCTATTATCCGATCGAGAATTGCGACACGCAGGTCGTGCTCTCAACCGCCGAAGCGGCAGGCATCTTCCGGCGGCATCTGGAAGAAAAGGATTTGACGGAGAAAACGGAAGACACCCGTCTGCTGCTCTACCCCGTCAGCACGAATGATATTCGCCCCACCTACCAGATCACGCTGGAAAAGGAACAGCATTACAGCATGACAGGGATCATCGATGCCCGAAGCGGCGAGATTTTGCTCGAATACTCCAACATCCATTTCGACGACCCCGCGATCGGCCTCGGCGTCGGATACCATGGAGCCACTTTTAAACTACCCACGACCCTGACCACCAACGGGATTTACGGGCTCTACGACGAAGCCCGCATCCGACCGGTTAAACAGTACACCGTGGACTATCGTAATATGTCGATCCCCGGAGACAACGACAACTACTGGGACCGCAACGGCGTCGCGGTCTGCGCCCATGTCTTCATCGGCTTCACCTATGATTTCTACTACGGTTTCTTCGACCGGGAGGGGATCAACGATAACAACCTGGACACATTCGTTTTTGTGCAAAACAACAAATACCGCGACAATGCATTCTGGAATGGGGAATCCTTGAATTTCTGTATCACCGGAAGTTCCAATAAGCAGTACGCGGCCGCCCTCGACATCGTCGCCCATGAGTATTCGCACGGCGTCACCAGTTACAGCTCGAATCTTATTTATTCATTCGAATCGGGAGCTCTGAACGAATCCTTCTCCGATATTATGGGCACCGTCGCGGAGTTTTATTGGTTCCCCCAAGGCAACGGGCTCTACCATGCTGACTGGTATATCGGAGAGGACGCCGGCCACAGCTATAACATCAACAAATGCCGGAACCTCGCCAATCCCAATTCCAATTCACAGCTGGGAGATTGGCGCTATCCCGACCCCTGCCATCTCCGCCAGAAAATCAACTGCTCCTCCAGTCTGGACAATGGCGGCGTTCATCTCAATATGACCATATACAGCCACGCTTTTTATCTGCTGGCCCACGGAGGAAGGAATAAGGTCTCCGGCATCACGGTTCCTGGAATCGGCATAGAAAAAGCGGCCAGAATCTTTTATCGCGCTTGGGTTTTCTACCTGACGCGGACTTCGAACTTTCAAAATGCCGCTAATGCACTGCTGACAGTAGCTTACACCGATTACGGCGCCAACAGCTCAGAGTACAATCAGACCGTTCGTACAATGCAAGCCATCGGCTGGACCGTCAACTAAGGAAAAACCCATGAACAAACGCAACACAGCACTCATCCTCTTTATCCTGCTGACAACAGGTTTTCTCTGCACGACAGCGGCGTCGGCGTCGACTCAGGTTAAGGTCAAGGTCGCCGCCGCCAATATCCGCAAAGGCCCTTCTCTTCAAAGCCAGGTGGTCCTTCAGGCTCCCAACGGATCCCTCTTCGAAGTCATCTCCAAATCAGGAGAATGGTATCTGATAGATCTCGCGCCCATGGGGAAGAAAGGCACGGGCTACATCCATACGTCGGTGGTCGTCGAAACGACCGAATATACCCCTCCCCAACCTAAAATGCGCAAAAGCTCCCCTCCCCCCCCCGCCTCATCCGCACCCCGGGTTCAGCGCAAAGCTCCCACCGGAATGAAAAAGGCCTATCTTCGCGTCGATGCCGGCATGGGACTTCAGGAAGAATCCTGGACGGCATCCTGGACGGAAACCTTCTATTACGAAGACGCCGCATCCACCATCGTCTACGACGTTGTGAAAGGATATTCTTTCAGTGGGGCTTTCGGTTATCGTTTCACGCCTTCTCTGGGATTGGAAATCGGTGCGGACATCTATTCTCACGAGCTCGCGAGCAGCTACTCCTCTTCCATACCTCATCCCCTGATCTTCCAGTCCCCACGCAGCGCGGAAGGCAGCAACTCATCAACCCTCAGCGAAAACGCCTTTTTCCTCAATGCCGTCCTGGGTCTCAATATGGGAAAGTTGGGAATCGACCTCTTTGCCGGCCCGGCTTATATCATGGCAAAAGCCCCCGTTTACACGTCTATCAGCATCAACGACGTCTATCCGTACGATACCGTTTCCATGACGGCGGAGTTGGATTCCAAATCCGTGAATGCATTCGGCTTCGATGCCGGACTCAACGCCTACTTTTATTTCAGCGAAAGCCTGGCTTTGGGCGCGGGCGCCCGCTATCTTTACGGCAAAGCGACATTCGATACGGGAACCGATCTTCCCAATCCGGAGATTATTCTGGGAGGACTCAAGGTCAGCGCCGGACTCAAGCTTTTGTTTTAATCCGGCCGGATCTGATACGACAAGGGGGGAAGCGTCGCGGCGCTTCCCTCTTCGAGATTCCTTCGGCGGTCGCCCGTACCACCGATCCTCCCAACGATCGCAAGATCAGAGAGAGACGGTGACCAGAGCGGCCAGAATCTCCTTGAGTTTTTGTACGGCTTTCGTTTCATCCTCCCGCTCGGGATCCAGGATATCATCCACCGTGATGCCGCTTTCACCGTAAAAAGCCGAATTGGCATCCCTGTCAACGCGGATCGAGGCGCCGCTGAGAGAAACCCCGGCAAAAAGCCCCTTGCTCTGGGAATAGGAATAGATTTCTTCTTCAAGCTCGAGATCGGTGCTCATTTCGGCTCTTCTGCCGACCGGGCCGGCCGTCACACTGATATCGGCCCCCAGGGTGATTTTTCCCTCGGCGATATCCCTGATTCGGTTCCGCCCCACGAAAACCAGTACGATATCCGCTTTCTGCACGCCGATCTGCCATCCGACGCTCCCCCCCACAAGGGTGACAAAGAAGGGATCGCTCCAGCGCGCGCCGCCCTGCCGCGCCATGACGATCCCTTCTCCGTATTGGCCGCCGATTCCATAGGCGGCTTTGATAACTCCCGGAAAAACAGCGATGGCCGTGGCTTTACGCAGGAGGACTTCCGGAATTTCGGCGTCCGGATTATCCATCAAAGCCACGATGACATCCGCGGCTTTTTTCACCCTCTCTACGGAAACTGTCGGCTCCGGTGAAGCCCCTAAGGCCCCGCCCGGGTCACCGACATGATGAGGATCGTGCCGACACAAAATGCTTTAAATACGTCCTTTCCAGATAAAACTCCCATTATATTCGCTCCCCGGAAAACCGATCATTCCGCGCCGACCTCATATCGGCCCTTTCGATACGCGGTTTATTTTTTTCTTATTTCCGTTTTCAAGTATTGGTCGAAAAAATCCGCCATATCCAACAGCATCCGGCGCCGATTCTTCCGGCTGCGCACATAATAATTTTCTCCGGGGTAGGCCTTGTGGCGAAACACCTTATAATGACGTTCCAATTCGACGGCAAACAACCGTGACTGTTCAGAACCCGGATAGAGACCTTCTCCGTGAATCAGGAATACGGGAGTTTGTATATCCGTGACATGATTTATGGGGGAAAGTTCCCGGTACAACTCTTTATTTTCCCGCCAGGGTCCGATCTCATAATCCCAGAGCTTGACGTGCCGCAGCTCCGCGTGGGTGCAGGCCCAAATCCAATCACCGTAACCCGAACACGGCACCGCCGCCTGAAAATAACCGGGGGCATTGGTGATCGCGGCCATGGACATAATGCCTCCATAGCTGGTTCCGGTTATTCCCATGTTGTCGGCGTCTACGTACTCCTGTTTTTTCAGATATTCAGCTCCGGCGATGACATCCTGCAAATCGCAGCGTCCCCAGCATCGATTATTGGCGTCGGCGAAAGCACGCCCGAATCCGGAGCTTCCGCGAATATTGGGAAGCAGCACGACATAACCCCTGCTCACCATATATTGCACGCCGCTTTGAAAAGTGTCGGAGAATTGAGACGTAGGTCCACCGTGAATCCAGAGGATACCCGGATATTTATCTCCCGGAAGGATCTTCCGGGGCTTATAAAGATAAGCATGAATCGTCAAACCATCAGGGCTGCTGAATTGAATCTTTTCCGGACGGATCAGAGACCGCTCCAGATTTCCCGACGGCATCGATTCGGTAAGACGCCGATGGCTCCGATTTTTCTTATCCACGATATAAACATCGCCGGGTCGGGTGGGGGTCTGAAGCAGATAGCTGATCCGCTTTCCGTCCGGAGACCACCGTGGAGATGAACACACCCCCGTTTTCGGCGCGACCCAGACATCCGATTTCCCGCTCGATACCGAAGCCACACACAGATTGACCGTCCCGTTATGGTTCGAAGTGTAGACGATGGACCGGCCGTCGGGAGACCACTCCGCTTCCGATTGATCCGCGTTTTCCCGCGAAAGCGGCCGCGGCTCCCCTCCCTCGAAGGGAACCAACCAATAGTTGATCCACCCGCTTCGGTAGGATCGAAAGAAAACCAATTTCCCGTCGGGAGAAACCCTCGGGTATCCGAATTTTCCGCCTGAATAATAATCAAAGAAATTTTCGTCGCTGAGGATCACACGGGGATTCTCTCCTTCGGCGGAGATAACAACGATTTCATGATCGATCCAGGATTCATCCATCCTGACAAAAAGAATATGGCGAGAGTCAGGTGTCCAGGTGGGATAAACTTCATACACGTTCTCCCGCGTGAGGCGAACGGCCTCACCGTCCGGAATGGATATTTTCCAGACATCATAATCACCGTATACATCTCCCGAAAAAGCGATCCAGCGGCTGTCCGGCGACCAACTGAAAGCATTTATCCTTCCCCCTAATCGCGTCAGGCAAATATCCCGGCCGTCTTCGATCGACCAAGCCCACAATTCCGGGGACCCGTTCTTATTCGAGAAATACGCGATCCAGCGACCGTCGGGAGACACAGCGGGGAGGTTGGGCATAAGGAAATGCCCCGTCCCGCCGAGATCGAAGGGAAGCCGCTGCGGAAATCCTCCGTCCGGGTGGACGCAAACCATCCCCCCCGGATTGAGCCCCGAGGAAAACACGATCCGGGAACCGTCCGGATACCATTGGGGCGAAGCGGCAACGGAGTTGATCCGGAGCAGAATATCAAGCGAGGGTCCGGGGAAAGATTCCCCGGCATGCCCGATTGAAACCATCGACAGAATCAGCAGCCAAACGGCCGCCGTTCCTACAAATCGTTGATTCATTTTTTCTCCTTTCATATCACCCTCTCTCGGAAAATGAAGAGCCGTCCCGAGTGCAATCAAACCCGGGCGACAACCGCAAACGGAATCCTTCACCCATCATAAAAACTGGTATTATTCTCGCAAAAAAACCTGGAGTTATCAATCCGCAAAAAAAAGAGATGCGAAAGCCGCCAACGGAATTTCAGATGTAGATCAGGACTAATCCTTCGGCCACCAGAGCAGACTTATCCTCATCCTCGATCTCGAGAGTGTTTTCGATCCGGATCAAAGCCTTTCGGGATCCCTGAGGGATGACTTCCTTGAGCACCGCGCGATTCCGGATCCGCCCCCCCGACTTGACCGGATTGACGAAACGCACTTTCTCCAGCCCGTAGTTGATGACCATACGACTGCGCCTTTTGAATATTTCATATTGGAAATTGAAATACGGCAGCAGGGAAAGCAACAAAAAGCCATGGGCCACGGTGGACCGTAAAGGGCTCTTCTTTGCAAGTTCCTCATCGATATGAATCCACTGCCGATCCTCTGTGCATTCCGCGAAGGCATTGATCCGATCCTGAGAGATCTCGACCCAATCCGAAAGCCCCAGTTCCACCCCTGTCTGTTCCTCAAGCCATTCTAATGTGAGTTTGTCCGTCATAATCCTATCTCGTTGGAAATTGAAAACACCTTACACTTTCCCAGCGTCAACGTCAACTCAAAGACCTCATCGCGGTAAGAATAAACGGAAAGGAGACAAACCAAAGAAATCGATCTCAGCCTTCGAGGTCGCCACGGCCGGATTCCTTCTCTTCCCGGGCTCCCTCGTCCTTTCGGCGTTTGATAACGACGAGCGTAATATCATCAATAGGAGGGGAGTTTTTTATATGGACCGTAACGGCCTGCAACACGGCCGCCTGGATTTCTCGTGCCGATTTATGAAGGTTGGCGCGAATCACTTCAATCAGCCTTTCTTCCCCAAAAAGGTCGTCGGACATTCTCGGGGTATCGGGATCGGCCGCTTCCGTGATCCCGTCGGTAAACATGACCAAAGCTTCACCCGGTTGAATCCGAACGCTCTCCTGGGCGTAATCCCGATCCGGGAGAAAGCCGAGCAGCAGCCCTCCCGCTTCCAACCGTTGGACACGACCGTTTTCCTGGAAGAGCATTGGGGGATTATGCCCGGCATTGGTGGAAGTGAAACAGGAGCGGCTCCTGTCCAGGACTCCGTAGAAGAAAGTCGCGAACATATGTATGTCCGTGGACCGGACCAGCAGATTGTTCATCCGGTCCGCTACGGCCGCCACCTGTTCCGATTTGATCACCTGAGCATGAAGCGAGGCCTGAAGATTCGCCATCAATAAGGCCGCCGGAATCCCTTTTCCGGAAACATCGGCGATGGCGATCCCGAGGTGGCCGTTCTCCACTTCAAGAAAGTCGAAATAATCCCCTCCGACCTGCTGACTGGGAAGACTGGTCCCTGCAATCTCGAAGCCCGGAACCTCCGGCATCTCATGCGGCAGGAGCTGTGCCTGAATTTCCCGGGCCGTGTCCAGCTCGCTCTCCAGGCGCTGGCGCTCAAGTTCCTCTTCCCGGCCCTTCTTTACCGCCGCCGCCATGACGTTTATCGAATGGGCCAAATCTCCCAACTCGTCTTCATTCGGAAGCACGATGTGAATATCCAGATCTCCGTCCGCGATCCTTCGGGTTCCTTTATGCAGGGCCTTCACCGCGGAAGTAAAACCCGTCGTGATCCGAATCCCGAAAAAAAGCGCGAAGGCTTCCAAAAGCAGCATGGCCAGCATCAAAAGCGTCAGGGTCACCATGACGATCAAGCTCATGGGATTGTCCTCGGAAAAGAGCTCCGAGGTTATCGTACTCAATCCCGTCTCGACCATGAGCAGGATGCTGTCTTGTTCCATGGAATCCGATTCGAGGACGATCACGTCCAGATGGTTCATGCCGAAGTACTGAGGTCGATGCCAGAATGAGAGCCCCGATTCTTCATCCGCTGAATTTTGAGTCGCGCTGCGTTCCAATCGACCGGCGATCTCGTCTTCCCGCAACGAAGATTCCACTGTCAGCGTCCGTATGGATTTTTCCGACATGCCCGCTATGCTGAGCGGATTTTCAAACGATAAACGCACATCGCTGTGGACGATCCGGGCCAGATGATCCAACATACGGCGGTCAAGGAGGACGCCCCGCACGCGGATCCGTGATGTCTCGATCCCATCCAATCGGAGCAGCCAGATCTCGGATCCTATGAGAAAATAACGAGCTCCGCCCTCATTTATATAGTCAGGAAGCCGTAAGCGATTCGATTCCAGGGACTTGAGAAACGCCGGAATCCATCGGGGGCCGTCCGTTCGGCTTTCGGATTGAATCGGCAAGCTGAAATCAACTCGGACATCCGATATGATCCGGGGGAAATCGGCGTCCGCCGCCGCCAACTCCGCCCAACTCTCCAGCACGGCGCTGGCTCGAAGCGCCCGACTTTCGCCCAAGGTCGCGTAGAGGATGACCAATCCCATGCTCACGATCAGCAGCAGCGGAACCAGGGAGATGAGGAATGCACTGACCGCCAGTTTGGAACGAAGCTTAAGAAAGTGAAGCCGCATGGAAACAAAGAGATTGAACAGGCTGAAAAACCAGAAAAATCGCAGCGACCACACGGCATATTGAGCCAGACTCATGGCCCACGTCGCGGGGGGGGGCGCATCCTCCGCGGTATGCGGCCCGATCCAGATTACCGTCATGCAGAGGAAAACGATCAATCCCGCGAGGAAGATCAACGCCCGCCTTTTGGACGTGAGGTGCCGAAAAGGAAGGTATTTTCGGAACAACAAAAAAATACCGGCCATCGAAACCGAGGCGATCCAAACCATGTCCCCGGGCGGGGCGACGAACATGAGGAAGAATCCAAAAACCAGCCAGGCGATCCAGAACTTTTTCGCCCGCGCATCCAGCAGCAGCATCCTGACCGCTAATCCCCATGTGCCCATGGCCGCCGCTGCAATCAATGCCTGGAAGATAACCGAGTTGAATCCGAAAATCAGGAAAAAGCCCCAAACCGCGGCGTTTCCCGCCAGGATGAAGCCCATAAGCTTCCACACACGGTCATTTAAAGGCGATTTCGGACGTATTTCCATTCCCGTTAAGGACAGATCGCCGGAATAAGCCTTTTTCGGCTTGGAATCGTTGTCTTCTTTCATAGGTGTTTCCGTTTTATCGGAAGGTGATATTGTACCCTAAAATCAACGGCGATAAAACAGCGCTTCGGCGAAACGGCATGATCGACGGCCTCATCCCCCCCGTATAAATCCTGATGAAGTTCGAAAATGGCTCCGGCTTGAGAATCCCCCGATTCAGGCGTGCGATATCAGCACCGGGGACCGCGCATGATTCTCGCCGGAAACGTGATGAGGGCTTTGAACAGATCCAGCACAGCCGTAACCGTTATGCCGACCATCCGGAAAGGAATCAACAGAATCCAGATGACGGGGTACAGCAAAAGCGCCAGCAGCGCAAGAGGCCAGGCCAAGACCAAAAGGATCAGCCATAATAAAAATTTCAACACGCTTCCATCTCCTCAAGCTTTCGTTCGGTTCTTTCCCAATAATATGTACGCGGATGATCATGGAAAGTTCATCGCCGTCCGGCTCGGTCCTGGAAACGGAATCATCCGCGAACCCGAACGGGACAATCATTTGGCATAAAAAAAACGGATATATCCGTATCATATGGTATAATGTTTGGTCAAAAAAACAAGATCAGATTATCTGACGCACCATTCTCCCGGTAACTCGGATAATAAAACAACAAAGGAGATTATTTTGAAACGCAAATCTTTTTTAACCGTACTCATCGCGCTGTTCATATTGAACATATTCCTTCCGGCATCCCATCCGGACACTCAAAGCCGCAAATTAAACCGGCTTTTTCAGCAAATCGACCAGAACGAAAATGATTATATCGCATTCCTGCAGCAGCTCAGCCGGGCCACGAAAGAAGGCGAAGAAGCCGTTCAAAAACTGGTGGCCGACCGATTCAAGGCCCTCGGCGGCGAGGTGGAAGTTTTAAGCATTAAACCCGCCACCCTTGAATTCAAGAATGAATTTGTCGCCGACCAGGAAGTCTCTCAGATACCACGCACCAGCGTCGTGGGAAAGTACACGGGAGCCAAAAAAGGACCCAGTCTGCTTTTTTTCGCCCATCCCGACAATCCTCCTCAAAAGGGATTGGATAAGTGGACCTACCCCGCATTCGATGCCCAAATCGACGGATCCAAGCTCTACGGCTGGGGCGTCGCGGATGATCTGGCCGGAGTCGCCATCATGGCGGAAGCCATCGCCGCCATCCAGCACGCCGGCCTTAAACCCGGGGGAGACGTCATCCTCTGCAGCACCCCCGCGAAAAAAGGCGCTCAGGGTGTTATCGCTCTGCTCAGCAAGGGGTACACCGCTGATGCCGCCGTTTACCTGCACCCCGCTGAATCGGGAGTAGGCATGAGGGAGATCAAAGCCATCGCCTCGGGAATGCTGAGATTCCGCATCACGGTTCAAGGTCAGCAGCCCGAAACCACCGAACCCGGAAAAACCGCCTTCTCGCATCTCGGAACCAACGCGGTGCATAAAGCCATGAAGGTCGTCGAGGCTCTGCAGGCCCTCGATGCCGACCGGGGCGAGCGCGTCCACCATCCCCGTCTGGATAAAGCGGTCGGCCGATCCACCAACCTGTTGATCGCCTATATGAACGGTGGAACCCCGGGTGGTTACACACAGGTTCCCGAGGCATGCACCATCGGCGCCTCCTTGACTTTTCCTCCTCAGGAAAAAATGACATCGGTTCAGAAGGAGGTGGAAGAATGTCTTCGAAAAACCGCGCAGTCCGATCCCTGGCTCCGCCAGCATCCTCCGGTCATCGAGTGGCTTTTCGGCACCCAAGGAGTTGAAACCCCGGTGGAACACCCGCTCTACCAGACCGTAAGCCGGGCGATTCAGGACGTCACAAAGGCAGAGCCTTTCGTCAATCCCATGCATTCAGGCAGCGACATCAGGAATCCTTATCTGTACAGTGGAATTCCCACCGTCGGCTTGGGACCGCTGTGCGGGAACCTGGCTCAAAACGGTTTTATTGATGAATGGGTGGATGTTCCCGACTTTATCCGTGCCGTCAAGATCACGGCCCAGATCATCCTGGATTGGGGAAACCAAAAGTAGGACCTCCCCAAACCGGGATTCCACGCGGCTTGCAAAATCGCCGGCGGTTGTCGTATGATGATTCCATCCGGATTCTAGGGGAAATGATCTTTTCCGGAAGGAGGAATCATGAAGAGACATCTATCGACGGGGAGAATTCTTCTCGCGACGACCGTCGGCTTTCTGCTCCTCAGCGGATTCACTCAAGCTCAGGAGAAAAAGACCATGTCTTTTACGGACGTGGTTTCCCTCAAACGCGTTTCCAGTCCCGCCCTGGCGCCTGACGGCGAACAGCTCCTATTCACCATCTCCACCGCCGACTGGGAGAGGAATGAGACCGTCTCCCACATCTGGAAGGTGAACACAGACGGCGGCGGCCTGCTTCAGCTGACCAACGGCGAGGGAGGTGAGCAAGGAGGGAAATGGTCCCCCGACGGCCGCTTTATCGCGTTTATCACCAAACGATCCGAAGAGCCTCAAATTCATCTTATCCATGCACAAGGCGGAGAAGCGGTCGAATTCACCCATCATAAGGGCGGGGTTCGAAGTTTCGAATGGGCGCCCGACGGGAAAAGCATCTATTTTCTCGCCGACGATCCCCTTTCGGAAGCGGAGGAAAAGCGGAAAGAAGAACAAGACGACGCCTATATCTTTGAAAACGACTTCAAACACCGTCACCTCTGGGTGATAGGAACGGAGTCCAAAAAAGAAAGCAGAATCACGGAGGGGGATTTCACGATAAGCGGTTTCAAACTCTCCCGCGACGGCTCACATCTCGTTTGTCTCGCCGCGCCCACTCCCCTCTATGACGATTCGGTCAACGCCGAAATCTGGATCATGGATTTGGCGGACAATTCCATGCGGCGCATCACCGAAAACCGCATCGGGGAGAGCAACATCGCGCTGTCCCCCGATAATTCCCAAATACTTTTCGTCGCGGAAGCCAACGCCGAATTTGTGGATTATCACCAATCCGCTCTTTTTATCGTTCCGGCGGCGGGCGGGGAGCCGACTCCGGTTCTCCCCGACTTTCCCTATGAAATTTCAACCGCCGTCTGGTCCGCCGACGGCCGATACATCCTTTTCACGGCGAATATGGGCGTTCACTCTCAGCTATTTTACGTCAATCTATCCGATCTCAAAACCGAACAGCTGACCAACGGACTGCATGCGATCTATGGATTCGATTTCATTCCAGGGATAAACCAAACCGCCTACATGATAAACACGCCCCATAATCCCGGAACCTTCTGGATGAGCAAACTGGAGGATTTTTCTCCCGTCCTCATTCATGATCCCTATCCGGAATTGAAAGCCTTCCGACTGGCCAAGTATGAAGTCGTGCGCTGGAAAAGCACGGACGATGTGGAAGTGGAAGGAGTTCTGATTTACCCGATCGATTACGAGGAAGGGACACGCTGCCCCCTTCTGGCCCATACCCACGGCGGCCCCATGGGATCCGATAAATTCACTTTCGACGGGTACGCTCATGCCCGGGCGGGACGCGGTTACGCCGTTTTTAAACCCAACTACAGGGGAAGCACGGGATACGGCAATCCCTTTCTCAGGGATATGGTGGGACATTATTTCCTTCATGCGGACGATGATGTCATCACGGGGGTTCAGGCTCTCATCCAACGGGGGATCGCGGATCCCGACAAACTGGGAACGCTGGGCTGGAGCGCCGGGGGACACATGACGAACTGGCTGGTCACTCAGACCGACATGTTCAAAGCGGCTTCATCGGGCGCCGGGGCATCCAACTGGATTTCCATGTACGCCCAAAGCGATGTCCGCATCTATCGAACTCCTTGGTTCCTTGGCAATCCCTGGCAGCCGAATGCTCCCCTCAGCACATACCGCCAGCATTCTCCGGTTTTTTTCGCGCACCAGGCAAAAACGCCTACCCTGATCCTGTTCGGGGAGAATGACCGGCGTGTGCCTCTTCCCCAGGGGGTGGAGATGTACCGCGCTCTCAAAGCCAATCAGGTGCCTACGGAGTTGGTGATATTCCCCCGCTCCGGACACGGCCCGCGGGAACTGCGGCACCGGCTCTACAAGATGAATAAAGAATTCCACTGGCTGGAAAAACATATCCGGGGAAAGGAGTTTACATTCGATTCCCCGCCGCCCGTGAAGAATTAAACCCGAATATCAACGGATCAAACGAAGTGTCAAGGGATAGCGGTATTTCTCTCCGCTGTTGGCTTTCACGGATGCGATGATTACAAAAATCACATCCAGGATTCCAATCGCGATCAGAAGGAAAACACCGATCACCACCAGGATCAATATGGATGCCGCCACAGCATAGATGACGATCGATATCTGGAAATTCAACGCCTCTTTTCCCTGATCATCCACGAATGCGGATTCGTCTTTCTTGATCAACCAGATGATCAGCGGGCCGATAATAAAACCGAAAGGAATCACGAATCCCGACAGAGCCGTCAGATGCGCCAGCATCCCCCAAGTTCGTTCCTGAGCCTCATCCATTTTTGCCATTTTCATTCCTTCACAAATCAATTGATTGAGGATAAATCATTTCAGCGCAAAAACGCTTTTCCTCATCCGCCATCAAAATATCACAGCCTCCGCCGCATTGTCAAAACCCATGCATTGTCCAAGACCGGGGACCTCTCAGGAACGGCATGACTTGGCGGCAGGATATCCGAAGCCGCATGGAATCCGGAACTAAAACGGCGTTCTAGAGCGATGACTCGAGTTCGCATGCCGCGCTATTTATAATGTCGAAAGCCTCCTCGATCTCGGCGAGATGCGTCCGAAAACTGAGAATACAGATTCGGATTGCATAGCGGCCTTTGAGCAGCGTGCTGGATAGAAAGAGTTTCCGGCTGCGGACAATTTCAGCCAAAAGATTCCGATTGAAGCTCTCTATGTCTCCTCTTTTCGGTCGATAGCGGAATGTGATTACGGACAGCTCCGGCTCAGAAAGGCATTCGAATCCCGGCGTTTCCCGAAACCAACGGTCCATCATGCGGGTCAGCTCCAATTTTTCCGCCAGATTCTCCCGAAATGCCTCCGTTCCGTACAGCTTCAAGGGAAGCCAGACCCGCAATCCTCGATAAGAACGCGTCAGCTCCGGAGAATATTCCGTCGGATTCATTTCTCCAGGAGGCGTTTCAAGATCCTGCAGGTATTCGGCCGTTACACAGTGCGCCCTTCGCAGGCGTTCGCCGTCCTTCACAAGCAGACTGCCCGTTCCATAAGGCAGGAAAAGCCCCTTGTGAGGATCCAAAACGACGGAATCGGAGCGATCGATCCCCCTCAGGATGCGGGCTCCCTCAGGACAGAGGTTGAAGAATCCTCCGTAAGCGCCGTCGACATGATACCAGAGAGAAGCGTTTTCAGCGATATCGGCAAGTTCCTCCAAGGGATCCACGGCGCCGGTGTTGGTAGTTCCGGCGCTCGCAACACAAAGAAAAGGAATGAAGCCCTGCTCGCGGTCTTTTTGAATCGCGGTTTCAAACCGCCGCGGAACGGCGTGGAATCGATCATCCGATTCCAATATGCGGACATTCCGTTCGGGAATCCCCGCCAGCATGGCGGCTTTCAATATGCAGTGATGAGCCTGATCGGAAACATAGATCGTTCCGCGGGTGATATCGTCTCCCAAAATATGCCGGCGGGCGGTAACCACGGCGCTGAAATTCGCCAGCGAGCCGCCGCTGGTCAGGATGCCGCGGGCGGCTTCCGGATATCCCATCCAGCGCGAAAACCAATCCAGGACATTGGCTTCGAGACGTACGGCCGCCGGAGATTCGAACCACACCCCTACGTATCGATTTGTGGCCGCCGCCAACAGCTCGGCGACGGCGGAGGGATACAGCCCGCCTCCGGGAATGAATCCCATAAAAGCGGGATGAGCCGTATTGACGGAGACCGGAATGACCTCCCGCATAAGGAATTCAAGCAGGCGGGAAAACTCCATGCCGTTTTCCGGGGGGGGTTCTTTGAGACCGCGGGCGATGATGTCTCCGTTTTCGAGGTTGGATCTAGGGGAAGTCGGCAGGTTTCGGATATGATCGATCACCGCGGTCAGAGCCGTCTCCCCCATCTCCCGCATCTTTTCCGGAGACAGTTCGAGATCAAGTGGAGAATATTTTATCTTTTTCGTCATCGAACAGACATGATGCCAGCTCTTCGCAGAGACCGTCGGGACTCTGGATCTTGTCCAACCCTTCGAAAAGGTCCTTGAGTTCTACCATCTCCTCCAGAATGATCAAACTGGCAAGCTCCCGGTTATCGGAAGATGTTCTCAACTCGATCAGTGTCCCTCTTTGGACCAGTGTGATCGAAATATCCTCCTTACGGATCTGGTAGATATGTTCATCGATATTCATTGCATGCACATAGAATTCCTCGTTTCGAAAAGCCTGAAGGATTCGCGCGCTTATGAACTCCGTGATATGAGCGGTTGGAAATGTCAGCCGGATATTGCAACCCTGTTCCTCCTCTTTAACGGACAGCTTATTGCGCAGCCCGCCGCCGCCCTCAAAACTTCGTATCAAGATCGGAGGAGCGATGATGCTGGCAATCAGCAGAGTCATGATCGCCACTCCGAACATATCCTGTCCGATAGCTCCGGCGGAAAGCCCGATGCCGGCGACAATCAAGGTCACTTCTCCACGAGGCAGCATTCCCGCGCCGATACGAAAAGCACCTTTGAAATTGAAACCCAAGAGGTAGGCGGGCAGCCCGCAACCGACGATCTTTCCAATGACGGCGCATGCGGTGTAAATCAAGCCGAAAAAGAAAACTCCCTTCATGGCCTTGAAGTTCACCATCATTCCCATCACACAGAAGAAGACCGGCACCAGGAATTGATACACTCCGTGCAGCCTTTCCCTGAGCTCATGCGACATATCGGTTTGTGAAAGCGAAAGCCCCATGATATAGGCGCCGATGATCATCGCGAGGCCCGCCATCTCAGCCAGCCCCGCAAGAAACAACGCCATCCCCAGAGCCACGCTGGCGATCGCGTCGTTTGATCGGAACCACTTCAGTCCCTTGGAAAGACGCTTGGCCAGGATGATACCCAGTATGGTACAGATCAACCAGAATCCGAACGCTTTGGCGGCAATCAATCCGATTTCGCCCCAATCCACGGCTGCGCCCTTCCCCGCCACCCGGCTGATCCCCACCACAACCGCGAGCAGGATGATCCCCAGAACATCGTCCAATACCGCTCCGGCCAGGATGGTGACTCCTTCGGGTGAAGACATTTTCCTTCTTTCGCTGAGAATACGCGCCGTTATACCGACCGATGTCGCGGTTGAAAGCGTCCCCAGGAACAGAGCCGTGGGTGCCATAAATGAATCGACATTGGGCAGTATCAGGACGGCGATCAAGTCCCCCAGGATGAAGGAAAGAACAACCCCCCCGATACCCACCAAGGAGCCCAGAAGAGAATAATGCAGGAACGTCGGCAGATCGGTTTCAAGTCCGGCCAGAAAGAGCAGAACGATGGAAGCGATGACCGCCAATCCATAAAGCTCGGGAGTCACGGGGAGGACATCACCGGTGGGAGGAAAGAGGGCATGACCGAGCAGCGGAAGGCGGATCGCACCGAGGAAATAAGGTCCGATCACCATACCGGCGACGAGTTCGCCCAGAACCCTCGGCTGCTTCAGATAGCGGCTGAAGATAAAGCCGAAAAACCTAACCGCTATGACGATAATCGCAAGCTGAAGCACCAGCATCGTCATAAGCTCTCCCATTTCAGCGCCCTTTTCGGCCGCGGCCAAAGGAATCACACAGAAAAAAAGAGCTGCAGATAAGACGCAAAACCGGTTTTTATTCATGGCGCGTCTCTATGAAAACACCCGAATCACATCTTCAACGGTCCGAGCCGTCAGCAAACGTTCCCGCGATGTGCTCTCTTTCAGCAGTTTGCTGACCTCGGCCAGGAACTGAATATGGGGGCCCGTTCTATTCAAAGGGGAAACGGTCATAATGAAGATCCGTGATGGATTCCCGTCGATGGCTTCAAAATCGATCCCCTCCCGCTTTAATCCCACAGCCGTAACCAGATGGTCGACGGCATCCGTTTTTCCATGCGGAATAGCGATGCCGTGCTCCATCCCGGTGCCCATTTTCGCTTCCCGATCCATTACCGCCTGAAGCGGCCGCTCTTTCTCTTTTAGTTTTCCCGATGAAACCAGCCGATCGATCATCTCTTCGATCAAGGTATTTTTGCTTTCCGATTTAAGATCCAGAAAGACATTGTTTTTATCAAGGTACTTCTTCAGGTTCATTTTCATCACTACATGTCCGAAAAGAATTAAAGTTTAAACCCTTCCCCATTCGGGGTCAAGTGAAAAGGATTTATCCTCTTCATTTGATTGGATTTATTGCTTCAAGGGGAGAGATAAATCAGACCGCGCTATGCGGATGGAACATCCGAAGCGCATCTTTTCCGGCACACCCGAAATACCGTATCAGGAAAAACTGAATCTGTTTTCCCGGAAAATCTTTAAACAGGCATCGACGACGGCGGCGTCATACAGCGTTCCCTTGGAGCGGGAGATCTCCTGGAGAGCTTCCTCAATCCCTTCGGCCGGGCGATGAGGACGATGAGCCGAGATCGCTTCGATGGAATCCGCTACAGCCATGATCCGCGCCTCCAAAAGGATGGAATCTCCGGATAATCCCATCGGGTAACCGGAGCCGTCCATCCGCTCGTGATGCTGGCGGACGATATCGGCGACCGGCCAGGGAAGCCGGATATCCTTCAATATCTCGTAGCCGGTTTGAGGATGGCTTCGGATAAGATTATACTCCGATTCCGTGACTTTTCCCGGTTTTCCCAGAATCTCAGCCGGGATGGAAATTTTACCGATATCATGTACGAGAGCGGCAATCCGAAGGCCTTCGATCCGGTCCGGCGCAAGCCCCATTTCCTCGGCGACGGCACAGACGAGCTGTGCCACCCTTCGCTCATGTCCCGCCATATAAGGATCCCGCATCTCTGCCGCAAAACCCAGAGCCTGGATGGCTCCTTCCATGGCTTCCCGCAGCCGTTCATTTTCCTCTTTCAAAACGATCTCGCCGTTATCGCGGGGGGGCTCGGCCCGGACGGAAATCCCTATCAAATCCCATTCTTCCGAACGAATCGATTTCCCACGCAATTCAACGTCCTTGGAATTTCCGTCCCTAAGCGCCAGCGATGAAGCCAGCGGCTGATCAAGATCTCCGGCAAGGAAGTCCTCCAACTTTTTCCTCTCGTCTTGAGGGAAAAAATCGAAGACGCTTTTCCCCGTCACCATCGAGATCTCACATCCCAGCAACTCCGCCAGCACTTGATTGACCTGCTTGATCCGGCGCTGCTCCAGAATGAAGATTCCTTCGCCCGCGGCTTTTTCCAGGATCAAATGGCCCCGCATCTCGTTTCGCAGACGGTCCTCGGTCATCCGACGTTCGAAAGCCCGGCCCAATAGATCGGCCCCGAGTTGAAAATACTCGATATCCTTTGCCTGCGCAGCTCCCCTATTTTGGGGATCGTCAAAGCCCAAGAATCCCACAAACCGATTCTTTATTTTCAAAGGAACCGCGAGAAAACCGTTTTTGCCCCTATCGCTCAGGAATTTCCTTTCCGGAATCCCCTCTTCCAGCGCTTCGAGGTTGGAAACATCCACCGCATGTCCGGCCTGCAGCTGTTCAAGCCACATCGTATAGCGGTTGAAAGAAGTCCCGATGATATTCTCCAACCGCAATTCCGCTTCCGGGGCGCACCATTCAAAAGCGCTGGTCATTTTTTTCTCGCTCCCCTCCAGCATGATCGCGAAACCACAGTCCGCACCGCACAGTCCGCTCAAATCCCGCAAAACGTCTTTGACCGCCTGCTCGATCTTATAATCTCCGGCGAAATGGAGGGCCGTTCGCTGCAGGAAAGATCCGAAATGCCGTATCCTCCGCATATCGTCTTCCGACTGTTTCCGACCGCTTATATCCTCCGCGGTAATCCATGCTCCGGCAATGGATCCATCATGATCGTAGATAGGAGCCAGAAAATGCCGAATGATGACCTTGCTTCCGTGTTCGTTTTCAATCGTACATTCATAGATTTCCGCTTTTCGGGATTCCAGACATTTTTGGATTCGCTGCGCGATACCCGCCTGTTGAAAGGGCGAATAATCCATGACGCGGATATCCATGATGTCTTCCACCGAAGTCAATCCCATCAACTTCACCATTGTGGAATTGATATCTTTGATCCGTCCCTGGATATCGACGGAGTAGACTCCCAGCGGAGATTCTTCCATCAAAAAGCGGAGCCTGTCACGCATTTCCCAGCGGGACGTCGGCCCCTGGACCGACGCCCTTTCAAAGGGAGGCTCGGTTTCCGGGGGACCGGCTTCCAGCGGCTTGGTTTCCATCGGAGGATTATCCGGATCGGTTTTATCTGATCCGGAATCCCGATTAGCCTGGGTGAATTCAGCGATGTGTTGAGCGGCTTTCTGAATCCCTACCGCCAGCTTATCCTTCTGCTTGACCTCGTCTTCATTCATTCTTCCCATCCCTAAGCAGGGAGCCCATACGCTCCGGCTGCTGACTGAATCTCATAAATTCAAGATAAATCTTAAGGAGGTTTGATGTCAAATTCCCATTTCCGAAACAAAGCTTTCCCCACGCTGTTCGATTCGGTTTTCCTCCGCCCATTTGACTCCACCCCTTCCTAAAAGGGTTTTTTATACGCTTTTTCATCCTATCTCCTCCTCATGTCTCCCGCAATCGCCTTTTGAGATGAATCGAGGGGTGAGATTCATCAACTCAGTATTCATCCCGTAATTCCCTCTTATTTCAATACAAATAAAAGAAGAATGAACTCAGGGCCAACCCGATCAACACGTCTTCTCATCCGGCCGGCGGGTACAATGAGGGACTTGTCAGACAAAAAACAAGGCTTATCCGGAACCGTGTATTTAGGGAAAAGCCATGTGGCTTAAAATAGATCAGAAATCTCCTGACCTGGTTCAACGCCCCCACTGAATGCCCAAGCCGCCATTTGTCAAGGCGAATCCTCGGTCCCCTGAGAGAAAAACACTTGTTATTTTTTAAGCCACTTTTTCAGCTCATTTATTTTTCTGTTGATGTGATTCCGACCAATTTTATAGTTTTCTTCCCAATCATAAAAAGCAAGCATACGGGCGGGATCGGGCTCAAAGCGGGGGTTGAGCATGAAAACCCGCTTTTCGTCTGGTTCCTTGGCCAGCTGTTCCATCATCATGTAGAACGAATTCATCAAATCCGCGAAAAGATCACCACTCCCTGTTTTTTCCTTTCCTCTCTTGAATCCGGTAAGGTTGACTCCGATGATTTTTTTTATCCCATTCTCCAACAAAGGCTTAACAGGGACTGGGTCCAAGACTCCCCCATCGATATAAACTTCATGACCGATCTTATAAGGAGGGAAAATGCCTGGAATAGAGATAGAAGCCATAACGGAATTGAGAAGATCGCCTTGGTGGAGATAGACGGGTTTTTTCTGGACGAAGTCGGAAACGCAGATATAAAGGGGAATTTTTGTATCTTTGAAGGACTTACTCCCGAGATAGTTTTCAGCTAAAAAATCCCTGATTTTCTTTCCTTTAATTATTGAGACCTTGGGATTGTTGAGATCGACCAATTTGAGAAAATCGTTGCGAGATAAATTTTTGGAGAGGCTCATGAGAGAATCGACTTCCCCATGGATAGAATAAAATGCGCCTATCAATGCACCGATGCTGGAGCCGCTGACAGCGGATATCTCGATCCCTTCCTTCTCCAGCTTTTTAATGATGGGAATGATGGCATATCCCCGGACAGCTCCACTTCCCAAAGCGAGTCCGATCTTTTTTTTCGACATTGCAAAACTCGGTCTTCACTGATTTATACTATTTTTCCTCACCGCTGCTCAAGTTTTTTCTGGAACGAATATGAATACGATTCCCGCTCGAATACCCGACGGTGTGTTTCACAACTCACGGCTGTTTATTTATTCTCCGGCATCATATTCAGATTTTTTCCGTAATAGAAACACCTTATCCGTATGAGTCGAGGGATTATTCATAACGGGTTGATTCAGCTTTATTACATTAAATAATTCAATTTCAGCCGGAGGATCGGAAGCGCCTTATGCCGGCATGCTGCAGCCTAACACCCCCTGGACGGAAATGGTCATCCTTTTTCTTCATGTAATCACGCCTTCGGATGAGGGCCCTCTTCTTTCCTGACGGATAAATTGAAAGAGATGCCTCCGCCTCTTCGGCATAGTAATGTTATAAAGCATTTCAGATTACATTTTGGGATGAATCAGGAAGTGATTTCGGCTTGATTTTTAGTATCTCCTGCTATAGCGTAAAAAAAAGCGTTCATATCCATGAAGGAGGTTTTACAGTGAACTCATCCAAGACATTCGTTTTGATATGTCTCATCCTTTTTCTTGCGGCCGCTCCTCTGAAATCACAGGACGACTGCTCCAGTTTTCTGGTCACCAAAGGCGCGTCGCAGGACGGTTCCGTCATGATCACCTATACCTGCGATGGAGAATTCCTCCCGCATCTGGAATATCTCCCCGCCCGTGATCATGAACCCGGCGAATCCATATCCATCCGCGGACGAGACGGTAAATTGAAAGGGAAAGTTGCTCAAGCGGCGCATACTTACGCCGTCGTCGGCCTCATGAACGAGCATCAGCTGGCCATCGGGGAAACCACCTTCGGCGGCCGCAGGGAACTTGTCAATCCCGAGGGACTGCTCAATTACTTCACCTTGATGAACTTGGCGCTCCAAAGGGCAAAAAACGCCCGGGAAGCCATCGACGTGATGGCTATGCTGGTTGATGAATACGGCTATGCCAGTTCGGGTGAATCCTTTTCCATCGCGGACACCGAGGAAGCCTGGATCATGGAGATGATCGGTCCCGGTCCCGGCGGTCACGGAGCTCATTGGGTGGCTTTGAGAATACCTGACGGCTGTATCTGCGCTCATGCCAACATGTCGCGGATCGGAGAATTCCCGCTTGACGATACGGAGAATTGCATTTATTCCTCGGATGTCATTTCTTTCGCTGAGGAAAAAGGGTTTTATGATAAAAAATCGGGGAAACCGTTCAGTTTTCGCTATGCGTATGATCCTCCCAAACCTTCATCGCTGAGGACATGCGCCGCCCGGGTATGGAGCATGTTCCGACGCAATGCGCCGTCACTTGAGCTTTCCGCGGATTTTCAACGCGGCATCGAGGGCGCCAAGCCTTATCCCCTATGGATCAGCCCCGACAAGAAGCTTTCGCTGCGGGATGTCATCTCCACCATGCGCGACCATTATGAAGGTACGGAATACGACATGACGAAAGGGATCGATGCCGGTCCTTTCGGCTGCCCGGTCCGCAGCCGGGGACTCACTTGGGAAGTGGACGGCACCGAATACAGCTGGGAAAGACCGATATCCACTCAGCAGACGGGCTTCTCTTTCATCTCCCAATCCCGCGGATGGCTTCCCAATCCCGTGGGAGGAGTCTACTGGTACGGAGTGGACGACACGTATACGACCTGCTACATGCCCCTCTACTGCGGCATCACGGATCTTCCCCATCCTTTTACCGTTGGCGATCTGCAGAAATTTTCCTGGGATTCAGCTTGGTGGGTTTTCAACTTTACGGCCAATTACGCCAACCTGAAATACGCTTACATGATCCGGGACATCCAGGCCGTCCAGAAACGACTCGAGGATCAGTTCATCGCTCTACAGCCGGTGATCGAAAAGACCGCCCTCGAACTCTACCGGAACAATCCCGATCTCCTGGACGAATACCTTACGAATTATTCGGTCGGCCAGGGGGAAATGGTCGTCAAGAGATGGATCGAGTTGGGAGAATTCCTGCTTACAAAATACAATGACGGCTATGTAAAAGATGAGAACGGACGTCCCCGCGGAGAGGGATATCCCTCCGCCTGGCTGCGCGAGGTCCTTAAATCCAAGCCCGAACAATTCAAGCTGCCCACCTGGGGAGACAATAAAAAGGACGGACGCCTGAACTGATCAATATGATCCGAAATCCCGGAAAAAAACATTTGAATCCGTAAGCCGCGAAATTCAGTCCGGGCCTGGTTTCATCTCTCTTCGGAGCCCTGACCCGACAGGTTGCATAAATAGAGTCGTTCGCCTATGATAATCCCGCCGGTGGAGTATCCGCCCGCAAAAATGGTCGAAAATACGATGAAAGCTATTCAAATCATCCGTCCCGGCAGTATGGAATTGACGGAACTCTCCGTTCCCGCCATCACATCTCCAGGCCAGGTTCTGGTCCGTTTGCATGCGGCAGGCATCAGCCGTCATCACACGCGACGGGTATATAAGGGTCTTTTCTCCGAAAGCACCTCTATAACCTATCCCTGCCCGCCCGGGTATCCGGGAAGGGAAGGCTGCGGAGAAGTCGCCGCCGTCGCCGCGGACGTCGTCGATCTCTCACCTGGAGACCGGGTATATCTCTGTGAACTCATCGCCCCTCTCTATCAGGAATATATTCTCACGTCCTCTCAATGGCTCCTCAAGGTCTCCGCTTCGCCGCCTTCTTCCGCTCTGGCGCCGACATCTCTTTTCGCCCGTATGCTGGCACTTCTGGAACGCGGGGATCGTCTTTTTCGCGCACACTGCGTGGTGATCGGATTCGGACCGGCGGGGAGAGCCGCCGTACAGTGGCTCCGTGTTCTCGGCGCCCGCATGATCACGGTGATCGAGCGGGATGAAACACGGATGGAGAAGGCGGCATCTTTGGGAGCGGATGTTGTGATCCAAGCCGGCGCCCGCGCCGATCTGGAGAGCCTTCGCGCCGTTTCTCCGGGATCGGTGATCGAATGCTCGGGAACACATGACGGAATGCAAACGGCATTTGAGCTGGCGGCACGGGAAGTTCTCCTGTTCGGCTGCAGTGATGTCCCCTTCACGGTAAATCAATCGCTCTGGTTTCATAAAAACCTCTCTATCATATCTCAATCCGGATTCGACTGGAGGACTTGGGAAAAAACCACCTCCTTTGTCAACCGAGGATTGATCCGCCCCGGAGATCTCGTCAGTCAGGTCCTTCCCTTCGGCACTCGATCTCTGGAAAAGGCACTGGAAGGCCCGATCGAATCAGACGCCTGCAGAAGTGTGCTGGATTTTTCCCGCTAGAACCCTTCAAGACCGAAATCAAACAGCTCAAAAATATTTTTTACACAAAAATCACTCGACTGGCCCGACTCATTTATAGAGGAGGATGCTTTCATGGCATTATCAATCAATTCCGGATGCGGCCGGCGAACATGAAAAGTGAAAAAGAAATCGAAGATTGGCTTCGTGAAACGCTCGAGCCTCCTCACCAAACGAAGCCGCAAAAACATGAAGTCCAAACCGAAGTCGACAAATTGGTTGAAGAACGCCTTTCCGAATTCAAGCCCGGCGGATCACGCGCTCAAAGAACGCCTCATGCGGACGCGAATTCCACATCATCATTATCCGCGGCCACTGAATACGCTTCATCACCCGACCCTCCTCTTTTCAAAGATTACGCCGCCCGGCCCCGATCCTCCCTGAAAGCCCCTTTCATCATCGCGGCTATACTGGCTGTCTGCTTCGCGGCGGGCTCGATCGTGATCATGCTCACAAGGACTTCAAAAACATCTTCGCCCCCAAAAGCCGCAAGCACGGCCTTTGCCGTCCCTTCCCGAGAATCCCGCCTTTCTCCCGCAGGCTCTCAAGCCGTATCGGGGAATACCCGACCCGACACCGATTCGATTCCTGAAAATCCGGCGGACATTTCCATCTCGAATCCCAATGAATCCTCCGTTGAATCCCCCGATCCCGGTACGGCTTCCTCTCCGGTGGAGGATGAATTTCTTTTGGAGATCGAGTTCCCTATCCCGCCTCTGATGGAAAGCCCGCGGGAAATTCCGCTGTTTTCCGATCCCGCGAACACATCACCTGAAGGCGGGACCAAGGGAGCGGATCGAGCCGAAACACCTCAACGCTATAAGGAGTCTCCCGAATCCCACGCCCAAGAAGCTCCGATCCCGGCCTTCACCGATGAACAATCCGGTAACCCGGTCGCTCTCGAATCCCTGGACTCTCCGCCGAAAGTGCTGCGGCGCATCCCACCCGTCTATCCCGCCAAAGCATTTCGACGTGGAATCGAAGGCACCGTGATCATCAACGCCCTCATCTCTGAATCCGGAAACGTCATTCGGACAAAAATCCTGCGCCCGATCAAAGGTGATTTCGGATTCGAAAAAGCCTGCATGAAAGCGGTACGAGAGTGGCGCTTCCAACCGGCGGTCAAGAACGGAAAAAACGTCAAGGTCTGGAGGCCTATTTCCATTGTTTTCAAAAGGAAATAACCATGAGGAGATCAAGATGGCCATGACAAGAGAACAGGAAGCTCTTTATCGAAAGACAATGCTGGAAGCCCGAAAACAGCTGGAAGGTTTCGATAGAGAGCTGCAGCGGGAGCTGAGAAAAATCCGAGAACATCTGGATCAGCTGCAGGAATCAAAAAAACCCTTCAACCGGTTCTATGCGGCGGCAGCCGCTCTCCTGGGGATTTCCGTCGAAGAGGAAACTCACGCGGGGGAAAACACGATCCTTCCGAAAAAATGATTCAAGCCCAAAACCTTGGTCCTATGAGGGAAGCCGTCGTTCATTCCGGCTAAGGACAATTGCCCCGGTGATTTCAAGCACGCTGCTGGAGCGCAAGCTTGTTCAGTTCTTTGCCCCTGGCGATGAGGGTTTCCAATTTATCCAGGATCATGCGCACTTTGATGTTTTCCAACTTCCTTTTTCCACTTTGCTGGTTTTCGAAGTTTTCTTCGAGATAGGCCTTGATCTCATCTTCACTCATCCACGGGCCGATCAGATCATCCGAGCTCAGTTCCTGAATAAGATCGTCGATATCCCGGCCATGCGCCAGGACGTTTCTTTCGTTCAGACTTTGGGTTCGCCAAACCGCATAATCTTCCGCGACATAGCCCGGAAGGGGCCCCAATAACTTTTTAGCGTTGCCCAGCGCTTCCTTAAAAGATTTTTCTCCTTCGCGCAACAGATTCCGCGCCCGGTAATAATCATGAGGTGGGAGCGTAGAGTCGGGGCCGGTCAGACCTTCCAATATCTCGATTGCCTGCGTCAGATTTTCATAAGCTTTGGAGGCCTTTTGATAAATTTGGATATCAATATGTTTCCGCATTCAAATCCCTTATAATTAAAATCGCCGGCTGCCGAGTATATCCCACGATAAACCGGGTGTTTTATATAGCACACGGTCTCTTCGATGTCAAAATCGGACCTGATTCAGGCCGAATTCCATGAATTATCATCGATTTCATCATTTTCCAATTCTACGCCCTGCGCGGAAACCATGGAAAAAAGGCCCGGGTTCTGGCCGCATAGGCGGCGAAATCGGCATTCCCCGCATATTTTTTCTCCAGCATGGGAATCCCGGATACTTTCAGCAAAAGAAACGTGATGACGACCGGACTTATCAACGCCGTCCAACCCCGGGGAACCGACAGCGCCAGCAAAAAAACGCCCCACCACATCGTCACCTCGCCAAAATAATTGGGGTGCCTTGTAAGGGACCACAAGCCCGAAGTCATGATCCGGCCCCGGTTCTCCGGCCTGCGTTTGAACATCACCAATTGATAATCTCCCACTGCTTCGAAAAAGAATCCAACCAACCAGACGCATATTCCCAGGCCGTCTAAAACCTTCAATCCGGAATTCCGGGAATGATTGATGAGGATCACCGGGTAGGCCACACACAACATAAAAAACCCTTGAAGCATAAAAACCTGCAGATAACTGCGGATGAAAAACCATTTCCCCCATTGCTTCCGCCAGGACGCATAGCGAAAATCCTCTTTGCGGTTCCGGTTGCGCAGAAAAACATGTCCGGCCAGCCTCAATCCCCAAGCGAGGATCAGACATGTTGCCAGGATTTCGCGGCCGGAAAAACCGCTCGGCCGGAAAAAGCTTATCAATGCGAGCAGAACAAAACCCAATCCCCACGCAATATCGACAATCGAATTATCCTTCAGCACCATGGCCAGGATAAAAACCAAGGACATGAAAATCCATACGATCGGGGCATGGGCAATCAACAGGGTCAGCATCGATTTCTCCTTGTTTACAGGCGGTGCAGATCATGAAAACATCAAGCAAATGCCTACGGCTCCGATGCCGTTGTGAACCCCCACCACCGGAGAAAGATCCATCACGAATGCGGGAGGGACACCGAGCAGGGATTCAAGCCGCCGTCCATAAAGAGTCGCCCGCTCGGGACTCTGGGCGTGAACCAGGGCATATTTCCAAATTTTCCGCTCGGAAGCCATTCTTCCCACGCTCTCGATGATCTTAGTCATATTGCGGCGGCGGTTGAAAGATTTGCCGAAGCCGACGGCCGCTCCATCTTCCAGGGAAATGATCGGTTTGAGGTTCAATGTTTTTGCCGCCAGTCCCTTCAAGGGACTCACCCTGCCGCCGCGTACCATGTATTCCAGTGTGTTCACATCGACAAGGATACGAAGCTTGGAAATCCACTCCGGAGCTTTCGCCATGATCTCTTCGTGAGAGCCGCCGGCACGGATGGTTTCCGCGATCCGCATGACCAGCAAACCCTCGGTTCCGGTGAGCTGCTTGGAATCGATCACTCCGATCGACTTCCCTGTAAATTCTTCCGCCACCTTTATGGCGGTTCCGAAGAGTCCCGTCAGCCGGCTGGAAATTGTTACCACGATCACGGATGGGTAATGACTAGCCAGAAAAGATAACTGATTTCTGACATCGGCATAGGAGGGCTGAGAGCTGCGAGGGTGAAAAGGATTCGTCTGCAGCATCCTGTAAAAGCGGGGGGCCGTTACGGTAAGTTTATCCAAGAAAAGGCTGTTTCCAAAAGAGATGCGAAAAGGGATGACGTGAATTTGCTCGCTGTCCAGATACTCCATGGGCAAATCACAAGCGGAATCCGTAACCAGCGCGATATCCGCCTTGCGGCAACTCGATGCGGCATGCTGTTTCAACATATCATCCACTTTGATCTGCTCGATGGTTCCAAATCCGTACAGCCGCTCGAATACCGCGGCGGGCCGATCGGTATGGATATGGATCCGGGCCTTTTCATCGGATCCCGCAACGATGGCGGAATCTCCCATTGAAGCGATTTCCCGACGCATGCGCTCCAGCGGCATGCCGCTTCCGGTCAAGAGAGCTTCCGAACAGTAGCGGCACTCATTCTCATCCCATTTGGAATGCACATGAATCTCGGATTCCCGGGCGAAACTCTGGGGACGCTTCAGGTTTCTCAGCCTACCGGATTTGATGAAATGAGTGATGCCTTCAAGAAAATCGACAAAGCCGCGGGCGCCGGCATCCACAACACCCGCCTTGGCAAGTATCGAAAGTTTTTTGGGCGTATCTTTCAAGGATTGCCGGGCGGCTTTGAGTGTGTGCATGAAAAGCTCCGAAAAATCGCTCGTCCTGTCCGCATACCGATGAACGGCTTCGGCCCAATCATGCATGACGGTCAACATGGTTCCTTCGACCGGGGAGGACATGGATTGATAGGTATACCGAACCGCGGATTTGACCCCTTCGGAAAACGCGCGCGTTGACAACTTGGGTCTATTCGAAACCCCCTGATGGAATCCCTGAAGGAATTGAGCAAAGATCAAACCCGAATTTCCCCGGGCACCGGAAAGAGCGCTGTCCACCATGGAGCGCATGGTTATGTGCAAGGACCGATGAGACGAGGCGCCTTCGACGATCGAACGTATGGTCGAAGCCAGGTTCGTGCCGGTATCCGAATCGGGGACCGGAAACACATTGATCTTGTTCAGGTAATCCTTGTCGGCGATAACGGCATTCCCGCCGGCTACAAAGGCATTGAAAAGTCGACTTCCATCGATATATTCAATCTGCATGATCCATCCCATATATCATATTCATTGTACCCCGGTGATGAAGGGAACACAACCGAACGCAACAATCAGGTGAGGATATGGACCAGGTTCAATTGCCCTTTATAATTCTCTGCTTTGGCTCGGACCGCATCCTCCAATGGATATATGACGGCGTTTTCATTCCGCCACCCGACCGCATGGCAGTTTTTACCGGCGAGCAAACCATCCACCGCCGCTCTTCCCATCAGGGCGCCGAGGATTCGGTCGAATGCACTGGGGCTTCCCCCTCTCTGGATATGCCCGATAACCGTTGCCCTCACATCGAAATTGTGAGCTTTGATCTTTGTCGCCAGTTCCTGTGCCTGGCAGGCGCCTTCCGCGACAATGATGATCCAGCTGTGTTTTCCGCGCCGTCGGCCTTTGTCGATTTTCTTGAGGATCTCTTCAATGCTCCAGGGTTCACCGGGCAGCAGGACATCCTCCGCTCCTCCCGCCAGAGCCGAACTAACGGCGATGGAGCCGGAAAAACGCCCCATCACTTCAACCAGAAAGATCCTATCCATGCTGGCTGATGTATCTTTGATCTTATCGACGGCGTCAATGGCCGTATTCAACGCCGTATCGAATCCCAATGTTTTCTGGGAACCATTGATATCATTATCTATGGTGCCCGGAATCCCGATAACCGGAAATCCGAATTCCCGGTGGAACAGCAGCGCACCATTATAAGAACCATTGCCGCCGATCACGACCATGCCCTCGATGCCGTTTTCCAATAAATTGGCGAGCGCGGCCTCACGGCCCTCTTTTTCTAAAAAACGATTCGATCTCGCCGATTTAAGGAAGGTGCCTCCGAGCTCGATGATATTGCTGACATCCCGGGGTTGAAGCGTTTGATAACGACCTTCGATCAGCCCACGGTATCCGTAGGAGATGCCCGCGACTTCCAATCCTTTATAGATCCCGTAGCGCACAACGCTCCTGACGGCGCAGTTCATTCCGGGAGAGTCGCCACCCGAAGTAAGTATCGCGATTTTTTTCATATCGATATGCCTTTTTTCATACGGCCGCCATCCCCACATCCGCGAGGGGAAAGCCGCATGCATCTGTGGATCCGTTTATGCGAAAATTTTTAAATCCTATCTTAACATTAATGTAATAAAACCGCTCAAAAAAAACAATGGGTGTGCGTTCAAATTCCAAGGCGCTTATATCCATCCGGCGGAAAAAAACGTCACCTTGCCTTAACGTCAGTCACTCGGTCCAAGGGTTGAAGAACTCGACCCGGCCTCAAGGGTTCCCTGGTTTTAAGATCATATCGATCGCCCGGGGCAAGAAAATAAAACCGTCCTCCGGGAGGGATATGGCGCCCGACATCGTAAATCGCCACATATCCCTGTCCGATAACGTCAAAACGGTCTTCCTGCACGATAATCGCCGTATCCTCGTCCAGACCGATCCCCAGAATTTCGGGGAATTCTTCGACCACCTCAAGGAGATCAAAGTGGCGATTTCGTTTCAGCAGATGCTGATCGATAGCGACATTTCGAAGAAAACCGAATCCTTCGACATGATCGCCGATCATGATGGTATTGGTTCGCGTGTCTCCTCTGACAAGGAAAGACCCCTGAATGGTGGCGCCGGCCGAAGATCCACCGATCACTCCTCCCCGATCAAGCAACGCTTCCAATTCCCGATGGGTTCGTGTATTCAGATAAGCATCGGCCAGCCGCCATTGGCGTCCTCCCGGAAAAAAAACCCCGCGGGCTTCCCGTATCGGCCGAACGAATTCCGAGGAATCCGCCACGGATCGATCCGTCGTGTGGAGGACCGTAAGCCGGGTCAGCCCTGCTTCCCGGTAACGTTCCAATCCCGACCAGTACTGATCGTAATGCTCGCTTCCACCCGCGGTCGGTATGATAACGACGGGAGAATCCGGACCTCCCGCCAACCGGATAAAATGTTTCATTATATCCGGATCTTTCATGGCCCCCCCGACGATCACCAAGCTTCCTTTCGGAGGTCCCACGGGCGTCAAGTTCCCTCCCCACCCGATTACGGCGACACAGATGATGCCTGTAAAAACAGCGATCGTTCGATGATGGTTCATCCCTCCTCCTTGTTAGAAACGGTTAAACCGACGCAAACTCATGTTTACACGAAAAATAAACTGTGATTAAAATGCGACAGCAGGTCTTCTTCATGCTCGCGGAAATAAGCCACCGCTCCCGGGAGGTTTTCGAGCACATCACTTGCGGTCATCCCATCTTCACCTATCTCTCCCGCGGCTAAATCTCCCGCCAACCCATGCAGGAAAACCCCGGTTCGAAGGGCGTCTTCCAAAGACAGTCCCAGACCGAACATCGCCGCTATCGCCCCAGTGAGGACATCTCCGGAACCGGCCGTGGCCATTCCTGAATTTCCACTGGTGTTGATAAATATACGGCCGTCGGGAAGTCCGATAAGGGAATGCGCACCCTTTAATACGATCATGGCCCCGGAGTTCCGAGCCGCATCGCGAAGCACCTCTATTTTGCGCTCATCGATCTCGGCGGCGGTGCCGTCGATCATACGCGCCATTTCCCCCGGATGCGGGGTGAGGATCGTGGGATGCTTCCGCTTTTTCAAAATATTCATATCCCGGGCGACCGCCGAGATCCCATCTCCATCGAGCAGCAGGGGAAGAGGAAGTTCGGCCGCCAGCTCTCGAGCCAGCTCCTGGGTTTCTTTATCGAGGGATATTCCGGGTCCTAAAACCACCATATCCACCTTTGCAGCGAGTTCAAGGATCTTGGATTTATTCGATCGGGCGAGACTGCCCGCCTTCGTCTCCGTGAGCGGAACAAAAACGATTTCACTCCCGCGGCCGGCGATAACAGACGCCAGACCGGCCGGTGTGGCCAAGCGGGAATAACCTCCCCCCGCTTTTAAAAACGACAGGGCGGAAAAATAAGGTGCGCCGAGATAACTTGCCGCTCCCGCAATAAACAGCACATCGCCGAAATCACCTTTATGCCCACTGGGATTTCTCGAGGGGATCGTAACCGGCCGATTGATCTCCACCAACACATCGGAGCGGTCATATAGTGCCGGAGGGAATGAAATATGGGAGACATAAAGCTTCCCGCCGTGAAGGAAACCCGGAAAGAGCAAGTTCCCGATCTTGGGCAGCCCGAAGGTCACGGTCCATTCGGCGCTCACGGCTTCTCCCATGATTCGACCGGTATCGCCATTGATGCCGGAAGGGATGTCGATGCTGAGAACCGGGCGGCCGCATTCGTTGACAAGCCGTATGGCATCACGATATAAACCTTTCACTTCACGTACAAGGCCCGTACCGAACACGGCATCCACAACGGCATCGCATTCACTCAGCGGTTGTCGCAGGTTTTCGGCGGATATAACCCGATTCACATCGATCGGGAGACGAGAGATCATATCGAAATTGCGGCGGGCGGCACCACGGTATTTTGAAGGATCCCCCAGAATGAAAATCCGCGCTTTCCCCCCTTGGGAATGCACCTTTCTGGCCACCACCAATCCGTCGCCCCCGTTGTTCCCCACGCCGCATACGACGGCGAATTCCTTGTCACGGATGCCGAATTCCTTCAACAACACAAAATATGTGGCCTGTCCGGCATTTTCCATCAATATTTCATCGGGGATCCCATATTCTTCGATCGCCCTTCGATCCATATCCCGCATTTCTTCAACCCGGCTGATTTTCATGGATCTCTCCTTTGCTGGGATTTCTTTCAAATTATCGCAGAATGAGGTAGGGCGTCAAGAAAAACAGAGAGGTGCCCTCCCCATCCTCGAAACAGACAGGATCGTTGAATTCCGGATATATTGAAATAGGCTCAGGAATCCACTGAGCTTAGGACCGGGAAGCAGCCGGAAACATCCCTTTCGGGCTGAGAGCATACTCCTCCCCGGATAAAATTTGACCGGTGGTAAGAAAAACCGATGCTATGTGCTATATCTTTACGACGTTTTTAGCTACCGGGCCTCGTTCTCCTTCTTCGATGTCAAAGGTAACTTCGTCACCTTCAGCAAGAGTTTTAAACCCGGGCATGCCAATGGAGGAAAAATGAACAAAGATATCCTGTCCATTTTCCTGCTCAATAAAACCGTACCCCTTTTCATCACTAAACCATTTTACCGTTCCTTTTGCCAAAGCGCTGACCTCCTTAAAAGCTTTTCTGGTCCCTAGCTATGGGGGTATGACTCTGAAAAAGGGAACAGCCTTCTAAGAGAAACCCGCAAGTTAAGCCGGGCCATTTCATAGGAACATACTTCATTCAATAATACCATACTAAAAAATAACTTTTTTTACAATCATCTGATTAATTTCTTTTAGGGAGAAAAATGCCGTAATTCCATTTCGTGATTTTGTGGACGGGGAGCGTCCCATCACGCGGAACAAACATGACTATCATTTGATACCCCGGGGAGAAGAAGGAACCGCCCGGCTCCCACAGCCAAGCACTTAAGAGCCAAGCCAGCCCCCCTTCATCCCCCTTTTCGCCAATCTCCCCATTCTGGAGGCCTCAAAATGAATCAGCCTGAATGGTTCAAGCCATTTGAGGTGTGACAAGTGTCACCACGTATCACCAATTCGATTAAACTAGCAATAAATATGCCAAATCTTGAATATCCTTCAGAAATCATATTTCCAGGCTCTTTTTATGGGTTTTCAAGAGATATTTTCAATGCACAAGACGGAAAAGGGGTATCGCCCCCATAAAACCGTCTAATAAATTAGACGGTTTTATGGGGATAATCTAAATATTTAGACTTTATTCCGAATTCCTTCAACTTATTGAAAAGGGTGGCTCGGGATATTCCCAGGTCCTGGGCGGTGGCGTCATATTTCCATTCATTGGCAATCAACCGTGCCTTCAGCAGCTGTTTCTCCGCTTTTTTCCGGGCTTCAGCCAAAGTCAACGGTTTACCGACCTCGGTATCATCCAAGGAAGAAAGCTTAAGCAGACGGATCATTTTTTCAGCGGAAACGGTTTCATCCGGAAAAAGGACAATGATCTTTTCAATGAAATTCCTCAGCTCCCGCACATTTCCAGGCCAGGAATAATCGATCAACGCAGCCCGCGCCGCGGAAGTCAGATGAGGAGGGGAACATTTTTTTTCATCGCTCAATCCCTGCATGAAATACTCGATAAGAATCGGAATGTCTTCCTTCCGCTCATGGAGGGATGGAACAAAAATATCGATTACACTCAGACGAAAAAAGAGATCATCCCGGAACTGTTTGTCCCTCACGAGTTGTTTCAAATCTTTGTTGGAAGCGGCCAATATCCGGGCATCAATGGAAACCGCCTCCTTCCCCCCCACGCGCTGGATCTCTCCTTCCTCTATGGCTCGAAGGACTTTTGCCTGAACGTTCAAGCTCATATCCCCGATTTCATCCAGGAATATCGTCCCTCCGGAGGCTTGTTCGAATTTCCCTTTTTTCTTCCGGTCCGCCCCTGTGAACGCTCCTTTCTCGTATCCGAACAATTCCGATTCGATCAGCGTTTCAGGAATGGCGGCACAGTTGACGGCCAGAAAAGGTCCTCCCCCTCGAAGGCTTCGCAAATGAATGGCACGAGCGATCAATTCCTTCCCCACACCGCTTTCCCCCGTGATAAGGATACGGGAGTCGGATTCGGCAATCCTTTCAATCAGCCGAAAGATCTCTTTAAGCGCGGTGGAAACACCCACCATTCTGTACCGTTTCAAGGCATCCTGAAGCAAATTGGACCGTTCCCGGACAAGCCGCGTTTTTTCCAAGGCGTTTTCGATGGTGATCAATATTTTATTGGATTCCACCGGCTTCTCCAGAAAATCGAAGGCTCCCAACTTGATGGAATCAACGGCCTTCTGAATGCTGGCATGACCGGTCAGCATGATCACGGGGACGGAGGGTTTCCTTTCAACGATGGATTTCAACACATCCATTCCATCGAGCGAAGGCATCACCAGATCAAGCAGGACGACATCCACCTCGTTTTCCTCTGTGATTTCAGCCGCTCTGCCTCCATCGCTCGTGGTAAGGACATCGAAACCGTGATCTTTCAGGATACCGCTCAGAGCCAGCAGAATTTTCACTTCATCGTCGATAAGAAGGATTCGTCCCTTTTTCATTTCCACCACGTCCTATTTTCCCGATACCGGAAGCGATATCGCGAATCTTGTCCCCACCCCTACTTTGCTCTGGACCTGGATCTTACCTCCATGCCCTTCGATGATACGTTTGGCTATCGAAAGCCCGATGCCCACTCCATCCTCTTTTGAGGTGTAATACGGTTTGAAGATCTCATCGATTTTCTCGGCGGGGATCCCTTCTCCCGTGTCTTCGATCTCCAGTTCGATCCGCTTCCGTCTCCTGGTGACGGGAGAATAGACGACGGTGGTGACGATCCGGATCCGCCCCCCTTCGGGCAGGACATCAATGGAATTCTCGATGATATTGGAAAGAGCTTCATTCATCTGATCTCGATCCAGAGAAATGCGGGTTGATTCCGGATCGAGTTCGAAGTCAAACTCGATCCGGTTCTGCAGAAGCTGCTCATAACGCTCGGCGATTTCCTTTATCAACTGATTGAGATCAATCTCCTTGGCGGAAAGCGGCTTGACTTCCATAATCTTCATGAGAGCCCGGTTCATCTGTTTGAGCCGATTGATGTCATCCATAATCGAAATAGGAACATCCCGAAGATCCGGTTCATTCGACGCCGTTTCCCGATCCTCTAAAATCGAATTCATTTTTTCGGCTTCCAACTGGATCGTGAACAAGGGGGTTTTCATATGATGGGCGATCTCTTGGGCAAACTCAGGCCAGTCCTGACGAAATCCGGCGCCCCCCATCAAAGGAGCCTTTTTTCTCGTTTCCACGGCATAGATCAGATAATTAAACATGAAAAGAAGGAGCAAATACATTGCCAGGCCCGATTGGGATAGCAACCGGACCAGGGAAAAAGCCGTCACCTGTTCCCTTCTTATCAGGTAGAGACTGTCGGCATTCAGGATACCGCCCACGTCTTTGTAATCTTCGATCGGGAAATAGGCGGCTTCTTCCAGGCTGCGGAATTCCTTGAAATTGAATTTGAATCGCTCTCTGAGTTTGTGATCGAGAACATGAAAATTAATAAATCCGGAACGGACAAAAATAAACGTACTGTTTTCATCCCCTCCCAAGCTCCCGACAAAATATATTTCTGAAGGGGCTTCCAGCTTTATCTCCTTCATCTTATTGAGATCCCGATCGAATACCGTTATGTTGCCTTTCGAATCGCCGACAACGACCCCCTTGTTTTCCGGAAATCCTGACGGAAATAGATGTCCCCGGGTAAAAGATATATCCTTCTGGTAAAAGTATTTTTCGGTCCTGCCGGAAAGGGCGTCGATGGTTCTGATGGTCGTGGGTTCGGGATCGATCTCCCGGTGGCAGGATTTAACGGTGATGATTTCCAATTCATCATCCTGATCGATATCCGCTATTTCAAAAAAAAGCTTCGTATAATACCCGCCGTAACTCTTTTTCCATATTTCCTTGCCCCTGCAATCAAGAACGATCAGATAGGAATGATCGTCGTCCGTACCGTTGGCGGACACATTATTATGCGATCCCCAGCCGCTGATAATGGTTTCCCGGCAACCATCCCCGTCAATATCCAGGATTTCTATCCTCAGCGGCGAGCACCCGCAGTTGTATTCCCACAATTTCCGGCCCGAGAGAATATTATAGGCGATCACACCTCGGGGAAGTTTGTTCCATCCGGTGTAGAGAACAAGGATCATTTCATGGATCCCATCTCCATTGATGTCTTCAAACGCCGCTTGGGTAATCTCGGTTCCCAGACGGGCGGAAACCGTAGGAGAAGAAAACGACAGCGTTTTGGAAAGCTTCCCGTTAACCGCCAAAAGCTTCAGAAGAACTTCGTGTTCCGAGAGCCGTAAAACCGGGATATCAATGATCCCATCCTGATCGACATCCTGAGGCTGGAAGAACTTTTCATTCTGCGGCACCAGGTTTTCCCAGAAATAACCGAAACGCATGTCGCCTTTGGGATCAAAGGGGGAAAAACATTTGACAATATTATTGTAGGGGATGGACTGATATTGGATGCTGCTGGAAATGATTTCTTCTCTGGCATCCCCATCCAAGTCACAGACCATAACCCTGTCCGCTCTTTCGGAGAGACGTGAAATCGTGATGTTTTTCGCGGCGAAAAAAAAATCCGCGCCGATGGATACGGATTGAAATATCAGCCAAAAATTGACGAAAAGGATGAGCAGGTAATACCCGGCGGTCCTTACATTTTTCAGTTTCAGCATCCTGATATCATTTAAAGACCCTATACTATACTCTTTAAAACATTATTTTTTCAAGCTCTTCCCACATACCGGCTTTACGGCCTTTTCCCTAAAGATGACGAGCGTCTCCTTTTGATGGTGACGAAAAAGATATGATGAAGCCCCGGTTTTCATTTGATGATAATTGTGATATTTTGGGATCATATATCGAATCGGCTGAAAGAAACGCAGTAACATCCGGTATGATCTTTAAAAATCCCGAAGTCAAAAGAATTGTGCCGTTCCTGCTGTTTTTCCTGGAAACTCTGTCCGCGGCACTTTACCTGGATCCTCGTTTCCCGGGAGGGGAAGACCCCTCGATTATGCGGATAGCGATCCTCTGGTTGATCACGGCCCTGCTGTTCGAACGGATGCTGTCAAAAATATCGGAAATTCTATCCAAGAGATCGGATGGGAAACCGGGTCCCTGGATCCGATCCCTTATCATGAGTTTCAGCCCACTTCTGCTGCTCAATGTGGAGCTATTGGAAAACATCGTTTTTTTGAGAGACCTGAGACCTTTCCCGGCCCTCCTGGCGGCAGGAGGAACGATATTCCTGACGACCCGCCTCGCGCTCAAGGCGGCGAGAAACAGCTCCGCTCCGACATTGCACGTGCTCCCATCCATAGCCCCGGAAGACACCCATCCGCGGCGAACCTTCTGGATCATCTTCGGCTCCGCCTACGCGATCTACATCTGTTTATTGACGGGAGTGGCCGCCCCCCGCCAGCCTTTTACCGGAGATGAACCTCATTACCTGCTCATCACTCACAGCATCGTGACGGACGGCGATATCAACCTTTTTGACAATTATCGCGACCAAGACAACCGAAAATTCTACCCCGGAGATCTGGATCCGCACGCTCCCTTCGGAAAAAGGGGCGGTACATTCCGGTATTCCCGACACGCTCCCGGTCTCGCCTGCCTGCTCATCCCTCATTATGTGCTCGGAAACATTCTGCATGATGCATGGATGTCCCGAACCGGCGATGCCGAAGGCGCCAGAAACGTTTTTATTTTCACCGTAAGGTCTTTCATGGCCCTTTTGACCGCGCTGCTCGGCCTGGCGTTTTTTCGTCTCGTCGAGGACTTGATTTCCGATCGGCGAATCGCCTGGGCCGCTTGGGCCGTATTCTCCTTCACGTCTCCCGTCCTGTTCTATTCAGGCCTCATCTATCCCGAAATCCCGGCCGCAATCATTTTGCTGTACGTTTTCAAGTCGGTCATCGTCTCAAAAAACCCGAGCTTTGCCGCTGTCCTCTGCTCAGGAATGGGAATCGCTTTCCTGCCCTGGCTGGGCATTAAATATGCCGTTCCGGCCGCAGCCGCCGCCGCTCTTTGCCTGTACGCCCTCTATTCCCGACGCAGCGGCATGCTATCAAAATTTGGGGGTCTGCTTGTTCCCTCCATGCTTTCGGGGGGAGGTTTTTTATTTTTCCTTTGGAATCTGTACGGAAATTTTCGCCCTTCCTCTCTCTACACCGGAGCGGATCCGGCCTCCGGTGCTTCCATCAACCCGTTCTTTCATATGAATTTCTGGGAATTTCTTCGCTGCGGTTCCGGTTATCTGATCGATCAGCGCGCAGGGCTTTTTCCGTATTCCCTTTTTTACCTGTTGTTCATTCCGGGGTTGATCCTTCTGGGACGTCGATCTCGGGGAACGACCTTCAAGCTTCTGGGTCTGCTCCTCCCCGTATGGATATTCTTTGCCATGGGCTACTATTGGGGAGGTTACTGCCCTCCGGCCAGAACACTGCTCCCGGTCGTCTGGATCCCGGCTGTTTTTGCGGCGGCCACCCTCAGTGAACCCCAACGGCCCGCAGGCCGCTTCCTATCCCGGCTCACTATCCTGGCGGCATTCGCCGCCTCCCTCGTCTTGATATGGAATCCCACTTGGCTTTATCATGAGCATTTATCCTTCTACACATCAAATGAAGGCGAAACCAGTCATCTGTTGAGAGAAATCAGCACCCCCTTGTTTGATTTCACTTCCTGGGTGCCTTCCTTTTCCGGCCCCGGTCCGATTCGCTGGCTGCCTCCGGTTCTCGCTCTGGTCCTGACGGCCGTGCTTACATGGCTGCTCGTCTCCGGCGGGTCCCGGAAAGAGACGAAAGACAATCCGCATCGCATGCGGGGATCCCTCTTCTCCGTGTTTCTGGTTTCCTGCCTCATTCTGAGCTATGTCGCTTTCGATATAAACGCCAAGGACGGAACTTATTTTGAAACCCAGGATTACACCCTCTATTTTCAGGACGGCCATCACTACGGCAGGGAGGGAGATGGATTCTGGACGCGAGGGAACCGCAGAACCGATATCTTGCTGTCGGTGCCGGGAAGGATCAGCCGTCTCACGGTTGACGGGACCAGTCCTATTTCAGGAGCGACGATTCTCCGGGTCGGACCTAAACGGCACGTCATCTCCCGCCCCGCACGCAGTACGGCCTTTTCAGAGTCATTTGAATCCCCCGTGGGATTTCCCTGGAAAGGAGGTTTTTTGTACGCTTTATCCATCCAGGAGACCAGCAGCTACATCCCCGCGCAGTCGGATCCGGGCAGCTCCGACAGGAGGGATCTCGGCTTGTTTGTCACGTTGGACGTCCGGCTGGAACCCGGAACATCTCAAAAATCCATCAATCCCAATTCACGCAATCCCAGGTAAGCCGCGCCGAAAACACCGGCGGAATCACCGAGTCTGGCGGGGAGCAGCGGGATATGCGGACGGGGAACACCGAACAGACGCTTCCGCATCATGGGGGGCACCCGTTCCACCCATAAAGGGATGTTGGACACGCCCCCCCCCAAAATGACGGCTTCCAGATCCAGGGCATTGACGGCATCAGCAAAGAAATCAGCCATGATGACGCAGGTCTCTTCAAGCAGACGCACGGCGGAAGATTCTCCGGCCAGGAAACGCCGATAGATCTCTTCGGCATCCGCGGTTCGGCCGCTTTGTTCCCGATATCTTCGGCTCAGACTCGGGCCTGAAAGATACGCCTCGGCGCATCCTCGCCGACCGCATTGACATTGCCGGCCGTTCAACTCCACGATCGTATGGCCGATTTCGCCGGCTCCGCCTTTAGCCCCCCGATACAGCCGATTGTCCAATATCAATCCCCCGCCCACGCCGGTTCCCAGTATAACGGCCAGAACAAAACCATACTTCCCTTTGCAGCTTGCATAAAATTCAGCCAAAGCCAGACAATTGGCGTCATTCTCCACCACCACCGGGACGTCCAGCTTCAAGCGTAGATCTCCTATCAACCCCGGCTCTTCATAAAGGGGGGTGTGCGGAGCCCCGTAAAGACGGTCTTCATCCGCATTGTAAGTTCCCGGTGTCCCGATCCCCACTGCGGCATATGTTTTTCCCTGCGCCGTTTCTTTCACCACCCGCAGGATATTTTCAACCACCTGGTTTCTTCCTTCGGACGGCTGCGATAGAATCCGCCTCCGCGCCATCACCCTGAGTTCTTTGTCGAGCAGGCACGCTTCGACTTTGGTTCCACCCAGGTCGATACCAATCACATAAGGTTCCATTGACATCACCTCACCGCTTGATTCGGTTCCGCTTTTCGGAACCCGAATTCCAAGAGATGATCCTCTTCAGGATTCCGTGCCCCAAGCACGGAATCTCTTCGCGGCTTCTCCTTTTTCGGCGTGCCGTCATCCGGGAAAAGGACCGGCGTTCTATTTCAGTGCTTCCTGCCCCTTGAATTCGCGGTAAGGGGAAAGGATATCCAGAATTTCCATGTCATCCGCGGAAAGAGTTTCTTGGGTGACCATACGAGCCAGCAGCTCTCCCAGACCGGGCCCCAGCATGAAGCCCTGCCCGCACATTCCGGCCGCCACCAGATAGCCTTTTATTTCTCGAGCCCAACCGACGAGCGGTGAGCCGTCGGGGGTCATGGGATAGAGCCCCCGCCAAGTTCTGCGAACACGCAGATTGGCGAGCCGCGGCATCAATCCGACCATGCGCCGGGCGACCATGGGAAGAAATTCACTGGTTTCATTGCGGTCGAATCCCCATATGCTGGGTTGGGGTGTAATACAGAAAACGACCTGTCCGCTTCGCAGTTGAAAAAAATAATAATTCTCAGACCCGGGAGCAGGCCGAATATCCACAACCATAGGGCCCATGAAATCCGCGACCGCTTCCGTGATGCCTCCTTCATGCGAATCCGGTTTCACGGGCAGGTCAAGCCCCGCCATCCTCCCGGCTTCGCGAGCCCAGGGTCCGGCGGCGTTGATCACCACCTCGGCTCCGTATTCACCTTTATCGGTTTTGATCCCTCTTACCCGGTTTCCCTCGACAATCAAGCCGGTGACATTCTCGTTGAACCGGAAAGCACAACCCGCATTTTTCGCCGCATCGTAAAAAGCATGGCCGGCAAGAATCGTGGAACAATGGCCGTCTTCGGGGGAATACGTTCCGCCCACCAGGCCTTCGGATTTGATGTCCGGGACAATCTCGAGGAACGCATCCTTATCATACCAATCGATATTCAATCCGTAAGATTTCTGTATTTTAAGAAGGTCTTTCAGGACCTTTTCCTGCGCATCCTCATACACCACGAATGAATATCCGCCGGTTGTCCATTCGATATTGTGTCCGTATGTCTCTTCCCAGGTTGAAGCGATTTCCAGGGAACGCTTGCAGAGACGAATCTTGGCCGGGTCCGAATGTGTCGCCCGGATGCCGCCGATAGCGGCTTTATTCGATCCCTGGCCCTGGCTTGCAAACTTATCCACGACCAGCACCTTGACGCCGGCCTCCGCCATGGATAAACCGGCCGGGACACCAACACTGCCCGCGCCGATGATGATCACGTCGAACCGTCGGTCAGTCATTGTCACCCTCCTTGATACCGGCGAAAACACCCAGCGGGACTTCCATAAACAGCGGCCGCTTGACATTATCGGTGACTTCATCGAGAGCCACATCCTCCTCTCGGAACAAGCGCTGGATCAACAGCGTGCAGGTCTTCCCTCCACAGGCCCCCATTCCGGCGCGGGTCACGGCCTTTATCTCGTTCATGTCCCGGCATCCCTTGCGGATGAGATTGCGAATCTCTCCCGCTGTCACCCGCTCGCAGCGGCAGATGATGGTATCATCTTCGATTCGGGTGACGTTTTTTTCCAGGGCTTCGCTGACCCAAGGTTCCTGCACCCTGATTCCCGAAATGCGCGGTGCAACCTCCTTCGGAGCTTTGACTTTGACTAAAATCGTTCGGTCGTTTCGTGCGATGGCTCTGACACCGACGACTTCGACTTCACCGAGAACTTCTCCCTCGGTATCCAGCACAAATACTCTATCACCGATGTGGAGGCTCTCCTTGAGAAATTCATGTGGAATAGTGACCGTGGGAAATTCCGGATCTTTGCGATGATCCACCAGCGTCACGGCCAAAGCCGGACAGATGGTGACACAGCGTTCGCAACCCGTGCATTTCTCTTCCACGCGATCCCCGACATATTCGGGAAGATCCCGGATATCATTCGGGTTCATGCGAATCAAGTTATTCGGACATACCGTCGTGCAGGGATTACAGGGTATCTTTTGGTAACAGTGCAATACGGGATATACGCCCTCCGCTCTGGGATGAGGAGCTATACCTTTGGTTTCGCCGGGCTTTGATTTTAAAACTTCCGCGGTCAGGTACCATTCCTGCGGGATTTCACCTACGTCCATTCCGAAAGCGCGGGCCGCTTCAAGCCCTTTGATCTTTCCGGAGAACATGGCGGCCGAGGCTTCGGCGATCTCATCCGCATCTCCGGCGGCCAGGACTTTCATCCCGAACTCCTGCGCCTTAATCGTAAACTCATTCACCGGATCCAATCCCACGGCGATCAGGAGAGTATCGCAAGCAAAGGATCTTTCGGTTCCGGCGACGGGCTGGAACCGTTCATCAACCTGAGCGATGGTCACCGATTCGACCTGTTCATTTCCATTCGCGCTGAGGACGGTATGCGAAGTGTAAACCGGAACTCCCATCCGTACCAGCTTATCTTTATGCACTTTATACCCGCCGCATTCCGGAAGGGCTTCCACCAAACCGACGACTTCTATTCCGGCCTGAAGCGCATGATAGCCGGCGATCAAACCGACATTCCCACCTCCGACGATAAAAAGCCTGCCCGCGGCACGAACGAGATCCCGGTTCACCAGGGTTTGAAAAGCACCGGCTCCGTATACGCCCGGCAGGGTATTTCCTTTAAAAGCCAGTGATTTTTCCCGCGCTCCCGCCGCGACCAGCAGAAGTTCGGGTCTGATCAGTGTGTACGTACCGCCATCCCGCAAAATGCCGACTTTTCGATCGCTGAAAACACCCAGCACCGTGCTGTTCAGCCAGATCTCGATTTCCGGGACCTGCCGAACTTCATCTTCCAGTTTGGTTGCTATATCGATGCCCCGAGTGCCGGCATATACGGCTTCGCTGGAACCGAAAAACCGGTGCGTCTGCAGCACCAGTTTTCCTCCGAGTTTTCGTTTATCATCCACCAATAAGGTTTTGATGCCATTTTTCCCCAGCTGAACCGCCGCCGACATCCCCGCCGGCCCGCCGCCGATGACTAGAGCGGGAACATCGATGGTTTCGACGTCTTCATATTGCAGCACCGTCTCCATCGGAGGCAGGGTCGGAAGCTGATCGAGCGGTTCGACACGCATCCCGGATTTGATCGGGGTCATGCAGGATTTCACCGGGATTCCGTTCGCCAGCACAAGGCACTGCGCACACTGTCCATTGGCGCAGAAAATCCCTTGAGGCGCATGATCTTTGGGATGGTGCCCGAAAATTCTGATGCCGTTCGCAAAAAGAGCGGAAGCAATCATTTCTCCTGAACGAGCCTTGAGTTTTTCGCCCCGCCAGGTAAAACAGATCTCATCCTGGGGAGAGCCGGTTAAAATCGGATGGTCATGAATACGAAAATCTGACATATTATCTCCGTAAAAAAGATGATGGAATAGTTAAAATGTTATTAAAATGAATAGAGGATGATCGATATCCCGCTCCTCGAAGTATGAAGCGGAACGAGTCGGATGTCTTCTTCAGTCGCATCCCATATTATATACAAAATCCACGGGAAAATTAAACAGAAATATTCGCCGCCGAAATGCAGGCTCTTTCAGGACATACCCAAAATCGGCGATAATTCAGACTTCCGCGGAACCGTCGGTCGATTCCATGGGGGAACTAAGCTTTGAGCTTCAATTCGGAATCACAGCATACAAACCGGCATTCCTCATGGACGCAAGAATCCGCGGGTTCGCCGCACGCATGGCATTCTTTTATCACTTGCAGCTCAAGCCCACAGGTTTCACATACATAAACCTGGTCTTTCTTCATCTCGTGACAATTAGGCATATCACCCTCCCGCTTCCTATTATAAAAGTAAAAACATGATTTTCAAATCTTAATTGACTCGGGGCGGGGATCGAGGCTGGCTTTTCCGCTGATCTCATCGATGGATATTTCCAACACGTTGACATCTTTCATGTCTTCCCGCTCCAAGGATTGAAAGCTGTAGCCCGAGGCGTATTTCTTCATGAATCTCCGCATGATACGCAGTTTCAGCCCCGGGTCGTCCAGAATCCTCGCCTGCCCGAAGGCGAGGACACTCCAGAAACGCATGGTGAAATCACGCGCCCTTGGCCCGGGGAAAAGCCTGCCGGCCGCGCTGACTTCAAAACAGGCGGAGGGAGAATGGCTCAAGTTCTCCAATTTTCGGCCGGTGAAGGCACAGTGGATATAGATACGTTCTTCGAAAAGGACATAATTGACCGGTGTTATATAAGGGCGTCCCCCGCCGCCGCAGGTGCCAAGACGCCCATACGCAGGTTTCTCAAGAAGTTTCAGACATTTTTCACGGGTCAGCCACTTGACCGGCATCGATCTTCTCCTCATATATTCCCGGATTGAATACCGGGTATCGAGCACGGGGCTTTCTCATTCATTCAAGGCCGTCAGCCAGACGTGAAGCGGTTCCAGAAAAGCGAACCGCCTCCAGCAGTAATCGATAAGACGTGGGGAGGTAAGCTCTCCGGGGATCAGAGTCTCACAGCCGGCGTACAAGCCGTTATGAAGGAGCAGCCCGGCGTTTGGACTATCCGGTGCATACCCTGCGGGGATTCGTTTGTAAAAGCGGCCGCCCAGGGTAAATTCCCTCCGCTCACGGATCGCCGCCACCGCGTCGGCCAAAGACCTCCCCCTGATCGGATCCGCGGCGGCTCGTCTGAATCGATGCAGCTTTTCAGGAGGAAATCGGTAAACGCCGCCGCCCAGCAGCAGGTTGGGAGGCTCCAGATGAAAATAGAATCCTGAATTTTCCATCCGTTTCCCCTCGCCTTCCCAAAAAATAATCCCAAGATGCGTTTTGTACGGCGATTTATCGGGGCTGAAACGAACATCCCGATAGATGCGAAAAAGAGAACGATTGATCCGCGGTTCGGCATGGATTCCCGGGAAAACCGTCAGCAGTCTGTCCCCCATGGCTTTAACGAATCGGCGCGAGGGCTCCAGAACGTGGATTTCATAATCGGCCTTGTGGGCATCGAACCAGGATTTCGAGTTATGCCGTTTAAGAGCCTTCAAAAACTCAACCGTTTCGGGGTGGAAACCGTCGAACGCCGCAATCTCTTTTCTTTGTTTTCTCACCTTAAAAAGTATTTTAGCAGATTACTAAAGGTTTTTTTATCCTTTATTCGCGCTTCGCAAGGATCAGCGGGAGGACAAAAACCAGGACCGGCTTTGTTTGACTCCCAGACGCGAGAGATACCGCTTGAAACCGGGCATCCTTTTTTGAGGATCACGAAGGATCGCCGCAGCGGCCGGAAACGTTTCCTCAGGAAACGACGGTTTCAGCAGCTTATAGTTGCGATCGAAATCGTTTCCGGGAAGCGCACGGCCGGCAAGCCAACCGAAGGTTTCCCTGATTTCTTCCAGAACATTATCGGCTGAAGAAGAAATAATGGGAATGGGATAATCGCTCCCCAATAAAAACTTTTCCGGATTTCTTTTCGCCAGCGGGATGATTTTCTCTCCGTAGTGGGCTCTTCCCGGCAGACAAAAAGCCGAGATGTCGGCATACAACGGCCGGTCGGTGCTGCCCAGCTCGGCCCGATCCAGAAGCCCTTCGAACACCTCTTCCCAATACGCATTTTCCTTGTCCAATAGATTCCCCAGCGGCAGACCGCAGTGAGCGACGATAACGGTCGCTCCGGCATCCAACGCCATGGCCACCGCATCGCCCGCACGGGAGGCATGCTTTCCCGCCGCCGAATTGAACAGCAGCTGATCGGCGCGGGACAGGTTGCTGGGGATGGCGTCTTCAGGTCCCACATGGATAAGCAGCGGCAGTTCCAATTCGGCCAGCGCACGGTAGAACCGCAGAGACAACGGATGTGTGGGATCGATCGCTTGAGAGGAGGGGATCCATTTACAGAGCACGGCCCCGCGCCGCGCGCATTTCCACAGTCGCTGAGCGGCATCCGGCGCATACGGATGTACGGAACAGCCGAACAAAAAGCCGTCGTAGCTCTGGGACAAATGGGCCAACATTTCATTGGCGACGAACAGATGAGTGCCGGCCGTATCTTTTTTCCCCTCCTCCGTATAAACCGCATCCAGAGCCAGCAGCACGATCTTATCGATATGTTTGGAATGCTTCAGTTGCTGGAACAGCACACTTACATACCGGGGAAACGTCATTTGCGATTCCGTCAACCGGGTGACCAGTTTCATTCCTTCAAAGGCCAGTGATTTGCGGAATGCGTCCGACCAAAAATACATATTTTCGTTTTCCCCCGAAGGTCCTCCTATATGAACATGGATATCGATGACATCTCCGGGATCGATACGGGAATTTATGTTATCAAACATGAATTTTTCCGGGATTCAAGCATGCTCCGCGGCTGCGGTGTCCCTTATCTTGAAGCATGAAGAGAACGGCAAATGAATCCGCCATTCCCTTCATGTCAAGGTCTTCTCTATTTTCGCCCAAGTATCCCGCAGGGATACGGTACGGTTGAAAACCGGCTTTCCGGGTTTGGAGTCCTCGCTGTCAACACAAAAATATCCCTGGCGAAGAAACTGGAACCTTTCTCCGGGAAGAGCCTCGCTCAATCCCGGTTCGACCCGGCAGCCGGAGAAGATCTGGAGTGAGAGAGGATTCACAAAACGATGAAAATCCCCGCCGCCTATTTCTTCCATCGGATTTTCAACGGTAAAAAGCTTGTCATACAACCGGACTTCAGCGGTCAGCGCGTGCTCCGCGGAAACCCAATGCGAAGTGCCTTTCACTTTGCGACCGTCTTGGGACCATCCTCCCCGTGTTTCAGGATCATACGTACAGCGGAGTTCCGTGATCCGTCCCGAATCGGGATCTTTGATCACGTCCACGCACTTGATGTAATACGCATGTTTCAAACGGATCTCCCGTCCGGGAGCCAGCCTGAAAAATTTTTTGGGCGGGTCCTCCCGGAAATCTGCCTCTTCGATATACAAAACCCTTGAAAACGGGATTTTTCGCGTCCCCATTCCCGCATCTTCCGGATTATTCTCCGCTTCCAACCACTCCACCTTGCCCTCGGGGTAATTATCGATGACCACGCGCAGCGGATGCAGAACCGCCATGACCCTCCGAGCCCTTTGGTTAAGATCTTCCCGGAGGCAGTGTTCCAGCAGAGCGATGTCCACCATGCTTTCCCGCTTTGCCAGACCGATCCGATCGCAGAAATCCCGGATCGACTCCGGCGTGTAGCCGCGCCGTCTCAATCCTGAGATGGTGGGCATACGGGGATCATTCCAACCGGAGACGAGGCCTTCCCGAACCATCTGCAGCAGCTTCCGCTTGCTCATCACGGTATAGCTGAGGTTCAAACGCGCGAATTCGATTTGACGCGAACGAAAGACATCCAGTTCTTCCAGAAACCAATCATAAAGCGGCCGGTGATCTTCGAATTCCAGGGTACAGAGCGAATGGGTGATCCCTTCCAGGGAATCCGAAAGGCCGTGGGCGAAATCGTACATGGGATATATGCACCATTTATCTCCGGTGCGATGATGGGCGGCACGCAAAATCCGGTAGATGACGGGATCCCGCATATTCAGATTGGGGGAAGCCATATCGATTTTGGCGCGCAGAACACGGGATCCGTCGGGAAACTCACCCGCCCGCATCCGTTCGAATAAATCCAGGTTCTCTTCCGGAGTGCGCGAGCGGTATGAGCTGTCTTTCCCCGGTTCGGTCAAAGTCCCTCGATCCCGCCGAATCTCCTCGGGACTGGAATCATCCACGAAGGCTTTCCCGGCTTTGATCAATTGAACAGCGAAAGCATAGAGCTGATCGAAATAGTCCGAAGCGTAGTATTCCCGTTCTCCCCAATCGAATCCCAGCCAGCGCACATCCCCTTTGATGGAATCCACATATTCCATCTCCTCTTTGCTCGGGTTGGTATCATCAAAACGTAGATTGCACAACCCGTCGAATTCTTCGGCGATACCGAAATTCAGAGAGATCGACTTCGCATGTCCGATATGGAGATAACCGTTAGGCTCGGGTGGAAAACGGGTATGGACTCGTCCGTCGTGCTTTCCCTCCTGGATATCCTGTGCGACAATCGTTCGGATGAAATCGAGTCCTGGAGATTCCGTCTCCGCATTGCGGTTATCTTTTCCGGGAGCATCATTTTTTTCACGCATGAAGATCTCTCCTCTTTAATAAGGGAATGATATCGGGATTCTCATGAAGAATCAATACACCTTTCCCCAACAACAGGTGACGCAGATGCCGCGAAGGGATTTCTCCACGCCGCATTCCCGATTCTATTGAAAAAATCGTCCCCGGAGGGTGGGGGGGCCCCCCGGGGAATCTTTAATACTCCCCAACCCGAAACGATCGACAAGCCTTGAAGAAAAAGTTCTATTTGATCAAAAGAAGTTTTGTCTGGTATCCATCCACCAGCGCGGCTCCTTCTTCGGTAAAGACACCCTGATCCTCAAAGCCGAGGGTCAGTTCCTGATTGCCCCACTCCGGGATATTCGTCGTAATGCTGAACTCGATGGCGTAAACGGTATTGGGATAAAGGGGATATTCGCCGCGAAGCCTGATATCTTCAGGCGCCCGTTTGGGGGGACGGGCATCCATAGGCACACCGGCGCCATGTCCGTGAGGACCGATGGGATGCGTATATACCGAGGGTCGCAGACCGGCGGCTTTCCCTTTTTCCATGGTGGCATCCGTGATCTCATTTCCCGAACGTCCGGTCTTGAATTCGTTGAAATAGATCTTGCGCAGTTGATGCAGCTTGGTCAGCGCATCATTCAATCCTTGCGGCGCATCATCCTCTCCGATCCGACACACATAAGCGCTCCACTGCATGTCCGTACATAATCCCAAATAGGTGATCCCCATATCGCAATGCAGCAAATCGCCTCTCCGAATGACATCGGGATCATCTTTATAGAGATCGGCGGCGGCTTTACTGCGCGTAATGGAGATCGACGGTTGGAACCAGGTATCAAGACCCAGATCAGTATATTTCTGCCGGGCCCACCATACGACATCTTCAGTCGTCGTGACATCGGGTACAATCACCCGGTTGGAAAAGAATTCCTGGATAATATCATGCGAAATACCGCAGATATGACGATACACGCTGAGTTCCTGAGGACTTCGGGTTTCCAGCCAGCCGATGCAGAGATTGTGCGCCGGAACCAAACGCTTGACGTATTTCGGATCCAGAGCTCTCTCCAGTTTGTTTTTAAGACCGACCGACAGTCCATCACCGAAAGACCACAACTCCGAAACATTGATCCCGATTTTTTTGGGGTCGGTTTTCTTGATAAAATCCGCCAAGCTCTCGAACCGTGTTTTTTCGGAATCTTCCCATGTCCCCTGATACCAGGCCCCAATGCTGTGGGTACCCGAAGTGCTGCTGGGTTTATCACCGGAATACCGAACCACTCCTTTTTCAGGTCCTTGATAGTGAAAGATAAGGATGGACGTACGCCATGCGCTCATATGGGGTTCGGGCATCAAGGTCAAATACAGCGGATCCTCATTGGGCTCCCTGGCGAGAACCATCCACATATCGATCCCTTCCCGTTCCATGAGCATGGGGAGGATATTATCCAGCCGCCATTCCAGCCACTCATTCATTATCCGGGCGCGATCCCTTTCCTGCAGAATTTTGTCGCTGTCCCTGACGTCCGCGATATCAAGGCTCTGTCCATAAGCACCCACGACGCCGAACAGAAGAAAAGCCACAGCCAAAAACTTTCGATTTTTCGTGAAAAACATACAGCCTCCTTGCACCCGGAGTTCCAATATGGGGAACCTTGTACCCGATCCATTTCCGGACATCCTGCGATTCACGCGAAGCTCCCATTCCGGGGCACATAATAATGAAAAGATATTAAGGCTTAAAAATTTCTCCAGGTCAACCTCTTTCTGCAAGAAACGCATGGCTCACCGGTGGACATAAGTCATAGGATTCAGATCTTCTCCTCGGATGAAAAGATTGACGAAATCCGCCTAATGGCATAAATTACAGATTATCGGCAAGCATCCGGAATTCATCCCGGATGGAATCTTTCGCCTGAGGAGTATCCTTCAATGAAAAAAAAGGCATTCGCCATTATAATGTGTCTTCTGATCGCGGGAACGACCTCTGTTTTCGCCCAGAAGAAGGCCCTGACGTTCGATGACTTCATCCGCATCCAACGCGTCGGCGATCCCCGGATCTCGCCTGATGGAACCCGGATCGCATTCGTGATCGCCGTAGTCGATCGGGAAAAGGACCTCTATCATCGAGACATCTGGATCGTTCCCGTCAAAGGAGGGGAACCCCGGCGGCTCACTTCGAATCCGGCTTCCGATTCCCAGCCCCGCTGGTCGCCCGACGGGAAAAAGATCGCGTTCATCTCATCCCGCAGCGGCACGCCCCAGATCTGGATGATGCCCAGCGATGGAGGCGAGGCCCGGCAGATCACGGATATTTCAACCGGGGCTTCCGGTCCTCTGTGGTCGCCCCAAGGCACCCATCTTGCGTTCGTCTCGACCGTTTTCGCGGAATGCGAGGACGATGCGTGCAACCGTCGTCTGCAGGCGGAGGAAGACGCAAGGCTCAGCACCGGAAAGATCTTCGATCATCTGATGTACAGACATTTCGACCATTTCCGCAACCGCCGGCGCAGCCATGTATTCGTGGTTTCCGCCGAGGGAGGCCCCGCAAAGGACCTTTCTCCGGGAGATTTCGACACGCCTCCTTTCCTGGGAAGCAGCCACGACTACGCTTTTTCCGCTGACGGTCAAACCCTCTGCTTCACACGAAATATCGATCCCGAACTGAAGCTCGGGCTCGGAACCAACAATGACCTGTTTCTTACTCCCATATCTGGAGGGGACATCCGGAAAATCACCTCCAACCGCGCCAATGACAATTCCCCTCACTTCTCCCCGGACGGCCGCACGATCGCCTACAGGGCCATGGCACGCCCGGGATTCGAAGCCGATAAATACACCTTGATGCTTTTCGACATTGAAAAGCAAACCCACACGGCCTTGAGCGATGACTTCGATCGTTCGGTGGGAGAATTCGTCTGGTCGCCGGACGGTCGCTGGATCTATTTCAACTATGAGGACACGGGTCGGATGGCCGTTTCCCGTATATCCCCTCAAACCAAAGAAGTCCAGGAAATAACCCGGGACCATTTTCTCTCTTCTCTCAGCCTGTCGGCGGACGGGCGGATCCTTGCCTGCACCAATCAGGCCATCCATCTGCCGCCGGAGGTCCACGTCCTGAATCCGGATACCGGTTCGCTGAAACAGATCTCTTTCATCAATCGGGAACACCTGGCCTCGGTAGACATGAATCCGGTCGAGGATTTCTGGTTTACGGGAGCGGAAGGAGAAAAAGTCCACGGGCTTTTGGTCAAGCCCCCTTTCTTCGATCCGAACAAGAAATATCCTCTGGCCATGCTCATCCACGGCGGCCCTCAAAACGCATGGTCCGACAATTTCCATTTCCGCTGGAGTCCTCAGATGTTCGCGGCCGAGGGGTATGTCACCGCTCAGATAAACTTTCACGGCAGCACGGGATACGGGCAGAAATTCACCGACTCCATCACCGGACATTGGGGAAGCCGACCTTATCAGGATATCATGAAAGGGTTGGACTACCTGTTGGCGGAGCACGACTTTATCGATCCGCAGCGGGTCGGAGCGGCCGGAGCCTCATTCGGCGGCTACATGATCGATTGGATCGAAAGCCAGACCGACCGCTTCAATTGTTTGATCACTCATTCCGGCCTCTACGATTTGCAGTCATTCCACGGCGCCACCGAAGAACTTTGGTTCCCGGAGTGGGAGCTTCAAGGAACGCCCTGGACGAGCACGCTTTACAAAAAATGGTCGGCCAGCTCCTATGTCCCGAACTTTAAAACCCCCTGTCTTATCATTCACGGACAGATGGATTACCGGGTTCCCGTAACCCAGGCGTTCCAGTTTTTCACCGACCTGCAGCGTATGGGAATTCCCTCCCGCCTGCTCTACTTTCCGGATGAAAACCATTTCGTCCTCAAACCGGCCAACTCGGAACTCTGGTGGGAAACCGTCCATGAATGGCTGAACCGTTGGGTGAAAAATCCGCGCTGAATCCGGATGGATCGGTCCACGGAAACGGGATTGTAAAAAGGATCCGTGCTCCCTGGTCCCGGGGATTTCAGGATCCGGCGTTTCCCGCGGCCTCGTGAAGCTTGCGCAGAAACTTGTCCCGGTTGATGATGAACCGGTGATGACGACCTTTTCCCACGATGCCGTCGACATCATGAGCTTCCACCAGGAATTTCAGAACCCGGCCTTCGACCCGGATCAGGGTCGCTTCGGCCCGAATCTCTCCTCCCTGGAGAGTGGCTTTACAGTGTTCGACATCGATACGGGTTCCCACCGTGGTCCAACCCTCAGGGAGAAAACTTTGGACCGCCTCTAGCGCCGCCTGTTCCATTACTGCAACCAGAGAGGGGGTTGAAAAGACGTCGATGCCGCCGGATCCGACGGCTTTCGCCGTGTGCCGTTTTTCAACTCTCAGCTTCAACGAATGGGAGGTCCCGTCAGGGATATTGAATTCCATGGCTTGATCAGCGGTAAGACTTTTTTACAATGCTCTCAAGGGTGGTGATGAAGAGCCGGTTGAAAAACTTAGGATTTTCCATCATGGGGAAATGCCCCGCGCTTGACTGATAAACGAGGTCAAAGAACGAAGCGTTTTTTCGAACGGAGACATAAGAAGCGACATGGGCGTTGGAATTGATGCAGTAGATCGGCACCTTGAGTCTCTTGAGCGATTCGGTACCGTTATAGGCCAACAGCTCTTCCAGCATGGCGATGGATTCTTGAGCGGGAGCTTTGGTCATATCCAGGATGATACGCCGACGAAGCGGATCCTCGGTCCAGTCCGAAAAATAATTATCCCGTATATATGCCTGCATCTGGGGGACGAAATCGATTTTCCAGGCATCGACAAAAGCTCTATGCTCTTCGGAACCGTGACTTTGCATATACATGTCCTTGAAACTGTCCACTCCCACCAATCCGATGACCCGCTCCGGCATCCGATCGGCCGCCTCAAGGATGACGGGACCTCCCAATCCATGCCCGACCATGATGACATTAGAGAGGTTGAGTTTTTCCACCACCGCGATCACATCTTGAGCAAAAGCCTCTATCGTCCAGCTTTCCCGTTCCATCCCCGACTCCCCATGTCCGGCAAGATCCAGGGCGGCGGCTTTGTAATAAACACCGAAGGTGGGAAATTGATTATCCCAATAGCTCATGTCACAGCACCAATCATGGACGAAGACCAGGGAAAAATCCCCTTCTCCACTGATTTTATAGTGAATCGGAACTCCATCCGGAGACAGCACCTGATCGAAATCCGCTCCAGCTTGGCCCGACCGCCTGCTGGTTTGGCATGCCGGAAATCCCAGGCCTAAAATCAACAGCACCGCTAAAATTCCACGCAATTTTTTCATAGTTGTCTCCCTTTCGTGTTTCCATTTATAGCACAAGCCCGAAAATAATCCAATGATAATCCCTTTACAGATTAAGCTTCCCGATTCCGGAACTCCGATGATAGGGCGTTCCATCACATGACGAGAAGCACGATATTTTTCTCCATTTTTCGTGCGAGACCGCTAATGTGCTTCCTCTGCTGAGCAGGGAAGCAAAGGTTTGACCTGTCCCTGATCCTGATTTATGATGATTGATTATTCCGCCGGCGAGCCGGCGAAACGACAGGAGGCCGACAGATGTCGAAATTACCTTATGACATCATGCAAAAATATATTTTCAATCGGAAAGGAGTGGAAGATCCGGATGTTCTGTGCGGTCCTGCGATGGGGGAAGATGCCGCCGTTATCCGGATAGGTTCCCGTGTGGCGGCTGTTCATGCCGATCCCATCGTAGGCGCCATCCGCAAGATCGGCTGGCTTTCCGTGCATATCGCCTGCAATGATATCGCAGTGCAGGGAGTTCCTCCACGCTGGATCGTGCCTGTGATCATTCTACCGGAAAAACACCGGGAGGAACTGATCGATGACATCACCAGCGATATTCATTCCGCCGCTCGCGAGATATCCGTCGCCGTTGTGGGAGGTCATATCGGATATGCCGCAGGCCTGGACCGACCGCTTATCGCGACCACCGCCATCGGTGAAGCCGCTGAAGAGGAAGTCGTGTACACAAGGGGAACTCAGCCGGGCGACCTGGTCTGCGTCACGAAAGGCGCGGGAATCGAGGGAAGCGCGATCATCGCTTTCGATTTCACCGATCTCCTCCGTGATCATGGAGTTCCGGAATCCGTAATCGAACACGCACAGTCCATGATGTCGGAGATCAGCGTGGTCCGGGAAGCGCTTGCCCTGCGTGACCGCGGTGCAACGGCCATGCATGACGCCACCCGCGGCGGCGTGATGGAAGCCATGATCGAGACCGCGCTCGCTTCCGGGGTGAAATTCGAGATTGAAGAAGATAAGATTCCCGTCCGCCGGGAGACACGGATTCTTGCGGAAAAAATCGATTTCGATCCGCTCTGGCTTATCGGCTCGGGCAGCGTTATCGCGACAATCCCCGTAGCCGCAGCTGATCAAACCATGGAGACGTTCCAACGCTTGGGAACGGAATTCGCCGTCATCGGGAAAGCCGTCCCGGGATGCGGCGTTGCGCTGCACCGCTCCTATGGCGGGGTGGAAAAGTTCGAGGCTCCCCGAATGGAAGAAGACGAACTGGCGCGGCTCTGGAAACTATACAAATAGCCCGAGAATTTTAACCGCCAACGCCGCCGTTCCGGTTGCAAATATCTGAACCGTTAGATTGTCCAGGCCGTGAAAAGACAGAGCTTCCACAAGTGCCGTGCTCAAGGCCACGGCGGCCGAAACCGCGAATAGATTCCAGCCCGTAAGCCCAAAAACCAAATGAAGGGCCCCCGCCACACCCAGGAGGGAACCGAAACAAACCGCCAAGCTTCCCTCTATACTCCGCACACAGCGGATTCCCGTCAGGGTTGGCGCCCGGTAGGTATGCCGGCCCCAGCGAATCCCCACCGGTTCACCCAACGCATCCCCCCAACCGGCGGCGATATACCCAATAAGGGCCAATCTTCCGAAAAGCAGGTTGCTGGTCAATCCGCCCAGGGCCGTCATGAGGAAGGGAATCAGGACATAGCCTCTTTCATGGGGGACGTCGGAAGGCCGCGAAACGGACCGGAACAGGATGCTTTTATCGCCGCGGAGAACCGCGAAAAGGATCACGATGCCGATACCGGCTCCAAAAGCTTGAACCGCGGTGAAGCCCCCCACGGCTCCGACCACACCGGCCGATGTAAAAACGATGAAATGAAATATTTTTCGCGAATACCCGGCCGGGAGATGATATTTCGCTTTCAACAGAGCCGTTATATAACCGGATACGGCAGCCAGAACCAATGCGATCGGAAACCAAATCACCCACTCACGCACAGAGGGAAGCGGCCAGCGCTCCGTCATCAGCTCCCAGTGGGGAACAGCGATTTCAATGAGGCACGGGATCACGCCGATGATCTCCTTTTTCGTTAATCTAACATCACCCAAGGGAAAGACGCAACCGTCCAACCGGATCCCCACCCAATGCTAATTGCTTGAATTATCCGATTTGTCTTTTTATGATAACATATGTCATCTTGATATGACGCCGACGGAAAGACCTTTTTCGGAGGCGGTTCTGGCATGGAACATGCAGTTGATAATCGGGGATTATCACAGGAGGGATCATATGAAACGGATTCATCTCATCGCATTATTTGCAATTCCGGTTTTACTTCTCCCCACCGCAGGCTGGAGCAACGGTCTTTTTATCAACAGCATCGGCGCCCGAGCCATGGCCATGGGAGGCGCCTTCGTCGGCCTGGCCGATGATCTGAGCGCCGTGTATTGGAATCCGGCGGGGATATCCTTGATTGAAACCACAACGTTCGGTTTTACGCCCACCCATTATTCCTATTCCACTCACTACGATTGGAACTCCCGCGGGATAAGCGCGGACGACCTGGCCGACAGCGCGTTTAAAGGGCTGGCCGCGGTGGTGTTTCCCATCAAAGAAGGATGGACGGGGGGCTTCGCCTTGTATTCCCCTCTGGATTTCCGGACGGAATGGCCGGGAGTGCAGATCGGAGAAATCTTCGATGACGCATCCCAGCGAATGCGCAAAAACACCATCAATTCCTGGACGGTAGCCGCGGCTTCCGCCTGGCGCATCAATAAGAAGCTATCCCTTGGAGCGGCCCTGGAACTCCACTACGGCCGCTTTGACAACCAACGGTACCAGGGATACATGGAAACGGGCGCGGAACCCTACAGAAGAATCATATTCATAGAATCGCTTGTGGAGAAGAGCAAAGGCATCGGGCTGAGCGGCACCCTCGGCCTTCTGTACCGGTCCTCGGACAAACTGAGCCTGGGACTCGCACTCAAGATCCCGGGCAACATATGGCTCAAAGGCCAGGGCAGCAGCAGCAACCATTACGACCTCGACTGGGTCAGCGTATTAAGGCGGAACCTCACCCTTCCGTTCGGCATCCGCGGCGGGGTGTCATTCAAACCGGTACCGACTTTAACCCTGACCGCCGATATCCACTACACGCTCTGGTCCATGCTGGATACGATCACCGACCGCTACGCCGATCCGCTGTGGGATATGCTGTTCGTCACCAGCGAAAGCGATATAAAAGTCCTTAACTGGAAAGACACCCTGCAGCTTCGGGTCGGCATGGAATACCGGATCGGATCCACCGAGCTTCGGCTGGGATTCTACACCGATCCTGCGGCCTCACCGGATTCCACCACCAACCTCATGTTCCACGATATCTCCCAGAACTACATCACGGCCGGTCTCGGAGTCGACGGAAAGACGATCAGACTGTACGGAGTACACATCGATGTCGGCTTCGAATACGGTTTCGAGGGCTCCCGCGAGATATCCGAGGATTCCGTACTGACGGACCCGGCATTCGAGCATGCCGTTCCCGGAACATACCGCCGACAGAGCATGGGAATCGCCTTTGCCTTCAGCTACCGGTTCTGAATATCCGCTCGGATGCATACGGCCGCCATTGACCCTCCGGCTCAGCCTATGATATAAGCGAAGACAAATGCTCGCTGGACCGGCCGTCTTATCCGTTGAAAATCCTTCGCTCATTTCATACAAAATAAATTCATCATAAGGAGATTCGATGACAGCAAAAAAAGTGTTGTTCATGCTTTCCGTTTTTGTTTTTTTTCTCTTTCCTTTTCAGGCATTCACTCAGGACATCGCGCCTGAAACCTCTTCGGTAACCAAGCACTCCATCGCGATCGGCGGCAAAACCATCAATTACACCGCTACCGCGGGAACGATCCTGATCCGCGACGAAAAGGAAAAACCCCAGGCGCATATCTTCTATATCGCCTATACCAAAGACGGAGTCACGGATAAAACCCGGCGACCGATCCTTTTCTCCTTTAACGGCGGACCCGGTTCTTCCTCGGTATGGATGCATATGGGATTTCTGGGGCCCCGGAGGGTTCTCTACGATGACGAAGGATTCGGACTCCAGCCCCCCTACCGTCTGGAAGACAACGTTCATTCCATCCTCGACCAAACCGACCTGGTTTTCATCGATCCGGTAGCCACCGGGTTCAGCCGCATGGTGCCGGGTGAGGACGAGCACAAGTTTCACGGTGTGGACGAGGACATCCAATCCGTGGGGGAATTCATCCGGCTCTATGTGACGCGGCATCAGCGCTGGGGCTCCCCCAAATTCATTATCGGCGAGAGCTACGGCACTACGCGGGCTGCGGGTTTGACCGCGCATCTGCAGAACCGGCACCGCATGTATATCAACGGCACCATCCTTGTTTCAACCATGATGCTGGGGGTCAAATCCGGCGACGACCTGGCCTATCCCTTGATCCTACCCCATTACACCGCAACGGCCTGGTACCACAAACAGCTCCCCCCCGATCTTCAGAGCAAGGCCCTGAGGGACGTTCTGGATGAGGCGGAAGAATTCGCCCTCAACGATTATACGCTGGCTCTGATCCGGGGCAATGACCTTACGGAAAACGAAAAAAACACCGTCGCCGATAAGCTGGCACGCTATACGGGTCTTTCCACCGAATATATCAAACGGAGCAATCTCCGGGTCTCGCGAACCCGTTTTCGAAAGGAACTGCTTCGGCATGAAGACCTGACCGTCGGCCGACTCGACAGCCGATACAAAGGGAAGGATAAGGATTCGGTGGGAGAGGTCAACGAGTTCGATCCCGCCATGGCGGCCTGGAACGGACCGTTTACGGGAGCCGTCAACCGATACTTTCGCGAGGAGCTTAAATACGAAACGGATCTCAGCTACGATATCTTCGGCAATGTGCATCCCTGGAAAGGCATGAGTGAAGCACATGTCGGGGAAGCGCTGCGCCGCGCCATGACCCAGAATCCTTTTCTCAAGGTTCTTGTGCTCGAAGGGTATTACGACGGAGCCTGTGATTATTTCAGCGCCGAATACACGTTTTCACACCTGGACCTTCGCGGAGACTGGAAAGACCGCCTGAGATTCGATTATTATGAATGCGGCCACATGATGTACCTCCGAAAAGCCGATCTTGCCAAGACCAAAAAAGACCTTGAAAACTTCATTCTGAGCGCGGTTCCGAAATAATCCGGCAAAACCGCGAAAGAGATAAACGCAAAAACCGGATCCGGCACAAGGATCAAGGCTTAAGCGAAGTCGGATCCCGATATTCCGAGATGATGCAACCGGGGTTCGGCTATTCTTCGGAAGGTTGGATCTGGAGGAACTCCACCGGAGCGCCGTCGTCAACGATGAAAGCGACCCGTATACCGGGTGTGGGCGAGTTGGGAGGGATGAGAATGGTCTTCCCCTCCAACTCCGCCTCCAGGTCATCCACCTGGAAAGCCACATGAGGAACGGTCTTTACCAATTCCGGCAAGGGACAGTCGGTTTCGAAACGCATCCACTCTATACCATAAGGACTGGTATCATATCCGGATATATGGATTTTTAATTTCTCCAGATAGGTTTCATTCCTCCGCGGTATTTGAGTGGGAATGCCCAGATGATGATATTTCCTCATATCCTTTCTCCTCGCCCGAAGGGGAAAATAGCGGCGATATAAATGAAAGGAACTTCATCCTTCCGTTAAAATCCGTCCAATCCGCCATCGCCGATATTTTATGAATCATTCAGGTCCCTGATTGATTCACGGCACGAGATCGCGGCGGCGGCAAGGAAGCAGCGCGCGAGGCGTACTCAAGTACGTCGAGCGGGCGGCAACGAAGCCGGCGTCGTGAGATCGGCTCGCCCGAAGGGGAAAATAGCGGCGATATAAATGAAAGGAACTTCATCCTTCCGTTAAAATCCGTCCAATCCGCCATCGCCGATATTTTATGAATCATTCAGGATCGCCGCTATTTTACGAATCATTCAGCTTAGAATTTGTAATTCAATCCCATAAACACCCGCTCCTCAAACTCTTGAGTACGGACATCTCGAATGGCGCCCCTCCTGTCGATCCCTTCATAAGAGAGCAGGATTTCCATCGAAAGCAAAGGCACGAAATATCCTAAGCTCAATAGATAACGGAGGCGTGAATCCGTGATGGAAAAGTCATTGGTCAGTTCTTCCTGAAACCGGTCGGCGCCTTCGATGGAGTCATAGAATTGATACCGGACCAGGCTTTTCATTTCAAGGTTCCTGCAGTTTACGGTCAACCGCGATGAAAGCGACGCTCCCAGGGCTTGATAGTAACCATAGTAAAGCAACGTCGTCTTGCCCCCCTGGATCTCATGGCTCTCGGAGTATTCGTTCAGAGCGAATGCGTTCACCAGGCCGAAATCAAGAAACGCATCCATGCCCAAACGAACCTTCCAAGGGGAGGAAAACGCCGTGTAATCGAACACGGGGCCCACGAAATGCAGCGCCGCAAGTTTATCCCTGAAATTTCGGGGCTCGTCAAGCCGAAGATCAAAACCTCTTTTAACCTTTACATTTCCACCGTCATAAAAGGCCACCGGTCTTTTTTTATAAACACTGAAGGCTGATCCCAATCCGACGATATAGCTGTAGCCTCGCTCATGAGAATCGATATCCTGTTCAAAATAGCCCAGGTATACAATCCTCGTCGATAGATTGAATTCCCTGTACCGAAAATCATTTCCGGAAATATCCGCATAAATTTCGCTGAAAAGCGTTTTTCCGGTTCGGCGTTTGAAACTTCCGGCGTTCCCGTACTCAGGGGGCATGATCAACTGAGCGTGCACCCCTCCCTGTATCTGGGTTCGGCTCCATTCGCCGCCTCCATTCCTCAGGTCGCGAGCTCCCAAGAAAAACCGGATCTCATGCCAGCCCGGGGGGGTGTAGGAGGGGGGATCGATATCGTTTTTGCGGTCAATCCAACGGTTGAGCTTCAGGATCGGATTCAGGAAAGTCAGCAGGTTGGATTCACCGTACGTCGCCCCCAGAAACATCCCCAGTTGATACCAGGCCTCACCCAGAGGGAAGCCCCCCAACGAAGTCATGATGTTGTCGTTGATGGAGATGACATTGCGCCACTCCGCGATATATTCCCAATAAAAGGAACTGGCAATGCCGAAAAGCATCGACTCCCATTTGCTCAAATGATTGGTTCGGGCGAAATTATAATACAGAGCGCCGGCCAGACCATGTGTCCAATTCAGGATAAAATTATTGGAGTCGAACTTCCATGCTTCCAGGGAAAAAAATCTCCTGCTCTGGTCCTTCCAACTCAATTCGTAATGCCAGTCCTCGATCCAACGCCCATACGTCAGCCAATACTTGGTTTGCGAATATCCCATCAAAGCGAAATATTCCAACATAGCCCGGCTGAGGTGCTTTTCGGACACCGCATTTTCGGGGGAATCCGATGGGGGGGGTGGGAGAAAAGTCTTCTTTCCGTATACGGCCGCCGATAAATCCCAATCATGTTTATCGGCGGATGGGGACAGAGAAAAAAGCTCGGTCAGGGGATCGAGCTTACCTTGAGAAAAAACGAGGCTCGTATCGAAATCATGCGCGGAGAGGTATCCCACAGCAAGGAAGAGGGATAACATCAGACGCAAAATCTTCATACTTTTTCATATAAGATAAGATCAATAATTAATATACAGATTCCAGGTAAATCCTATACGAATCTTAAATTTCAACAACCTTTATATTTGCATGTTTGAAAATAAAAAGTCAATGCCCACACCCCCCCCTCGGCTCAACTTCAAACCGGACAAAACCGTCTCCCCTCCCGATTCCCGTGATGATAAGATGCGAGTTCAAGAGAAGGCGACCTTCCCGGATAAAATCAATCCGGAACGGCCGGCATGAGGACGCCCCCCCGCCGGTCCCGAATACCCCGCCGCAAAAGGATGCCAAAACCGGCTCGCGCCATTCGGAGAAGCATCGAAAGGGATTGAATTCCTTGCCGACTCACGGCTCAATGGAAATGACGCGGCCAACGCCCATTTCCACGAAATCCTTGCCGAATCCTTTCCGGAACATATCGATCTGCGCATCCCCCGTACAGTGCGTCGCGCCGCAGCGGATGACGCCGGCTTTCCGGAAACGGCGAATGATGTCTTGAATCCGGCTCGCTGAATGCCGCATCAAATGAAATCCCCCGAAAACAAAGACGACCGGCTTATTGAGGACGCGGCTTCCCTGCTCGACGATATCCACCACTCCCGGATGCGCGCACCCGGTAATGACCACCGCGCCGCCCGATGTATCGAGCACCAGCGACTGTTCAGGAATATCCGTCCCCATTTCCCCCGTCGAATAAACTCCTCGGCAGATTTCCACAGCCTTCTCCACCCGGATGATTTCGGCTCCGGTTTTGCCCACGTTTTCTTCGAAATCATCGGGGAAAGAAACCGGAACGACGACCGATACATCCGATATTTTCTCGAGCACCCAGGATAATCCTCCGGTATGATCTCCATGGAGATGGGAGATGACGATCAATTCGACATGTTCAAGATCGACGCCTAAAGCTTCGAGATTGTGCTCCAATATCTTCGGTTGGGTTCCGGTGTCGAAAAGAATGGTTTTCTCGGTTCCTTCGATCAGACATGCAAATCCCCAATCCGCCTTGGTTCCCTCGGTATGGATGGTGTTGTCATACAAAATCGTAACCGTGATTGCGGCGGATTCCGACGCATAAGGCGAATCTTCAGCCGAGACGCCCCCTATCAATCCAAAAAACAGCAGGGCCGCCGCCCCGACGCCCCCGAATGTTTTCATGAATTTCATATCAACCTCCTCCTGCTTATATGAGATTGTGTTTCCACAAATCTGAAAGTTACGGTTTTATCTTATTTCCAAGGATCAAGTTGATCGAGAAAATCCGCGCGCATCCAGTAGATATCGGCCCCTCCGTTTTGGGGAGCGGCATGCCGTGAGATTAAATGACGATGCATGATCCAATCCGAATAAGGGGCCTCAAAGTCCGGCATTCGCGTCGATGCGAAGAACAAAATCCGGCCATCCGGTGAAAGGGAAGCCGAAATCGCATTTTCATTTTCCGGATTGACCGCCGGGCCCAGATTAATGCCTTCACTCCAGACATCGTTCCGATTTCGAAAAAACACATAATAATCGGCGAATCCCGGGCTGACGCAATCTTCCCTTCCCGCGACGCATGCAATAAGCATGCGTTCGTCGGCGGAAATAAAACCGTTATAGGGATTTCCTTTCCCATTGACGGCGGCGGGCAGTTTCTCCGGAACTCCATATTTCCCATCGAGGGGACGGGCCCGATACACAGCCGATTTTCCATCCTTTCCGGATCGGGTAAAATAAAGGGTTCCCTCACGGGTCAGGGAGGGGAAGAATTCACCATCATCTGTATTGATGGGAGATCCGAGATCATAAGGCCGCCCCCAATCCCCCTTTTCTTCACGATCCACGGCCCATATGTTCTGATGCGTCCAACCGGGTTTAGGCTCTTTTCCAGCGGGAGGCCGCGTACTGAGAAACAAAAGACGTTTTCCATCCGCGGAAAGGCATGGTTCAAAATGAAAATATTCAAGATCCCTCGCCATGGGCGCCACTTGAGGCTCCGTCCAAATACCATCCTTCCGACGGGTGACCATGACGGTGGCGATTTTCCCCAAAATCACCCCATAATAGAGTTCATTCCCATCGGCGGATAACGCAATATCCCGTTCATACATCCCCGTACAAATCATTTCCGGGGCAAATAGAACGGGGGTGCCTCCCGGCGAATCATATGCCGGGTAAATTCCATCCCGGACGGAGATATCAGGCGTTCTATCGAAAATCCGGCAGCCTGTCCCGATTAAAATCCCGGATATCAATATCAAGAAAAGGATCCTTCTTTTTGTCGTCATATTCCCTCCGAACGTGCGGAATTCGCCGATCCACTAAACGGCATGGAATCCGCCAGAATAAAAATGTTTTATGATAATTTTCAATCTACTGATACGTACGTAAATTCCGACGGCGGGTTTATTGAGACCATTCATATGGATGGAAACCACAGACGTTAATAAAGGAAAGCGATTCGTATTGCCGGGAACTCGCACCCTCAAAAACGGATGTCGGGAAGCGGGGAAGAAGGATTTTTTGTGAGCATTCCTCACGGCTGTGAAACATTTCCACAAATCCGAAAAGAAAAAGAAACAAGATAACGAGAACGATCCAGACGAAAATTTTCTTGACGGAAAACAGCATGATATCTTCCGTTATTAAAATAAAAAAAAGAGAATCAGGATCATTACGATCAAAATCAGCGCCAAGTCATTCATTACCTATGGTCTCCTGTTGGTCAATATCTTCTTAGATGCAATTCACGTGCCAGGTTTATCTTGGCGGCAACCGTCTGTTTCCCGATGAAAAGTGTCCGAGTGAAAGACAAGTTGTGTACGCAAACGAACACCAATGCCGGCGCGGAACCGCCCGCACAATGACATCGTCCAAGGAGGCGGCATCTTTCTTTAAACCTTTCGGGAAGCCTCGTAAATTTTCCGGTGCTTTCCTGCATGACTGATTCTATTACGATTAAGCGGCCGATATTATTGAAGTTTTATTCATATTTATCAGACAAGATAACGACACGAAACCCAATCCCCGCCTGTTTTCACACATGATCCCGAGCCTTACCCCGACTATTTGACCTTCCGACTTCTCTTTGGTATAAGCATAAAAAGAAGATACCTTTCCTGCGGTCGCGGACCGCATCTTTCTCAGAAACAAAGGCAAGTCACATGAAAGAATCGCTTTTCGCCGGCATCGATGTTTCCACTCAAGGATGCAAGATCGTGATTATCGATCCCGCCGACGAGCGGATCGCTCATGTCGACTCCCTCAATTACGACAGTGATCTGCCTCGCTACAGCACCCGAAACGGCGTCTTGCAGGGATTGGGAATCGGCTGTTCGGAATCGGACCCACATATGTGGATCGATGCTTTACACCATCTTTTTCAAAATCTTCATTCACTCGAATTCCCGATCGAACACATCGCGTGTATCTCCATATCCGGACAGCAGCACGGTCTCGTCGCTTTGGATGCCGAGGGGAAACTCGCACGTGAACGCTCCAAATTGTGGAACGATTTTTCAACCATGGAGGAATGCCGCTTACTCACGAAAGCCGTGGGCGGCCAGAAAAACATGATCCGTGAAGTGGGCAACAGCCAGAAAACCGGATATACCGCGTCCAAGATCTTCCACATGGTGCGCCATGAACCGGACATATACGAGCGTTCCACCGTTCTGTTTCTGGTACATAACTACATCAACTGGTTCCTCACCGGAGGCACCGCCGTTATGGAACCGGGCGACACATCGGGCATGGCCCTCTGGAATCCCCGAACCGGCGACTGGTCCCGGAAGCTCCTTGATACCATCGCCCCCGATCTCATGGGGAAGCTGCCGAAGGTCCTCCCCGCCGACCGCACCATCGGTGCGGTTTCTGATGAACTGGTAAAAAAATATGGGTTCTCCCCGCAGTGCCTTATCGACGCCGGCTGCGGGGACAACATGTACTCAGCGATCGGAACGGGAAATATTCACCCCGGAATCCTGACCATAAGCCTCGGCACCAGCGGAACCATCTCAACGATCCTGGAAAAACCCTATATAGATCCCGAGGGTGAAATCGCTTCCTACTGCGACAGCACCGGACGCTTCATGCCGCTGCTCTGTGTTTCCAATCTGGCGAACGGCTACAATCAAGTTCTCGACAGCTTCGAGTTGACCCATGACCGCTTCACGAGCATGATCCGCCGCACCCCAGCCGGTAATCACGGCAGGATTCTTATTCCATGGTACACCGGAGAACGAACACCCGATCTGCCGCTGGCGGCTCCCGTTTACTTCGGTTTCCAACCGGCGGATTTCACTCCGGAAAACCTGTGCCGCGCCGTTTTGGAAGGGCACGTTCTCAATCTTTACGAAGGATTCCGGCGCATGTCCCTGCAGCCTGAAGAAATCCGTTTGACGGGTGGATTGGCACGATCGGAAGCCTGGGTGCAGATGATCGCCGATGTATTCGGTGTGGAAACCGTTCCCATGGAAGGAGAAGGCGCTGCCCTGGGGGCTTCTCTACACGCGGCTTGGGTATGGAACCGTGAACAAGGACGGGATGCCTCCCTGTCCGATTTTGTTTCATCATTCGTCAAGCTGGAGGAGAAACGGCGCAAAAACCCCATATCGAAAGACGCCCGGGTATTCGGGGCCTTGAAAAGACTTTTCCAGGCTCTTTCCGAGAGGATCAGGGGGAAATCGGGAGAAGATCCTTTTATTCTGCGCCGAGCCTTGATCGAGGCGGCAAAAGCCGCCGCACCGTCCGATCCATTATAATGCATTCGATAAGGAGACAGCATCAATTCGTCGGCAAGGATCATCCGCCGGAGATTGGATTGCGGACTCGTCCCAATCGGCGTCAGGCGCCGGTTCCAACCGGAGCATTCAAGCGAGGTCGGAAGTCTCCGACACTCGAGAAGGAGATAAACATGCGGTTAAAAAGAAAAACCATCTCCTGCATCCTTATTTTATCGGCGGCCGCGCTGCTTGGGATCTATGCGGACGCCCAGGAGAAGGGCTCCACCGAGATCACCGTCCCCTGGATATTCAGCTCACGTAGTTACGAGATCTCCTCGCTCCCCAATTTCAGCTGGCTGAATGACGGGACGGCGCTGATCATGGACGTCAGAAAACCCGCCGCGGAACGAACCTTCGAACGCCTGAATCCCATCAGCGGCAAACGCACACCGATTCTGGATATAACAAAAGCGGCGGCCGCTTTAAAGCGGATTGCGGGCAAAACATTCTCTTCCACAAAACTATTCCGACCGGCCGGATTCGATCGCTCCGGAAGACAAGCCGTTTATTCATACCGCGGTGACCTTTTCCTGCTGGAGACGGCTTCGTCACGCGCTGTTCGGATAACGAATACTCCGGAGGCTGAAAACGCGGTCCAATTCTCTCCCGACGGCTCCCGTTTGGCATTCGTTCGGAAAAACGACCTTTACATTTATGACATCGCCACAGGGCAGGAAACAGCGATCACTCACGACGGCTCGGATACGCTTCTCAACGGAACCCTTTCCTGGGTGTACTGGGAAGAAATTTTCGGTCGCCGCGACATCGGATACTGGTGGTCGGAAGATTCGCGCTCCCTCGCATTCCTGCAAACGGACGAATCCCCGGTGGGAGTCATGGAATTCCAGGACTACAGGCCCGAATATCCCCGTATCATCAAGCAGCGATATCCCAAGGTGGGAACCGCCAATCCGGTGGTTCGGGTCGGAATCGCCGATGTCGAAAGCGGAAATATCATTTGGGCCGACTTGAGCCGGCACGCCACCGAATATATCTGTCGGGTCAAATGGCTTCCGGACGGTTCCCGGGTAAGCGTACAGACCTTGAACCGGAATCAGACGGAAATCGATCTCTATTTCGTCGATCGAAAGACCGGAAGCCCCACCCCGATTCTCAAGGAAACCAATCCCGGCTGGGTCAATATCAATGATGACCTCTATTTTCTCAAGAACGGCAAACACTTTCTCTGGGCTTCCGAACGGGATGGATTCATGCACCTCTACCGCTATGAAATGAACGGACGGCTTGTCAATCAGATCACCCGGGGAAACTGGGCTCTTCGATCGGCCGGAGCCGGCCCATACTGGTTGAGGAAATCCGTAACCGCCATCGATGAAGAAGATGGTTGGATCTATTTTACGGCCATCAAAGAGTCATCCGTGGAGCGTCACCTCTACCGGATCCGTCTCGATGGATCCGGACTCGAACGTCTTACGCATGAGCCCGGAACTCACGGGATCAGCTTCAGCGGCGACGCCCGGTATTACTTCGACATTCATTCCAGCGCTTCCCTCCCCCCTTCCCTAAACCTCTATACCCGGGACGGCGAAAAACTGCAGTCTCTGGCTCCATCCCGTATCGACCTCCGCGACGCGTACGCCATCCAAACCCCCGAACTGTTCACTATTCCGGCGGCGGATGGTTTTCCTTTACCCGCGCAGATCATCAAGCCGGCGGATTTCGATCCCGAACGCAGATACCCGTTGATCTTGTATGTCTATGGAGGGCCTTCGGCGCCCCAGGTCGCCGACGCCTGGCAAGCTCCTTACTTCGAACAGATCCTGCTCCGGCGCGGATATCTGGTAGCCAGAGTCGATAATCGGAGCGCTTCCGCGATCAGTAAAAAATTGGAGAACACCATTCTGAAGCAATCCATGAGCGACAACGAACTGAACGATCTCGTCTCCGCGGTTCACTGGTTTAAATCCCAAACCTATATAGATCCGGACCGCGTAGGGATCTGGGGCTGGAGCGGCGGGGGGACGTTCACCCTGTTGGCCATGACGCGGTCCCGGGAGTTCAAGGCCGGGATCTCGGTCGCACCCGTGACCCGCTGGCAGTATTACGACACGGTATGGGGTGAGGCCGCCATGAAACTCCCTCAGGATAATCCGGCGGGTTATGCCAAAACCGATCTGACCCGCCATGCCAAAAATCTTCACGGCCGTCTCATGATCGTTCACGGAACCTATGACGACAACGTGCATATCCAAAATGTCTGGCATTTCGTGGATGAACTGATCAAGGCCAATAAGATGTTCGATCTCATGATCTATCCCATGCGGAAACATGGGATAAACGACCGACCCGCCCGCATCCATCTCTATACACGGATGCTCGACTTCTGGTCGCAGTATCTCTAAAGGAAATCGGTCCGGGCCGCATGCCCATGAGTTTCCGATATAAACACCGGAGCTCATCGGAACAATCCCAGCAAAGCTGTTCCGGCCTGCCGACCGGTCCGATCCTCCATATTTCCGGCTCCGGCCCTTAAAAGCGACTGCATTCAGATTCCCTCGCTTTTCGGATCATCGGCATCAGATCCATCGACGCCTCAGAACTCACACGGAATTCATGCGCTGAGTTCTCAACCGCTGGAACAGGGCACAAAACCGGCGGATATCATTATTGTTAATTTTTTATGTATATTTTATTAATTTATTTAATATATATATTGACTTTCATGACTTTTTAGCCTATATTAATTATAGAATATTAATCAAGGTGATAATCATGACGCAAGATTGGCAGGAATTGACCAGGCTCACCCGGGGACGGCCTTTCATCATCGAGAGGATTCGCTTTCGGGATCAGGACATCCATTTGGAAGGGGAATTCGAGCCGCCTCCTTTGGCCGGACTGACGATGGAGGACCAGATCTTCATCACCGCCTTCATACGCAGCCACGGCTCCATCAAGGAGATGGAAGAGCTTTTCGGCATCAGTTATCCTACGGTTAAAAACCGCTTGAACCGGATCTCCTCCAGTTTGGAATTCGTCGAGGTCGATCCTCCGGCTTCCCATCTTGAGATACTCGAGCGCCTGAATAAAGGCGAGCTGAGCGTGAAAGAAGCACTGAAAACCATGCAGGAGGAATGATGCTTCCCATGATCCTGAATCTTCATGTAAAACGCAGGAATCACCGGCGGCTCACCCTCATCATTCCCATGTTCCTTATCTGGCTGGTGATGTTTTGCTTCATGGTCGCGCTGCTGCCGCTGGTACTGATCGCGGCGCTTTTCACATGGCGGGCCGGAACCGGAAAGAGCCTGCTCATGGCGGGCCCGTTGCTGATAATCCTGCTCTTCAATCTGTCCGGATTTCGGATCGAAGTCCGACAGAAAGAAAAAGGGTTCGCATTCGTCATGAAATAAGGAGAAAACAATGAGTGAAGAACAACACAAAATTCTCGAGATGGTCGGCGACGGTAAAATCTCCGTGGAAGAAGCGGAAAAACTGCTGGGCGCCTTGGCTTCGGAGGAGAAATCTTCGGCTTCGGAACCGCGCAAAGATCCCGGAACAATCGCCAAGCTCAAATACCTGCGGGTTCTTGTCGAGCCCAATCCCGACAATCCGGGAGGCGATAAAGTCAACATCCGCGTCCCCCTCAATCTGATCCGCGCCGGCTTGAAACTCGCTGCGATCATTCCCAAAAACGTCCAGGGAAAAGTGGACGAAGCTCTCAGCGAACAAGGACTCGACATCAATCTTGATAAAATCACACCCAAAGACCTGGAAGAACTCATGATTCATCTCAACGACCTTACCGTAGACGTTGAAGGCAAGGAAAAAATCCGCATTTTCTGCGAATAGCCCACCGGATCTCTTACCCCCCCCGAAAACCGAAGGGCCGGGCCGCTTCAAAAACGGCCCGGCATTCCTCCCTTAACCCCTTCAATCCATCAGGGTGGTTGCAGTACCACAAATTATTTGGTATATGGCAATCTTATGCCTGTCTTCGTTGCGGACATTGGGGGAAGCGATTTATTCAGCATGTCTTCTGCCGCCGCTTCGCGCGGCGCCGTGTTTGTAATCCCGTTCGGATACAGGTTTAAAAGGAGGGATTCATGTTTAAAAACTCATCGGTTTTCAATTTCCATCGTCGGAGCCCGGGACTTTTTCTACTCGGTCTGGGGATCTCGCTTCTATTATTCACGGCATTCTCACCCGGCCTCCCCGCTCCGGGGGAAAAAGCCAACTACAGGCTGGCCGGCAGATTTTCCGCTGAAAAGTTAAAAAAGCTGGTGTTCTCCACCGATGTGGATGCTCACTGGCTGAAGCACAGCAGCCGACTCTGGTATATTTTTGAAACTCCCGAGGCAAAAACCTTCACCTTGGTGGACCCCGTCAAAAAAACCAAAACTCCGATCTTCGATAACGTCAGGATGGCGGCCCTTTTGACCGAACTGACGAAAGATCCGTATGACGCCCGTCACCTCCCGATCAAGGAGATAAAATTCATCAACCGCGACCAGGCGATACGATTCGAGGTGGAAAGCTCCCAGGACGACGACACGGCCGAGGAGTCCGAAGAAGAAGGGGAAGAAGAGGATGAAAGTGAAGGCAAGGAAAAAAAGCCCAAGAAAAAGATCTTCACATTTGAATATATTCTGGCGACAGGACAGTTGACTCTGCTGACCGATTATGAAAAACCTCCCGAGAAACCGAAATGGGCTTCCATCTCTCCTGATGGGAAAGTCGTGATTTTCGCCAAGCATCACAATCTGTATTGGGTGGACAAGGCCAATTACGAAAAGATCCTAAAAGACGAGAAAACCGAAGATATCGTCGAGCATGCTCTGACTGAAGATGGAGAGGAATATTACAGTTATGCGGCCCGGGAACGCGGAGAAACCAATGTTGAAAAAGAAAAAAACCGGGATAAACGCAAGCAGGCTCGTATCGTCTGGTCCCAAGATTCCAAACGTTTCGCCTTGGTTCGAACCGACGAGCGCAAAGTCAAGGACCTCTGGGTCATCAACTCCATCGCCGAGCCGCGGCCCACTCTTGAAACCTATAAATACCAAATGCCCGGAGAAGCCGAATCCCCCCGGGATGAGATCCTGATTTTCGATCTGGCCTCTCAAGGTTCCGTGCCGGTTAAGGTAGAGCGGTTCCCCGATCAGGATGTCTCCATACTCACGGCCAAAACGGCTGAGAAGAATCGTGACGATGAGAACCGGCCCGAGCTCTGGTTGGCGAGTACTTCGGATGAACTCTATTTCACAAGGACCTCCCGCGATCTGCACCGCATCGACCTATGCGTTGCGGACGCCGAAACCGGTGAAACGAAAACCCTGATCGAAGAACGCCTCAACACCTATGTGGAAAGTCGGCGGCCGGGATTGGTCCGCAACGGCGACGAGATCATCCACTGGTCGGAAAGAGACGGCTGGGCGCACTTTTATCTCTACGACGGCCAAGGCCGCCTGAAAAACCGGATCACTTCAGGCGCCTTTCACTGCCAGGACATCGCCGGCATCGATGAAAAGAACCGGATCCTCTACTTTACGGCCAACGCCCGGGAAGCGGATGAAGACCCTTATTACACGCACCTGTATCGGATCGGCTTTGACGGCAGCGGGCTCCGGCTCATGACCAAAAAGCAATTTTCGCATACCGTTCGCATGGATGATTCAGCCCGGTTTTTCGTGGATAACTATTCCCGCGTCGACACGCCTCCCACAGCCGAATTGAAAGACCATCTCGGAAGGTCCGTTATCGCACTGGAAACGGCGGACCTTTCGCGTCTCATGGAAGCCGGATTCAAATATCCGGAAACCTTCCGGGTCAAAGCGGATGACGGGATCACGGATCTTTACGGCGTCATGTATAAACCCTTCGATTTCGATCCGGAACGGAGTTATCCCACCATCGCTTACGTCTACCCTGGACCCCAGACCGAAGCCGTGGACAAATCTTTTTCCATCCGGGGGGACCGTACGTTCCGCCTCGCTCAATTCGGTTTCATCGTCGTCACCGTCGGAAACCGGGGAGGCCATCCCAATCGCTCCAAGTGGTACCATAATTTCGGCTATGGGAATCTCCGCGATTACGGCCTGGCCGACAAAAAGTCCGCCATCGAACAACTGAGCGCCCGCCATCCTTTCATCGATATCGACAGGGTCGGTATTTTCGGCCACTCCGGAGGCGGATTCATGTCCACCGCCGCCATGCTCGTTTACCCTGACTTTTTCAAGGTCGCGGTTTCGACTTCCGGCAATCACGAAAACAACATCTACAACCGCTGGTGGAGCGAAAAACATCACGGAGTCAAGGAAGTCGTGGACGAGGAAGGCAACGTCTCTTTCGAATACCGGATCGAGAAAAACTCGGAGTTGGCCAAGAACTTGAAGGGCCGCTTGCTGCTGGCGACCGGGGATATCGACAACAACGTGCACCCGGGCAACACCATCCGGATGGCTCATGCGTTGATCAAGGCCAACAAACGCTTCGATTTTTTTCTGCTGCCGGGACAGCGCCACGGATACGGCGACATGACCGAATACTTTTTCTGGATCAGAGGAGATTATTTCTGCCGCCACCTTCTCGGCGAAGCAGCCACAGACGTCGATATCGTCGAGCTGAACCGCGAGCAGGCAAAGCGGGATCCTTCCTGAATCAGGGAAGCCGACGCAGAATCCGGGAGACGGGGCGAAGCAGGTACCCGTTGGCCATCACGCGGCCCACGACAAGAGCCATGGTCGCCGCCACAGCTCCGACCATGCCGAAAACCTCAACGGATAAGAAGAGCAGTGTGAAAACGGTTGTCACCTCCAGCGACGCCGCCGCCGTGATGTGTTTCGTCTCCCCTTTTCCAACAAGGACCCCGCGCTGGAAAGAAAGCAGGACCATGAGTCCGGGAAAAATCGTCATGACCTGCGTCGGCTGCAGGGCGAAACGTGCAAGTTCGGGAGTCAATCCGGACACCGTGCGGTACCAGAACGAAGCCAGAGGCGAAAAGGCCACGGATCCGAGGGTTCCTACCGCAAAAGCCGCCAGGATCAGAGCAAATTTTCTGAGGAGTTTTATATTTTCCAGTTTTTCTCCGGCCAGGGCGATCACGACCTCCTGAAAAGAAAGCCCGAGAGTGCGAAAGATAAAGACCAGCGCATAGATAACCGGAAGCACGGCCAATGATTCCAGCGCCATGCGGCTGTGCCCCACGAAAAAGGTCTCGATGGGCGGGACGCCCAGGGCCAGCATCGATGTCAGCGCCAGCGGGAAATAGAAATTGATGATGTATCTGTAGGTCATGGGAGATTCCGTCCCGTTCCCCGTCTCCGGCGGCCGGAGTTTACGCACCGCTCCCGCGGCCATGAATCGGCTGGCGACGGCCTCCGCCGTCACGCCGAAAGAAAGCGCCGCCGCCCCCACCAAAGCACCTTCCCATTGGGCTATATGCCGGGCCGCCAACGCAGCCAAAGCCATTCCGCTCAAACGTACGATGGTTCCGTAGGCGACGCGGCGCGTCTGACCGGCCCGGATCATGATCCCTTGGAAGAAACGCCGGTACCCTATGGCCGCCGGCCAGGGCAGCATCAGAATGCAGGCATATTGTGACAAGCGCACCACTTCTTCCGGCAAGCCGATCAATCGGCGGGTAACGAAGGTGAACACGGGGGGCGCGACCAATATCAGCATACTCACCGTGATGATTCCGTTGAGGATATACGTAAACTTTCTCAGCTTCATATATATGGAACGATCTTTTACCAGCGCCGTGGACGCGCTCATGATCATAATGATGGGCGCTTCCAGAAAAATAGCCAGGCTGTATGACACCCCGTAGGCCGCCAGGTTGAATTTCGGCTCGGCCAACCGCGCGATCACGGCGGCCAGAAACGGCCCCTCCACCGCCATCATCAGCCACGTCGCTTCCAGCGGCAGCCAAAAGCGCAGGATGTCCTTTATTTTTAATCCGGTATTCGACATAACGGCCCAGTGTATCCGTTATCCATCCAACAAGCAACCGGGACTTTATTCATTTCAGGAAATTGAGTATTTATGAAGTAAACTGATTGAACGGATAAGGAATCCACAATTTACCTGAGAAAAGACGTCTTCAAGCACCAAATCCAGGATAAGGCGGGCCAACCCGCCCACCCTTGTATTCAGGTGAAAAACGTACGCACCGTCTTCAAATATCCGGATGAGACATATGCCCCACCCTCATATTAAGGTATTTTCAGGGCCAACCCACCCCTCCCTCGTATTCAGGTTAAAAACAAAGCGATGAAAAGACGTCTTTAACCACCAAATCCAGGATAAGGCGGGCCAACCCGCCCACCCTGGTATTCAGGTGAAAAACGTACGCACCGTCTTCAAATATCCGGATGAGACATATGCCCCACCCT
>Ga0180432_10000255_pt1 | contig 85374 bp, 92 predicted proteins | sample SS_ome_10_FD_132414 | JGI IMG/M metagenome (GOLD analysis project Ga0180432, IMG submission 132414) | Hypersaline lake sediment archaeal communities from the Salton Sea, California, USA - SS_1_MS_2 metaG | ecosystem: Environmental > Aquatic > Non-marine Saline and Alkaline > Hypersaline >... | reverse complement strand
GAACATGGACATCCAGGGAGAGAACATTGCTGTCGCTGCCGGGGGTAGCGCAGAGGATTGCTGTCAGAGTTGCGACAAGAACCCTGATTGCAAGTCCGCCGTTCTCTACGAGGGCCAATGCTACCTTAAGTCTTCGCTCACCCCAAAGCCGAACCCAGGCCGCACCACTGTGGTGCGAGGGAAACACTGGTCCTTCCCTCCGCAGAGCGCGCCCAATCAGCCTCCAGCCCCAGCGCCCACCCCCGTGTCGCCTCCCAGCAACCCACTGCCTCCTGTCCCTCGCTACTTTCGCTTGTCCTGCCTGAATTTCCTCCCTGCGCGAAATAACCCGTATTTTGCCGATGGGAAAACAGGGCTGAGGGTGAGCTGGATAGGACAGCCAGCCCCCTCAGCGGGATTTGTCGCTCTGCACCAGGAAACTGGCAAAAGCACCTCTTACCAGTGGAAGACACTCAACGCCAATTTCCAGGGCATGGACCCCCGTGGTGGGTACCCTACTGTCTACTCATTCACGCCCGTTGGCCTCGTCCCTGGGACGTACACTTTTATGGTGGGGAGCGCATCGTACCAGAACGTATTGGTGCCTGAAGTCGGCAAGCCGGGCAACAATGGCGTCGTTTTCCTTGGAGATCCTGATGGTGCCTACAATCCTGCTTGCGGAAGCCAGGACGTGTGGCAACAGCATCTGGACTACTACGCTCCATGGGTCGCGGCGGTACTCTTTGGTGGGGATCTCTTCTACGACAACTCGAATTATACAGGCACCACGGTCCTGGAAGACTGGAGCAACGCTCCTGCGCTCAACAAGCGCATCCAGGAAACAATAGTCATCGCGTACCCAGGCAATCACGACTACAACGCAGACTCCTGCGGAGGCTGCTCATGGGGGGATGAGCCTTCGAGCATGAGTGGTGGAGGGCCTAATGCCGCCTGGGTCAACTACATGTTTGGAGTCGATGGCGTCGACACGTGGGACGGTTCAGGCTACCAGACCGGCCTGCGCGTACCTCTGCGTGCGACCCTGCAGTTCTGCGTCCTTGGTGACGTCTGCATCATTGGCGCAGATAATGTCTGGAGTGCAGACGACATAGCCAATGCTCTCGTGCCAGAGGGTGGATGGACTGCGGCAGCGACAAAGCTCGCCAAGGCGGGAGTTCAACGCGTTATCGTCTCAACCCATTGGAGTGGACCAGGCTTTGGCGCTAAAAGCGACGCCCAAATGGTGGGCGCCAAGCTCCAGCCTTTCTTTTCGAAGTTTGCTTACTACGCTTACAATCAGAACCACACGCATGCTAACGACCCCCATCCAGGGGATCCGCCAGGGACCGACACTTCGGGGAACGGCTACGTCAACCTCGGGGGGTGCAAGGCGCTTTGCAAGATGAATCCAATCTGCTGTCCATCGCTGTACATGGAAGGGCGGTGGATCTTGGGCGGTTGGGGCCCAGGAGGGGCGTGTGAACCCCTGCTCTCTGAAAATGAGCGCGGGGTCCGAGACGCCGCCATGACCGACAGGGCCAAGAAGATCGGCGAAATGACGAGAAGCTGGCTCGACGAAGTCAATGGCCATGCTCCCCTGGGCTCGACGCGCGAAGACCCTCTTGTGGTGCTGCAGTGGGCTGTGCCAAGAGCAGACACCGATCACTCCTACCCTTTCGTCAGTGAGCAAGCATCACATTTCCCCGAGAGCGCTTGCTGCGCGGCGAATTACCCGGGCACAGCAAAAAGAATGCCGATGACCACCGTGCCGCGGCCCATTCAGCAGCGCGGACTGAGTTCAGCTTGGAAGACTCTCTACGAGGTGCAGGATGGCTACGCGTCATGTGCCTCCCTGAAGCAACACGCGGAATTGTCAGACTGTGAAGCATGCCCTGGACGCGTCTGCTGGGACAAAGACGTCTCGCCGATGGGGCTTTTTGCGTTTCCCAAAGAGATGCGTGGGGCGGCAATCTGAGCCCCTTCCCGCGCAGACTGCGGCGCCTGGTCCTTCAGCTCGAAACTGAAGAATGACGGGCCTGGACTATGTGCGCCCGCGCGCCGCGTTCTACGGAAAGAAATGTTTGGGGTCTTCGCCCCTCGGGAACAGCCTCCCTGGGCAGGGTGCGATGACGTGGCGCCGGCCTTTGGCGAGCTAGCGCGGAGCCAGAAGACCTTCTATTTTCCTGTCTCAACCTGCACCCTCAGCTGGGCACCAATTGGGACGCAAGGCTCTGTGATCGGGTGCAAGTCCGAGGCGGGTCCCGTTTCGGCAGAGTGCCGCTGGAACCGCGGTGTCACGGATTTTGCGGCATACCAGTGCCGGCAGCTCGTCACGTCCACTGAGTCCGTCCAGTCCGTTGAGGAGCACGACGCCTGCATCATGTCCCTTGACCCGGCGGTGGGCATGGCGCGTTTTAGCTGCGATCTCGTACGTTGATTTAGCTGCATTGGCGGGAGCGGTTCTCGCGCAAGAAAGCCACGACGCAGCGCCCAAAGCGAAGGCGTGTGGACCTCGCGCCATTGAAAAAACCAAGGTGGCCGCAATGCGGAATAGTCCGGAGCCGCGCGCGGGGGAGCAGCGCTTGAAGCCTTGCGACGTGTTCCATGATTCGCATCCCCACGGAGCTGTCTGCATCTCCGACCACGAGGAGTATGGGCTTATCGTCCCACCGCAGCGAGCGGGCGCAGCGGTCCCAGAGCTCGGGGCGCAGTGCGCAAAGCACGCGGAAGACCGCCAGCGTCTCGGATAATGGACGGCACCGGAGGCGAGGCATGCACAGCGCCAGGGTCGCCACTAGAGTGGCGCCTGGTACCGGAAGCTGCGTGGAGAGGTCGCAAGCATACGGCGCCACGAGCACTAGTCGGGTGACGTTCGCGCTGTTCGCGCTCGCGAAAAGGGCAGCAAGGAAAGCGCCGTGCGAGAAGCCGATGACACTCAGCTTCCTCGCCGAGCCAAGAACCCGCTCCACACAGTCCCAAATGAGTCTCAGCAGGACGGTAGGACTCAGCTCGAGCCCGTCAGGACAAGAGCTCTGGCCGTGCCCCCAGATGTCCAGCGAGAGCACACAAAACTCTGCCTCCAAGAGGTGTGCTACGAGACCGTCCTGTCGGTCACGATCGAACTGCGACAGAGAGGCGCCCAGTCCGTGCAGCAGGAGAACCACGCTCCGCGACTCGGCCCGCAGGTCCGCGCGCCGCCAGGGTTCGCCCGGGGCGTAGCAGGCGTAGTGGACACGCCCGCCCCAGTCCAAAGTCATGAATTTGCCGGCTGCGCGTCGGGAGCCGCGCTCCCCTGCCAGAAAGCTCCTCACGCACGCTACAGCGAGCGCCAAGAGCAGCGTCAGTGCTGCGAGCCGTCCCAGAGCGCAGGCTGTCGGACGCCAGCGCATTTTCCGCAACTCCTGCCTAAGGCACTCGTTGCGTCTGCCGCGGCAGATCGCAAGCACGAGAGCGCTGGGCCGCATCCTGGGCACACGCCCTTGCAGTTTCTTTTGCGGAATTACTCTCGCGAATCTTTGGTAAATCACGCCAGACATGCTCACGCCAGATGAAAGAGCCCAAATTGGATCCTCATTTGCGCTTGCGCCCTTCTCCACCTCCAAGGGGGGCGCCCCTTCGGCACCGCAGCGGGCGCCGTCGGATAGTCCGTCAGTGCCGCCCCCTCGTCCTGCTCCGCCCGTGTCGGCGCCGCTGGCGCCCCCTGTTCAGCCTCCTCCAGCGGCCTCGCCGCCGCTCGCAGCTCCAGTCGGCGCTCCTTCCCTTGCCCCATCCGGGGAGGCCCCGTCTTCGGCACCTTTCCCAGCCCCGTCTTCGGCACCTTTCCCAGCCTTCGCGCTAGCGCCTTCGCCTTCGTTCCTTCCTGTCGTGGATGCGCCCTCCGCGCCCCCCTACGCAGAATTTCCGTCACCCCCGCCCTTCTCCCCTGTCGTGGTCGGCTTCCCCCCGCGCGCCACTTCCTCTCCCCGGCCGGCTTACGTGGAGCCACCAGTGCCCGCGCCTTTCGTGCCTCTAGTTGTCGTCTTCCCTCCCTCCGCCCCGCCAGTCAGCCCGCCCGTAAGTCCGCCGCGAGCTCCGCCGACGCCGGGCTGGGCAGCGCCTCCCGTTCCAGGCCCAACGCAGGCGCCTAGGCCAGGCATTCGTCCGCCCGCGACGCGCTACTGTCACGATGTGTCTCCTGCGTCGCCTTATTGGAGCTGCGTCGACGCGACATTCTGCGCTCAGGGAATGCTTGGAGAAACGCCGACTGTGGCCTCCCCAGAGTTCTCCTACTTCTGCCGCGTCGGCGATGGGGGGCAGACCGAGAGCATCTCCCTGTGTCGTGACTACACGATAGGCAGGGATATTGTGCCCTCGGAGAGCACTTTCGTGGGACAGGCTACCGCGGAGCTCCTGCGCGTCTGTCCGCACTAGTCGCATGAAGAAAAGAGCGCATCAGGCCCCCACCCAGGCAGCCTTGCGGCTGGGTTTGTGCTCGCCAGTGCTCGGCCGCGTAGCCGCAGGTGGCGGGGGCAGAGCCTTGCCCGACGGCGCGCGATGCATGTGCGCGTGGACGGCCGTCGCCCGCGGGCTATCGCATCGAACGCGCGCTTTGCAAGCGCTTTCCGCCATGCACTTGTCCCAGAAGTGGTCACACTCTCTGGCGATCGACCTGAGCGTCGACCCAACATATGTCAGGAACGCGGACCCATGTCCCTCGAGCTGGCTGGCGCCCGAGGCCAGGGCTTGCTCCGCGCCAAGCTCTTTGCCCGACGGGCACCGAAGCGCCTCCACTTCGGCCGCGTGCTGCGCCAGATCCGCCGTCTGTGCCCCAAGCATCTCAGGCCGCGGGTAGGCTGCTTTCGCGGAGATGGCTGCTCGTCGGACGGCTTTGTACAAGGCTTCCAGGGTCTGTTCGAAGTGCTCGTTCCCGCCTGCACGCCCGTGGCTCTGCCCCAGGCTCGTGGCCGCCCCGATCGCGTGCTGGGCACCCCCCAGAAGCGTTCCTGGCGGGTGGGGGAGGTAAGGCGCCGCGATCGTATTCGTACCGCCTTTCTGGGCGAGGTCCTCGAGCAGTGCTACCTTCTTTGCAAGGGCCGCCCTGCCTTGCGCTGATGAGTCTGTGTCGTGCCCAGAGAGAGCCTTCGTGAGATGCCTATTCACGGCGCGAAAAGCACGCTCGATCCGCTTCTTTCCGGGTTCGGAGTACCGGCGACAGTCCAGGTGTGAGCTGTTCCGCACGTTGCAGGGCAGCGCCGTGTAGCTTAACGCGATGAAGGTGAGAAGGGCGCTTGCCTCGACGCCCGCGAGTGCGGCTCCGGAGCTGCTTCCAAAGGCCGCAGGGGCCTCAGCAACGACCTGAGACCAGGCGCGCCGCAGGCGCTTGGCGTCCTTGGTGTTGATGCCGTTGGCCTGACGGCGCACGCCTTCGAAAGAGAAGTTGCCCTGCGTCTTGCCCGTGCTGCTGGAGCGGGAACGGCTGCGCTTCGAACGCCCACGCCCGCGCGGGAAGGCCGCGGCGGCTAACCCCATGTGCTGGAAGTCTCCTGGCCCGCGGTGCGAGCGGAACAGGTCGGCACGAAGACTCTGGGTGTCAGGGGAGGGAGAGGGACCGCGACTAAGCCCGCGGCGAAAGGTTCCCGCTCTCTGTGTCCCGTGCGGATCCATGGCGGGCTTAGATAGTATTTTTGGCGACGAGAGCGTAGTGCCGCGGCTCTGGTGAGCGAGATCGGGGCCCTCGTGATTTTGAGGATCATGGCGGGGGTGCACTTGGTCTTCCGCCGACGTCAGACCCTGCTGCGTGGATTGCTGCGAAGCGTGGGGTGCTGGCTCATCGGCCATTGCGCGGGCCAGACCAAGGTCCGACCCCGAGCGCATCCGCCCTCCCCGAAAGGAGGCGTTATTGTCGCGGAGCGCTGCGTGGAGACCGCGCGCGTCCGCCGCACCGGTCTTCTTCTCGGTGGAGCGGGCTGCAAGGCGATCCGCCTCACGTCCATCGGCGTGGCTCGAGGCGTGGGTGTGCACAAGGCTGGAGTTGGACCTGCGGCGAAGCCGTTCCTGCTGGAGGGCCGCCGCGCCAGCCGTCGCCGCGGAAGGGGCGTGCGGGGGACTCGATGCCAGGCGTTCCGCCCCGTGTCTGTCAACGTGGCCTGGTGCGCCAGTGTGCGCGAGGGGAGCGAGTCCGTAGGGGCCAAGGTGCTCACCACGGGCCGCGGGTCCTGTAAGCTCGGAGCCGGCGCCGACGGAGTCCCGTCTCTCCCTGTCCACGCCCTCCGCATGCGTGTCGGGTGCGTGCTGTCCCGGGCGGCGTTGCGGCGCTGTGTGAGCCGAGCTCCTGGACGGTGACGATTTCGCGCGAGCCTTGCTGTCCGGGCGCGTCTTTTTTTGGCTTTCCTCAACAGGAAGACTTGCAGACCAGGAATGAAGCGGGCCATGAGGGCCTGCGGCAGGCGCGCTCAGGGGTCGGCCTTCGTTCGCTCCTTTGGGCTTCTCGGCGGCCACGCCCTGGCTGCTGGGAGTCCGGCTTGATCGATTGATCATGCAGTCTTTCTCATTACCCAGACGAAGCGTATGGTCGCGGCAGCTGGAGGCTGCAGCCTCGGAAGGGGCAAATAAAACAACGCGTCGCCCCGCCTGACTTCAACCTGGCCCGATGGCGCCCGACGCCGCTCGGAGCGAGTCGCTCATCGTCGCCATCGACGTTGGCCTCAGCAACCTCTCGCTCTGTGCGCTACGATGCGCGCAGTGGGCCGAGGCTTCTGAGCGACCTCCACTGCTCGAGGACGCCCGGAAGAGACTCGCCCAGGCGGCGCTCGAGCGCTGGGAAGTCGTCTCCCTTGGGCTCCCGCGAGGAGCAAGCTTCGCGGCCAGGTCCGAGGCAGTCGCCGTGTTCGTGCAGGAGAGACGGGACGTGTTCGCGTCGGCGCGGGCTGTGGTCATCGAGCACCAGATGCAGGCAACGATGCGCACCGTCGCGGCCGCCCTTTTTGCCGCCGTCCGCATGGTCTCCCAGGACTGCCTCCTCTTCTCGCAGCAGAGCAAAGACAAGCTCCGCTGGAAGGACCTGGGCGATCCAGCGCGGGGTAGCCTCGACCTGTCCACCTACTCGAAGCGCAAGCAGGTGAGCGTCTCCGTGGCTCACTACCTGCTCGGCATGGACGTTCCGCAACCGCAGGCCAAGCGTCGGCGCACGGGCGCCGGCCCTGAGGCGCGCCTCGACTCATACGACACCACGGCCTCCGGCCCTCTGCCGACCATGCGGGCTATCCTCTCGAGCTCCCAGAAGAAGGACGACCTAGCGGATGCGCTCCTACACCTCTGCGCTTTCGACTGCGCCCACAACCCGATCTCCGCGAAAACGCCGTCACGGCGTCGCAGAGCTCCCGCGCGAACGCCCTGCAGCGCGCCGTCCGCTGAGGCACCAGAGATGACGTGACATGAAAGAACGGCTGCTCCATGAGCGATAGCGAATGCAAGCTGAGTCACGTCCTCGACGAGCTCGCGAAGAAGGATGGGACTTACAGCGGGCTCGGCCTGCTCAGACACGGAGCGCCTAACGCCTTCCAGGTCCTGACCACGCCATGCGTGTCGCAGTCTTTGGGCTCCGCCGTCGGGACAAAGGTGTCAGGACTGGAAGGCAGCGAGGGCGTCTGCGTCTGCAACCAAACTGGTGGCTCCTGCTCGCCATTGTGGAGGCCATTCTCCTAGGCTGGCTTCTGTGGCAGCGCGTCTCCCGCTGAGGAGGGGTTTCCGCCGCTCGGCATCGGCTTCAGTAGCCTCCATGGGCCATCGCCCTCGCTCACTTCGACGACAGGGGCGGCGGCGAGGGCGGAGAGGGGCGCGGGCGCAGAGTTGCAGGCGTCGCGTAGGCCACGAGAAGCGAGGAGATAGGTCACGGCAACAAGAAGCACGCCGATGCAGGAAAGGAGTGCGAAGCAGAGCGCTCGCATGTGCATGCGGGCGAGTTTGCGGGGAACCTTGGCAGCGTAGTCCTCGCTGTAGGTGTACTCGATGCCGACAATAAGCAAGATGGCCGTGATAGTGAGTAGCGCAACCACGCCACCGCCTTGTCTCATGCCTTCCGCTTTCCTATCTCAGCGGAGTTTGCGTCTCGCCTCCCTTTTCCCAGACCTCGCTGGGATAGTGCTGTGGGAGCCGCGGGATATTGAAACACAGGATGGCACGTACATACAACGCGCACGTTCTGGGGATCGTGCCAACGGCCGTGGAGCCAGGGCAGGACTCTTGGAAAATCGCGTTACGAGTGTCTTTCACCTGGGGACGGCGCCTGCCCCCGGGTGACCGTTGTAGACTCATCGACGTAGCAGTAGGCTGCGCGGTTCTCCTGGCCTCCGAACCGGGTCGCCCGCCATTGGGGGGCTGCCACCTGGTGTCCGCGAGGGCAACACCGCAGCCTGGCGCGGCCACGAAAGGCGATGCCGAAAGCTGCGCTGCGGTACTCCGCGGACTCACGCACCAAGACGTGCAGCACATCGAGCTGCAGCTGAGGCTTGAGCCGGGACCTCCAGAGGCCGCGGGATCCCAGTTCGGGGACGGGTGTGAGAGTCTCCTGAGCGCGCCTCCACCCGAGAGCGCGGCGTACCGCGTGTTGGACTGGGCCCGGAATCTGACGGAGCTCCAGACGAGTGAGCGCTTCGAGTTTCAAGCGCGCGTCTGTTGCTCCCTGGCGTGCTGCCGCAGTCCGAGGGCACACCTCTTCCTGCCCGCGCGTCGGCTCACACACCCGTGGAGCTGCGTGAGGCGTCTGGGCTCCGACTTTTTGGCTAGCGACGGCATTTCGCTCTGGGCCCTTTCTGCAGCGTACTGGCGTGCATTCAGGCTAGGCCACTGGGAGGGGGCGCTCGAAGTCGCAGAGATCCAGGGGGGCGGTTTCCTCGCGTATGGAGCGCTGGCGAAGGAGTGCTTCGTCCTTTCGGGCCTGCATCTTCGGCGCTTGCCCGCCCTCTCTCCCCCGGCCGTACCCTCGTCCGTCCTGGCCCGAGACACCCGAGAAAAGCCCGAGCTTCACTGGCTGTGCAGCACAGGAAACCTCTGGAGGCAGTGCCTCGGACAGCTCCCCGAGAGGCTTCCGCAGGCCGATGGCACTCCAGCCGGCTGGGGCGACGAGGCGAAGTGGCTGCTTTCGCGGGCCAGCGTTGCGCGGCAGGCCGGGACGTCGTGGGTGCTTGCATGTGCGGCGAGTCCCCCAATGGGCCCAGGCTTCGTGCGGAACGACACCTTCTCGTCCATGGTTGAGCGCCTCTGTCTCCGCACGGAGTCCTTTTTTGCTGGGGTTCTTGGGCCGTGCGAACTCGCGGAGGCTGCGGACCAGGCAGCAGAAGGCCCTCCAGCGACGGGCCCCGCGGAATTCCGAGCAGGTCTCGTGTGCTTCCAGCTGTCTGCCTCGGCCCTGGCCAGCCCGACGTGCTGGTGCGCAGGGCGCGTGTGCACCGAAGCCTGGCTGGGGGAGCCCGCGAGCGCCCTCGTCTTCGCAGAAACAGGCCTCAACCTTCGTCTAGCGTACATCGATCGGGGGGGCTACCTCGTTCTTGTCACCTTTCTGCCTTTGACCGCCAGGTCGGTGCGGGTAGCGAACCCGAGTCTGCACGACGTTCTCCTGACCACCTTGCGTCCCTTGGGGGACGAGTCGGAGCTGCTGGTGTCCTGCCACAGCAACTTGCTCGGGAGCTCGTGGCGCCCGCAGTCGGCGCCCGCATGCCCCCTGCTCCTCGCGGATGGCACCTGGGTCGTTCTGCCGCCTGCCGTGCCCTATGTGCTTTGCTCCACCTGGGAGGGGGACCTGCGCTGGTGCACACCATTACCGGTGCAGGCGAGGTGCTGTACGAGCAGTCTGGAGAGTCTGTTCGTAGGGTCGCAGGCTGGAGTCCTGGTGCTGGCCCAGAGGACCGGCGCCATCCTGCGCGTAATTCCTGACATATGCCCCGTGCACCTCGTCCTCGGGTGTCCCGCGAAGCTTCGGGACAGCACGTTGGCTGGCGTCGAAGAGGACGGCTCGCTCGTGATGCTCGAGGACCAAGACAGTGAGGTATAGGCCAGAACGGGGGACCTGCTGCGCAAAGCCCTCAGCCTGCATGGAGATAGAGGTCTCAGCCCGCGGGCTCCACGGCGACTACGCCCCTGCGTACTCCGACTTTGCTCACGTCGCTGCGTGGCTCCGCAGCGCCAGCGTCGGATGGCCGCTGCCACCTCCTCGACAAGGGGGGAACGGCGACTGCTGGCTGCTCACCGCCGCCACGGGCCTCCAGTGCTTCCATCCCTTCCTCCTGCGCGACATGGTGACCCTTGAGCCCTCGAGCGCGACCGTCAGCTTCCCTCGCCTCAGACCCGTCACTGTGAACTATGTTCTCCCCGTCGGAACGGCAGGCAAATCAGCGGTGGTTTCCGTGACTGGCCCCACCGACCTATACTGGGCCATCCTGGAAAAGGCGGTCTGCAAGCTTTTGTTCCTTTGGCGGCAGCCCGGCTTAGTCGAGAAGCGCGTCCGACACGGGCTCGGCGCCACCTGCCACGCTCCCCACTACGTGGACCTGCACGGAGGGCGTGTTTCCGACGCACTGGGCTTCCTCTCGCCTCTCTTGGCCCCCAAACCCGAGGGGCAGGCCCTGGTGGGAAGCCCAGGCGCCGACACTCTCAAATACCTAGGGGCGACGGGCCTGTTCTTTCTGGAAGTGGCGCGCAATGGAGGCTGGCATTCCATGCTGCTTGTCGCCTGCACGGAGACGCACTACCTCGCATACGACCCTTGGGGCATGACTGTGGCAGTTCCGAAGGGGGACTGCAGTCTCTTCTACTTCCAGCTTCGCGCTGCTGTGAGCAAAGCTTTTCTCTGCTGCCGCAAAACTGCAATGTTCGACCTCGGCACGTAAGCTCTCTCTGTGCTGGCGAGTGCCTCGGAGGCGCGGGGCCTCCTGGGCCATGCCGCTCGCGCCGCCTCCTCTGCCCATTCATGCCGCTGCGAGACCCGGAATGGGTTGGCATGCTGGTTGTGAGTAACCCGGCAACGAAGGGAAATGGAGTGGACGTGCATCGGGGCTCTCATCGCGGTGGTCGTCACCCTTCTGGTCGTGCTGTGCGCGGGGTGCTCGCGGCTGTGGGGCGGAGGCCACAGGTACGGAGCGTCCCCGGGAGACACGACTGTGACGATGGCAGGCCGCAAAGACGGATTTGGTGCACAGCTGCAGGCGCTCCTTGCCGTCACGGCGGCCGCGCGACACCACGGCACGGCTTGTCGCTTCGCCCCCATTCGCGTGGATCCTGGCGAGCACGAGACCGACTCTGAAGAGCTGGCCCTGCTGCTCTCGGGCTTCGAGGAGAATTTGGGAGCGGCCACATCCTCCAGCATTCCTCTCGGACTCCTCGATGCGGCGCAGGACGCTTCCCAGCCAGGCCTCCCGCCAGGTTTCGCAGACACGACACAGCAGATCCATTGGGGAACGGACCCGGACCGCTACTACACGCCAGATCTCCTGCAGGAGCTGCGCGCGTGGTACATGGTCGGCGCGGGCCGGCTCGGGCTGCGCGCGCTAGCGGACAAGGGCGCATGCACCGCTGTCCACATCCGACGCGGCGACGTGCAATCCAACGTGCCGCTGGGAGCGCAGCGGTATGTGCCCATGCACGTCTACGAGGCACTCCTTGAGGCCCTCTTACGTCGGGACAATTCTCATGTCCACATCTTCTCCGAAGGGGATCCACAGGAGTTCGAAAGCCTGCGTCGGGCGTCGCCAGGACGCGTCAACCTGCACCTGGGAGGGAGTGTCGCGGTTGCCTTCCATGCCATGGTGACGGCCACCACGCTGGTGACGGCGCGGAGCTCACTGTCGTACGCGGCCGCCCTCCTCCGGGAGGGTCCCGTGCTTTACTGCCCGTTCTGGCACGCTCCCCTGCGGCGCTGGCTGCGAGTCGAGGAGGCTCTGGGCGTAAAGATCGAATTCTGGTAGCAGCCGCAGCGTCGGGCTCAGGCCACGCGCGGCTTGGTGCGGCGCGCCGGGACCGTCTCAGGGCGGCGGCCCTTCTTTTGAAGCAGGCCCGTCAGCAGGGTCTCGTTGGCGAGGGCCAGGGCGCCCCCCTCGTCGAGTGCACAGTCACTGTCGGCAACCCTGCAGACATATTCGAAGCCATCGGGGAGCGCGCGCAAAGGAACCTCCCAGACGCTGAGCGTGCCGCCCTCGCGGACCGCCGCGTCGATCGAGAGCTCTGGAGGCGAGGGCGGCGGCGGTGGAGGTTCTGCTGCATGCGTGGGTGCGGGGGTCGGCGCCTCCTCGGCGTCACTGGTGTCGCTCGAGGAGGACGACGCTGCGGACTCGCTCGACACGGTTTCCGCGGATGGAGAGCTCCCGCTGTAGTCCGGAAAGGGAGGGGAGGCTGGGCCGCGCCGCCGGGTCCAGAGACGGCGCCCCTGCAAGCGCACGGGGGCCCGCGAGCGGTAGCTCGTGGCGGCCCCGCGCTTAGGCACCAGCTCCACCTCAGCGGTCTCAGTGGTGCAGAGGTTGGTCGGCGCGGCAGTGGGGACGTGGAGTACGGCGCCATCCTTGGCCTTCCAGGTCGTGACCTCGCCCAGCTCACTGGAAAGAGACGCACGGAGCAGCAAGTGCGGATTGGGCCCAGGGGCTCTTCCGGTAGGAACGTAGATCGCGTCGACTTGCTCCAGCCGCCACTTGTAGTGCTCCCGACAGAGGATCGTGGCGTTTTGGTTCGCGATGGTGGGCGAAGCCTGGTAGCGCATGGCCAGGACCGTCAGCAGCACGCAGATGACGTGACGCTGCAGGAGGCACCCGCTCCCGGCACGATCGTGCAGGCAGAGGTGTCGGACAAAGTCTGCGGGAAAGGCGTCCATGCGGCCCGCTCGCCAACAGAGCTCCAGGTACGGGAGCCAGTAACGACTCCCAGCCGCCCCGCCTCGCGCCAGGGCGAGGAAGCTGCTGTCCTCGACGAGGTCGGCGCAATCTTTCGCCGTGCACAGAGGCGCGAGACCGAAGCGCGCGAAAGCGGTGCGGAGCAGCCGTTCGACGCCCACCATCTCCCGGACCTGGGCGCGACGGAGCTCCTTCGCAGAGCCTGCGCGGATAAGGTCGGGTGTGAGGAGCGCAGGTCCAAAGTGCGTGCGGTTGGTCAAAGGCGAGGTCCGCTCGCGCTTGTAGCCCACCCAGGCTGCGACGCAGGCGCGGCAGTAACAAAAGCCGTCCGCACACATGACAGGGTCGTTAAAGACGTCTTTGCAGATGGGGCACTCCTCGCCCTGCGGGGCGGATGCTGCGGCGAGGCCAGACATGTCGCCGTCTCACTGTCCCAAGAGAGGCAAAGGTCTACTGCCATCGTGTTTCCTTTCTGTGCCCACGAGAAGGGGGTATTGTCGAACGACCGGCGAATACCTCGCAGAACACCCTGTAGCAAGCGCTTCGCCCCCACTCTCACGCGCTCCACTGCCAGGACGCCCCAAAAGCGCCCGTCGCGCTCTCCTAAGACGAGCTGTCGAGGCCGCCTGTCCTCACCCTGATGCCTGGGGAGGAGCGGGAAGGAGTGAGGAGGTAAGGGAACACAGCCCCAAATCTTCACCTCGCGCTAGCCGTAAGGGCCGCTTTGCAACGTTCCTGCAACTCACGCCTGCGAGGGCCGTCCTCATTGTTCATCTCGAACCAGCGCGGGTGGGTGTCCGTCTTGCGTGGGTCGAACGAGCACACCCACGAAGAGTCCCCTCTGTGGGGGACCGTCTCGTACGTGATGTGCTCCAGCGAAAAAATCATGTGGATCCAGTCGTCGTCGATGGTGAAGCAGTCCTTGGGGAGCTGATAATCCAAAAGGCAACGCATTGTGCCTTTTGTTGCCGCATAGGCCTGGTACCCGGCTAATTGGCTGGAACACATGAGGTAGACCACCCCCGGCCTAGAGGGACTGGCACCCGCATCGGCCGCATCCGACCGCGTGCGCGCGCCTGCGGCCTCTAGTAGTGAAATGACCACGTCTGGATAGTACATAACGTCGTCATCCACCACGACAACAAAAGCATCGTCGGAGACTTCAGGGTTACGGAGAGTGGCGAGCACTTTCGTAGCTGGTCCTTCGTCTTCGCATCTATGTACTCGAAGGTGCGTTGACGCTTCGAGTGATGAGACGAAAGATGGAATCGTATATGCCTCCGCCGTCTTTTTGTAGACAAAAGGCACGTTTAGATAGACCGCATGCACACCGTCCATGTCGAGCAAGTTATCCAAGGCCCGCTCCATCCACGAGTTTGCCAGTCTCTCGGGCGTGGTCGTCAGAGTAAGGACGACCTCTGCGCGTCCGCTCGCCGGCGTACGGCGCGGGAATTCTCCTCCGTGAGCGGGTTCCCTCTTGGTAGAGCTTCGAAAAAAGGTGAGGAGCCAGAGCAGAGCGACGGCCACGAGGGAGAGCAGAAGCATGCCCCAGACAGCCTTCGTGGATGCCATCCTTCCTCTGTTTTACACGGTGAGGACACTAATCTTGCGGGACTGGGTGTGCGGTACTCTCCTTTCCGTCGCGTCCTTACCGGTGCTTCCTTCAAAAAGACCCTATGGACGCTTCCTCCCTCCACGAGGTGGCGAAGTCGGAGAAGAGCCCCTACGAGGCGAACCTACTGGCCGACCTCCTCAACCTGGAAAAGGTGGCTCACCCCAGGGGACACCCGGCTGCGAGCCCCTCCGCTTCAGGGCCCCCGGGTTCGATCCCCTCAGGCCTGAGCCCCTCGGTGGCGAGCCCGGGGGGCGCGCCAGGCGCAGGTCACCTCCCGATCGTGCGGCCTACTCACAAGGCGCCTGCGACCGCCCACGCCCTGGTAACGATGAGGACCAACTGTGGAGCTGGAGTCACAGTGGAACAGACCTGTGATCCTTCCGATGCCTTTTGCTACGCTGAGAACTTTCACTGCTGCGCCTCCGGCGATGCCCCGCCCTTCTGTCCAGGCAAGGTGTCGTCTGCGGCAGCGGTGTCCCGCTCACGAGGCCTCCTCGCGGTGGACTGCCTGTCGCTCTCTAATGATTGCCGCCTCGGTGACGTCCAGGCGTGCGCGGCCTCAGTGGAGAGCTGCAGCTCCTTTCGGAGCAGCCTCCACGCATGATGGCGGGTGCCCCGTCCCGCGCTCGAGCAACAGCGCGCGCTGGTAGGCGACCGAGATCTTGCGGAGGCTGCGCCGACAGTTCTGCAGGTCTTCCGCCGAGGGCACGGAGACTTGAGGGAGGCTTTCTGTAAAGGAGGTGTGCAGGGCGCGCATGAAAGAGTCGACTCGTTCTCGCTTTGCACCGGAAGGGAGCTGCGCGTAGTGATAGGGTCCACGGCGGAGAAGTCTGTCGTAAACCTTGACGAAACTCGAGAGATAGCCGTCCCGCTCGCCGGCCAGGGTGGCGAGGCAGGCGAGCAGCGTGCACTCCTCGTCGGGCCACAGGCCTGTCGTCTTGAGCAGCCAGGTCTTTCCTTCCTGCTGCCTCGCGGAGAGAAGAGTGTTGATAATGAGAAGGAGGCGGTTCAGAGTGCGCCCTTCTTCCGGGAGGAGGGGCAGAGGGTGCCAGTGCAGCGGATCCCAGTCCCCGAGCACCAAGGACACCCCGCCGCCGTCTCGCTTCACGAGAATGTTTTCGGGCTTCAAGTCGTCGCAGCATAGCCACCCCCCGCGCTGAAAAAGGCCCTCACTGGCTCCCACTGCGAAGTCCGCTGTGGCAATGAACCGGAAGGCGAGGCCCCAGGAGGCCTGCGCCTCCGGAAAGGAAGCTTTGGAGACGTCCCCAAGGGTGCCGTCCATCTTCTCCATTATGAGCACGGACGCGTGGAGCGCAGGCCCTCCGTCCGTCGCGGGGTCCTCCGCCTCCCGGACGCCGTAGATCGCAGGGCCCAGGCCTCGCGCGTGCGCCCAGGACGCCAGCTGATGCTCGCGAGCTATGCTCTGCGGCTTCCCTCGACCAGTGAAGACCTTGCCCGCGCTGCGCGGCACTCGCGTGCCCGAGAGCTCGTAGACAAATCCCGTGCGACCACGGCCCAGCACGCGGTGGAGAGTCAAGCCAAAGACGCGCCCGAGCCGCGCACTGTCCGGCGTGGCGAGGGGATGGAAGCGTTTTGGCTCCCGGGAAGGGCACGAAAGCGAGGCGTCGTGAGCGGGCTCTGCCTGCTCTTGTCGTTCATCCATTGGCGTTAGCTCGTTTGGACCTCGCTTTCTTCTGGGGCGCCCAATGAGTTCCTTGTCCTTCGCGGACTTCGCCATGCAAGACGTCGCTTGTCGCCCAAGGCCAGATGTCCCTTTTCCTGCCAGTCTCCACGAGCCCTAAATCCACGATGCCGCGTGGCGCCGTCTGCACTCACTCCCACTGCGCCAGCTCAGCGAACTCGTCGTTGAAGGCCCTGGCCGCTAGCTGGATTTCCCTGTTCCGCGCAGAGTCCCTTTCCAGGAGCGCGCTGTACCGCGACACGAGCTCCTGCAGCAGTCGCGGCCTGAGACTAAGTACCCAGGCAACCACGTGGGCCGCGAGGACCTCGTCGTCGAGCATCTCGGGCTCCTTGGACGCGGCCCACGTGAGGAGCAGAATGCGCCGCTGGGCGCCCTCGGCCGTGAGGGCCTCGAGGAGAGGGCGTTCGAGGCGGTTGGCGTACGTCCTCCACTTTATCTTGCTCTTACCGTCCAGACCAGCCTCGGCAGCATCTGGGGGCGGATGCGCCTCCGCCATGAAGGCTGCGTCTGGGGAAAGAAAAGAGCCAGGGGGGTTAGAGGAAACTGCGCGGAATGTCTCTTGAGCTGAACCTCTGCCCCCTCTGCCTGGATACTGTGACCGACAATGGCGTTGTGCTGTCTTGCGCTGCGCAGGGCTGCGCATGCACCTTCCACAACAGCTGTGCAACGACCCTGCTTGGGCGCAGTCAATCCTGCCCGACGTGCCGGCGTCAGGTCTCTGGGAGACCTATCTCGGTCGAGTGCTTCGTTTTGGAGCAGGCCAGAGCCTACTGTGGAGGCGCGGAACGGCGCGAGGAGATGTTCCGCGCCGTCGATGCCTTGCGGGAAGAGGTGGGGGCCCTACACGGGCGGCTGCGCTCCTCTCTCACGGAGGACTTCCGCCTCGGGATGGACAACCTTCGCGCGTCGCAGACGGCCATGCTACAGAGCAGCGAAAGGCTGGAGGCGGAAGTCCGCGTCGCCTTCGGGGTCTCATACGCTCGGGTCGCGGAGATTGTCCAGGCGATCCAGGAGCTCCGGGCAGAAACCGCACAGACGGCGCGCCTCGCGCAGGAGCTCAGTCTGCAGATGCCCTCGGCGGGGGCAGACCCTGGGATGGACCGAAGTAAGCGCAGCCGCTCGCCCAGGCGGGCCGCCCGTCGCGCGCGCCCCAGCTAGCTTGTCTCTCTCGAGGGGTTCACGCCGGCGCACTCCTGCAAAGACGTCCGCCTTAGGAAATGAGGAGAGATAGCCCAGGACCCACGGCGGTGACGGGACAGCACCTGCCCCAGCACCTCGTCACGGCGACGTCCCAGCGCGCGTACGCGTCCGTGCCCGGCGGTATGGGACAGCCCTATTACCCTCACGCGGCCGGGTCGTGGGGGCACCATCCCCGCGCTCCAGAACCCGCGGAGGCAGTGGCCGCTGAGTCCCTCTCTAGCCTCGATGCGCGACGCGCCAGTGCGGCTGCCAACCCTCAAAGCTTAGAGGCTCGCAGGCTGGCCTACCTGGAAGAGGCGCTCGCCAACTCCCACGCCTCCACCTACGACCGCTCACTGGCAACGGCCGAGCGCGGCTTTCGTCAGACGCTTCTCTCCTGTGTCCTTGGCAAGTCCATGATCAACGCAGCAGACACTCAAAAACGTGTGTACTCTGAACAGGAGAAGGTGCATGAGAGCGCGCTCACGAGTCTTCGGGAGGCGCATAAGGCCGCCCTCGCGCGGGCCCACGCGGGGGGAGACCAAGCAGATTATCTGGAGAGAGGAACGGCGCACGCGGAGCAACTCTAAACACAAGACTTTTTTGCAAACGTCAGCGCGCCTGGCTCGCTCCCGGCCGGAGACCACATCCACGCTACCGACTTGCCCTAGAAGGTCACGTATTCAGCCGCATTCCACTCCCCAGGGGCTGCGGCCCTAGGCTCAGGCATTGGTCGGGGAGCAGCCCACTGCGCCCCGCCCGGCGGGGTGCCAGTTCCTCCGGCTGCCACCCGCCTGATATCACGCCTACGCGTTCCATGTGGGCACGAAGAAGCTGCTGGCATTCTCTGGAGGTCCGTACGTCGAGAAGCCTTTGGTAGCTGTCTCTGTTCAGCTTCTCGCTCATGCCCGATGTGGGGTCCTCGCAGCCCTCCAGGACGTGCTGCAGGTAGGCGGCGTCCTCGAGGCGGAGAAAGGTGCTAATGTACTGCGTCAGCGAATGGTGGCTGAACTGCACGCCATGGAGGTGCAGGCTTCTGTGCACCCTCTTCGCTGCTTCTCCATCGCCAGCAGCCCTGCACACCGCCATGAGACGGCCAATCGTGATCTGTTTCACGGGAAGCTGCAGCGCAGTCATCCGGTCGAATTGCTCCTCGGCCACCCTTAGCCCTGCGGGCCCGGCGGCCTCGCACGCCTGAAAGAACTTGGAGAAGAGGTGCTCTCCCACTTCGCCTTCCTGTTCCCAATGGAGGTCCACGTCGATGGCGTAGCTGAGAAGTGCGTAGGCGCACTGGAGGTCCGGCGTCATCTGCTTCATGAGCATCAGGACGAAGTCTGACGGGAGTCTCCACTCCTGAGCGCGATGGTGGAGGCCATACAGCGTGCTGGCCAAACCAAGGATGCCCTTGAAGACTCGGACGTCGCGCAGGGCCTGCGCCTCCCGCAGTTCGTCCCGGAAGACCCTCATGGTCGCGTGCGCAACCGCAGTCGGTTCTGCGTGCAGCTCGTCTGCGCGAAGGAGCGCGTGGATGAGACGTCGCTTGGGCTCCGTCGTGAGGATGCCATACGCATGTAGGACTGCGTCTAGCTGCGCTCCCACGTCCGCTGCCATCATCGCGCGTAGGAGCGGAAGGGCGTCGCCAGTCTCATCGAGCCATAAGGTGCGGAGGGACATTCGTGCGGGCACTGCGCCGTGCGTGCGGGATGCGCTGGAACGCCGCTCTAGTTGCGGGAGACGCGACCGCTTCCCGTGCAGAGAGCAGCCCAAGGTAAGCGCTTGCTCGATTTGCCCGTCGGTCCCGCTTCGCATGTGCGACGGTGGCGTGCGCAGGGGTTGCCAATCCGCCCATTTCTCCGCCTCTCGCAGCAGGCGTCAGTCGGCGGTGAGGATAAAGCCCGCCGCGTAAGGCCTGGCGCCAATGGGTGCCTCCAGAGGCACCAAGACCTTGCGAAGCCCATGTGGCCGTGCGCGGGACCTGCCGCGTCGGGGGTGAGCGTCGCCCCGCAGGGAGGGCCTTCAAAAGCGCGCGCCGCCACTTGCAGTCGCTCTTGCTGTGGAGCACGAGGACAAAAGGCCCCAGTAGCGGAACCCGTGGCCCGCGGCGGCGCGTGGCCAAAGCGTCTCGGCAAAGGGCAGATCCGGCAGCACCCCGTGCTTCGGGAGCCTGCTCGACTCCTGTCCCTTCACGAGGAAGATTATGAGCGTCGGAAGGCGGGCCTCCGGTAGCCATGGGTGTGTGCAGGCGGCGGCTCTTCATTCGCGTGCGGACGTCGCAGAAGCGGCACTGTCAGGCTGCGCGAGGGCTACTTGCGCGGCCGCACGCGCAAGGCGGTCGGCCTGAGAGTGCTTTGACGACGGGTCGACGTGCCCCCGCGTCCAGCGCCACCGAACGTCGAGCAGCTGCACGCCCTCCCTGAGCGCCTTCCACAGCTCCAAGTTTCGCACCGGGCGCCCTGCGCGGGTGCGCCATCCAGCCGCCTCCCAGCGGGGACACCATTCCTCCGCGCCGCGCTGCACGTACTGGCTGTCCGTCACGATGACCAGCACTCGCAGGCCAAGCTGGCGCGCTTCGCGAAGTGCAGAGAGAGCCGCCTCAAGCTCCATCTGGTTGTTTGTCGTGGCGGAGGGGTGAGCCGCCGACCACTCTCGCGTCTCTTCCGCATGATCGAACACCACGGCCCACCCCCCCGGGCCTGGGTTACCCAGGCACGAGCCGTCAACGTACGCGATCGCTTCGTCGGCCATCGGATTCGTTCGCGACGTGCCTTTTTTAGCAGACGACGCGAAGAGGACCCAGCGGGCGGACGCTGTCGCGCGCCCGCTACGGGCCAGAGTGCGCGGCTGCTCACGCAGCGGCGCTAGCTAAGTCTGCACAGGCCTCACCGTCCTCGAGCGCCATGGAGGAGGCCGTCTGCGGACGCGCGAGCGCGAGGGAGCTGACTCGGAGCTCGCGTGCCCGGTTCCTTTCTTCGTTCGCCCAGTCGGAGTCGAAGCGCACGGCGAGCGCCTGCACAAGCTCCTTGTCCCGGAGCACGAATACGCTCTCCTGGCTGCCACGGGCATTGACGGTGGGGTTGTAGCTACCAACGACTGCGAACCCAGACTCCAGCTCCGCGTCAATGATGAGTTCCTTTTTGTGCATGATGAGGCGGTCGTCCTCGCTCACGACCACTGGGTGCACGAGGACGTGGCGGTATCGCTCTTCCTCGAAGAGCCCTTGGAGAGTCTTTGCCTGCTGCTTCGCGTCGAAGCGGAGACACACGCTCAGGCCTCGACCCAGCGAAGCAGCCTTTCGGATCTCCTCGAGCACGTCGGGATCGGAGATGCAGAAGGCGTTCACCCGCACGCTCATGGTGGCGCCCTGCAGACTCTCGACCCAGAGGTCGCGACAGTGCGCGCCCGTCAGGGCCATAGACCCCGCGGGGCCCATGCTGCCCCCAGCGCAAGAGTAGACGGGGATCTCTCGGCGACGGCGCTTGGCGCCGCGACGGGGTTCCAGCGCGACGCCCAGCTCCTGGCGGGCAGCCGCTTCACTGATGGCGCCCGAGGGTGACGACGAAGGCACCAGAAGACAGACGAGGTTCTCGGCGTCCACTTCCTGGAACTCGTAAATGCCAAGGAAAGCGTCCGACGCCCCAAACCTCTTGTCCTTGGGGCGCCCCACGCTCATGAAAATGGCGGGAACGCGGCGGCCGACCAGAGCCGCGTACCCGCGACGGTTCGCTTCCCAGGCCTTCCCGTCCTTGAGCACGTCCTTTAAACTTTGCATGCTCACGCGCAGCGTCCCATTCTCTTCCAGCTTCATCGTCTTCGGCAACGCGCAGACGTAGCCGTGGTGCCCCCGGAGCAGCTTCCCCTCCTCCTCGTCGTCTGTCCTGAGCACCTCCTCGGAGGGGCGCGGCGTCGCGGAGCCGCCGAAGAAGAAGCGCACGCCTTGCACGGTGGCGGCCCGGTTCCCCTGATCCTGGAGGTGCTGCGTCCACAGCCCCGTCTCGAAGATGTCCCTAAAGTATCCCTTTCTCTCGGGAGTGGCGGTCGTCTCGGAGGCCTCCTGCGAGTCCAGGCACTGCCACTCGCCCGAGGCTCTGCGTTCCGCAGCCATGGCGAGAGTGGTCTTCGCGCTCGCGAAGCTGGCTCCGATTTTTGCTGAGGAAGGCAAAGACTGATGACTGCGGTTGGTACGCTCGCTCGAGTCCTCGTGCCTGTGGGCCTCCCCATGGCGGCATATTACGCTTGCGAACAGGCTTCGCGACGCTGGAAAATGTCCAAGCTCTATCCTCCTGCGCTCGTGTGTCAGATCGTGGCTGTTCTTTTTCTGCTCTGCATAGGCGTCGCCTGGGCATGCGGTGAGCCCTCTACAGCTAAGGACCTGTCCTACCTGATTCTCACGGTGCTGATCGCGGCCTCCATGGTGCTCAACTGCAAGGATGCCCAGGAATACAGACAGATGGTGGCGAACCTCGCGGTCTTCATGGTGGCTTTTCTGATCTACTCAGGCGCAGATGGCGGCACCTCTGAGAAGGTGGTGCTGGCGCCAGCTATCTCGGTACTGCTCATTGACCTGGTGTTGTCGATTCAGGCCGTGGGTGCCCAGTAGAGTCGATGATTTCGGTCCCTCAAAATCATCGGGCCGACGGCCAGCGTCGGTTTCGTGAGACGCCGGCGGAAACACAAAGCTGGTCGGGCCGAGGGAGCCCCTGCCGAGCACCTTTTTGCCGACCTTTCCCTCCGCCGCCGGAAAGACCGCCGTCCCCACTAATGGTAAGGCGTGTCTTTCAGCTATAACAGCGGGTCCTCGCGTCAGACGTGTTAAAGCCTATGAGTGCGACTAGGCACCCATTCCGCTGCCGAGACGTGCCTGTGAAGGGAGGCGTGCGCGCTGCGCGTGGCCTCGGGTGCAGCCGCCAAGCCACGGCTCGCGCGCGCTCCAGCGAGGAACCCAACTCAGGGGCCGACTGCTGCCTCGTGCAGGGCTCGCAGTGCTCGTGGTCCGCCGCGTACTCACTCGTCGCGCTTGCCTGGACGTTGCGCCAGAGGGGCGTCAACGTCCTCTTGCTGCTCCCTCACCCTCTGGAGGGCGAAGCCGCACTCGCCGCTGAGCTCGAGGGCCTCCCGCACCGCTCCTACCAGACCGCCGCGGGACTTCGCGACCTCGTGGCCTGGGCTTCACCGACATGTCTGCTTCTCTCATCGCACGACGCGCGCTTCGAGGCGCTGCGACGGGACGCGCGCACCCTGCGCTGGACCCACGAGGTGCCACGTTGCTACGACCCGCAGGCCTCCCGCTGCGCGACCCCTCTCTTCGCGACGGCCGAGGACCCATGCATGAAGCTTGCAGGCTTCGCCGGCCTGGCGCGCTCCTTTCGACAGTGGGATTACCTCGACGCTCGCGCCTGCAGCTACACGCCCGGTCCCGTCCGCGTGCTCGGCATGGGAAACATGGCCGACCCCAGGAGCAACTTCAAGGCCTTCCAGGTGCTTGCCGAGAAGTTCAGGACCATGCAGTTCGTCTGGCACGGCGCTACGCGCGATAAGTGGTGGGGAAACATGCAATTCTGCACGCACGAAGTGCCCGTGCAAGATCTCATGGGAACTTCTGACTTTCTGGTTTGGTGCGCGGACAACGATCCGTGCCCCCTGCCCGTCTTCGAAGCTCTCTACCTGGGTGTCCGGGTCATGCTCTTCGAGAAGAGCTTCAGCTTCGGTCTCGGGCAGCTCTACAGCAGCTCGGACGGGAGCCTGCTGCTTGCCGTCTGCAGTGGTTCCCCTCAGCACGCTCCGCTGCACGTTGTCGGGAAGAATCCCAAGGCGTCCTGCGACGTCGCACGAGCGCGGGCCTTTGTGCGCGAGACCGTGGGGACGCCGCCAGCGTCACTGCTGCGTGCGCTGGAAGAGCGGCTGGACCGCAGCCTGAACGAGTCAAACGACAGTGGCCAGGAGCTCCTTCCAAGTTCCCCAGGACGAGGAGCTCCGCTGGAAGAGCCCGGAGACGCTCCAGCCGTCGATGGGGACCGTCCAGAGACTCTGCATGACACGCCAGGGGACCCAGTCGTTGCCTCCCGGGATGACCCGAGTTTCTAAGTACCCCAGCAGCTGGGGGTCGGGGCAAGACGGGAGGAGTGCCTGCACCCTCTTCACCTCGGAGATCAGGCCCAGACCCAGGTCCTCATAGTACTCAGGCAAATAGTTCGCCTCGCGGCTGCAGCCCTCTGGGTCGTCGTAGGCGAGGTCCAGCACGAGTGGCGCGGGGCAACCGTCCCGACGAGCGACGAGCCGGGCCGGATCGCGCTCGGCGACGCCCGAACCTAGGACGAGGTCACCATCGACGATGAGGAGCGCACGCCCCCTCGCACCCTCCGTGCCGATGGTCGCATCGCCATTCACGCGCAGCGCCTTGTCCGAAGCTTCCCCCGCGTCCTCTTCGTTCCCCGACGATGGCCCCACAACAAGCCTGCCAGCGGCGAGATCGCCGCACACCTCCAGACGCTCAGTGGAAAGCGCGCCCCCCGTCAGCCCATCCACGAGGAACTCCGAGGCACAGACGCGGCTCGCGCAGACGGTGCGTCCCCTGGGGAGGCCGCTCGGCCGGCCGTCCAACCACTGGCGCTGGCAGGGGAACTTCTTGGGGCAGGAGTTCCCAGTGAGGCGGGAGCCGCTGATGAACTGGGGGCTGACCGCACTCATCCTCCACTGTTTATGGCACAGTGGACTTGCGGGCGTCGTATTCGCAAAGGGTCGAGTGCGCCGCGGTTGTGGCCTTCGGCCTCGTCCTCGCACGCGTGCCGGCGGCCGCGTCAGCGCTGCCGCAGCTTACCATCCGTCGATGAAATTTCCAATGTCGATGCGGGACTGCCCGTCTTCGCTAAGGACGCTGATGCCCCGTGCATGCCAAGTCTGTCGTCCATGCCCAGATACTCATTTTGTCTGGCGGACAGTACTCGTCCCCAAAATCGTAGACGTCAGTGATGGGCACGGGGGAACCGTTGATGTACGTGTAGCACTGCATCTTGAGCGTGGACCCCCCTGTGGTGAGGTTGAACCCAATGAACTTGTCTTCCGGCAGACCAGGATCGATGATGAATGTGTTCTGGGGATAGCTCCACTTGCCAAATCCATTGAACTGCCGCCCATGCTCTGCTCCGTCGGTCGAACGCGTGAATGACCTCTTGATAAAGATACATGGGCAACCAGACTGTCCCGTCACTGGTGCTCGGTGGCGTCGCGCTCGCAGCTATTGTGGGGATCGTCGTACTTGTCATGCGGATACTCGTTCCAAAAGGGCATACGAAGTGGTCGGACGACGACACTTGTCCCAGCCAGAAGATATGCCCTTCCCATAAGGGCGACTGGCTGAAGCCGCAGTGCTGCCTACCCACGGAGAAGTGCTATCAGGCGGACGCCCTGTGCTGCGAAGAGCGCTGGTATGAGAAGGGAAAGCCTGGAGCGGGTACTGGAAGCTGCTGCCCTAAGGATCAGCGGACGACGTCTGGCTTCTGTTGTCCTCTCGGCCAGGTCGCGTCGGGAGACGCATGCATGATGCCTTGCCCCAGAGCTCCATACCTGTGTGACGTTAGCAATGAGTGCGTGGAGATCGACTACAACACTCCAAGCCAAGGTACCAGCTTGGAGACGACGCTCGGGAGCGAGCTCTCCTACCTGGACACGGACGCGATGCAAGCCTTTGCCTGCTTGCCTCGGCCGCAGCCGTGCGAGCAGCAGTTCAACCCCGAGTTGATGCCCGCCACCATCGACAATGTCGTGCTCGGGTACAACGCAGGGAACTACACCTTCACTGATGCCGATCTCTGCTCTCCGGCGGGCGAATGCGTGCTCGATGAGCTAACCAAAAACGGCATGAAAAGCCTGGCGGAGGTCGAGAAAGACTTCCGCGACATCAACCAGATGCTTCCGGAGAACGTGGGGCAGTGGTGCGGTTCGCCGAGCGAAACATTTCTTGTGAGGTCTGTACCCGGCATGCAGCAGTGCGGATGGAAAAAGTGCGTCGAGCAGCTCTCGTACGAGGGTTTGCAACACGTACGCTACAATACGCAGACGGGGGGGTGCGCGGGCATCTTCACTCCGTATGTGAAGGGGATCAGTCTCAAAGGCAGCTGGCTCAAGGGCGACTCGCCCTGCCAATTCAGTGCACAGGGCTGCGACGACGGGGATTCGTTTTGCCAGCAGTGCCTGGAGGGTCCTGGTCTCAGCGACTTTGAGTGCCTGTCAGGAGGTGAGGTGACCCATGACACGACGACCGTGAACAACTACTACTGTCCGGGGTCGTACGGCGGCTCCTGCCAGCCATGCCACGAGTCTGGACCCAATCCTGCCCCGGCCCGCATTGAGTGCTCGTCTACTGGCAAGACAACGTATCCAACAGAGGGGGCGTGCAATCTCGCGGAGACGAGCTGTCGGGGCACGTGCTCTTGGGACGGCGCGGACGGTAATAGTGCGCCATGGTGGAGCCTGTGCTCTCAGGGGATCGCATGCAGCTGCAGCTGCGACGACTTCCAAAGCATCTGGAAAAGCAACGACCAAACGCAACGCGACAGCATTCTGGGTGGCGGAGGCCACTGCGCGGAAGGCACGATTCCGTGCCCCGTGCCGGGGGGTTCCGGGGCGTGCCAGTGTCGCAACGACTTCGCTTTCGAATACTGCCACCTCGAAGACGCTAGCGGGTGTGGCTGCACCTGCATGACCCAAGAGGAGTGTGAGGCCGCTGTGTGAGCGCCGCCTGTCGCTCGCCTTTACCGCCGCGGCGTCACCCTCGGCCCCAGCGCGAAGGCGCACTCCTCGACAGCGACCTGGAGGCGCTCCGTCCGCACGTCCGGCATGGCGAGGCCGCGGCTTGGCGAAGAGGAAGCCTCGGCTCCGAGCTGAGCCGCTTCCCTCGCTCCGGGCTGGCGGCGTCCGAGCGCACGTCGGTGGCGTGGGACACGCTGCCGTCCCTAGAGCGAGTCCATATGCGCGCGTGCGAGTCCTCCGAGCAAGTCCAGCTAGCGGTGGCACCTCCAGGCAGGGAGACTCGAGGGTCGAAGATTGCGCAGTTAGAGCACCTGCCTCTGAAGTCTCCGGCGACGACTTCTGACGCAGCGCGCAGCCCTGTGAGGCTCAGCGAGTCCACCGCGCAGTTGCTGCACCCGTCCAGGCCGAGCGCCACCACTCGCGCTCCCGTCAAGCTGTCGACCTCTAGGCCGCAGATGCGCACGCATCGAAGAGACTGCAGGGTGAGCGCGCAGACTTCGCCTGGTCCCTGGAGCCCTGAGAGCCGGCAACCCAGCATGGACATGCCGCAGCTTCGCGTTCGCCCGGTCCCCGCACTGCGTCCACGGCACGAAACGAGCGACACGGGGCTCGGGACTGCAGCCGAGAGGGCGGCGCCGACGACGTGCACGCGCACAAAGGCGGTGCGCCCACAGCCGCGAACGTCGACGAGGGAATCCGCAGCGCTCTCTGCACTCCCGCTCCAGTGCTCGCCCAGACAGATGGTGAGGTCCTTCAGGTCTACGCGCGCAAAATCGTGCACACGCAAATGCGCCCCCGACTGCAGCACCAGCGTCCCATTGCGAATGTTAAGTGCGTCTTCTCCTCGCACCGACGGCTTCCGAGCGCCGGTGTCGCCCTCTAGCGCGCAGAGACTGAGGATTAGCGAGCGAGTTAGGGTCAGAACGTGTCCGGCGAGGTCGATGGTCCGCGGCGCTCCGCAGAACGCCGCGTCCTCCAGAGCCGCGGATCCTGCGTTCCGCGTGAGCTCCCAACTCGCGACCCCGACCTGTCGCCAGGGAGCCGCCTCTCGTTCGCGCAGCGCATGCATTTCCACTGCGTCCCTTTGCCGCTCGCGCAGCCTAACCAACCACTTTTCGCTGAGGACTAGAGAGTTGGGCATGCGAGCATAAAGTCTGCATGGTCGAAGACCCCGCCTGCAGCACTCAGAACCAAGGCGGCATGCATCGCGTTCCGCAGGGAAGTTGTGCTCTCTACCACCAGTACTCCGTGGGCCACACTCGCCGAGAGGTCGCTGGAGCCCCAGTCCGAGATGCGGTGCCAGCATTCGCTCAACTCGAAGCGGTGCACGAGCGGGACGACGACCTTCGCGGGGACCGCCAGTCCCGCCGCGCAGAGCGCAGTGTCTCGCACGATGGGCCCATCTGTGGTGTCATCCAGGGCGTGGGCGCGGAACACGGCTGCGAGGCGTTGCCCATCCTGCTCGTACGAGAGTGCGAGACCGTTCTCTTCGTCCCGCAGCGAGTAGGTTCGGCCTAAAGAGGACGGGACGCCGTCCTCGCGCAGCAGCACGTTCGTGGAGACCAGGGCGAAGGGCACGCTCGCGGCGTCTCTGTCCATGGCGGCCAGGTTGGCCGGGGGATCTTACCTTTGAGCCCGCCTTCCTGCGCGAGAGGAGAAAAAACAAGAGGGGAGTGTGCGAGTGCGAGAGGACAGACGACCGAGGGCAGAACTTACGCGGCAATGGACCAGCGCAGGCAACATTGGCGTGACCATGCGGGCCATTCCGTCACAATTTTCACATGGGACGCGCAGTCGTGGCTGACTCTGTTGCGCGGCGGCAGGCTCAGCAGGCAGGGGCCGCGAAGATACGCTGGCAAAAGGCGCGCTCGGTGGCGCGCTGGGCCCGCCCGGAGGCCCGCAGCTCGGCCATTACCGTCTGGAAGCCCCGTTTCTCCTCTGCAGAGATTTCGGGGCGCGCGCTCCCACGTTCGCAGGCCCTGCGTGCGCAGCCCTCGTCCTGGCACGCCAGGGCGGCCTTGGCCAAGCGGAGCATGTCAGCCACGCGCCAGTTCTCTCCCAGCAGATCAAGGCACCTGCTTGCGCTTTCGCGCGCCTCCTCGCAGCGACCGAGCTGGCGGGCGCAGACAGAGAGGTTTCCGAGCGCACGTGCCGCCAGACGCCGCGCCGCCACCGCGCCCTCCGCATCCTCCTCCTTGGCAGCTTGCTGGCAGAGCGGTGCCAGGACATCTCTCACGTTGCTCCAGTGCCACCACGCCAGGAGGCGATTCCCCCGCAGGTAGAGCTCCTTGGCCACCGCGCACCCGCGCTCCTCCGGTGTCTCCTCCGAGGCCTCGAACGCCTTGTCGCTGCCTAGGTGCACGATCTCCACGCGAAAGGCGACCTCTCCCGCAGAGCTCGTGCGGATCTCGGCCCTTTCGCCATTTCCCATCATAAGGGTCGCAAACTCCAGCTCGTTCGGGACTGCGCCGAGGCCCCATGCCCACTCCTTGGCCACATCATCGACCAGGGCGGACACGCGCGTTCCCAGGTGGGGCCGCTCGAACGCGCCGCTGGGTAGGCTCAAAGATAGTTTCCAGAGGGTGCCGTCTCCAAGGGCACTCACGTCTTCATTCAGGGCGACGTGGGTGATTGCGAGATCGTCGAACGTTTCAGCGTCCGCCGTCGCGCGCAGCTCTCCAACTTCGCCCACCTTCAGCAATAGGAGAGCCTCCTCCTCGAGGTCAGCAGGGGCGGCGCCGAGCGTGCGCCGACGTGCCTGCCCGTCCTTCTGGAAGAACACCGTCATTCCTGGGCTGGCGCGCTTCATGTTCGTCTGCACCTGCGTGACGTCCAGTACCGCGCCCCTGGCAAGCTCCCGCCGAGGAACGTGCCGCAGCAAGCGCACACGAACCGGGAGTGCCCCTGGTGTCTCTTGCTTCAGCGCGCGCGCCTCGCCCTGTCTCGTACCACGCAGACAGGCATCGACCCCAGTGCTCCACGACGAAGGCGTGTCGCCCAGGCCGCACCCAAGCCGATAGGTGGTGCCCTCTTCACTGAGGGCCCTCCCCTGGCAGTCGACCTCTACGTAGGTCACCAGATCGCCATCACGGGGAAGAGGTAGGAGCGCGGAGGCAGCCTCGGAAAGCAGCCTCGTACCTTCGACGGCCTCGAAGTCTGGGCCATACGGGTCGTCCTCTGGCATCTCGGAGCCGTCCGCCTCACTTTCGTCGCCTACCACCTCCAGGCCGCTCGTGTCTTCAATCTCGACGTCGGAGCATGCTCCGTGCATCTCGTCAAGGGCCATGGGCGACTGCATGTTCGCGGAGCCGCGTGGACTGGGCACAAAGGGGAGACGAAGGTTCTCGAGCCTCTCTGCGAGCTGCAGTTCTTTCGCTCTGAGCCTCGAGACGCGGCGCTGTACTGGCCTTCGCGGCACTCTGCGGGAGCGAAGCTTTGCGGCCCATCCGTGGTTTCCCAGGTGTTTTTCTCCTACGCGTCCGCTTTCCCCAACGACTCAGACAGGGCCTCGGCGAGAAGCGAGCGCGCCAGCCCTTCCCGGGGCTGCTGCAAGCGGCAGACTGGGCACACAAAGTCCGTGCCATGCAGCTGAGCCACGCATGACGAGCAGAAGATGTGGCCGTGCCGACACTGGAGAACCACTCCTTGCACCAAGCCCCGGCAGATTGGGCACTTCAGCTCCTCTTCCAACTTCAGACGCTTGCGCGGCCTCTCCAAGTCGTCCTCCTCGCCATCCGCGCCCCCTCGCAAAGGTGCCTGAAAGTACCGTGCAAGAGCTGCGCGGTCGCACCAAGGAGGCATCAGACGTCGTATGGCGTCCCTCTGCGCCACGCCCTGCAGGCGGGTCGCTGTCCACGGCTGCAGCGCCAAGACGGCGCGCACGAAAGTGTCATTGTGTCTGAGCGGCAAGTGCGGCATGGCGTCAGGACAGCGCCTCACGAGCTCTAGCTGAAAAAGCGCGTCCGCCGCCAGCGGCTCGCAGAGACTCCGCGCGATCGCCTGCCCGGCTTCATCCGCGATTTCCAGCAGCCCAGCCTGGTTCGCCCTAAGGTGCGGAGGAAGCGCTCGGACGCCGCCGCCTTCGAGGACGGCGGCGACTCTGGCCGCGCGCGTCAGGCACAGCGGAGGCCGTGCGAACAGCATGGCTCCGGGGCACTGGCCCCGGAGAGCAGCGCGGAGGACAGGCAGGCTCCTGGCCCGAAGCGCTTCGGAGCAAAGGCGGTACGCGCGGGGATCCCGTGTGACCCTCTGCAGCATGAAGGCCTCGTCATTGAGCAGCCGGCGCGACGCCCACCGCAGCCCGCAGAAGAAGCTTCCGGGGCACGCGGCCGCTGCGGCCAGGTCTGGGCGGTCGCGAAGGTGCTCGGGAAGCGCGCCCAGGTTCCGACCGTCAGCCTGCAGGAGTGCGGCGAGGCGTCGGGGCTCGCCGCAGAGCAGCTCGCAGAGCGAGGTGCCTCGCTGTGCCGAGGCGAATGGTACCTCCAGCCTCCCGCTGAACAGGGTGATGAGGAAAGGCTCCACAGCGACGAGCCTAGCACAGCGGGAACCGACGAGAGCAATCTGCAGGAGTGCTTCTCGCTGGAAGGTGCGGGGGCGGCGAAAGCGGCGGGGGAGCCGCGCCAGCATCCTTCCATCCTCGCGCAGCGCCTTCATCGCCAGCTCCGCTGTCCAGGGACGCGGGGGGTGCGCGCTTCCTGGACACTCTCGTAGCCACATCTCCATGGGTTCCAGCGTATGACGACACGCCTGGACGACACGGAGCAGTTGCGCCACGGTCATGGTTGCCACGCGGCGCCGGATGCTAGTTCGTCCAGGTGAGAAAGAGTTCGCCCAGGTTCATGGCAGGCCGCGTCCGGGTCCTCTCCCCAAGCATGCTGGAGCCCATGGCTGCGCGAATCGCTAGCGGCTCTGAGGCTGGAGGGGGGGCCGTCGCCGCCCCCCGAGTCGTTCTGGTTCCCTACGTAGCCGAGCAGAGCGGACGGCAGGGCGCGCGGGGCGCTGCGCAGCAGCCCGTACCCTTGGGCGTCAGGGAGATCGCGAGGCGCGTGCGCTCCGCTCTAGCAGACGCGGGACAGCTCGAGGTTGGGGCATACCCGGATTCGCACTACTGGGGGTCGAGCATGTACCACTTCCTGCGCCACGTCGCTCCAAGTCTCGCCCCTTTCGCAGTCATTGTCTCCCATGGGAACTTCCTGCAGAAAGAGGTCTGCGGAAAGGAGCTCTGCCCCTTCCCAGTCCCCAATGGCGGCGCACTCCTCCTGACGCTCGGGGCCCAGAAGCTGATTTTCGTCCGCCATTGCCTTACGTGCCACAACATCGACAAGGCTGGCTCGGCCAGCCTCACGGTTTGCCACGACTTCGCAGAGCTCCAGCCGGTAGCCCTGCTCGTCCGGGCGCTCGCAGGAGCCCTCGGGCACGGGGAACTCGGGATCTACAGCAGCCCCATGCCTCGGGCCATCCTGACGGCCTTCGCGTTGCAGCGGCCTGTCGGGGAGGTCGAACGCTTGGCATTCTGTCGCGCATTTGGGGCGTGCTTCCGCCCCATCCTTGCGGCCCAAGTTCGGGCACATCGTGCCAAGTGGTCGTGCGCGCGGAGTTCCCTAGCGACGTCGTCCCCCTTCTGCGCCCTAGATTCCCATGAGGATGGCGACGGACAGTAGGCCCAGCGCGACGACCCCGGCAAACAGGTACATGAGGCGGCTTTGGAGAGGAAGCACCATGAGCGAAGACACCGCCGCCCCGATTTGCACCACGTCCTGCAGCATGTCGTTCAGATCCGTCCAAAGGGAAATGCTCTGATCCCCCGCCTTCGCCTCCCACAGCGCCACCGTCTGCTGCATGTTCTGCCGCAGTTGGTTGTTCTGATCGATTACGGTAGGCGGCTTTTTCACGTTTTTCTGAAGGATACCCCCAGCCATTGGGATGAAACCTCTCCAGAACATCTTGCTGGCGTAGCTGCCAGGCTCGAGTGAGTACTCGGCCTCGTTTGGAGGGCACGCGGAGGGCGGAGTGTAAGGAGGCTCAGGACCAAACGAGGGCGCCCATGCGTCACTCATGCTTTTCCTTCAGCGCGACCGAAATCTCGGACAGAACTGGAGCAGCGCTGCATGCTCACGCCCCCTTGCCCGACTGCCAGGCCTAAACCACTTCGATGCGCGGGGCGTTGTCGGAGCCGCCCCCGCCCCCGCCCAAGCCCTTGAAGAAGTTGACGTAGACCCAGCGCACGACGTAGAGGATGATGAGAATCACTATAATGAAAAAGATGGATGTGAGGCCGCCTCCTAGCGCGCCGGCGGCCAACTTCGTGATGCAGTGCAGGCAGCTTCCCATGTCTTGCGTGAGGCTCGAGAACGTGTGCGTGACGGCGTCCATGAAGGAGTAGTTCTGCCACTCATAGTTGTACCCGCCGTCGCCGCTCTGTTTCTCGCACGGGCGCGCTTCCGGACTGCCTACGTCCCAACAGCCTGCGCTCAGGAGGTTTTTAGGAGGCTGTGGGGGCTGCAGTTCCCCATTCCAGACGGCTTGGCAGCTGCAGCCGTTCTCGATCTTCTTGTTTGGCCACCAGCTGAAGGCACCATTGGGATAAGTGGCATCTGGACAGAGCCTGGCTGAACCTTCGATAGAACCGTCCTTGCGCATCTGCTGCACGTAGCACCCTGACTTCTCGTGAGCGAGCTCGATGAAGACCTCTACAAAGAGGAAGGCAATCCCTCCCCACTTTAGGATCTGACCGACGGTGGGCGCAAACCACCGTCGACAGTAGCCGCGGTCGGGGTCAGCGGCACGGCGCCCGAGACTCTCCGAGACGATGGCGCGGTCGGCGTCCTCGGCCAGCTGCCGAGGGGACTTGGAGCGCCTGAAGCCTCGTTTTTCAGCGATCCGATCGAGATCCGCGTCGTACTTGGTGCGCATCATCCTCGTTAGCTCGTCGCAGCAGCTGCGGTATGTGGCGCCAGGAGCCAAGTCGGGTTCCCAGAACCTCCAGTTTGGCCCCTCGGGATCGGAGGGTTCCGGAAGCGTGTCCGACTTTGGCGTGGCGTTGGCACCCGTGCTCGCGCAGTCAGGGTCCACGCAATCCATGGGCCCCTTGCGTATGGGGGGAACATCCGTAGGCACCGGCGTGGCAGGCTCGGCCCGATTCTCGCCCATCTTCCATGGCGTGTCGGTCTTGATGCCAGCCTGCGAGGGCATGGCCGAACCGTCGAGCATGTCCTCTACGACTGAAGTCGCTGCTGCTTCGGGCTGCACCTCTGGGACCGTCTTCGCTGCGGCGGTCGCCACGGTCATCTTGCACGTGGCTTGGCCCGCTATGATGTTGTTCGTGCCTTGAGTGCTGCCTCGCGCCGGGTTGAAGTTGCGAATGATCTGGCGGTCTGGAGTGATGCACCCGCCGCCGTAGATGGCCGCAATGTGCTCTTCGTCCCTCTCGACGTATCCCGCCTGGGCTCGTCCTCGGTGAGAGCGCGGGCTGTGACGCCTCCGGCCGCCAATGAAGGACGCCGCATGTACCATCAGCTCGGCGGCTCTCTCGCCCTCAACGAGGTACCTGGAGTACGCCATGCCGCCGGCAATGCAAGGCAGGTTGTCCTGCGCATCAAGCCTGCCCTGCAGGGAGCGGAGCACTTTGCCGCGGGTATAGCGGCTGGGGCCCATACCGGACATCATCCTGTCCACGTCCCGAATGTCGCTGTTCGTATACTGCCTCGCTTGCTGTGCATAGGAGTCCACCCTGTCCATCTCCGACTTCCAGGAGGTCCAGGGGCTCTGGTCGAGCTCGTCCTTGGACATCGTGAGCAGCCACTTCTGCTCTGCAGTTGTCTTGTCGATGATTTTTTCACGTAGGGTTGTCATGACTTCCTTCATATCCGACGGCCAGTCTTCGCTGGCTTGTATTTTGTTGTAGAGCTGCTGGAAGTCGGACTTGCCCAGAAGTCTCCAACGGGGGCGACCTAGCGATCCTGTCTGTGTCCCGTCTTCCCCAACGATGGCCCGCAGTCGGGACAAATCTGTGGAGACGACCTCCGGGACGCCTTCCGCCGCTCGAAGGCTCATCATTGCTTTTGCTACTGCGGCCGCCGCTGTCTCCGCTTCGGCCTCAAATCCAACTAATTCACCGGAGTTGACCACGTCGCTGACTGTCGCACCCTCCTCGGCGACGGCCATGTCTGTTGGGTCTTTTGCTTTCGCGGCGAAAAATTTCATCGACCCGCCGCTCCACGATGTCTCTCATCGTGCCGCAGTCATTTCTCGGGGGACCGACCGCCTTTCCCGGCATCGCCCAAGAGGTGCGCCTTAAGTGCCAGGACGCGCGACCGGTCCCCAGTCCGGAGCCCTTCGTCGCGCCAGAGGCGGGCCTCCTCGTCGTCGGGGTAGTTGTAGTCGGGACGGTGCGCCAGGCACCAGACCTCCGGAAGGCACGCGCAGTACAGGAGAGGCGGCCCCGTGTGCTCCCGCATCCCAGTGGCAGAACGCGCAGGACTACGTGCCCCCTTCCTTTCCATTTCCTCTGGGTGCAGCATCCGCTGACGGCCCCTTCTTCCACTGGTGGATGAGTGGCGGGAGCTCGAGAAGGACCGCAGAAAGGATGACGGTGGCGAGCATCAGGGAAAACCACGCGAGGACCTCCAGCAGGCGACGACGGCGCGCGGCACGGCTGCTGGCCGAACCTTTCTTGCCCTGAGCGTCTCTCACAACGAGCAGGCTGACCACCGATGTGGCGAAGATGAGGACGCCAGCGGCGCCTGCCGTCGCGGCGCTGACTTCCAGCCCTCCCTTCGAAATCATCGCGGCTTGGGGGCTTTGAAGGGCGCGGGGAATTGAGAGCGAGAAGGTCCACGTGCTTTTGTGGGCATTGCTTAAAGGCGCCTCCAACATGGCGGACTTCATGCTGTACGGAATGTTAGCGCAGGCTGGCTGGTCTGGCATCAGCTCATTCCAGGAAACTGTCAACGCCTACCAAGACGCTGAGCAGGCCTGCAAGGACAATGAGACCATGGTGAGGCTGACAGAAGAGCTGAACGCGGCCATCTCGCAGGGCTTGTCCACCACTATCTACCTGAACAACATTGCAGAGGTCATACAGAGGTGGCGCCAGTCGTGGGTCACTCTCGAAGACTGGGCTGCACGACTTCGCAAACAATTTCTTCAGCACTACGTCCTGTTTCTCGGCTTCCTCGCCTTTGTGACGATGAACCTCTTTTTTGCCGTCGAGAAGAAGGCTGCTCGCCTAGACAAACTCATGCACAAGGTCACGCGGATTGTGCACGCTGAGGCCAGCCACGGAAGCTAGCCGACGCACCTACGCGCAACTGGTAGCGCGCCAATGGCGCCCATAAAGCAGGAGCGCAGCTGGCAGGATAAGCTCGTCCTTGTCGTCCGCCCAGCGGCCGCCGCAATCCAGCGCATGGCCAAGGTTCCAGAGGTCCTCGTGCCCTCCTTCAATTTGCTGGCCGAGGCCTCCGACTGGAAGGAGGCGCCCACGCGACGCGGGCAGTGCTGCCGACCGTCTTCCAAGCTCGGGCTCCGAGTTCACCTTCCCCCATGCGCGCATTCAGAGCTGGCTGCCGAACCTCCACGGCTCCCGTTCGTAATGTTGCCAGGTGCCGTGGAGGGTGCTGTAACACGGACTGTTTCTTTGGGGTTGCAGCCCGCTCCTTCCCTTGGACCTTTGCCAGGCGTGCGTCGTGGCCCCTCTCCTATTCGTGCCTGCTTCGACTCCTCAAGCGCGCTCATGAATGGCCGCGGGGAGGTGGCCTGCCTTCGTGCCCTAAACCCAGATGCCTGCTAGAGGGAGATTCTTCGGGTACATGTACGAGTACTGACTCGCGGCGCAGGCCACGGCGTAGGGAGGCTGCGCTGGACGCGTGCGGCGGGTTACCGCGTTATGCGCCTCGACGAGGAAGGCCACGAGCGACTCTCTCCTCGCCAGCGCGTCCCGCAGGTTGTGCGTCCGCAAGAACCGCCGGAAGTGCGCGCCGCAGTGAGAGCAGGGCAGCAGGTGGGAGAGCGCGAAGAGGAACCTGCGCCACCGCTTGCGAAGCTGGCCGTCCGCTTGCGCAGGGTAGTTCTGCGCGAGGATGTGGAGACACTCCCAGGTGGGCGGGCCAAATATCCTCGGGTCCGCGCTAGGGAGAGCTGTGTGGGAACAGCCGCTCATTTATTCCATCTTCGCCAAAAAGCGTGCTAGTACCGTTCGTGAGTTCCCGTGCCTCAGGGGCTGGCCAGGGCGCGCAGGTAAGGCACAGGCTGACGAACCCCCGTCCCTCGCGTTGCAGCGTGCGGGACTCCAAAAACTGTCGAAGGGTCTGGCCCCCGCTGCCGTCCCGTCCCCAGTAGAGGAGGAGCCCGCCACACTCTGCGCAGTTGGACGCGGAGGGGTAGGTCTCCACGCGGAACTCGGCGACCCTTGCGTGGAGCTCCTTGGGCAGGCTCTGGGAAAGGTCGGGAAGCGTCTGCATGCACGGGCTTTCTTTGTGCCCCGTTCCCGCCGAGAGCGGCTGCTGGCCGCGAGCGCTGGCTCGGCGGCGCGCTCCACACGAATCCAACGCCCTTTCCTCGCGCAGTGGAGCCTTGGGCTCCGTCTAGGCACTGGCAGGCAAATCCTCAGAGCTCCCAGGGGTCGCTGGGTGTCCAGAAGGCTGGGTCGGGGCAGGAACGACCTCGCCTTTCAGTGGCGTACCCAGCACATCTGCGAGATCCCTGACTGCCTGCTGGGCCGCTTTGGCGAGGCTTTCGATCTCGTGCGAAAAATATACCCTAGTGAAGTCGAAGCCCGTGACTTTCTTGATGTCCGCAAGCAGTTCTGGGCGGGAACGTTCAAATGTCTGTTCCGCTGCGTCTTTGAGATCCTTCTCTGTGTATCCTGCCTTTCGCTGCCACGCCAAGGGCTTGGCACCGTGTGTGTTGACGATCAGCACCGCTGGCAGATTTTGGTCGCGGACCCATTCCAGGAATGGCTTCCACGGCGCCAGCGTTTGATCGAGAAGCGACATCCTGCTCATCGAGGCGTCCACAACGAACAGTAGGGCCATCGGCTTCCCTGAGTGGTCCGACTTTCGCACTATCTCAGCGAGAACTTCCTCATCCGACCCTGTGGGTTCGAAGGAACGCAGGAACCCCCGGCGTGTCCTGCAACATGTAGTGCCGGCCATCGACCACCGCCTCACTCGCATCCCTGGAGGAGCCGGCGCCAGCCAGTTCGCGAAGCATGCTCGTCTTCCCAGCGCCGGACGGCCCGACCGCGACCAACACTGGCAACTCCTGCACGCAGGCGGCTAGCTCTGCCTCCAGGCTGCGCGCCGCCAAATCACCATCCGGAGGTGGTGCTGCTCGGGCTCTCGACGCCGCGAGCAGTGCGGCCCCAAGCAGGCCGCTGCCGAGCGCTGCCGTGCTTTTCGAATGCGTTGTGTGTGGGGCGCTCAACAGAGCCGCGCCGCCAAACGCCGCGGTTGCCGCGGCCACTGCCCGGAGCCTCTTCCGCGTGTGCGCCTGGACTAGCGCTTCGTCGCCCCTTCGCAGCGGCGCTGACGTGGCGTTGATTTGTTGCCGAAGAGAGTTCACGCGTGCGGGACCGCACCCCCTCCGCTGCGTCTGCCATTGAAGAGTGCGTTTCTCCATACTGACCTTCTCGGAGGCGAAGGACTTGGCGGCCCTACTGCTCCTTCTCATGCTCTGGCACAGCTGCCGGAACTGTGAGGGGGTTTGGCTCCGCAAGACCATGCCTTCACCACCTACCTCAAGTGCAACGAAGCGACAAACAAGTGCGAGCCTTGCGGCACGGAAGCGAACGCCTGCTGCGACCCGGCAACCATCAACGGCATCAACTCTGGCGCGCTGGACAGCATGGGAGGCATGGCATTCAATTTCATGCCCATGAACCCGGCTACAGGCTGCGCGACGCGTACCGACACCAGGTGGCGGAATGTGCGCGCGTACGCTGGTGATGAGCCTCCCCAACCGGGCGAGCAAGTCTGGGACAAAGGTACGACCTCGGACTACATGGTCTGCCACGAGGAGAGATGTACACCGTGCGGAAACCAGGACCATCCTTGCTGCGCGGAGGAGCCCTGCGCTCACTCGCCAAAGATCGTCGCCTGCGACTCAGGGCTGACTTGCACCGCAGGGGTCTGCAAACTCTGCGGGAACCCCGGCCAAGCATGCTGCGGCAAGGACACCTTCTGCTCCTCGGATGGGCTGTCCTGCGAGAAGGGCCGGGGCACGTGCAGCGCCGTGTGCGGCCTGCCCTTGCCGCCTGGCGCGGACCCCCAGCCTGCAAACCAATGTTGTTGGGGGGCGCAGCCGGATGGGAGCGCCAAGGAGCCTTGCCAGTACATCTTGGGGACAACGCCCTCGTGCGTCGACGGGTACTGCCGGTACTGAGCCACTGCCTGCCCCTTTCGCCAAGAGGTCCAGCGCCACGCGCGAGGAGACTGGGACCTTTGGGCATCCGAAGCTGCACGCCCACTGCGTGCGCGCGACGGGGCCTTAGCGGTACGGTGTTTTTTTGGACGCCCGTTCAAGGTGACACGTCGCCGAGCCAGTGCCGAGCCACAAGGTCTTGAGGCGACGGCGTGCTAGCGCGCAGCACGAGACCTCGCAGCACCCACGGCTCGCCCGCCTCTTCTACCTCGTTCACGAGGTCCAGCAGCCCTGGCTCATTGACCGCGAGGAGCGTCGCGGTGAGTGGGGACGCAGGGCTGGCGGGCGGTGCCCGGAGAAGCTCAATCGCTCGCTCGAAGGTTGCCATGGTCGTGGGGCACCGCGCGGCCTCGTGGTGCCGGAGCGCAGTGACGCACCCCTGGAGGTCGTCGGGGTGGAGCCGCACAGCCTTGAGGGCCTTCACCAGCCCAACATTGCGCAGCTTCGGCGCGAAGTCGCAGCCGGCCAGCACTGCTGCGAGTCTCAGGCCTTCTTCTCCGATGTCGAACGCCTCAAGCACTGGCCCGAGGTGGACGCGCTGGGGACGGACCGCGCTTGGACCGGCGCCCTGCAGAAGGAGACCCCAGAAGTTACGAACGATGGAGCGCGCGCCGCAGACGAGGGCATCCGAGTCTTCGGTGATGACCTCATCGATGGTTCCTGTCAGCTGGAGCGACGCGAGGAAGCTCTCCCCCTCGCCCGGAGCCTCGCACCAGGCGAACCCCAGGGCGTTCGCGAGCCGTTTGAGCACGAGACGTTCTCGGTCGCCCACGACCACAGCCGCTCGACTGTGTTGCTCCACCTTCTCTCGACACGAAAGAATCTCGTCCCAGTCGGTCGCGGCTTCCAGCCTGGCCAGCCACTGCGCCCGCTCCTCCTCCTGCTTGAGGCGCTGCTTCTTTCGCCGTTCGTGCTCCTCCGCCTTATCCAGCTTAGCGCTCGCGCCGTCGAAGACGAACACGGCCGGGCACTCAAGCTCGCGGAGGATCAGCAGCTGCGTCGCGAGGTAGGACGCGAAGGCCCAGTCTTGCCCGTCGGCGGCGCGCGCCCGGCACAGCAGCACTGGCGCATCGATACCGAGTCGGCGTCCCCGTAAATTGTCGGCGGAGGGGAGAGGCTCGATCGCCCCAGGCGCGCGTGTGTTCACCAGGCCAAAGAAGCCCGATACCCCCATGGCTCGTGCAAGCAGTGGGCAAGTTTGAGCCGCGGCGCCAATGTTTTTGTCGGTTGCTTTTCTGGGCGCGTGGGCTAGGCTGGCTTGGCCGAGTCGCGCGGGGGTCTTGGTCCACAGGAAATGGAAGACTTCTTGCCCCCGGCTGCCAGACAGACCGTGACTGGCGTCGTCGCCGCGGGCTGGACTCTCGGCAAACAGACCGCCACCTTGTTTCTTGGCGCCGTCGCTTTCGCCGTCGCTATGTCGTGGAACAACACGGTGCAATCTGCGATTCGCTACTGGTCCCCCAAGGACGACACGGACACGCGAGCCAAGGCGCTCAGGTTCAATGCGCTCGTTACCCTGGGCCTCACCGTCGCGGCCGTGTTCGTCGCTGCTGTGCTTACCGCCGTATACGGGAAGAGCATCCGCCAGGGACAGGCTACCAGCTACGGTCTCGGGTGACCGCTCTCCTCGTGTCCCGTAGCCTTCTCGGCGCATTCCGGACCACCCCCTCTGGGGCTGGGCGGCCTGTCGGCGCGAGACCGCCACCGCATGGGACGACACCTGCTCTCAATGGGCGGCCCGATACCGCCGAGCCAGGGACTCCCCGTGTAAGTTTCGAAAAGGGCCCTAAGCGAAGCGCTCGAGCGAACGGCCTCCCAGTTCGACCCCGACGCGAAGAGCATGCGCTCGAAGAGTTTTTCGATGGAAAGCGGCGTGCGGTCCGCCCCCAGGCGAGCGCGGCGCGGCGACATAGCGGCGGTCACTTCCGCTAGCGCTTTTCTCTAAGGTTCACGACCCGAGCGTGGTCTGCCGTGCGCGTGAGGACTTCTCAGGCCGAAGCTGCTCAACACACGAGCGCTTGCGTTGAGCACCCTTGGGGCGGGTGTCGCGCGTCAGGGGGGGCGGCGCCTCGGTGGTTTCGGCGGAGGCACTGGTTCCGCTGGGTCGCGGGGCCACGGACGTGGATGGGACGACGTCGCTCGCGGAGGCGGCTTGGGAGGCGGCTGCGGGCTCGGCCTTCACCGACTCGGGCACAGGGGCGGTCGGAGATTCCGCGGCGGCAGGGGCTGTCCACGACACCGGAAAGAAGCAGTTCAGCTTCCTCTGTGGCGGACCAGTCTTGCACGCGTGCCCTACCACCCAACTCGTGCCATAACGAGCTCGGCTGTTTTGGCGCCGAAGCGTCAGGGCGATGTCCTTCTGCTCTTTCAGGAACTGCGTCAGCTCGGCGTAGAGTTGCGGATCGATGTCCTGGAGGGGCACCTCGAGCACCCGGAGCAGCGGCCTCTCCAGAGCCTCGAGATAGAAGAGCCAGTCCGGAGGCAGGCCATTCGCACGGGCGAAGGCGACGTCCTCCACCTTATCCACGACACGGGAACTCTCGGACGCGACGACAACGTATTCTACGCGATCGCCGACGCGAGGGGCGCTTCCGGCGTCCCGCTCGTTCATGAGACTCGCCACCTTGACGTGCGGCTGGCCCTCTGGGTTCGCGTAGTCCTGTCGCAGGGACTTGGAGAGCACCACCGATTCGAAGGGCCCCCCGGGGCGCAGATTCTGGATGACGCAGACGGCTTCTTTGACGTGCCCCACTGCTTCTTCCGGTGACTCGCGTCGCAGAAGCGCATCTATCACTGCAGCCTGGCACTTCTTCACCAAGGGCACCGCGTCGCGGCGCACGAGCTCGAGCCCGCGGGCGAGCATCTTGCCTTCTTTGCCCACCTCCTCGTACGCCACGCCCACATAACGCTTCTTCTTGTACAGAATCAGGGGCTTCAAGTACTTTTCCATCTCCAGCTTGACAACGCACGTGTCGCGGAGTACCCGGTCAAGGAAGAAGTTTCGGTAGTTCCGAGTGACCAGTTCTGCCATCTCTTCACCAAGTTGGAAGAGGCCCTGCTCCTCGGTCTTGCGGACGCTGGCGGGACTCTCGGGGAGGCGCACGAAGGCCGAGTCGGTGTTGTGGGCCACCATCTCCCCTGGTCCGACGTGGAAGTGGTGGCTCCCCGTCTCGAGGTCGTACACCTCCCTGTTCTTTTGACGCGGCGTCGTCCGCAGTCTCGGCGGGATTGGTGGGCGGACTCGGAAGAGATGGAAGCCGAGCTCGAACCGGCGGCAGCACCCGCGAGACTCCTGCATCGCCACGACGTAGCCCAGGCGCCGGCCGAGGAGCCAGAGCCCCGCAGCGGCTTCCTTCCCCTCGACGACGAAGTCAAGGCGCTTCGTGTGACGGTCTTTTCCGCCCAGCGCGCCCAAAAGGAATGCCCAGAGAGAGGCGACGGGAGCATTCAGTACTGGGCGCGGCACTCGCCGTTCCGCGTGTTCGTTGCAAAACAAGGTCGCGTACTCCGCCGCCAGCTCGTCGTCGCGGACACGGAGCACGTCGTGTTTCTGTCCACGCTGCACGCTACCTTCCCGCCCAAGCGCCCTCTGCGCTCGTGCCAAAGTGCCATGTGGGCACAACAGCCGCCAGGGCGCCTCCCTGGGGAGCGGGCCGACGCTGGCGCTGCAGCGGCCGCCCGTGAAGAAGAGACCGTAGAGAAAGGCTGTGTCCTCCCCGAGGCCGCTGTTCCCCTCAGGCACGGCGCCCCGTGAGTGCGCAGCTTCCAGCTGCGAAGGGTCAGCGATGTCGCCGGGGGCCACGGCGTCTCCGCCCGCAAGCACGAGGCTGTGGTCCTCTGTGCAGTCGAGCACGCCGAGGTGAGGGACAGACACGCGCAAGACGGGCTTCTGGACAGCGTGGCGAAGGACGCGAAGGACTGGCGTGAAGCCGCCCTCGTGCCAAACCTCGAGCTCATGGGGGCGCAGCTTCACCTCCTCTTTATCCTCGCGAGTGCTTTCAGCCCAGCGCGCATGGGGGAGCAGCTCATCGACACGGCTCGTCCAGACCTCGTCGCTTCCGGGCGTGCGCAGAAGCACAACTGTGTCGCCTGCTACGCTGTCGCCATAGACAACCCGGCACCCCGGCACACGGAAGTCCTCCTCGATGGTCTTCTTGGTGAAGGCGATGATGTCTCTGCCAGTGGCAGTCGTGGCCTCCGCCACCTCCCTGCACTGAAGGACGCCTCTGGTCGCGCCACAGGCTCCGTAGACTGAGTTAGCAGAGATCTTCAGGGCTAGCTGCTTGGCATTCAGGATCTCCCGTCGGAAGGCGCAAGGCTCCGCGGCCATCGCCCGCTTGGCTTGCTTGCGCGCGAGCAGAAGGGAGTCGAGGATTTTTGGCAGGAGACCTTTGCAGTGGGAGCCTGCGACGAAACGCAACGGATCGCGGCCTTCCCCGACAGTGACCATGGACTGGGGCACCTGCTCCATGCCCCTCGCCGGCGACGGCAGCAGGGTCTCCGGCGAGAGATTCCACGTCCGCATGAGGCTGGGATACAGGCTCGCAAAGTCCACCGTGATGATGGGATCCCGATAGTAGCCTTGTCTGGGCTCCTCGACGTGCGCCCCCTGGTACTTCTGTTCCGTGCCATCCTCTGGGCCTTCCGCCCCGTTCGCGACGTCTTCAACGACGTAGTCGTCGAGCTCATGGGCGGCAGCGAGGAGCTGGGAGTACACCTTGATCTGCTGGCCGCGGTAGAGCAGGTCCTCAGGAATCGTGCGTGTGACCTTGGCCATCTCCAGCAGTCGGGGGATCACCGCCAGCTTCTGAAGCAGGTCCAGAACGAGAATGCAGTCTTTGCAGCAGTAAACGGCCACGCGGCGCCGCCCCTCAGGCCCGCTCTCGTACTCCAAAAACATCTGCTTCGCAGGGAGGTCGACCTTCGAATCCTGGAGGTAGTGCAGTGCTACCGTGTTCAGCTTCAGGTTGGGGAGGTCGGGGGAGTTCTCCCGCTTGAGGTAGAACCAGAGGTCCATCCCGACGCGACCAGGCGTCCGAGGGAAGCAGAGCGGGTTGTCGCCCATGGCGCTGGAGCCAAGCTGCTGCTCCGCGGGCTCGCAGCGGCCAGCGAGCACGCGCCCAAGCCTGTACAGGGCGGCCTCCTCTTCCTCAGGCACCTCGCCCAGGTGGATGAGCGTGCGGACCCTGTCCCGCAGATACCTCCAGTCAAAGCCGCACGTGTTGTACCCAACGAGGATGTCGGCATCCGACTTCTCTACGGCGCGCGCGAAGCCCAGCAGGAGGGCGCCTTCACTCTCGAATGCCAATATCTCCGTCCCGCTTGCCTCATCAGGCAGGGGCTCTTGGGAGATGCTCCCGAGGGACAGGACCTGCAGCGTCTCGCATTGGGCCTCGGTCGGATGGTACAGCGTGCGACAGCAAACTCCAATGGCGATGATCCTGTCCTCGGGGACCTCGGCCGCGGGGAAGGCGTGGGTCTGCGAATAGCACTCGATGTCCCAGGACAGGACGCGCACGGGCGCCAGCTGCCCGTCGCTCTCCTCGGGCCCGGTGGAGAGCTCGGCGCTCAGGACCTGCACATGCAGCTGGGCAAAGACGCGGTCATTGGCGGGTCGCACGCGCCTCGCGGCGGCGTCGGAGAGGCGCAGCCACCCTCCGGGGCGGAGCCCCAGCCTCTCCAGAAGTTCAGAGTGGACTTCCACGCGGGTCTCGGCGGTCTGGGGCCTGCTCACATCAATGTGAAGGTGCTGCTGCGCCAATTTCAGGCAGGCGGTCAGCTGGGACTTCAGATGGGCATTCGCGAGGCGCGTCTGCAGCCAGGGAAAGGCGACCGGCTGCAGAGTGACCGGGTCGGCCTGGAATCCGTTCGTGGTCTTCTTGTAGACGACTGACACCTCGGCCATCGCGCCGCCAGTCTTGCCCTTGGTGTTCAGCTCTAGCTGGACCCTCTGGGCCAGAGCAGGGAGCGCCGGCGACGGGTGGAGCCTCCGGTAGCTCGTGCTCCACGGGTCTGCGACGACGACGCACAAGGACTGGCCAGTGGTGGAGCGGCACCACAAGCGCACGGCGTACGCCACGCCTTCGGCGCGGCTCCTCTTGTCGTGCTCCCTAGCGTTCACTGTCTCCAGGTACGCGGCCTCGTTGCCGCGAAAAGACCTGAGCCACCGCGCATCTCCTGTCCCCACCTGGACGCAATCGGCGTCTAGCACTTGGGCGTCCATGCTAGGCGACTTGAGGCTAATAAGTCACTGGGCGCGCGCGCTGGCAGGAATCGCTTCTCACGGGCGCACGGCGCCCGGATAGGAGAATGCGCCCTTTCGACGAATAAAATCTTCCAGCAGCGAATGCGCCCGGTTTCGCGGCGTCTGCCCCCCCCCCCACCAGGAGCTCAGGGATCTCGACCCGCTGATAGCAGCAGGCGTGCTTTTGGCCCGCGCCAGGTTCCAGGCGCAAGGCGACCAGCGCGCGTTTCTCCTGGAGACGCTTGAGAGCATTGATGTCTTTGCTTTCGCACCTTCGAGGGAACCAGACTTTGCCTTTCGTGTGGCGGACGGTCGCGCCGCTGGCTCGCCAGTCCCCGACGGCCCAGCCAGAGGAGCCTCCGAATCGAGACCATGTGCCCGCCTTCTCAGAGTGGTGTCCTCTGGACCGCGAATGCACGGAGCATGTTGTCCCTGTTTCCTTGAGCAGAGTTCTGCCACGGAAGCGCAACGGCAGGCTTCTCTGGCACGCCGCGCGCCAGGGCGTAAAGGCCAGGATGTGAGAGGAGGTAAAGGGATCTGTCCATGATATCGCCGGAGGCGGTGCTCGCACTGAAAGCTTACACGACGCTGGGCGGCAGTCTGCAAGGTGTCCTGGAGAGACGTTCGCGTGGGTTCGAAATTGGTGGGGACATTCGGCGAGACAGCGCGCCCATCTTGCCCGTTGCCCCCACCGTCACCGTGAGCTGTGTGCGGAAGGCAACGTTCCACACGGGCCTCATGGACCCTGGGACGGTCAAGGTGGGCCCCTTCACCTTTCGAGGAGAGACTCGAAAAGCTGCCGACGGACGCGTGACCCTTCTCGGACGGATGCTGGAGAGCCCGGATGAAGCCCCCGCGCCAGGGGCGTCCGCAAGCGCAAGCGTGCTCGTCTCCTTCGACCCTGCCGATGTTCTGCGGTGCGCCGGGAAAGAATCCGTTCCGTTCGGGACCGTGAGCACGATGGATGCGCTCGTGCCCCCCTGGTCCTACTTCGTTCCCGTCCTGTCCCGCACAGTTCCGCGCCTCGTGTCCGCCTGTCCAGGGGGTTGCTTTCTCATCGAGCGGTTAGGGAGCGGCCCTGCCCCTCCGGGCGCCCAGGCGCTTCTCCAAAATCTCAGCTCCCTGGACATCGTGGTCGTCGTGCCGCCCCTCACGGCCAACTCCGTGCTCTATCGCCTGGCCACGAATTCGGTGCTCGCCGGACCTCCAGGCTACGAGGACCGTCTCTCCGAATTCCAGGCTGCGCTCCGGGTGGGAACGTCCGCGGTCGCCGGCGCCCGCCTTCCGTCCACGACAGAGCTCCAAGTCTCAGCGTCCATGGCGGACGCCGGCCTCATGGGGGAGGCGACCGCTGTCACGCTCCAGCAGGTAAAGGACGCCGCCCCCGCGGAGGCGGCCGTCTACTTCCAGCCGCTGATTCGCTGGCAGCTGCCAGCGCGCAGGCTCTCCCTGCGGATCCTTCTCTCAGGCGCGCCCGGAGGTAGCACGCAGCGACTGCAGGTAAAGCCTTGGGTCGAGCGGACCACGCACCTCGCCGTGGACGTCAAGGCGACCGTTCCCGCCTTTGCGCCGCCGCGCCCAGGGGAGTCGCCCTCTACTCAGAAGGAGCAGCTGGAAAGGGTCCTTCGTCATATCGTGGGCAAGCGGGTGCTGGAACTGGCGCCGGGAGGTGGTCAGGCCGCGCTGGACGCCTTCACGGCAGCCGTGTTGCGCGCCTCGGACGCCAGCATCAACCAAACTGCTCTCTTCGGGATCCCGATTTCCACCCGCGTGCAGGCGGAGTTCGTCGCCACGAGCGGGCAGCCCGTGCGCCTCGCGAACGGAGGCATAGCAGTAGTCCCCGAGTACGCAACCGCCAGCGCGTCCCCGCGCATGTGCGCATTCCTTGGGGGGCTTGTCGCCGCGGGCCTTCGCGTAAGTTACCTCCCCTGGTCCCGCGCAAGACAAGGGGTGCCCGTGTTCTGAGCTTTGAGATTTCGGTCCCTCAAAGTCCGCCGCCTTGCGTCACTCTGGGAGAGGAAGGCCGAGGACCGCGCAGCGGAGCGCCACATCTCCCCATGCGTACATGCGCTGTCGGCGGAAGGCGGGATGCTTGCAGTTTACGGTGGAGCCTACGGGGGCCGGGTACTCCTCTGCGGGGAGCCAGGGCGCATTTCGCCGCAGCAAACTTTCAGACATTAGGCGGTGTTCGGGGGCACCTCGGCAGGAAGAGCAAAGCGCTTCCCCGCCGCTGCAAAGGCGACGACGCACTTGGCCAGTGACTCCACTGACGCCGCAACCTTCGCACACAAGCACACGTTTGCTGCGCGGACGCGAGCGTTGAGGCTGACGGGGCGCGGGCGCGCGCATGGCGAACACGCGCTCCGTCTCGGCATCCGCTTGCTGCATGCTCCTTTTTTCGACTGGCCACTTGCTGATTGCTCTCCCCCGCGCGCGCTACCACGCCAGCTGCAACTCAATTTTCCGCCTCTCCGCGGTCGTGGAGGTCACAGGACCTAGCGCGTCGCTCAAGGGGGCACCGGAGGCGAAAGTGCAGGAACGTGTTCAAGACGACGAGGCGCGCGTCGGAGGTGCGAGGAGGTCGGGAGGCGACGCCGCTCGAGCGCCAGCCGCCCCACACTTTCCCGAGGAGCCTGCGACGCCGCGCTTTGTCCGCCCGCTCGCAGAGCGCTCGCGCAGAGGCCTTCTGGCTTTTGCAGGGATTCTCGCTCACTTTTCCTTTGGTGGCGCTGACCTGGAAGGCGAAGATGTTGCGCACGACGCAGACGAGTATGGCCTGTTTGAGAGAAAACCAGTACGTGTCCTCGTCGTGCCAATAGAGCAGGCGTTCGCTGATCTCCGAGATCTGAGGGTCCTCGGCAGCGCAGGTGAGGCGGCCAGCGATGCGGCCATACTCCGCCACGCTCATAGTGGCCTGCCTCGTGATGTCCGAAAGAACTGCGCTAGCATCCGTGGAAGGAGGCGCCCAGCGGACGATCCCTTCAGCGAAAGCGGCGGTCACCTTGCCGTCGTCCTCGCACGGCGTCCCTCTCTCTGTCGGCGCGCAATTGAGGAGCGGCAGCGAACGTTTCGCGTGCTCCGCGCCAAATCCGAGGAGCAACCCCACGCCTGGCGCCTTCACGACCAAGGCATCGGTGCGCTCCGCGTCCCCCATGGAACTCCACTTCTCCAGCAGTCTCTTCCGCACGTCCGCGGTGGGCCAGCATCGCTCGGCTGCTGAGACTCTCGCGTGGACCCCCCTGTTCTCCGAGCGCAGCACAGTACACCTTCGGAACCGCACCATTGGTTGGCAGGTCTCAGGGGAGCGCGCACCGCTCGGCTTGAGCCAGACTAATTTGTGGAGACCCGGGCTCCTCTTCTGATTCCGTTGCCAGTGGATCCTCGACGGGTACGGGGGGGCTGGAGCGGAGCAGAGAGTCGCTCCGCATCTTGAACCCTAAGACGCAGAGGTCGACCTCTGGGCGATGACGCCGCGCTTTCGCGAGCACCTCTTCAGCATCACTGATGAGGTCTGCATACCTCTCTGCTGCGTGCAGATGCTGCTCCGCCTTGGTTCCCGGCTGCAAGATAGTCCCTAGAGCCGTAAAACAGCCGCTCAGGGTGAGCGTCGCCGTGGCGACCGTGCTGCCCTCCTCCTTGGGCAGTTTCCCCCACACGCCAGAAACTATGATGGGCACGACGACCCCTGGCACGTCGAGAAGGTAGTGCACACGTTTCCACCAACTCCGCGCGGCGTGGTGCGCGTCGCGGCGCGTGTGCCACTCTGCTGACCACGCGCACACCAGCCGCTCCGCCTGGGGAGACCAGGCTTCCTCCTCGCGGACCATGTCCTCGCCGGCTCCAGTGTTGGCTCTCAGGAAGAGCATGCTGGCTGACGTCTCGCGCATCATGCTTCGCCACCGTTTTCACCTTCGGTAGCATTCCGTCAGCGCACGAGCACACAAGGGAGCCTCGGGCTGGAGCGCGCAGAAGCGCCGAATCCTCTCGCAAGGGCTTGGCTGGCTCTCTGTGTCTGGGAAGCCGCTCACGTAAGCTCTCCAGCCCCCGCCGACCCCAGGTCGCACGCCTGGGGTCATGTAGGGTTGGCCGGGGTAGAACCCCATGATGTCGGAGTCGGCCCATGCCGGCACACGTCCAGCTCGGCTGCGAACGTAGAAGTCGTTCTGGATAGGCAGTGCGTGCGACCAGGACACGGGGCCAGGGTCGCCCAAGCCGAGCATGAGTGGAGACTCCTGCGGCGCCTCCCATGGCAGAGGCTGCGGATCTAGGACGGGCGCCTCCAGCACCCATGGCGACGACCACTGCAGCACTCGCTGGGTCATCCTCACGTCTTTTACCTCGCGGCAGCCTTAGAAAACGCCTTTTCCCAGCTCCACGTGGCCGTGCCCCAGGTCTAGTCGGCCGCTGCGACCGCGGCACGATCCCGGAGCTTTGTTCTCCAGTGCCGTCCCCATCGCGGCGGTCGCCCCGGATGCTCGGCCAGAGGAGCGCACCACGTCTGCCCATTGGCGTCGTTTTTCGCCATGTAGCACGGCCACGCACACAGTCTGCCGCGGTTCTCCTTTTGGTGACAAGCGGGGCTGATATTGTGGTGCTCCTCGTCCAGTTCTGGCAGGGGAGCAGGTGCATCCGCCGGATGCGGCAAGATAGGGGGCGGATAGGCTTCAGGGTGCGCACGGCGTGCCTCGCAAGCCCGCAAGCCGTGCGCAAGGCGCGCGTCGGACCATCCCCTCAGGTACCAGGGGTTGGCGCCGCCCTGCGCTTGATCAAAGAAGGCCTCGTACTGGCCTATGTCCTGCAGACATTCCACGAGGGGCTGAAGGCCAGGAGGGTCCGCCTGCGCGACATCAGCCGCGGGTGGCGCCGCCGCAGGTGCCTCCGCGGGTTGCTCCGCGTCGCCGTCACCTGCCTCCGCGGCCGGCTCCCCTACGGCAGGGGCGGGTGGGAAGCGCGGGTTTGGATGTGCGGGGTAGGCCTGCACGTGCGCGGCATCGGCCCACTCGTGCAGCGCGCGAGATGCCTGCCTCTCGCGCGCGGCTTGTCCCTCCTCGTCAAGGTCACCAGCTTCAGGGTGCTGGGCGTGCGCAGTCTTGAACTTTGCCCTCGATGCAACAAGTCCCTTTTGGTGGTGCAGCACACGCAGGTGTAGTCGCTCCAGGCGCTCCTCGGGAGACGGGTCGGGACGCAGCGCACGGCGGAGCTCCTTCACGTCCTCCCCTCGAGCATATCCTCCATCTTGGAGGCGCCGCCGCATTGCGTCGACATTTCTCTTGCAAGCTTTGGCCAGGGCGCCTGCTTCATCCGCAACGTGCACGCCGTCTTCGTCAATCAAACGTACGCAGCTCTTGAGAAATGCATGGTACCGCACAAGGTTCCGGCGCGCGTCTGCCTCCATTTCTGTAATGGCTCTGCAGCCTTCCCGACGCCCGAGTCTCATGCTATTCCCGACAGATGGCCTGGCGCGCCGACGTGGCCCTTTCGCTCGAGCTCATCGATGCCGGCCACAACCGCGTCGAAAGCCGCGTCGGGAGTGTCGGCGAAGACTAAGGACTTCACGTCCTGCTCCGCGACGACGCCCGCGGCCACTAACGCTTCCCAGTTGATGACCGTCCGCCAGAATCCGGCACCAAGGAGTACTACAGGAAGGTCCCGCTTAATCTTGCCCGTCTGCTTCAATGTGAGGATCTCAAAGAGCTCGTCACATGTTCCAAAGCCTCCCGGCGCGATGACGAGTGCACTCATGCGGTATGCCATCGTCATCTTTCGCGTCATGAAGTAATGGAAGTTGAACGCCAGCTCTGGCTCGACATAACGGTTCAGACTCACCTCAAAGGGCAGGGAGATGCCAAAACCGGCGCTACGTCCCCCGCCTTCCAGAGCTCCTTTATTCGCGGCTTCCATGAGCCCGGGACCACCGCCCGTGCCGATGGCGTATGCAGGGAGTCCCAATGCCTGCCGTTCGACGGACCAGCACGCCAGACGCTTGGCCAGAGTTTCCACAATGGCATACGCAGACGACAGCATGGACGAAGGTGGACGCTTGGCGCCTGGGACTGAGATCTCTACTGCCAGCGACGCCGCCACATCGGGATTGTCCGGTGCACGTGCTCTGGCGCTGCCAAACATCATGATGACGTTTTCCACGTTCTGCTCTGAAAGCCGCAGCTGCGGCTCTTGTAGCTCACAGAGCACGCGGATACCGCGGGCAGCTCGGGAATCGATGAAGCCCGCATTACGGTACGCCTTGCTCGGTGCCGGACCTCGTTCAAGGTCTTCCGCAGCCATGGTCCGCGCAAAGGTGGTGAGGAGGGAGAGCTATCCTGCTTACTTGAGCGCTTTGAGGGACGCTGCGCGTACGGGAGGAGATGCCTCTGGAAGCCAGTGACGTTCGTTTCGGAAAGCGTTCACGGCCTTCGTCGACACCCGCAGGCGCACTCTCTTGCTACGGGAGGCCTACTCTCTCTCTCGAGGACCTGACCTCTCGCCGTGCGCAGGGAACAAAAGCACCTTCCCCGTTTCATTCCCGCGGCCAATCTCTTGCCCCAGTAAAGCGTGGTGGCGGGATGAGTAACCTAGCGAAAGCCACGTGGGGGCCTGCCTGCTGGACGGTCATTCACGCCGCGGCCGCATCCTGCGAGCCCGAGGAAGCTACGGCCTTCGCAGCCTTTCTGTATTCGCTGACGCACGTGCTGCCCTGTCCGGAATGCCGTGCGCATTTGAGGCTTTACCTTGAGAGACACCCTCCCGACCAGCTTATTCGGGATGCGGAGACAGCATCGCGCTTCTGCTTCGACTTACACAACTTCGTCAACCACGAAACAGGCAAGCCCGTGCAGGGTCCTCGGATTGTGCGCACACTGTACGACGTAAATCTTGGGGGTCTACGAGAGGACTTCCGTCCGCCCGCGCGCACACTTACGAGGCGAATGCCCCGATCTCGCCGTTCCTATCGCATTCTCTGATGGCGTCGAGGAGGGCGCGGCTGTCAGCCGCGGCTGCTCCAAGGGCACGCTCCACGCACACTGTCGCTGGGAACTGGCCGAGCGCTTCGACTCCAAGGCGCACACGGGGCCCCAGCTCCGCCCCGAGCTGCGGGAGAATCTCGCGCAGGGCCTCGACGCGACAAGGGCGGCCGTCTCGGCGCGTGCACACGAGGTCTCTGTCGATGGTGTACTCGTCAAGCTTCTCTTCGAGCTCTTCCGGGGTGGGCTGACGGCTCAGGCGCACGTCGGGTTCGTAGGATGGGGACGCGACTGAGTGGAACTTTGCGTGCTCGAGAGGCGTTCCTCTGGTGAAGAAGAGGTCGGCCTCAAGGACCTGGCCAGGCTGCAGCGTCGCGATGGGCGCAGTCAGGTCTCCATCCGCGACGCAGGCGTCGGATGTGAAGACGATGTCCTGCCCGATCACGGTGCGGCCCTCGACGTTAATAGTGCCTTGGGCCTCGATGGCGTCTCCTTTTATCGCGATCTGCCCGCACCTGTGAGCAATGACCCAGTCTTCGTGGCTGCTGGTGTTCACGGCGATGCGCACACTGCTGCAGGCCATGACGTCCACGACGGTCAGAAGGCTGCGCCGCAGCAGGCTCGCCTCCCAATAGCCAGGGCACGTGACGCTGCACGCGTTCTCGTGCGCCCCAGGCACCACGAGGTAGCGGTTCCGCACGCGCCCCTCCAGGTCTGCCACCGCTTCAGTCAGTGCAGGGAGCGCGACGTGGAGCTCGACGTCTTCGTCATGGGGGTGGTGTCGGAGGCAGTAGGCGCGAGATTGAGGGTCCGCCTCGTGTGCGAGGGCGCAGAGCGCCTCTGGAATTGTTGAGCACAGGGCCCTCACAAGGTAGGTGTCCGCGGCAATTCGCGCACAGCGCGCCCCAGCTCCGTCGTGTGCGGTCCAGTCGAGTGTCGAAGGATGGGCCATTATCAAAATCCGCTGTGGTTCAATGCACAGCGCCGATCAACCTGACGCTTGGCACAACTACGGAATATGGCGCTCGCCCTCCGCGATGCTCCAGGAGCAGCGGCCACTCGGAGGGATTCTGATGGCCGGGTGGGTGCGCGCCCGCGGAACTGCTTGGGCCGTCGTCGTCGGCGACGTGGAGCTTGACCTGCTCGTTTCGCGACCCGAGATGGACTTTCTTCGCGAATGCTGCGGCGTGCAGCACTTTTTTTGCTGGGCCTCTGGCCTTGTGGTCATGACGAGGCTCACCAAGATGATGGTGCCAGACGACATGGCCGTCTACTACGTGGGTCTAGGGACGCCCCCGCTCCCTACTCCCGCTTTGGGGCGTATGCTCGCCGACAACGCGCGCACCTGGTCGCTCTGCCAGACGTGGAGCGAGATCGTGCGACGCGGAGACAGCGTGCGACCGCGGAGAGTCGTACACCCTCTCGCGATGCTCGCGCCCCCGGCGAAGCCGCTCGGGGACCTTCCTGAGGTCTCCATCGGGTACGTCTTTGGCTGTCATGTGGAGGCTGAGGTGACGTCCGGCACGAGCAAATTCTTTGGGAGCAGCACCACCATGCTCGGCTCCAGCGGCTGCTGCTTCGACCATCGGTCGGGAACTTGCTCCCTTGTGAGGGACACAAGCCGACCCGTCGAAGTCGTCGTGGCACGCGGCTGCGTCGTCGTGGCCAACATGGCGAGCACGCTGCTGCTCGTCGCGAATGGAGCCTGCCGCTACCCCCAAGAGGCGGGCGCGCACTGTCTCGTGGTGACGCCGCGAGAGGCGCTGCCGGGACTGGTGCAAGCGCTGGCTGACATTGGTCCCGTTGTCGCCACCTGCGTCCGGGAGCTGCCGGATAGCGCTGCGCTGCCCGCGCTCCTGGTGGTCACCGCGGAGGTGGCCGTAGCCTCCAAGCGCGTGCCCTTAATCTACGACACAGTGTGGGACAGGGTCGTCATATGCGACTGGTCGCGGGTCGTGGACACTGTGATAGGCCGCAAGCAGCTGCGCAAACGCGGGAGCGACGCGCCACCCACGTTGCTGCGCTGCCGCCTCCAGATCGCGCTGACCCTCGCAGACTCGATCCAAGCTGCCCTCGACCGCATGCTCTTCGTCTCAGAGCTGGGCCTTATTTTGGGCGTGCAGCCTCTACTTCTTGGCTGTCCCTCCGCTACGAAGGATCTACTGTGCGACCGGGTGCTACGCATCGAGGACGAAAACGCTGGCGACCGAGCCCAGGTGCGTCGCTACGACGTCATACACTTCGCACCTCCGACCGAAGAAGAAACAGAGGACAGCGGGGCCTTCAGCGGCTATGCGGCCACGCTGGCTTGCTTTCTGGGGCCTCTTGCGTCGGCGGGCCGCAAGAACATCGGCACGCTACCCGAGAGCATGTCGTTGGAGGGCTATTTTTCGGAGAGGGCCGGGGAGCTCACCCCCTTCGCCGAAGCAAGCTTCAGGGACGTGGGGCGCGAACGAGGATGCGCCATCTGCCTCAGCGAGGGTGGCGCCACGGCTGTCGCCTGCTGCGGGCATTGGTTTTGCGCCCGCTGCATTACCCGGACGCTCTCGGCGGGATTCCGACAATGTCCGGTCTGTCGAGTCCCCCTCCCCAACCCGAGGGACGTCGTCGTACAGCCGGAGGCTCCTGAAAGGACCAGCTACGTGAAGAGCCTCATCCGCCTTCTCACGCCAGAAGACGCTCCCGGGAAGCGACTCGTCGTGTGTTCCTTTGCCAGCTGTCTTGAGCGCGTCTCGCGTGCGTTGCGAAGGAGCGGCGTCCGCGCAGTCGCCTGGAGCGGGAATGCACGACAACTACAGAGGAACCTCGAGACCTTCCGGGAATCTGCGGACGCGTGTATGTTGTGCGACCCAGACGTTCTGTCGCTGCGCTGGGTCGAGGACCTCGCGGACGTTCGTGACGTATTCTGCCTCCTTCCCTTGAACACGGAGAGGCAGGAGGTTTGCTGTCAGTTGCGAACCGTGCTCCTCCAGGCACCGCGCGCCCGACTCCACTTTGTGTGGTGCGGAGACACCGCTTGCCTTCCCAGCGAGAAACCGAGCTGCGAATGCGATCGTGCCTTTCGTGACTGTCCCTTTCTCGTGCAGGGGCGCGGCGAAGAGAAGTGAGGAGAGGGGCGCGGCCGTAGGGGCAGAGAGCACCAATCGTCGCATCGCGTCGAGCGAAGGAGCACAAAGGTTTCGAGCGGTAGCTCCTCATCTGGCAGGCCTGCATTCAGTGGTCGAGGCTCGGGACGACCAAGCGCACGCCACGCACTCGCCTCTCTCCCAGAAGTCTCGATCGGACAACAGCAGCTTGCGTGAAGATCAGAGCGTATCCTGCTGCTGCGCTGTCCGTACTCGCTGGGTGGCGCGGAACGAGTCCACAAACCTCCCGGGTGCCGCGGTGACTGCGACGGCGGCCGCAGCGACCGTCGACTTGGCAGATGGAGGACCGGACGTTGAGGTTGGAGGCGCAGCTGGACACGCCCTAGCGCGAGAGGCAGGGGCTGGCGGATGGAGCCCAAAGCGATTCCGGAGTGTACACGAACTGCCCCTGCCCTGCAGCTGTCCGGCGGAAGTTCAGAGGTCCCGATGCGGCGATGGCGTTCTCTTCTGGCATTCCCATTTCCGACTCTCTGAAAAAGCTCCCTTTGAACGATGGCCGTTTGTCGAGCGCCGTGCGAACCCATCACGCACTCCGAACCAGAGGCGCTTTGCGCGTGCCCTTCCCCTACGCCCAGCTCCGTGCACGCCATGAGCGTCGCGGAGGTGCGCCGCGCACTCTCCTACATACGCAAGTCGTGGGAGGACCAGCAGGTGGACGGCAAAAGGCGGCCGTTCTACCTGAGCGACCCTATTGCACTTTCAGCGAGGGCGCCGGCCCAGAGCATAGAGCACTTTTCCCTCACATTCGTCCTGGCGCACCACACCCGCCGTTTGGCCAAGCCAAGTGCTGACGCGCGCGACTCCTGACAAGCTCAGGGCGAGGAGACTCGGAAAGGCACGGTGCCTGCCGCGAGCCTCCGTGCTCCCGGAGTGATGCAGCCGCCGACGTCCTCCTCCGTTACAGAAACGTTGGGACCAAGCACCTCCCATGTGTAGGTATGCGTCTCGCTCGGAGGGGGCCGAGGTGCGACGTACCCCGTCCCGCACGGGTTGTTGCGGTAGCAGAGCAGGTGCAAGAACGCACCAGAGTCCCCACAGCTCGTGGCGTCTCTGTCCAGTAGTGCTAGACCCTCCCCCGACTTTAAAGCACGCAGCACATAAACGAAGTTCACGGGGGCGAGCGCACGAAGGCTGCTCAGCGTCGCTACATCTGATGCGCGCAAGCTCAACGGCGACGACATCTTTACAGGGAATCCCAAGGAGAAAGTGAACGACTACCTCGTGGTCTCACCGCACCGTGAGCATCTGTACATGTCCAAGCTCGTTCCGGGCTGCGCGGGCACCTCTCACGTGCGGATAGTCTTCAAAGCGCTGGAGGTCACCGAGAACTCGTCTCCGCGAACCAAGATAGTTATGCGCACATGCTCCGTACGCTGAGGCGTCAGTCATGCCGTGAGCCAGGCTCACGGCTACGATAGCTTCGCTATCGCTCAACAGCACAACGCCTTTTCCGCGAGGATCCTCCAAGACGACCGAGATCAGGAGCACCTTTGATCCCGACGAAACGCGCGCCGCGCTTTCATCTTCTTCGATGCATGGGGCCACGGGATAGTGCCACCTCCTCTGTAAAGGATCCACATAGCGCCCCACTGCGTCCTTGAAGCGAAGAACAGGGTGGCCGGGGGTCACCCTCACATTTGGGACGTCGGCGAAGGGCTGCACTGTGGACGAGCCGCCCGCCTCCTGTACGCAGAGGGGCAGCACTCTCAGGTAACGAGCCTCGAACTGTCCCCCAGAGCCCTCCGCAACTGCCCAGACGGAGTCACCTGCCAGGAGGCTCGAGATCGGAACGCGACCCGACCCGAGGCGGAGGACTTTCGCGTCGCCATGGATGCAGATGTTGTCGGCGTCATTCAGGTCAGCCATGCGGACGGGAGCAGCGACGCTCCGGTGCCTGGCGGCGAGGGTCGATGAAGGCTCTGGCAAGGTGTTGAAGATCGCGTCGAGGTCGTCTCGCAGGCTCTTCACAGTCAGGGACATGTACCCTTGTGTGCCCTGGTCCTTAAAGTTCAGCGTGACTCGTTGGCAGTGTGCACAGGCGAGGCTAAGCAGATAGTGACGCCCCCATTTCCTGTACGCCTGCTGCTCGAGAGCTTCCGCGACCTGTCCTTGGAGGTCGAAGAGAAGCCCTGTCCTCAGGGCTCGCCCGGCGGCAGAGAGCTGGGCCGCGTCCAGAGCCTGAAGCGCCACGACTGCCCCCTCGTAAGCCTCCTTCTGGGCGATGGCCATGCCTGCGTTCTGCAGAATTCCGGTGAATGTCTGCTCGCGTATCCTCTCGACCAGAACGTCGGGACACGAGCTCGTGCCTAGGACTTCTTTGGAGATGTTCTCTAGCCGCCGGGCTCGGAATCGATGTCATACCCGACTCCAAAAGTGCACAGCAGAGGCGCCCTGCCGTCGCAGCGCTGGCGGGAGTCCGCCAGTGCTTCCTCGCAGAGGTGCTTGTTCTGCGTGTCTCCCTCCGTCAGGAGGAAGCAGGCCCTCGTCGCGGCGTCGCGTCCCTCTGCCTCGAGGATCCGGAAGGCGTTCTCCAGCGCAGGACCGATGTCCGTCCCCCCGCTCGCCGTGACTGGCTCAAGGAAGCTGAGAGAGGCTTCTGGGCCAGCTGACTGCAATCCAACGAGCTGGATGGTCGTGTGGTTGAAGGCGTAGACTGCCACGCGGTCATCTGGGCCCATTGCAGTGAGCACAGTCCGCACGCCATGCTTGGCCACATCAAGAAGCGTCAGGCCGGCGCCTTCCTTGCCGATGGTGGCCTCGCCACCCATGGAGCCGCTCACATCCAGAAGGACGCAGAGGTCCAGATCCCGTCGCCCTGTCTCAGCTAGGGAGACCGCGGCGTGCAGCACGCGTGACTCCTCGCCGGGGACATATCCGCAGTTGAACTCCATGGTGACGATCGCACTTGCGTAGCCAGGGGCTCCTGGCGAAGTAATCCCTCACACTGGCTTAAGATGACGGAATGCCTACAAACCTACAAAATGCATGATCTGGTGCTGCGTGCTTTACCTTGCGCAGGATGCACCCTGTGGGCAGCGGACGCGCCCAGCCAGCTCGTCACTTGCGTGCGCCGACCGACGCCCCTGCGCCCTGGCTACCTGACGGGCCAGCACCTGTCTGAGTGCAAGGACTAACATTCCCCGCGGCCTGCCACCGCGGACGCCCGCCCGTTCCTTGCTCCCAGCCGGTCACAGAATTGACGGTGTCCAGCTTGACGCCCATGACATACGAAGGCGGATTGTACTCGAAGTTGCCTGGGGCCACTGGCCCGTTGAGGTCATTGTAGAGTGCGCGCATAAAGGGCGTCTGCTCCTTCACAGGGCCTGCACAGGCGAAGCCATCCTGCGCGTTGCTCACGCACCCCTGCGGGTTCACGCAGCCGGAGTTGAACCCCTCGAGGGTGAGCTGCCGCGACTGTGCGAGGCGGAGGCCTGCGTTAGGATCCGCGGTGATCACCCCGTACTCGGGCTCGCCTGCCGTGTAGGTGATGGGCGGAAAGGCGCGCTGGTCACGCACGTCGTAGATGTTGAAGCCCGCGGCCTCGCACTTCGTCGTCGCCTCGTGCAGACGAGAGGCCTGTGGCTCGGCCACTGCTAGCTCGCTCGCCGTAGCCATCAGTTGTTTACTCTCGCAGACATTTTGTGCGCACGCTTCGCAAGACATCGACCCCCCAACCCAACGAGCGAATAGGAAAATTGATCAACCCGTTAAAGATGACTGACGCTGACGCTTGGTACATCATTCCCTGCCCTTCGACTGTGGAACTCACCTGTGTCTGCAAGGAACGCGGAACCCACGGCAGCGTCTACTGCCTCTGGGAGTGCGAGCGACGATTGCCCGTCTGGATAGGGCAGAGCATCCCGGCGCTCGTGCGAAGTATTAACGAGAAGGCTGTGATGAACGAGACGAAGAGACTCCATGCGTCAAGCCTCTATCGATGCCTCCGCAAAGAGGCTCGGAAGGAGTCGCATAAGAACTGGAAGGTGGAAAAGTTCTCTCGTGCGCAGGTTGAGGACCTCAACGTTTTCATTAGCAGCTTCCCGAGTGCGGTCTTTATCTCGAAATCCCCTGAGCTCTGGAAGTGCGGCCCCCCGCCCGCTAGTGCGTCTGGGAGCGCTGCCAGAGCAGACGACGTCCCCCAGGAAGGCGCGACGCTTCCTCAGTCCCCTTCTGGGGGGCTGGGGGCCAGTTCCATCGGCTCCAGCGACCGTCTTCTCGCCTCTGACGGTCCAAGCTGAGACTTTCGCTTCCTGCGACTCCTTTCGCGTAAAGCGACATCAGGTCCTCTCGCTTTTTTCCGACCGGCCCTGCCTAGCTCCGTCGTCCTTTCATGTCGAGTCCCTTCGCGAGGACGGCGGCGCGTTCTCTGCAAAGCAGGGGGAATGCGGCGCTCAGGGTCGTCAGGCGCTCGGCCGCGGAAGCATCTCCGACAGAGGCTGGGGAGGTGGTCTGCCCGTGGCTATGCAGCACCTCTGCCACCTCTTCTTTCCGAGTCGCCTTTGGACAGAGCAAGGAGACAGTTTCTAGGTCGAACCCGAGTGCGAGCATGGCTCGCGCCAATTCTCCGTCGACCCCGGCCTGCCACTTAGCCTTGGCTGCCTTCCATGCAGCCTTGTCTTTGCTGTCAGGACGCTTGTGGACCTTTTCGAGCACTGCCAGTAGCTCGTCCTGTCCTTTGTGAGCACGGCAGGCCTCCCCGTACACTTTGCAGTACTGGACCTCCCTCCAGCAAAGTCCCCACCGCACATCCACCTTGTCTTGTCCCTGCTCGGCAGCCTGCACCATCGCCTCCACCAGCTTGGAGACGCGGGAGGTCGTCTGCACGCGCAAGCCTGCCGGCGGTTCACTCGCTCCTCCATCTCTGTGCTCGCCAGCGGGGGTCGAAGAGTCTCCACGCGCTTCACGGACCAAGGAGAGCGTTGCGCCAACTTGCTCACCGTGAAGGGCGCTGCAGCACACTTGAACTACCCTGGCTTCTGGGATAGTAGGAAACTCCTTCGCGATGGCGCCGACGACGTCGGGGCCAATCGTCGGTTGGGTGCCTCTCGGCTTCGATTCCTTCTCGTCGGCAGCTTTTCCTGACGACTCGCTTCTGGCACGCTTCGCCTCCTTCGCATTCCGGTAGCCCAAACTGCTAATGACGTCCGGCTCAAAGACAGGAGCTTCTGACAGCAGTGAGATCTTCTGGATGCTCAGACCCAGCTCCCAAAGGCGAGCACAGCGGCTCACGTCGAGGTTGTTCTTCCACCGGGGGATGTCGCCTGCCGCCTTCTCTATGCAGTCCAGCGCTCGGAGAAGCTCGACGTCGCTGTGGCGCTCCTTCCTAATGCGGCCAAACCAATATTGTTTAAGATTTCCGAACGGGATGCAGAGGGAGTGTGCCAAGTCTACCGCGTGGGTGCCGGGAGGGGCTCGTCGCACTGCCAGGGCTATGCCTTCCAGGTCGTGCTTGCGGTGGAAGGTCGTGCCGCCTCCGCTGCACAGCAAGTGCCCAGCCTGCGGGGTGTTGGCGGAGCCCGACGAAGAAGATGAGCTCCCCGCTGGAGCGCCCGTCGCTCTTTTCGCCTCCCGCTTAGCTTGCCACGTCGTCGCTATCGCCGCGAAGCGTTTCCAGTATGAATCCGTGCCTCTCTTCTTCTCGAGTCCTTCTTTGATCTGTTGTGCGAGCCTGGCCTTCTGCGCAGGGTCCGCGTGGATGGCTGCCATGCGCTTGGCTGCGGCTCGGCGCGATCTCTCCAGAAACCCGGGCTGCTCGCGGAGCCGCCTAAGAACGGCTGAGCCGTTCTGGCGCATCATCTCCCTCGTCTCTTTGGAGTCGTACCAGAGCCGCTTGGCTTGGCGGAACTCCGGCGTTGCCCAGAGTGCATTCATCACGCCGCGGGAGACCTTCGAGCGTTTCGCACGGAAAGCAGGATCCTGCCACCGCCGCTTCATGGTCCGTTCCCCGACAACGGCGGACTGCGCGCGCTTGCGGAGACCCCACTCATGAAACTCCTGGCTCGTCCAGACCCGTCGCCCGTTTGCTCGATTGCGTTCCGTCGCAGCTTCCCGGAACGCTGGATCAGCCCACAACCTCTGCAGGGTCTTGGGCCCAGCCCGGCGCCCGTTTGCTCGATTGCGTTCCGTCGCAGCTTCCCGGAAGGCGGGCTCCGTCCACAGTCCTCGCATGGTCGCGGAAGCCTGCTTGCGCGAGGCCGGCGTCGCGATGCAGGACGCGACGAGCTCTGTGAAGGCCTCTTTCGTGGGGAACCCGGGAACGGCGCGGCTCAGTTTCGAGAAGACGATGTCCGCGAAAACCGGGTGGTGCCACTCGGACATGTGAGGCACAAATATCGCGGTAGGGAGCTGTTTGTGGAGGAGAAGCAGGGGCACCTTGCCCATAACGACGACGATGAGATCGTCTCGGGCGCGAAGCGCCTCGATAAGGCCGGTTTCCTCTGCCGCCTCCACGAACTCCTCCAGAAGCTCCGTCGTAGGTTGGAAGGCGAAGCGGGGCTTCAGCGTGTGGTGCTGGAAGCCAAAAACAGGTAACTCGTGCAGCTGTGTGCACTCCACCAACACTTCCGAGAGGCGCAGCATCAGTTGCCCAGTGCGGGTCTCCCTAGCCTGCTTCTGCGTCGAAAGATCGAATTGAAGATCTCAGGCCCGGTCTTCTGTGAGAGAGACTCCAAGCGCCGGAGCCGGTCCGCGGCGCGCTCCAGCGTGACTGCACCGGGGCTGCCGATGCAATAGTCTCCCCGGTGGCCTTCGAGCAGCACGTAGTCCTGCAAGCAACGCACCAGCTTTTTTCCTTTCTGGCTGTGCACCTCTCGTGGTCCAATGAGGCTGGAGCCCAAGGCGATCTCAACTTCCCCGCGGCTCGAGAGGGACGGTGTCAGGAGATACTCCATCAGCGCCTGCACGAACTTCATCCACCTCTCGGCAGTGGACTCTTCGGGCCGCCACTCTGCAGTTTTGGGCAGGAGGAATTCTTCTCCTTCCCACTCACGTAGCGGTAGCTTGTCGTGTTCGTCTAGCACGTCTCTTGCCATCTGGCGCAGACCTTCGATGCCGCAGAGATGATACTGCATGGTCAGTCCTACGACACGCCCAAAGTGGCCCGCCACGCCGTGCCAAGAGAGACGGGAGTTGCTCGGCTTAGGATTCACCGCAGCCGTCTGCAGGGGCAGGTCTTCGTCCGCCAGTGAGCCGGCGAGCATCCTCGTGGCATCATGGCGGCTTTCAACCGCGTGGCAGTCCCGCAGACCGCGCTGCGTATGCACGAGCAGGCCCTCGCAGGCACCCCTCTCCAGAAGCGCACCCACGCTGATGACGGAGGGGTCCTTTCCTCGCGGCTTGCGTTCGCGGTCAACCGGCTGGAAAAGCTTGTCCTCGGGCGGGAAGTAGTCGACAGAATCATGTGAGAGGGCTGCTTCGAGGAAGAAAGGAGGCACTGCGCCGACTACGAGGACGACAAGGCGCCGCTTGGCACGTGATGCCGCGACGATGTGCAGGTGTAGCTCTTCCGTGCGCACGTGGTCTTCCACCTTGGCCAAGAAGTCCTCGTCACGTGCTTGCGTGCTGGCGTAGCCGCGCACGATGTAGAGCACAAAGTCGAATTGCTGACCCTTTGCCACGTGGACGTTGACGAGCTGCACGATGGTCCCGCGCGGCAAGTCCTTCGGCAGGACCTGCGCGTTGCCTAACTTCAGCGCGCTGCAGAGGGGCACGCAGGGCACGTCGCAGAGAATGGAAAGGTTCTGGTGGAGTTTATCCATTTCGTGCTGATTACGCACGATGCACGCCAGCGAGGTGATTGCTGGATCCTGCAGCATCCTCTTCAGCACATTCACCACAGACGAGCCAGCATCTCCCCGGTGATGCCGGAGGTGCCAGTCGCTCAGAAATGGAATGTGGTGAACCTCTGGTTTCGGGCCACGCGGTTTACTGGGAAGTTGCGCGGGCAGCCGCTCCAAATAGGTCTGCAGGCGTCCTCCCGTTACAGAGGGGAAATCATAGGGACCCCTCACGAGGTGGTTCACGAACGCAACAATCTCTGGAGAGCTGCGGAAGTTCTCCAACAAGAAGTAGCGGTCGCCGCGCTCCTGGCTGTAGGACTCAAAGGCCTGGGGGAGCACACCCGTGAACTGGAATATGCTCTGCCGAGGGTCACCCACGAGGGCGTCACCACTTCCCATCCTCGTCAGCTCCAGCAGTAGAGATAGCTGCACTGGCTCACAGTCTTGGCCTTCATCTGCGATGAAGCACCAGTTGCCGCAGAGCTCTGCGCTCTTGTCTGGGTCTTTCCTGAGAAGACGAAGGGCCTTCCACACCATTTTCGAGGGCCGGCGTTCTGGCTGGTGTCCCAGCTCGCGGCAGATCATCCTCGCGAGCGAATGGATCGTTCTGAGGTGCCAATTGCACCACGCTTTCCAGCCTGGAAGCAGTTCGATTCCAGGCCAGCCCTCTTGGAGGCGCATGGCAAATTCGCGGCACGCAGCGTTTGTGAATCTGAGGACCCAGACCGAGACAGCACGCGGGCGCCGCAACATGAAGTGCAAGGCCCAGCCCATGGTGGTAGTCTTGCCCGAGCCGGGGCCGGCGATCAGCACCCCGCCTCGTTCAGCAAAACTCATCTGCGCCTCCGTCAGCGCAGGGTAGCCCGTGGGCGGGTTCGCAGGCGATCTTGCACGGCCACCCAGAGCTGCTTCGCGGCACAAGTGCTCGCCATGGTGGCTTGACTCAGACTGGGAAGCGAGGGAATACGGAAGCACTGCTGAGGGCCACGAAGCGAGCGCTAATGAAGCGTGTCGCCGATTTTGAAGACAGGTTCACAGCTTGGCCAGGGCGGCCAACGCTGCGCTGCATCTGTTTGGACGTTTTCTCCCTGCTGCCTCCCCGAAACTCGAGCTTACAGTCGGTGCTGCGCTCACAGCATTAGTTTCAGTCCGTGCAACGCCTCCCTATCGAAGCAGTGCGGAGCGCGGCGCGCGTCTTCCTGGACCTGGGTCAAAGTAAAAGCGGTCGCGATGCAGCCAGCCGCCAACATGTCCACAACTCAGTGCAGTTGCAGAAAGCCTGCTCTGCGCTGATACGAGCGGAAGCAGTCACGTCAGCGCTCGAGTCCACGCGCCTGCAAGCGGCTCTCGTTACGGGCACAGCCCTGGCCCTGACGGGCGCCTCTCTAGTCCCCCTCAGGCGCTCTGGCCTTCTGCGCGCGGGTCCTCTGACCTGGTTTTCCGCGCAAGGGGGGCGCGACTTCATTGAGAATCTGCGCAGCCGTCCTGTGCGTACCAGCGCGCGCCTGTCGTTGCTGCTCGCCGCGCTTGGTTTTGGGGCCAGAGGAGGCCAAGAGGCACTCCGCCACGTGGATCTGACGGACCCCCCCCCTCGGGGAGATGGAGACGACGATCGGCGTCGGGAAAGCCAGGGCAGCGCGCAGGACTGACGCCAGTCGTGACAGCTGAAAGCCCGCCTCAGGTCTCGACGGTCCTCGCACTCCTCGTGTTCCGGCAGCCTGCACTCCGCTGACATGGACATGGCTACAAGCAAAGGGTGTCGTCCTTGAACTCCGTGAACCCCTCATTGCACAGGACCACCTTGACTATGCCCTTTCCATTGCTGCGAGTTCCGGATTTGTCGTCGTACGCCTGGCAGTACACCGAACGCTGCCCTTGGGCGTTTGCCGTCATCTTCGTAACCGCATCACAGTAGGCCTCTCCGGCTTTGTCCTCAGAAAACAGATCGTTCAGCCACGGAGAGCACCCCGCGACACCGCAGCCGCAGTAGCCCCACTTCCGCGCTTCCTCATTCACAGGAATCGAGGGGAAGGAGGGCATGTCGCTCAGGACAGTCATGCCGGGGCAATCGGGATCCGCCTTCCCACTGTAGGGTTGCGGACCCTGGCAGGCGCACATCGACTTGCACCCCACATAAGGACCTTCGCTGTCGAGTTGCTTGTTGGGGCACAGCGCCTCCTGGCACTTGAGGTAGGTCGTGGGGGCCCCCTGCACCTGGACCTGCTTCGGGATTTGGAAGCCATCCACCATGGAGGCGTCCCACACGCCATACTTCGCATTGGTCCATTCAAAGAGAGTCGTCGGCTGCTGTCCCCTGCCGAGAGGGTTCACTCCACACCCTTGGCCGTCTTGCCCGCACCCCAGCGCTCCCCCAAACCACGCAGACTTCCGGAGTATGGCACGATTTGGTAATCGCCGGCGCAGAGGCGGAACCCGTATCCCTGACCTGGCAGCGTGCCGCTCCATGGGTGAGCCCGGTGCCCATTGAGAACAGAGGCGCTGGTGATGAAGGGTTTCCAGTCCATCCTCTCGCCCACACTGTTTCCTGTCCCTGCGTACCGTATCCACATGGTGGCAGTCCCGCCGTTCACGATCTGCAAGACGCCGTCTCCTTGCGTAACGGGGTTCCATGAGTAGGTCCAGAAGGGCGCAGCGAGGGCTTGCTGCTCAGAGATGGGGATTCCGACTGCGTCGTCTCCGAAGCAGTCATCTGGCGACTTGGGGAGTACGCGCGCCGGGCTTGGCGCTGGAGGCTTCGATCCGGCCGCTGGGCTTGGCGCTGGAGGCTTCGATCTGGGCGCTGGGCTCCCCGCACTTGGGCCTCTGCGCGCCAGGGGACCAGAGGTCGGACTGACTGTCCCTGGCGCCGCCGGCGTTGGGCCTTTGCCCGAACCCTCGAAGAACTCCCTAATCTGTTTGCGAAACAGCAAGCATGCGAAACCCAACAACAGCAAAACAGCGATGGCGTTGGCGGGGGATGCGCTCATTTTCCCAGGCGGTGACTTCAGCCAGCACGCGCGGAACCGTGCATCCGGCTGTTTCGCGTACCTAGACAGGAGTGGCGAGCGAGAAGGCTGTTCGTCTTCGAAGGAGCGGACGCCACGGCGACGGCTGGCCATGCTGACTTCCACTTCCTGAACGACATCACCCCCGTTTGAGAAGAGCTCCTCTTCGCTGTCGGTGTAGGCGACAGAAAAGGTGTCGTGGTCGCTGCGCCACTCGCGGCCACGCTAGCGAGACTGCGGCCGCTGTGAAGCTTTGCTCGGGCCTCACGTCTTCTCGTCTTCTCTGGTCGTGCGCATGGGCCCCATTCTCCTCACCAAAAAAAGAAGCCCTTCTTATACTTGGAGTGCCTCTCCTTGTACAGCTTGCTGTACAGGTAGTTCTTGGCTGGATTTTCTACCGCTTCCCGCTCGTCAGTCTCTAAGTTCCGCAAAAACGCCATTACGGGGAATATGCTCAGAGGAAAAGAAGGCCCCAGGGTAATCCAAGCTAGGGCATGAGCGACGCGGTGAATGCCTCTGTCGGGCGCCTGCAAGGGGACTCCCCTTTCCATGGCCTTTGCTTCCTCTGGAGAGAGACCGACGTCTCGTAGGAGCTTCTCTGCGACTTTTTGGGATTTTTCAGCTTCCTTCTGAGCTTTTTGCGCGGCGGCAACATCTCGGTGCGCTAGCGCCACGCTACGGTGAGCGGCGTCCACATTACGGTTAGCGGCGTCCACGCGTCCGTCGGCAACGCTCCTGCCGGCGAGATAGCCTCCAGCGCCAGCGGCAAGGGCGCCCAGGAAGGCGAGGGCGCCAAGCGCAAGTTTCTTCTGTAAGCGACCCTGGCTGTGCAGACCCCTGGTCGCTTTTTCGTACGCCTTGTCGTCCAAATTGTCTCTGAGCCTCTTCCAGATCGACCTGTACTCGTCCAGTAGATTTGTGCAAGCTTCACGCAGGCCTACGTCACAGATGTGCAGACACGCTGCGGACGAGACCCGTGGATTTGCGACAATCGCTTCGAGGCACTTCAGGAGAGAGCTGAGGTCGCGTGGCGTCTCCGAAGCGGCAATGACCATCGGGCCAAGCTCGCGCAAGATGGCCTCCGACCGCGTGCGCGCAGACGTCACATCTTCGTGGTCAGCTCCCATTGGCACAAAGACTCGGAACGCCTTTAATAAGACTTTTGAAGAGTGTCGACATCCATGCGCCCTGTCTGGGAGTTCCTAGCGGAGCCCTGCGGAGTGGCTTTGAATCAATGCAAAACAGGGCCTGTGCGCCAAGCCCTTCACGAAAGCGGACCCGAGCAATGACATGATCACATTTTCTCCCTTTGCATCCTGAGCAGAGCTAGAGAAGCTTCGCTTGTGAATAGCGGTTCCTTCCGCTCTTCTCGAGGAAAAGACGATGCCCTGCTACGGTTGCAGCGGCCGATCCTGGGGCGCGTGGCCAAGGCCTCAGTTTGCCAACTATCCGTACACCTCGCCCTACTCCGACTATGGTTTCCTGAACCCGGGCGGTAGCGGGTGGTACTATTTTGGACGGAGCGGCCTGACCTTCACCCCAGCAGCGATGAAAGAACGTCAGGCTACGTGCTGTGGAGGAGGTCGCTTCCGGCGCGACTGGTGATTGGAGCGACGTGGCTAGGACGCAGAGCGGACACCGCGCGGCCGATCTGCAAGGCACTAACAATGGGAGGTTTCCCTCATTTTCGCAAACTGGAGTTCGTTGACTCCCAAGCCACCGGCTCCCACAGTTCGCGGGCGCGGGTGCGCTTTGGAGTCGACAAGACCGCAGCGCAGCCCGCAAGCGCCGAAAGAGGAAGGGCTGGCTCCCTCCGAGGGCGAAGCAATCCGTTCCTTGACCGCGATCATGCATCCGAAAGGAAAGGAACTTCACCGTGACAATGGACCCCGTCAGGGCGCCCTATGCACTGCTGGACGCCACCTTCTGGATGTCCGCGGTGCGCAAAAAAGTCAGGGAAATCGTGCAAGCAGCCGCCCCATCTCTGAGGAATTTCCTCGCCACCGCTGGTTCGCGCACTCAGCGGGCGAGGATTGGGGGGGAAGTCCACCTTCTCCTCGAGGAGGAGCTCCCCAAAGCATTTGGCTTCCATGGCAGTGCGCAGATGAATCGGCTACTCATAGGCACGCGCGGAGAAAGTCTCTGGGACTTTGCTCGCGACCAAGCTGACCGAGATGTGCAGAGATTCGTTTTCAACGAGAGGCCTGGCCGTCCTGGTGGGGCCAGGGGGGATGCGCGGCCCGGAGAGGTAGTACCTGAGAGCGCAAGCGCTGCGTCACCCGCGGCGGCTCAGGAGGGCCTGGCTCCTCACACGCAGCCAGAACCTCATGACCTGCTCCCTGGAGACGCCGAGCCCCCTCGGCCTCCCGAATCGCCTCCGGCTGGCTCTGCACCATCTTTAGGCCATCCCGCCGGAGAGCATGGCGCGCACGTCCGCGAGCCTTTGGCGCCATTGCCCAATTCGCCTCTGACGATCGAACCTGGCGGGCCCCCGCCGCCAGCGCCATCAGCGGACGAAACGTTCGCGGAAGACAGAGGCGGTGCTCCGCCTCTACTCCCTACCGCCACCACACCTTCCACTGGAGAGAGTGGCGCGCATGGCGGCGAGCCTCCACCACCCGAGGCCGTCTCGGCAGGCTCCGAGCGACCAGCTCCCGCACGAACGAGCCCGTCACGCAGGGAAGGTCCGAGCGACGACCGAGGACGCAGCGAGTCGCGCAGGCGCGCCCTCTCCTCGCCACATGCCGCGCCGGAGCCGCCGCGCCGTCGTCGACGGCGCTCGAGCTCGTCGTCTTCGAGCTCGTCGTCTTCGAGCTCATCTTCGTCTTCCTCATCCAATCCTTCAGAAGAGTCGAGACGCCGTCGTCGGCGCTCCAGCACCTCGTCTGGCCTTCGTGGGAGCTCCCCGTCCCGTCACCGCCGGAGCTCCAGCTCCCAGCCCCACCGACGGCGCGCTAGTCCTTCGCCGCACCGCAGACCCGAGGCTCCTGACGAGCAGCCCCCTCCCCCTCCAGACACGCCCCAGCCCCCTCCTCCCGAGTACCCGCCACCCAGTGCTCCTCCTCGGCGGCGGCGGCGGCCACCGGAGCGCCCAGACGCCGCGGGGCACGAGGCCGAGGACGCGGTCCTACACGCAGCATTGGAGGACGCGCTCCGTCAGGCGCAGGAACAGCCGCCGGCGGCCGCTCCAGCGGAGCTGCACGAAGACGACGAAAATGAGGCCCTTGGAGCGGCCGAAGCGGTGCATCTCCTCGGCCACGAAGCCGGGCATGCCTATCTGCACATGCATTTCCCGGGGGCAGGTCCTAGAGTACTCGATCAGGTCAGGAAGATGGGAGGGCACGTCGTGGCATTGTCTAGCCGGCGTGCGCCCACCGAAGACTCTCTCTCTGACAGCCACGAAGAGACCAGCGAGGAAGAAGAAGGCACCCACGGGAGCGACAGCGACACGAGCCTCGAAGCCCCGCAGGAGCCAGTTGTGTGGGACCGTTCTGACAGGCGGGCGGCGGGCAGGAAGGCGCCCTCCTTTCCATCTTTTTCGGCCGCGAGAGAGCTCCTGACCTAAGCGTGGCAGCACCCCTGCGCACGCGCACCTTTCGGCTCACTGGCGACTAGGTAGCACCCGGCGGAGCCCTCCGCCCCCGTCAAACGTCGGAGTGCTTCTTTAGCTGAGGCTTCGAAGGGGGTAGCGACGTTTTCGCCTGTCCGAGCGGAGGTCTCGAAGTACGAGGCCCCAATTTCTGAGGCCAGTGCTTCTGCTTGCTCCCGGCTGACGCACCTGGACGACTCGAGATCGCTCTTGTTGCCCACCAGCGCGAGCACTACTTGAGGTGGCGCGTTTTCCACGACGTCACGGTGCCATCCTCGGATGGCGGCGAAGCTAGCGCTGTTTGCGAGGTCGAAGACCAGGAGGCAGACTGCAGCCCCCCGATAGTAGGAACGAGTAATCGCGCGAAAGTTCTCCTGTCCCGCCGTGTCCCAGATGTAGATCTTCACAGGACGTCCGTCGATGAGTACGCTTCGCGCCCCAAATTCTACACCGATGGTCACTTCATGCGTGTGGCGGAACGATGCCTTGGTGAAGCCCAGCTGCAGACACGATTTGCCGACGCAGCCGTCGCCAACAACGATGGCTTTAACTACTGCTGGCTGAAGGCCTGGTGGAACTGGCGGCGGGGCAAACATTTCTTGAGGAACAAACATGGAGACTAAAGATAGGCCTGTGTACGTGGACACGCTCTGGGTCCGACACTGCAACAGCTGCTCCAATGTGGACAACGCCGCTACTGACCCCGAGGAGAAGTATCTCATTCCACCAGTTTGCACACCTCAGGGGATGCGCCAGTCCCTGCGGCTCGCTCTGGGCATCAGCTCCTTTGCACGATCGATGGGTGTGCCTGTTCCGTCGGGCGTGCGGTTTTATTGCTCTTACCTTCCGCGGGCCATGCTGACGGCCTGCCTCGCGGCGAGCGCTCTGCACGCGCTCTGGGGAGAAGGCAAAAGAATTAAAGTGCAGGCGCTGTGCCATGTGGGAGAACTGCCGAATCCCTTCGAGCGCGAGGCCCAGGGAGCCCTCGGAGCCGACAAGCGAGGATGCGTCCGGGTTTCCTCTGAAAGTATCAGCACGGAGGGAGACAGCGGCTGCTGGAGGAGGAAGATCAACCAGATGATGCGGGACGCCGGATTCGCCGCCCGCGTGCGGGCCCCAATGCAAGACTGCGCCCCACGTACAGGGGACTGCTCGCCAGGCTGGAAGAAGGCGTGGATGTTCGGCGACGGAGACTTCGACTGGGTGCTACAGAACCTGGTTCCTGGATGGCTTGAGAAGGGAGACCAAGAGCTCCAAGTCGTGGTGTCGCATGGCACCTACATAAAGGAGCTCGCGGCCCACAATTCCCCACAGCTCGTCCAAGTCGATGTGCAGAACACGGGTGTCATCGTCCAGAGGTACGAGGGCGTTAGCACCGCCGAAGGCGCGCAGCAGAGGGTCCGCTTCCTGCGGGCAACCACGCCCGACACGCAAGGGGCGGGAAAGCGCCTGCCCGAGACGACATCGTCCCCCGAAGCCGAGGCGTTGTTGGAGACGCTCTCCTCGCAGGCGGACGCCCAGTTCGGCCCGGACCCCTGCGACTGGAAGGGGGACGGGTCGTTCCGAGAGTGCCTCAAGGGTCCCAAGGAGGCTACACTTGCCGCCCTTCATGCGAGAGCGCAGAGCGCACACAGCCGCGGCTTAGACCAGTCGCTCATTCCGAGCAGCACATCTCCATAATGTTCAAGTTGCTCTGCTGCATGCTGTTGTGGATGTAGCCCTCCATGCTTTTCCGTATGACTGCGACATCCTCGTCCAGCTCGCTCGCTGCGAGCGGTTTCTTCTGCCTCGCTTTTCTGAGGAGCGCGTGCAGCCGATTGCTCGCCTCTCGGCGCAGTTTCAAGGCGACAGCTATGTCCCCAGGTTTTGTGGACCCGTCCCTGATGACCAGGAACAAGCTGGCCAGCTGCTCGAGGCTGCGCAGGAACTGAAGCGTGGTCTCCTGATCGAGCTGAAGAAAAAGGAGCACGGGTTCCTGAAGCGCGACGTAGAGGTTGCTGTCGCGGCAGAGGTTGGGGTACTCGTGCAGCAGGCCCAGGACGCCCTCCTTCAGGCCGTCGCCCTGCCCGCTTCCCCTGGGGATGCCCTCCCGTTTCGAGGCAAAGGCTGCCCACGAAACGAGAGCCCCCACCGTGCCACCGACGAGAACGCCGCGGAACAGTCGCGACGTCGCGTCTTCCATAGCCGGCAGCGTCTGCGTCATTTGCCTAACGGCTAACAAGTGCTGCCGGCCACGCAAACGCGCATCCCAAGGAGCTGGCGGAAAGCGCCTCAGCTTCCTGGTGCCTTCGCGATGCAGGACTGGTAGCAGGCCATCGAAGTCTGCATGCAGGCCGAGACCTTGCCGTCAGAAATCTTCTCGCTGAGTGTCTTCCCTGGGCTGGAAGAGATACATTCCCAGAGTGCCGGGGAGCATTTCATGCTGCATGACCCGACGTCCATGCCGATGACCTTGCGCAGAGCATCGATGTCTTGGGGCTTCAGGGCACCGCCCCCAGCGCCTGCGCCCTGTGCATCGAGGGCGTCGACAACTGTCGGCAAAGGCACACATGGCACGTCACCCATGAACACCTTCATCGGCTTCTGGCTGTCGTACGCGAATGATCCCGCATAGGAGCGATCCTCCCCCGCGGCGCCCAAGACCACCTGGGCAGCCGGCGTCTGCATCTTTTACCTTCACTGGAAGCCCTTTCATTTCACCTTTGTGCAAAAAACGCGCGGCTGGCGCCCCCTGGCCAGGCGAGCCCGAGGAGAACGGCGCCCAGGAAGAGCAGAAGCATCAAGGCCAGCAGGGAGGGCGCGCGAAAGGCACACGTCTGCGGGCGCACACGATCTGCCACGTCAGCTCGGAAGTCTTCCAGCCAGAGAGAGAGGTCGTCGCGGTTCTCTGGCGGATGCTTGGCCAGGTACTCCCCCGCGTGCCGGCGACAGTTTGCACAGGGGAGCACTTCCGGGAGAAGGCGAAGGAACTTCAGGTACGCATCGCGGCTCGAGGAGTCGTAGGCGTGAAGACAGTTGCCGAGAAACGCCCAGCCCTTCTCGCCCCACACTGACGGGTCAAGGTTCGCCCGCATTTACTTGCTGGTACAATTCTCTTCCCCGGCGCAGCTGGCCATTCCGCACTCCGGGCTGGCCTCGTCAGCGGCTGCCGCACTGTCGGCAAGAGTTGCGAATAGGGCGGCCAGCTCGGGCGGCGCACTCCCCGCACACCTGCCCACTTCCACCCCCTTGCTGAACGCGACGAAGGTGGGGAGCGCCGTGACGTTGAGGATCCCCAGCAAGTGCTGAGCGTCTCCTCCCTCTTTCTGGGCCTGGTCGATGTCCAGGATGAAGCCCTGGGTCGTCCCGTATTTTTCGCAGAGCTCCACGAAGTGGGGCTGGATGCTCTTGCACGGGCCGCACCATGTCGCGGTGACCTTCAACACCGCGACGGGGGCGGCGCGGAGATCGGTCGGCGACGCCGAACCGCCCTCCTTCGAGACCATTACCAGCGCCATGATTGCGTGGAGAAGCTTGCCGCTTTTCTTCTACCTGCGAACGCGAGAGCGTGTTCTTAAACGCAGGACTGAAAAACCCTACGCAGTTGAGGCGGCGGCGAAACCGCCCCAAGCATACGAAAAGGCACGCGCTGCCAAAGATGCAAGACGAGCGCGTTTGATGCGTCGACGAAACCTCGGCAGGCAGTGGAAAACATGGGTGCCGCGGGCAGCTCTGCATCCCCTCCTTCGCACACTCTGCTCGTCGTCGTTTTGGCGGGGGCCGTGCTCTATGTCGCGTGGAGGAGTGCACAGATGCAGCAGGAATTGCGTGGGCTGCGGTCGCTCGTGGACGCCTCCGTGAGCCTGCACGAACTCGAGGAGCAGGTAATGCCAGCCATCGACGGACTTGAGATGGAGGCCGCGCGGCTCAAAAGGGAGGTTCAGGAGCTCGCGCGACGCGCCGCGTCCGCGCCAAGGAAGCATGCTCGAGGCGGTTCTGCTTGCGCGAACCCTTCTGGGGCGATAGAGTCGGAGCGGGGCTCGGACAACGAAGAGGCCTCGGACGCTGAGGTAAACGTCCCCGCAGCAGGGCGTGGCTTCTTCAGCCCGGGAACCGAGGACTACGCGCTCGAGGGCCTGTGTGGGCTGAGCGACTTGTCCATGCCTGGGGGGGAGCTTTCGTTGCTCATGGGCATGCAAACGCTCATGGGCGCCGGATGCACCCCCACAGTCAGTGCCGTCGGGATTCCCACCGCAAGGGTCATCATAGGAGGCACGCTCGACGCGTGCGGCGCAGCTTCCTTCCAGAGACCCAGCGTCGTCTGCGAGGAAGAGTCGGGCAGCGACGTCGAGGTGGACAGCCCGGTCGAGAAGGCGCTTGAGAGCACTGGGTCAGGCCCTCGGGCTGCGGCCAAGACGGAGAAGGTCCACGCAGCTCCCTCGGAAGGGCGCCAAAACATGGGATAGGAGCACTCGCAATGGATGGTGACATAATAAAGAGCATGGCGACGATCCAGCCCTCGCTTCTGCGCACCTCAGCTGCGCCCGGCGCTTTCGTTGGCTACAACGTGTCGCGCGTGAGCCTGACTCCTGCGGACACAAACTGGTTTCTGACGCGCGGGCAGCCCTTCAACGTCGGGCACTACGCGTCCTCGCCCCTCCAGGGGTTTCACGGCGCCCTTGAAGGGTGCACCTCGCAGGGGTGCGCCGTCCCGCCGGGCGACTTCTGCCGCCAGTTGGTATGCCCGCCGCTCATGACGCCCATTGCTGGCGTCTGCATGAGCACCGTCGAAGAGAATGGCAAGCGAGTGCCAGTTGCAAGCCGTCCAGACCATGAGGGCTAGAGTGGAGAGATGGTCGTCGGAGGTCCTCCAAAATATTCGCCCCTTTGGAAAAAGATGTCCTTGCTCGCCTACTTGCTCGCCGTGACCTGCAACGACCGCAACAATTCCGCGAAGAGCATGAACGGGATCGTCTCCTTGGTCTTCCTGGTCGTCTTCGCCCTGGCGATCTTCCTCGCCATCCGGGACATGGGGTCGCTCGAAGGCACGATGCCCAAGGTGTGGCTTTTCATGTTCGCCGTCTTCGCTCCAGAGCTGTACGTCATCATACACGGACTGTCCAGCTCCACTATGGGGATTCCATTTTTCTCTGAGTCCGTCGTGGACGTTCCGGCGATAAGCCATCTCACGTCGCCAGGGTCCAGCGTGTCGGGGGGCACGTCCTCGCCTGTGAGTGCTCTGGCGTCGGAGATCAAAAAAGCGGCAGCCCACATCAAGGCGGGCGTTGGGAAGGCATCACATGATGCCATGGACACCGTCAGCAGTCTCGGAACGTCCCTCGACCCCTCCACCGCTTCCTCCTAGAGGACCGCCTATACCCTCAGCGCCCGTGGCGGAGGTTGAGGGTGCTGGCGCAGGAGTAGGCTGGGCCAGCGGCGCACCCCCACTCGGGTCGGAGAGCGGGAACCGCCTGCAGCAGTAGCGCATAAGATGGGCCTCATCGAGCGCTTGAGCCGGCTTCACCCCCCGGCGGGTCGCTGCCGGAAACTCCGCCATGGCCGCGTGGAGCGAACGACCGCAGGTCCAGCATCTGAGAGGGTGCATCCGTTTTCCTCAACCTTGGGGAAAGAAGGGAATGCAGTCGTCGTCTGAAGCCGAAGATGGCTGCGTGGCAGTGAAGAGCCCGCACTTCCCTCTGCTGATGCAGGTGCCTTCGACGGCAGTTGCAGTGGAGTGGGCGCTGGCCTTCCTGGGCTGCATGCGCAAACTGGCGCGGAAACCTTGCATCGTCCTGGACATAGACGGAACGGTCCTGTTGAATGAAGCGAACGGGGCGACAAAGTGCGTGCTGCACTTCCACTCACTTTGTGTCGCGTGCACAAACCATGGCATCACTGTATTTTGCGTTACCGCGCGCCCAGAGGACGCGCAAAACAGAAGCTACACAGAGAGACAGCTCGAGAAATGCAGGATAGAACCCGTCGCTCACGTGTACATGCGGCCCCCGGATGCGGACTACGGAACGTACAAGTACCGGGCCCGCAAAGCCATCGCGGCGCGAGGCTACACTGTTCTCCTGACAGTTGGGGACCAGTTCGCCGACATAGCTGTGACGGAAGCGCCCCCTGAGATTGAGGACGACAAAGTTTACGTTGGCCAGATGAGCGACCGCCAGCAGTTCGGCATAAAGCTGGCCTCCGAATTTGCCTGACGGAGCTCACCTCAGGTCTGTGGCAGCTGCAGGACGCTCAAGGGGACGCGCACGGGACACACCCCCGCCGTCCCCAGCGGCTCCTCGTGGAGCAGCACGCAGCTCATCCCGGGGGTGATACTCTCCCAGAGGATGACTGAGTCGTCCACACGCAACCGGAGGGGGGGGCATGCTCCAGGCGCGCTCGTTTCCCAACTTGGGCGAGTGTACGGCACCGATACGCGCACGCAGGAGCCCTGGGGCATGTGCACCGGACAGAAGAGGCTCATCGGGAACAGCACTTCGCCTGGGAGCAAGACGCCTGCCCCGGTGGAGAGGTGCCTCATCCACAGCAGGTTGCCCGGCGACGGTCCCGCGCCGAGGAGCAGCACCTGCTCACCCCAGGCGATCTGGACGTAGCCTGAAGCGCCCCAGCCAGAGAAGTGGCACTGCAGCGCGTAGAGGACAGGTTCCTTCCCATCCGCCGGAGCGAGAACGTCCCCGGTGTGCGCGCCGATCGCAAGCCCAGGAGGTAGAGTCGGCACGCTCTCAACGGGCGGCTCCAGGTCTGCTGGCTCGGGCCCGCTCGCTTGCTGGTCCTCGGCCAAGTCTGGTGCCGGCGGCGGCGCAGTCGCAGGGGGTGGCGCGAGGCGTGGTCCGCCGCTCGCCGCCACGTGTGCAGGCGGTCCCTCGCAGAGCCAGCGATTGCGTGCTGGCGGTGGCGCTTTGCGCAGCGGGGGCGCGAGGTCTGGGGCGGTCTTTGAGGATCCTCCCGCGGCGCCGACGCTGCTCTCTTCAGGAGGCCCAGGCTCAGCGGGACCCGGCGCAGCAGCTGCCTCCTTTCGCGCAAGCGCCGTAGCCCAAGTTTCAATCCTGTCCATGTGCGCAGAGAACACATCAAGCAGGCTATCTGGGCTGTCCTGGCTTACGCTCTCCACCTCCGCTCGCATGACGCGTACTCTCTCCGTGGCGTCTCGGACACGTTTTGGTGGGAGCGAAGAGGCGGTCTCGACCAGGCTGTCGAAGTCCTCGAGGAGCGAGGCGCCCAGGCACTCTGCTCCCACCGCGTAGGCGACCTCCAATTTTTGTGCTGCGGCCTCCACTGCGCTTCGGTACCTGCCTTGCTCCTCCAATAGAGCAGGGCCGTGATCTAGCCGCCGTTCGAGCGAAGACCTCGCATCTTCCAGCTGGGTGAAGGCACCCAGTCGCAGCCGCTTTTCAATGCCGAGCTGCTGCACACGCGCGTAGAAATCTCGTGAGGCCTGCACGATGGGTGCCTCAGCATCCTTGCTGTTCTGAAGGAGCGTTTCCCGGTGCTGTCGCATACGCTGAAGGACCTGGCGCATTCGCTTTTGCATCCTCGTCAGCGTGCTCAAAATGTCAGCGCTGCACCCTCCTCGTTCTTGAAGCTTGTAGACGCGCTTCTCAATCATCTTTCCCGTCCGCACGTGCTGCTGCAGGGCGCGAGTTTCGCCGCCGCCCGTCTCGCCCATCTCCTCGAGCCAGTTCGCCAGGACCTCTTCGCCCGCGGCAAGCGCCGCGCGGAGGCCCTCCTCGGCGACATCACGGGGCGTTTTCCTTGAAGGCATGGCGGGTGGCGTAGGAAGAAGGCAACTCGAGCCGAGGCGGCTCCGCTTGCGAGAGTATGTGCGTTCCCAACAAACATCCGATGGCGCGCGCGTTGCGTACGGGGGATCCCAGCAGTGGCGCCTCCGCTGCTGGCGCTCGCAGCCAGGGTGGACGGAACCTCCACTTCTTCCTTGGACCGGACGGGAAGGACCTGCCACTCAGGCGCTTAGGGAGAACGGCTGCGGACGTGCCGGCTGAGGCACTCTGGCCCCTCTTCGTTGTGACTCGCCCAGGCGACGAAACCCGCGACGTGGCTTTGGTCGTCGGCACGGACCCGCGCGACTGCGTAGCTTGCCCCTACCCCCCAGAGGAGACAGGCGTGCCAAGCATGTGCGCGACGGTGCGGATGGAGCGCGTCCTGGAGCTGCTGCGCGAGCATTTGTCGCCCGTCTTTGGAGGAGCCTTGGCGGCGACAGGTGCCCCACACACGCGCGCCGACGATCGGTGCGCAGACTTCCTGGACCACATGGAGAAGCAGACTGGCCTGCTCGCGGACTCAGTCCCGGGCTCCCCACGAGTTTTTGCACCCGTGGCTGGGGATTTACCATCCGGGCCGTGTGCCCACGATGGTGTGGAGGCTCATGTGCTACCAGGAGTGAGCCTGCCCGCCGCGGCCGCCTGTGCGGCCGCCTCGCCTGCGGACCCGCGGCCGCTGCTCGTGGTCGTGCGGGGGTCGGCAGCGCATGCCGCGATGTCCCGGCAAAGTACGCTGGCGCGCGACGAGGGCGCGGAGGGGCACAGGGCGGTCCTCATCACTGGTGTGAGCGTCTTCCGTCAGTGCTTCAGCAGTTCAACCCCGGGCGATCTCGCAAGGACCTGGCTCCCGTTCCCCAGTCCTGTGGTCCCTGGACACGCGCGGCCGTCCGCGTGGTTCCCTGGCTCGCAACTCGTCTCGCCCTTTGAGGTGGACGTGGCGCTCCTCGCGGGGAGGGCCGAGCGCATGGAATTCCTAGCGCATTTGCCAGGGATTTGGGCGCGGAAAGCGGGCGGAGCCGACTTGCTAGCGCCTGTTGTGCTGGACGAAGCGCTGTCCGCGGCCGAGGTAGCGGAGATCGAGAAGTGCTGGACTTCCCTCCCACACCGTAGGCTTTTCATCGCCGCTCCGTCGCGCGCTCGCGCACCGGACCTTGCCGAGGGGGGGACTGTGTCCTTTACGCTGCCCTTCTCTTCAGGAGCGTACACAGGGCGCCTGCAGCGTGCAGCAACCACACTCGCGACGGCCTGCCAGGACGCACTCGCGCGTCACGAAGAGTTAGCTCTGCCCTTCGTGCCCTGGGAGACCGTTTTGGATGAGTACCTGCCCCACGATGGCGCGACGCAACGGGCACTGGACTGGTTCTCTTTTGTAGAGCCGGGTCTTAATGTGGTGTTCTCGCGGCGAGCCTCCAGGTCTCAGAACTTACGCCCTGAGTCGCGTGGAGCCGCGCCTCAGCCGCTTCAGCCGCCGCAGCCAACCCGGGGCCTCCCCCCGGAGCGCCTCGCGTCGAGACTGTGCGGAAGACTGGGTCCTGAAGCTCGGCGCAATGGACTTGGGTTCGTGCTGGACCCCTTGATATGGTGGTCTCTGGCGAAGTCTCACTATCATCCAGGCGTTTCTGAGGCGGCATTCTGCGTTACTCGCAATTTCTTTCCTCTGTCGACGCGCGCATGGCTGCCTCTAGTCCACGGCGCCACAGAGAACCACCGGGCCCAGTTAGACTGGGGAAGGCTGCTGGGAACGGCGGACAACAACCTTGCTTCGCAAGAGGGCCGGCTAGCAATCTTCCGGTCGTGGCAAAGGCTTCTTTCAGGCCCTCTAGGGAATGCCCTCATTCGCCTCCTCGATGAGAGCGTGACGCACTTCGTCACGGTCTGCGCGGAGAAACTCCTATTGAAGGGGGAACGGGCGGTGCGCCCTCAGATCGAGAACCTCCAGAAGATCCTCTTCACATTCGAAGGCTTCGTGCCGTTGCAGTTCTGCACCTGGGATCCTCATAGGTTGGAAGAGTTAGACCACGTGGGAGTAGTCCCACATTCGCACCCGTCCTTTCTCCGTAATCTGGTCTCAACGCTAACGGGGCCAGACAGTGATGGCCTGATGCCCACCGGGCCTGTCGGAGCGCGCGTGCCCACGCGGGATCTCACGCTCCTCAAGCTCCTGAGCGCTCCTTTCGCGCCCGTGGAGGAAGGGGAAGACGACGAAGCGCCTGCGGGGTACCTTGCTCGCCTCCGCGGGACTGCGCTTGCATACGTTTTCAGGGACGTAACCGCTGAGGTCTTCCCGTTGACCGTCGCCCCCTGCCCCGTGCAGGCAGAGTTGGCTCCAGCGGTCCTATTCTTCCCGTCTTCGACGATGCCTCACCTACTGCGAGCCCCAGACCCTGTGCAAGCAAGTGACATCCTCACGGAAGAGGTCCGAAGCGCACGCGATCGCCCGTGCGATCCGCCGCGACAGGTACCGGGCGCGGGCGCTGTCGGGGTTGCGGAACGTCAGAGGGGCGCCGGAGCGGTTCGTGGGCGGCGCGCTGGAAGGGGGCGCGCTGCCGGGAGAGGCGGCCTCGCAGCTCTGGCCCGCGAGCTCGCCCTCGCGCGAAGGGGCCGCGGGCGAGCTAGGGCGCCAGATGGAGGAGCCGCTGCGGGCGCCCCCGCGGTGCCAGATTTCCCCAGGCGCCGCCCGCCGCGGGTGGAAGATTCTCGAGAGCGCCCAGAAGGGAGTCGCAGCCAGCACCGCGCCTAGCCCCGCGGGGATTCGCCGAGGGAGTCGGGATTGCTACGCCATCAGGTGTAGAGGTCGGGCCGAGCTGTGTCGGGCGGAACATGACACCATGTGGAGCGAGCGCCGGGACGTCGCCTTCGCGCCGCCACATGGCTCATATACCTCTGGTACCTCTTGTCTTGCACTGTCGCTGGATTACCCTCGAGGATGAATGGGATCGGCAGGCTTTTGGACTTCTCGAGGGAGGCTAGTGCAGGCAGCTCAGCGACGCCGGGAGGTGGGCCGAACTGGAGAAGGTGCGAGTTCCGTGCCTGTTGCTTCATGGCCGTGTAGGCGGCACTCGCCACGTCCCTTATCGTCGCGTACTGCAGCTCCACAACTTCAGGCGCGCCGCGCCAGGAAGAGGTCTGGGAAGCCTGCAGGCGTTTCGTCCACAGCGGGGAAAGCTCTTCCGCAGGGATTTGTAGCAGCTTCGCGTCTTCCAGACCCAGCTCCCGGAGCACCGCCTGTGCTCCCTGAAGGACCTGCTCAACGGCCTCCTGACAAATGTACTGGCCTACCCACGAGAGGGGAATCTGCTGCGCGTAGGCGCGCGAGGCGGAGACCTCCAGCTCAGCGCGCACCCGTTGTGCGAGGCCTTTCAGCGCGGCCACCTCCTCGCGGCACTGCGCGCCCATTTATTCTTCGCGGGCTTCATCTCACGGCTCTGGCGGCGACCCTTCAAATCGCAAGACGTGCCAAATGACGAGCGGCTGCGCGCCCTGGTGGTACGCTCTGCTTTTCCTGCTCGTGGCTTCCTTTATTCCCCTCTTCGTTCTCCTCGAGACCTCGGTCCGCGCCTGCGGGGCGGACTGGCCGCCGCCACTACCGCGCCTTTGGAGGAAGCTGGACGGCACGGGAGAATTCCCGCGCGCATAGGTTAAAGGCACGAGCCAGTAGACATGGCAGACGGCGGCTCAATGACCCAGACCATGGACCCGACCCGCTTCGCCGATCTCCTCATTGCCCCGCAGCAGTCTCGTCGCGCACTGCCCGTGGCAGGCAGCGCCGCCTTACCAGCTTCCCCGCAGCAGCCCCCAGCTCCTAATCTTCCTCCCCCAGTCCCTGCGCCACCTCCACCAGCCGCAGGTCCCGCGGCGGCGACGGTGCCCCTTCCTACTGCTCCGCAATCCGCCTTTGGTCCTCTGCCAGACGCTCCACTGCCTGCTTTCGGTCCGCTTCCAGCCTCCCTCCCGCAAGACTCTGCCCTCCTTGAGACCTTGGCCCCCACGACGCCGACGGAGTCCACCCCGAGCGTCGGGGATGCCGTGGCCGACGAGGCTTCGCAGGAGGATATTGCGTTCACAGAAGGGGTGGACACCCTGGACACCAGCGTGGACGGTGCGGATGGCGCTGCCGAGGCGCCGAAAGCAAGCCAAGGACTCCCCGTCGCAGCCGCGGCACCCGTCGATACGCAAAGCGCTGGTAGCGGCACGGAGATGCAGGTCGCTGGCGACCCCAAGCCGCCCGCACTAGATTACTCTCCGTTTGGGCTTGCGGGGTTCGCCAGGGCTTTCCCAATGGGCGGCCCCGACTCCGCGGCGCGCGTGTACAGCAAGCAGCAGCTCGGGGGACAGCTCAAAGCACTCGGGCTGTCAGGAAAGGACGCGATTTCAGGATTCCACGTGGTGCCAGGAGGCGGCGCCGTCGTTGTTCAGCCGGTAGAGGGTTATCGCCTGCAGCGGCTCGATGAAAAGTGCGTGCGCGCGCTGGAGGCTGCGGAACATGAAGCGTTCCAGCGCTTCGCTGCAGCGGCCCGCGCGGTGCAGCACTCGCAGGAGATCTCGAACCTCGATGCGCTGTCCGCAGCTGCTGAGGCGCTTAGGCAATCGCCCCTCGCGAGCTGCAGTGACGGCGATGCCTTGACAAACAGACTCAAAATCCTACAGAAGAGCTGCGAAAGCTGGTCGGCCGCCCGGACCAAGGTCGCGCGGCTTTTGCACCAGAAGAAATCGCGCGAACTGCAGCTCCAGAACCTGCGTCAGCAGCTCTCCACTGCCACCGACGTGCTGGCGAAGGACCAAGAGGCTGTGCAGGCCGCGTCCGCCGCCGAGAAGCAGGTTGCCCAGCGCAAGAGAGGCCTTGTCCTCGGCCTCGCCGCTGAGATGGAACAGGAAGTGAAAGGCCTCGAGAAGCTTCAGAAGACGGTTCTCAGAGCTCGGTGACCGCGAAAGGCAGACGCCTCGAGGGAGCCGCCTTGAAGTCAGCGCCGAGGGCGGCGGCTCGGGATGGCGTCTCGCGGCAGGGCTCTCCGTTGCGGAACTCTTTCGAGCGTTGGCACACCTGGCGCGTGCAGTCGGCAATGCAGCCTCGGAGTGCTGGGTTCCGTACCAGCAGAGGGCTAGAGGCCCCTCGAAGGATGCGCGGCAAGGGCGACCATGGCGGAAGGCGCACCGCTCGGACGAGGCCTTCGAAGAGGAGCCCGAGGCTCCAGGCGTCGAGGTTGAAGGTGACGCGGTGGGGTCGCGCGCGGCGTCGCCGTACTTCGGGCGCCTGCCATTCGAAGGCGCCGCCGCACTCGCTCCATGTCCCCTGTAAGCGCATGCAGCCAAAGTCCGCAACCCTGGCCCGCAGGTTCTCGCTGCACCAGAGCACGTTGTCTGGCTTCAGGTCCTGGTGCACCAACCCACGCGAGTGCAGGAAAAGCACGCCAAAAGTGGTGTCCGCCACGGCATGCAGGAGCGCGCTCCCCGTGAGCGAGTCCGAGCTCTCTACGAGCGTCTGGTCTCCTCCGTGGTCCATGATTACCGTTAAGGCAGCCCCATCGAAAAAGACCGCGAGCACGGAGGCGATACAGGGGTGGCGAAGGCCCTCCGCAAGGAGCTCTCCGAGATGTAGCCTGAGCGTGAACTTCGTGGTTGCGAGTGTCTTTACGGCAAGGCGGCCCAGCGGCGTTGGCTGCTCCACCACCACGGCGAAGGCTCCCGTGCCGAGGTGCGTGCGACAGAAGCTGCGCCTGCGGCAGACGGCGTCAGGGAGCCAGACCCTCTGCATGTCAGGTTGCAGATTTCTTCAATGGCAGTCGCGGGTGTAGGTGAGGAGTGCGCGTGTGCGGACTCGTTCCAGTGTCTTCCGTGAGAACCTCACGCCCAGCCGTTTTCCAAGCCGCTCGCCCAGCTCCCAGGCCCCAATCTCCTCTTCCAGGGTGGAGAGCTTCAGGCTCTTGGTTCGACGCCGACAGCGCCCCTTACGGCTCCACCACTCGTGGTGCGAGCAACCAAAGATGCGCTTCGTTTTGTTCCTCCGTCGACGGAAGAAGATGATGATATGCCCGCACTCGTGAAGCAGCGTGGCGAGACGAACCCCGTAGGATGCCTTGCAGTTCAGAGAGACCGTGCTGGCCCGCGAGTTCTCCCCGTCGAATTCCACATGGTCCTGCACCCCTGGCGCACAGTGCAGACTGGACGAGTGGCTTTCAAGCCAATCCTCCAGGACGTTCATCCCTCGCCAAGTAAAGAAAAGCGAGAAACGGCCGCGTGCTCGGGTGTGCCATGGGATGTTAGACGCGCATAGAGCTCTGCTCGTCTCTTTTTCGCAATTGCGCACAGCATTCCGCTGCGTCCTGCCGAGCTGTCTACTACGCGGCGCGAGGACTTCGCCCTCTTCTACTCACGCACGGCCTCGCGCCTCGCGTACTCTCACACCGTCGGCGGGAACGAAAGAGTGGTCTGTCCCCTTGCGGCTGGCGACCGACTCGCATCATCGACGCTCGCTGCCTCAGGGCGCCTGACGACCACGGAGACCGCGACGAGGTTAATACCGGCTATCTTGACCCCCTCGCGATTCGTGAAAGTGTAGACACTCTCGGGGCGCACGGCCACGCGAAAGCGCAAGCCCACCCACGTGCGGGTGTCCGTACACTCGCGGTGGAGTCCCAGCACTGCTTCCGACGCAGACGAGGCGTGCTCGATCTCGCCTGTGGATTTCTCGAAGCTGAAGCGCGTCAAGTACGCCTCCGGCCCTCGGGTCACCAGTCCTACCTCGCAACTGGGAGGGTAGGTTGGATCCTTGCCGATCCAGAGCGGGCTGCGGTACACTTCCTCCCGATCGATGTCCTCGACGGTCAGTTCCCTTCCAAACATTTCGCGCGACGACGCCGCCAGCTCTCCCTTGGCCCAGGAGTCGAGCGCCCGGAGCTGCTGTGCGACATCCTCCGCATAGACCTGAAACTTCAACTTCGCGAAGCCCTTGGCGATTGTCTCTTCAGTCCACTTCGGAGCGAACGTGACTCGGATCCACTCCTCGCCCACGTGTAGGGCGAGCGAAGTCTGGCGCCTGCCTGGAGCGGGCGCCACGTAGCTGCGGCCGCCACGCGGGCGGAACTCCCAGGAATTCGCAAATGAAGCTCCCTCCGGGGGAGCCGGGGCTGGAGAGGGAGGTGCCGTGGTGCGGCGGGGACTCCGGCTGCGCACGCGTGCCGCAAAAAGCCCCGGCTGCTCGGCGTAGATCTGGCGCAGGCGTCCGTCAATGTCGGAAGGGTTAGAGTCGGCGCACTCTTTCAGCGCACGGCCAAGGGAGACGAGTGTGTCGCTCTTTTCTGGGGCGTTGCCTGCCGCAATAAGCTGCAGGCGGAGAGGCACCCCGCTCTGCACGTCCACACCCAATGCTGCCAGCAGTTGCGCGCAGGAGCCCGCAGCAGCTGAAGTCATGTTTGGCCAATGGGAGCGTGCGGAGGCAACTCCGCACTTTGCGGACCAGGGGGGGGGGTTCCTTCTTGGGCCAAATGGCGAGCGCGTCCGTATGCCGACCGCGCGTGCGCAGCCGCTTCCAAGCAAAGCATGCGCGACTGCTGTTCCGGATTGTCTCGATTCATCGCGGGCAAATGCAAGGGGCGGACGCCGGCGACCAGCGGCGCTTTGCGGACGCCAATGACCGCTGATGCCTTCCGCACGCCGACCCCTTGGAGGGCAAGCGGGGAAGTAGCAGTCGAGGGACGCACAGCGGAACCAGTCCCTGGTGGACGTGCGCAGGGAAGCGCACCCCCCGCTCCACGCGCTCAGGGGAGGTAGCCTAGCGCGGGCGTTGCATTTAGCACACCGCCGTTTCCCAAACGTTGAGGCGCCCCAGGCGCCAGAGCCTCGGCGCATTCTTCGACGGCACGGAACTTCTCGGCAGACCCTCCCTTGTCAGGATGCGCGCGGAGTGCCTTCTTCCTGTACAGACGTCTGACTTCTGCCAGGGAGGGTGTCCCGCACTCTCGAGTGCCGTAGTACATCTCGCAGCACTCCTCTCTTTTCGAGGTTCTGCTGCTGTTTGCGGTCATGTTGGCGACTTCCTGCGAGGTGGGGGGCGCTGAGCTCAGGGCGTCGGAGTGCGCGAGCGCCCTGGCCCCTCCCTCGCCACTCAGAGGCTTGGAGCCTGCGCGCACGAGCTTCGAGGGTGCTCCTTCGCTGCCCGAGTCGAGCCCAGAAGGCTTCAAAATTTTAGAGGCCGCTCCGACGGCATCGTCTGGTGCGAGCCCAGAAGCTCCTGCATATGGCATGCCTCCCCCAGAACGAGTCGCCACGCTCTCTAGGACCGCGCGGCATTCGTCGACGGCGCGGAAGGCGGCATTGGAGCCTCCTTTGTCCGGATGCGTAGCCAGTGCCTTCTGGCGGTACGCTTTCTGGACGTCGGCTTTCGAAGGAGT
>Ga0180432_10000254_pt1 | contig 85378 bp, 109 predicted proteins | sample SS_ome_10_FD_132414 | JGI IMG/M metagenome (GOLD analysis project Ga0180432, IMG submission 132414) | Hypersaline lake sediment archaeal communities from the Salton Sea, California, USA - SS_1_MS_2 metaG | ecosystem: Environmental > Aquatic > Non-marine Saline and Alkaline > Hypersaline >... | reverse complement strand
AGGGCAAAAACTGTTCGAGCACGGAACGCCCGTGCCCGGTATTGCTATGGATATTGCCCCACCGAACAGGCAAGTAATACCGGTATGGGGGTTCCGGCGCAGTTCTTTTGCTGTTGAAAGTGTGGCAGGGCAAAAACTGTTCGAGCACGGGACACCCATGCCCGGTATTTCGATGTATATTTGTGAATGTTTAAAATGTCGGCGGGAGGTTCTCTCCGGCCAGGTCTTCGTCGAACCCCCCGCTCAGGGACTGGACCCAGCCGTTCTCAAGCCCTAATTCATGCATCCTGCTGACGACCGCGCGGAACTCTTCTTTTCTTACCCTGCGTGATAGTTCCCTGTATTCGCCGGCCTTGTAAGCCGGATAATACTGGCTCATAACGCTCAGGAACACTTCAGGGCCTATTTCCTCCGCTAAAAATGCGAGCGTATCTTCGGTGCCGGATATACCGTTCGGGAGGACCAAAAGGCGTACTATTAGCCCCTTGAGCGCCGCGCCTCCCGCTATCTTCAGGCTTCCCACCTGCCTGTACATCTCCTTCACTATCCTTCGGTTATTCTCGACATAGCCCGGGGCGGAAGAATATTTCACGGCCATATCATCCGAAGCGTACTTCATGTCCGGCAGATACACGTCGATCAGGCCCTCAAGCGCCCGGATAACGTGAAAAGAGTCATACCCCCCGGTATTGTACACCACCGGCATCTCCAGGCCGTCCGCGCAGGCGTATTTCAGGGATTCGACTATTGCGGGGACGATATGCGTGGGGCTCACGAGATTGATATTGTGGCATCCCGCGTCCTGAAGTTCAAGCATCATGCGGGCCAGCTCCTCGGCGCTAACTTCCCTGCCTACGTCGGCCTGGCTGAACCGGAAATTCTGGCAGTATACGCATTCCATGCCGCATCTTGAGAAAAATATAGTACCGGACCCGCTACTGCCGGAGATCGGCGGTTCCTCGCCGTGGTGAGGATCACAGCTGTACACGACAGGTTCCGGTCCTGAGGCGCAAAACCCCTTCTCGCCGTTCAGGCGGTTCACCCCGCATTTGCGCACGCACAGGTCGCAGTTCTCAAGCGCCCGCATCAGATCAGGAAGCGCTTTTTCGGCAATCCTTATTTTATCCATGCTGCCTGGTTATGTAATCTAACGGATATGGGATAACAGGTAAGGGAATTCCGGCGCAGTTTTTTTGCTGTTGAAAGCGTGGCAGGGCAAAAACTGTTCGAGCACGGAAGTCCCTTAACTGTTATTGCCTGGTCGTTAGCGAGAATTCCCGGCCCATCTATGATAATGCTACTCCCGTATGAAGACCTTTTTGACCCCTGACCCTATGCGTTTGGTATCTTTGACCATGCCGTTGACTGTCTCTCCGCAACCGGCCAGAAAAGCTATTATCACGAATATCGCAGTTACAGAAATTATTCTTTTCATCTATTCCTCCGCGGACTGTTCTGATTTTCAGATAAAATTTAGCATAAAACAGCCGCGATTTCAACTTTTCACGGTTTTTTTCCCTATTTCGGCGATATTGCCAAGCTTGCCGTAGCATATGAGCGTGTCGTTGATCTCGATCCTGTCCGAGGCGCCCGGCGCGGCCACAACACCCGTCCCTCTTTCAATGGCCAGTATCAGTATGTCCCTCTGGCGAAACGAAGACCTGCCGAGGGTCTTGCCTATATCGACACAATGCTCCGTCATGGTGACCTCGGCGACCCCGTACCCTTCAGCGAGCCTGAGGATCTCCTCCACCGGCCGTTTCGTGAAGGTCGGGCTTTTCATGAGCCTTTCCTGTATCTTTTTGGTCAGCTTCCTGGTTATCGCTTTGTTGAACGATATCCTTATGATGAGAAGTATCGCCAGGAGGATGAGGGATATGTTTATCAACACAGGCGTCACCCCGCCCTTCAGGAAAGAAAGCATCAGGGTGGTGATAACGGAAATGAACCCCGCGCTTCCCATTATCATGAGGAAGACTATTATTTTCCGTCTGATATCGTCGCCAACCACAAGCTCCGCGTCCTTCGTGGTAAAGCCCGTCCCGGTGAACGCCGAGACGGCCTGGAAGAACGCCTTTTTCTCGTCAAGGCCCGTCAGGTTCAGAGCGACCGCCGCTATCTTCACTATAAAAGCGGAAACGACTATTATGAGTATTACCGGAATAACGAATACAAGATTCATGTCATCTATCCCCTGTCCTCTATTTCTCCGACTATTTCCTCAAGTATGTCCTCGATCGTGACTATGCCCACCGCGTTCTCCTCCTGGTCCACAACGATGCCCATCGGCTGCTTTCTGTGGCGCAGCCGCGTAAGAGCGATATCCAGGCCGTCGTCCGTTTTAACATGAACAGGCTCGCGGACAAAATCCTTCAGGCCGGCTGTCACGTCCTTGTCTTCGGCATATAATATGTCATAAATGTTCACTATGCCGGTGATCTCGTTCTTGTTCCCCGTATATACCGGTATCCTGGAAAACCCCGTGACAGACACAAGTTCTTTAAGGTTATCCACGGGATCACCTGCGTTGATGGACGCCACCCTGAAAAGAGGCACCATGATCCCTTCTACCTTCTTGGCGCCGAAATCCAGGACCTTGTGTATGAGCTCCACCTCGTCCGCCTCTACTTCGCCCGTCTCGTGCCCCAGATGCAGCATCTTTTTCAGGTCGCTCTTGGTGAAAGTCGATTCCCAGGGCTCGGCATGCCTCCCAAAAGGCCTGAGAAGTGTCCTGGCTATAAAATTGACCGAGATTATAAGAGGATTGAAAGCCTTGTAGAAGCCGTCCAGGGACCTGACGGTCTTGAGGGCCATCTCCGTCGGGAACTGCCGGGCTATCATCTTCGGTATGATCTCGGCGAAGACAAGCGTTACCGGGACCATTACCACCGTCACCAGAAGCGGTGCCAGTTCCGACCCGACATATTCCGCGAACACTCTCGTAGACAGCGCGGAAGTCATGACCATGGCCAGATTGGTGCCCACAAGAGTCGTCCCGAGGAACTTGCCCTGCTTCTCTACAAAGGACTCGAGTTTCCGGGCGTTAGCGTCTCCCTCCTCCACCAGACCTCTAAGCTTTATCCGGCTGAGACTGGTAAAGGCCATCTCCGTACCCATGAAAAAAGCCTGTATCAATATCCCGCCAAGTATGGCTATAGTGTACAACGGTATCATGGCAGCTCTATTTTCAAAGTGGTTATCCTGTTCTTTGAAACGTCCTTTACGGTTATAACGGCTTCGTTTATCTTGATACTGCTTCCCGAACGGGGTATCCTGCCCATGAGCAGGATAACGTAGCCGCCTATCGTGTCGACCTCTTCAGTCTCGATCGAGAGCCCTATTCTTTCGTTGACCTCGTCTATATGCGCCAACCCGCTGACCTCGTAGGTCTTCTGGTCGATCTTCCTTATCTTCGGGGCCTCGAAGTCGAATTCGTCCCTTATTTCGCCGACGATCTCCTCCAGTATATCCTCCAGCGTCACGACCCCGGAAGTAACGCCGTATTCATCGGTCACAATGGCCATGTGAATGTGACGTTTCTGGAGTTCCTGAAGAAGATCGTCAATTTTCATGCTTTCGGGCACGAAATAGGGTTTTTTCACCAGATCCCTGATCTCACCCGAAGGGTTGAGGAGAAACTCCTTTGAATGCACTATCCCCACAATATTATCGAGGGTATGCACGTACACGGGATAGCGCGAATACTGTTCTTCCTTTATCAGGCGCACGATCCGAGACTTGTTTTCCGTGAGGTCAAGCGCCACTATGTCGATCCTGGGGGTCATTACGTCGGCAGCGTTAAGGTCCTTGAATTCAAGGATCCCCTCGATCATGTCCTTTTCCTTTTCCTTAACGATCCCCTTCTTCTTGCCGATAGAGAAAAGCGACCGTATTTCCTGCTCGGTTATACCCGGTTTTTCGGATTTCACTTTCAAACCAAGGTTTCTTACGATGAAATAGGCGATATTGCTGAGCGTTACCCTTACGGGGGCCAAAAGCGCCTCAAAGAACTTCAAAGGCAGAGCTGCGAAAAAGGAGAACTCCATGGAGTGGGCGATAGCGAACATTTTCGGCGTGACCTCGCCGAAAACAAGCAGTATAGCGGTCATCGCGATTATCGAGATCCCTATACCTTTTTCACCCATGTTGCAGTAAAAGATCTCCGCCAGGATGGAACTGGCGGCGATATTGACAAGGGTATTCCCGACAAGGATGGTGATAAGAAGCCTGTGCGGGTTGGCAAGAAGCCCGACCACCCGCCGGGCGGACCCTTTTTGCATGCTCTCTATCTGTTTGAATCTTATCTTGCCGAGAGACAAAAACGCGGTCTCGGAACCCGAGAAAAAAGCGGAAAATGCGAGTAATATGACAAATAGTCCTATAGTCACTAATATTGGGATCGTTTATACCGTCTTCAAACGCCGGAGAGCTTTTCTTTCACGAGCGCGCTGATGACCTTTCCGTCAGCGCGTCCCTGGACCTTGCCCATGACGGCGCTCATGACCTTGCCCATATCGCCCGGCGAAGCCGCGCCCGTCGCGGCGATCGCCTCGTCGATGATCTTTGCCAGCTCTTCCTCGGACATCTCTTCGGGAAGGTAAGTCTCCAGCACCTTGAGCTCTTCGGCTTCCTTGCTGACAAGGTCTTCCCGGCCGCCTTCGGTGAATTTCTCGATGGCCTCTTTATACCGGCGGACCATTTTCTTTATAACCGCTATCACCTTTTCGTCGTCAAGTTCTTTGTCCTGCGTCTTGTCGGCGATCTTCCTGTTCTTTATGTCGCTGATAAGCATCCTGAGGACGGACACCTTGACCTGGTCCTTTTCCTTTAACGCGGTCTTCAGCGTCTCGCTGATGTTCTTTTCAAGCATGGCATACCACCTGACATGATTTCCCGCCGCCGCCCAGGTTCTTGATGCGGGTAAGTTTTCTTTTGGCGAAAAATTTCCTTACCGGGTCGAGGTAGTCTATCAAAAGCCGTCCATCCAGGTGATCCATCTCGTGCTGAAGGGCCGTCGCCGTAATGCCGTCATATTTCGCCATGAAATACTCTCCGTTCTCGTCCTGTGCCCTTACCTTCACTTCCGCGGGACGCAATACACTGACCGTAACGCCCGGCAGACTGAGACACCCTTCTTCCAGACGCGATTTTTTCCGTGATCTTTCAAGAACTTGCGGGTTGATGAAGGTCTTCCGGCCTTCGCCGACGTCGATCACCAGAACTCTTAACCCCAGGCCCACCTGAGTGGCGGCCAGCCCGATACCCTGGCTTACGTACATCAGATCGGACATGCTTTTAGTTATGTCCCTGATATCCTTATTGAACTCGCTAACGGGTTTCGTTTTTATCCGCAGGCAAGGGTCCGGATATGTCTTAAGTTCCAAAGTATCCATCTTACTTGCTCTTCAGCTGATTGTTCTTCCCCAGAGTTATTTGTTTCACCTTAAAGTTGTGGCTTTCTTTCGTCTCCAGGAGGCAGAACGACAATATGACCAGTTCATCCCCCACCTCGCCCTTCCTCACGGCAGGCCCGTAGAAGATCATCTTGCCGGAACCCGGCGCCTCTTCTATCGCATAGGTCTCGAACCGTTCGCCGTTGTTCATATTGAGGACCTGGACCCTTTCCCCGGGAAATATATCAGCCGCCTCGAGTACCGCCTTGTCGATGCCGATGCTGCCCGAGTATCGCGCCTCTTTGGCGGTCATAAAAGCGTTATTTATCTTCGATTTACACAATATGCGTAACATTACCCTTTCCTCCCGAATGGCAGAGGTGGGCCCCTCAGCCCAGTCTTGCCTTAATGAGCTGCGCTACCCTTTTTCCGGATACCAGCATGCCGCCGAATATCGGCCCCATGCGGGGGCTCCCGAATACCGCGTTAGCGGCCATACCGGCCACATACACGTTCGGGAATATCTCCCTGGTATTGACGTTCATGGAACTCTCGCCGACCTCGGCCCACATGGGCTGTTCCCCGACCACTCCCCCGGTCTCGGTCGCGAGCCGTATTTTCGCCTTTCTCTCAAGCAGGCGTGAAACCTCGCAGTGGTGCCCGGTCGCATCCACCACGAACCGCGATTCGACCGTTATGGGGTCGACATGAAGGTTCGCCAGGCTTACCGCCGACCAGTTTATCACGAGACCTTTGACCACCTCGTTCTTTATCATCAGGTCCTCTACCTCAAGAAGATTGAAGACCCTGACCCCGGCTAACGTGGCTTTTGAACAGATAGTGGATACCGCCTGTATGGAATCGGCGGTATAGTAATTGTCGCGGTATTTTTTCGAAGATACGCCGAACTCGCTCAGGATCTTCCTGCCCTTGTCCTGGACGACGATCTCGTTGAACATGATACCGCCGCCCCACATGCCGCCGCCTATGCTGAGCTTCCGTTCGAACACGGCCGCTTTTATACCGTCTTTCGCGAGATAATAAGCGGCGGTAAGGCCCGCGGGACCGGCGCCGACTATCGCGACATCCGTCCTGAGATTATCAACAAGTTTTTTTGAGAAGCTTTCAATTATCGCCCTGGAAATGACGACGTCATTTAGCGCTTTTTTCGGCATTTTTGATCTCTTCGTCTTCCTCCGTCCCGACAGGCCTCTTGCTGATCTTCGTAAGGTTGTCCCCGTCGAAATAAAGATAAAGGTCCTGCGAGAAATACCCCATGTTCGCCGGGATGATCGTATCATACCTGGCCCTGTAGTACCATTCCTCGCGGGTGCCTCCCCATTCGTCGGACCTGACCGTCCTCTTCATGTCGGGTTCCCCGTACTGGGCCACGACCTCTGAAGCCCTCATGCCTTCTCGGAGACCGCCGCCCCCCACCGGGACCGTCATAACATTATCCGTGTTCGAAACGCCTATCTCGGCGCAACCGGCCAGGAACAGGCACAGAACGACAAGTGATATAAGACGAATGGGATTCAAGATACACCTCCTGAGATGGTTATGTCCGGAACTGGTAGGCAGCATTGTAAAGCAAATCACAAAGATACTTTAAAAAAGTGTTCTTCTGCCTGTCTTCGACCTCGGTGATCTCTACGCCGACATCGTAAGGGGCGTTGTCCTCCAGACTTGTCTTTTCCTGCCAGATGATCTTTCCAACAAGGCGTATGGGCTTATCGGAAATGGGAAGATGCAGGGATAGGTCCAGTTTCGCGGTTTCTTTCAGTTTTTTGCCTATTTCAAACCTGAGACCTACGGGTGAAACGTTCTTGGTCACTACCTCATCGGCCCCTTCGGCGGTGGTCACCGTCAGTTTCAGAGGTGTCTCTATCCTTATAAACCGTCTTCGCTCAGGTAATTTAAGCTTCATTTTCTCCCCTGTTGGCGAGAAGTATAACATATCATAAGAGGCGCGTCAAGAATAACTTAGCTTTCTCGCCGCCTAATATGAAAAAACGAGCGGTTTCAAAGAACCGCTCGTTTCCAGATCTCCATAAATACCAGTATTGACTTACTTTGCAGCCGGCATATCGGGCATCACCTGCGGTTTATCGTACCTTCCTATCGGGAAGGTGGCCAGTTCCGATGCCCCGGAAGCTGTTCGCGCGAAAGCTTTGCAGGTACCCTGGAACGTCCCGAGCACGAACCCTTTGATCGGGTTGTTGTACTCTTTCGTCTTATCCACGATCCTTTTCGGGATCTCGGTCCAGCCGAAGACTAAGTTCGTAAAACCTCTCTCGGCTTTCTGTATAGGACCAGGGGGATAAGTCGAAGGCTTCGTCGCCGGGATCACTTTAGTCGTCGTAGCAGCTGCCCTGGTCTTGGTCACAGTGGTCGTCTTGGTCGCTTTTGTTGCGGGCATATCAGCTGCAAATCCAGACATCGCAAAGGATATTACTAATATGGCAACGATTATTAGTGCCCAACTTTTTCTCATTTTTCAACCCCCTTTCGGTTTCCTGAAATATAACATAAGAAACAGTAAAAGTCAACTAATCATGTATATTATTTTACGGGATTTCCAGGGGTGTTTTCCTCTATCCAGCCCCGTATAAGATCAAGTATGCCGCCGTCGGGTTTGAAGTCCCAGGAGCCATCCGAACCTACCATGGTCCCCATATAAGGGGAAAGGTTCCTGAATACGGCTATTTTTATGTTCGTATCCCTGCCCTTCAGTGACCGTAAGCCGTCGACCGCTTCCTGGCTGTAAAATATGTCATTCTTGCCCAGGATCAAAAGAAGAGGCTTGCCGAAAGACATCATCGCCTCGTAAGGACGCCTGGCCAGAACCTGCCGGTACTCCTCAAGCGGGGTCCTTACCCCCAGAAAAAACTTGAAGTCCCCTTCGCCCCCCGACACCTCTTCAATATGGCCTTCTACCTCACTAGTGACGTATCTCATAAAACCCTCGTCAAAAGGGCCCAGTTCCCTCTCCCGCAATATCTCCTGGATGCTTTCAGCCGCGCCCTTGTGCAGCGACTTAGCGGCCAGGGACCCGGCGGGGACCCCCAGTATGACACACGCGCTCAGATCGGGAAGATCTTTGGCCGCTTCGAGGGCAAGGTAGCCGCCTTCCTTGTGCCCGATAATGGTGATGGAATCTTTCCGTACGGCAGGATACGCCTCAAGATATCCGACCGCCGACCTTATGTTACGTACGCGTTCCGCGTCGTCGACGTTCGAAACATTACCCTGGCTTCTACCCAGGCCGGGGTCGTCAAACCCCATCACGACAAAACCGGACGATGACAGGAATTCACCAAGGGTCTGCAAAAGCATCTCTTCGCCCCTCGTCATCGGGCCGTCCTTCGGGACAACAAGTACCGCGGGAAAAGGGGCTTTCCCTTCGGGTATCCAAAGCCGTCCCGATAAGATCATGTTGTTGCTATCGAAAAATATTTCTTTCTTTTCTGTCTCCGGGACGCCCGGGGCATCCGAGTCCAGGAAACTCTCCGCATCCTCCATTCCCGGGATGTCCATTTTACCGGCTCCCGCCGGCAGGAAAAAAGAAACGAGCCTGGACAATACCGGCTGTATCCTCTTGCCCGGGGCTTCCGCAAACCCCGTCAAAACAAAACTCATATCTATCTTGCGTACCTCCATGGTCAGTATCCTGTGTGAATACTTGGCAAGGGCCAGCTTTACGTCGGGTATCCCTTTAGCGCGCACCAGAAAGCGTTCCGCCTCGACCCGTTTCCCCATAATGGGCACATATTCATCCCTAAGGAACCTGACCTCGATCTTATCCCGCATGGGCGGGACCGGCTCGCCTACGGGTATCATCACTTCGGAGAACTGGGAACCCTTTTTCCAATAGTTGTACTTCTGCATTATCGGCATGAAGAGCATCACGTCGTAGGGCGAGAACACCATGGTCTTGCTGCCGGTCTCGAATCCCTTGAGGGAAAGGAACCTCGGATGCTCCAGGAACAGGTAATCCGTTCTCTCCCCTTCCTGCTGGAGAAGTATGAGTCGCGTCCCGCCCTTGACGCCCTTTGCCTCCTCTACGTACTTCAAAGGCGTCATGGTCCTTTTCTTAAGGAACAGCTTTTCGCTCGTTGTCGGGTATCCCAGCGAATTAGGGCAGGTCGCCGCGGCCTTGTATATTACCTTATCTTCTGTAACGTATTTGTCGACCCTCCAGGAACCATAATGTTTACCGCCGACCAACACTTCATAATCGAACCTTTTATGCCCGCTGAAGTCTATATAGTAGAAAGCGAGGACGATCAAAAGGACCACGGCTATCGCCGACAAGAACACTATAGCTATCAACTTTTTCATAACACTCTCATGCCGTTAATGGAATACTCGAACCTGAGCTTGTCTTCCGAACCGCTTTTCGCGAATTTCGATCTCGTGGAAAGCTGTGATACCACCTCCCGCGGACAGTTCCTCATCAGATGCCTGAACGAAATGCCCTCTCCCGGCAGCAGGACGTTCCTGGTATTCTCCATACCCGTAAGCAAAGCGGGGTGAGTGTATTTGTACGCACCCAAAGGGTAGAACGAATCTTTGTAGACCACGGTGCCATCGGGTCTTGAGAAAGACACTTCAATGAGTATCGAGGTGACCGTCTTGGAAGAATTGTTCTTGAGGCTTCCCTCCATCATGGGCATACCCTTGAACGGCCGGTCTTCGCCTATCTTTACGGTCACGTTACCGACCGCTATGTTATTCCGGAATATCTGCGCCGTCAGCCTGTATATAGCGTCCCTGTACCGCAGAGCGAAGCTGTCCTCTTTCCATTGAAGGTAGATACTGTACCCGACAAGCGTGGACAGAAAGACCACCGAGATTATCAAGGATGAAAATACTATGACCAGCACATGTTTCTTTTTGACAATAGTCATGATAATATCACGCTTTCAACTGCCCTACATACGTCTCTCTCACCTCATTGAAATATGATACCACTTCCGGCGAGGCGTAATCCGGATATGTCCATCTCCAGGGACGGAACGTGCCGTCCCGGTAAAACAGCGTGGATTCGGCGAATATCCCGCTGCCGATATGTACGCGGTGCGTGTAATCCTTTGTCGTCAAAAGGACCAGCTTTGCCTCGGTCACGTACCCGGGATCGATGTTGACGGTCCTTTTGCCGTCAGTCCTGTACTGGTCCTCTATATCGTTCGTTCGCAGCTTTGTGCCCGAGACGTCCCCGGCGCTCAAAAGCTCCCTGAAGGAGAGAAGCTTCCTTGAAAGCGGCCGGCCGAACTCCTCATAATAGTAATCAGTGTAATCGAAGGGAAGGGTTTTTTCAACCTTTTCCGTGGGGCCGTAAATATCCCTGAGTTCTTTCTCGGCGAGTTCGAGCTTCTCCGCTTCCCTGAAGATCAGGCTTACAACGAGCTTTACGGGTTTCGGCCTTGCAAGAACGCCCATGAGCGTCAGTTATTCCCCCACCAGTTGGACCACCAGTTCACGCCTGCGGGAACGGGTGTCAAAATCACAGAAAACGATCTGCTGCCACGTACCCAGGGTGAGTTCCCCTTCCACGAAAGGCACGGTTATCGACGGGCCCATGAGAGATGAGCGAACATGCGATGAACCGTTATCGTCATGCCATGTACGGCTGTGGGCGTAGACCTTGTCGGTCGGGGCCACTATCTCCAGGGAATCCCTGAGGTCCTTCACCAGGTTCGGTTCATACTCTATGGTGGTAAGTCCTCCCGTAGACCCCGGGTTGAACACAGTGAGAACCCCGTTACCCAGACCGGAAGAGTCCACGACACCCTGGCATTCGGCCGTTACGTCTATAACATCCGTGTGACCTTTGGTCTCGACTGAAAGATATTTGGTGATAACCATTGGGGCTTGGGATCTATCCCGATTTTTTACTGATATACTGGACAAGCTTATTTCTCTCTTTGGGCATAAGAGAATCAAAGAATATGGCGACATCGTAATGCTGGACGTCCCCGTCTTTGAGCACCGGGTGCTCTCTTACGACAACGCCGTCTATTTTCATCGTCGAAGACGACGAGCCTCCCCGTCCGGGCAGGGAAAGGACCACCTGCACCCTCGTCATCAGGGGAATGGGCCTGTCGACCTTGCAGTAAATGCCGGAAGCGCTGACATCAAGGCTCTGGGTAATGGTGTTGAAACCGTCCCCTGACAGTTTTATCGAAATGTCTTTATCTTTGATGCGCGGAAATCTTCTGCGTTCTTTTCTTTCAGCCATTTCTCCTCCGTTTTTCAAAAGATAGATGTCAGATGACAGAAGTCAGAACTCAGATATATAGGTGTTTGATGTTCAAAGATACTATAATCTGTTCTCTGTTTTCTGTCTTCTGTCTTTACCCCGGCGGCCAGGAAAATTTCCTCCCGCCCAAAAGATGGACGTGGATGTGGAATACCTCCTGACCGGCGTCCCTGTTGCAATTGATGACAGTCCTGTACCCGCCGTCGGCTATGCCGTTATCTTTTGCGACCGCCTTTATCTTCCGGAATATTTTTTCCAGAAGACCCGCGTCCTCGTCCCCCAGATCGTTCATCGTTTCCACGTGTTTCTTCGGGATGAACACGAGGTGGACGGGCGCCTGCGGGTTTATGTCCTTGAAAGCGATCATCGTCTCGTCCTCGTAGACTATGTCCGCCGGGATCTCTTTGTTCGCGATCTTACAGAAAATGCAGTCGCCGCTCATCGCAGATTTATTATAACATTTGTCCGCAAATTTTCAATGGCATTGTCTTCTCGCCTGGCAGGCAAATGCTTGCAGGGATATTTTCAGGCATGCTGTTGTGGAGAGCGCTCTGTCAGGAATAATAAGCCTTCATTTTTATTCCTGGGCTTGCGCTTCTGCGGCCTTGGCCTGTTCTTCTTCGGCCTTCTTTCGCTCTTCTTCCTGCTTCTTACGGTCTTCTTCCATTTTCCGCTTGAAACACTTTTTGGTGCAGTAAAAAGCGCCGTTGCGGTAATACCAGAGCTTTTTTTCCAGAGCTTTCGCGCAGGCAGCGCATTCGGTCGGTTTGGGAGGTTTGGTCTCCTTGGGCTGCCTGGAAGGGCCTTTCTTCGGCTCCTCGTCTTTTTCCTCGGCCGCTTTTTCGGCGGCGGGAGGCGCTTCTTCCTTAGCCTCCGCGGTAAGTGCTTCTTCTTTTGGCTCTTTTTTTGCCTCGGCTTCCGCGGGCGCCTCTTCCGCCGGTTTCTCCTCGGCCGCTTTTTCTTCTTCGGCCGGTTTCTCTTCAACAGGTTTTTCTTCGGCCGGTCTCTCTTCTTCAGCGGGCTTTTCTTCGGCCGGCTGCGTTTCGGCTTCCGCCGGGGCGGCCTCTTCTTTTACCTCTTCCTCAGGCTTCTGTTTATCTTTCTGTTCCTCGTTAGCGCTCATCTTTCCTCCGTCTTCTATGATCAGCTCGTTGTCGCGTCGCCACTCGCGGGTATTATCCAGTTATGGTAAATATACTCCAGGACCCTGCTCCTGTCGGAATTACTGATATTTTTCAGCTTTACTCCACTTTTGCGTTCCAGACTATTGGACGCGAAAGGGCTGGTCCAGGCTACCTTGCCTTCGACCAGTACGGGCACGTTATCGCCCGGTATCATAAACTCTACCTCAACCTCTTCCCCCTGACCCAGGGCTTCCTGGCACAAGACCCCCAGGCCTTCCCGGCTGAAATTGTTGACCTTCACCTTCTCCGTTGAATCTCCCCGCCGGCAGATCGCTTCGAACAGCACGTTAAAGCGCATGTACTTTCTCTTTTCTGACATCGATCCTCCCGTTTACATAAAAGAAGGGGAGCGATCTTTTAATCGCTCCCCTTCTTTATTTGACGATTCAAACACCATAGAAGCTTATTCGCTGAAAACGAACTCGGGCTCCAGTACCGGCTGATAATCTTCCGGTATCGGGAACGGGAAAGTCACCGTTTCATACACACCGGCACCCGTTCTGACTATCGTCATGCCTACGCCCTTTGCCAGACCCATCGTGAGACCGGAAAGAACGTTCTCCTCCACACTCGTGTCATAGATATTTTTAGGAAGCTCTACCCAACCGGTAAGTATGTTCGCCAACCCCCTACCGAGTTTCTTCGCAGGATCCTGAGCATAGCACTGGGTAGCCATACCTACCATTGCCAAAACCATCACACAAACTACTAATGTTTTCAACGTTTTCATGATTACTTTTCACCTCCTTACATTACATTAATAAAAGCATTATTTCACCATAAGTATATCACGCGATTTCTTTTTGTCAAGTCTCCGCGCTCAATATATCCTGTACGAGATGGTCGACCCTGTCCCTGTCCGCATCAGCGATGTCGAGGAACTCCACCCCCGTGTCATACATCACCGTCTCGGTCTTGACCGCGGGGTGTCTTTTCACCACCCACACGATCGCGCCCTTGCACAGTATGGGCCGGTCTCCGTCTTCCAGGAAGATCTCAAGCGCGACTTCCTCGAACAATCCGAAATCTCTGTCCAGAATGACACAGATGCCCCCGGCGCCGATGTTCTCCGTGAAGGTATCGATGACCTCTTCCTTCCCGTCCCTGGAGACACGTATGCGGCACTTGTAATTCACTCTCGGGAATTTTCTTTGATCTATGCCATCCCACATCATGATTGAGATAAATATACAACAGCGCGCGTTCAATTTCAAGCCTTAAATCAAATTTCACTTGTCACCCCCATTTTTTACCGTATACTATATGAATAGAAGGAGGTAAACGACCGGATGTATCTTGAATTCTACGGCTTGAAGGAGAACCCTTTCAACGTTACCAGCGATCCTAATTTTCTGTATCTGAGCCACACCCACAAAGAAGCGCTGAACCACCTGCTCTACGGCATCAACCAGAGAAAAGGGTTCATAGAGGTCACCGGTGAAATAGGCGCGGGTAAGACCACCCTGTGCAGGGCCATACTGAACCAGCTGGACGAAAGGACCAAGACCTCGCTTGTCTTCAATTCCAGCCTTCCCGAAAAGCAGCTGCTGGAAGCGATAATCGCGGACTTCGGCATAACGCCTAAACGCCGAAGCAAGGTCGGGCTGATAGAAGCGTTGAACGAATTTCTCCTCGAACAACTCGCCCTCGGCAATAACGCGGTGCTGATAATCGACGAAGCCCAGAACATGCGCCCCTCCACGCTCGAGGCGATAAGGATGCTTTCGAACCTCGAGACAGAAAAGGAAAAGCTCCTGCAGATAGTGCTCTGCGGGCAGCCCCAGCTGCGTGACAAGCTGAACTCCCCGAGCCTCCTCCAGCTTAAGCAGAGAATAGCGGTCCGGTTCCATGTAAGAGCGCTGGAAAAAGAAGAGCTGCAGGGGTACATGAACCATCGTCTCGATGTGGCCGGGGGGGGCGGGAGAGTTTCTTTCACGCCCGAGACCGTCGATCCCATCCACTCTTATACGAACGGCATTCCACGCCTTATCAACATCATCTGCGACAAAGCGCTCCTCATGGGGTTTGTGTACGAGACCCGGTTTATCGGCAATGAAATAATCCAGAAAAGCATAGAGGAGCTTGAAGGCCAGTACAGCCTTGCCAATATCAACGCGATATGAGCATAATATCCAAAGCATTACAAAAAGCACAAAAGGACCGTTCGGGAGATCCCGGGGCTCAGGAGAAACAAACAAAAGCCCCGTTCCAGGACCTGTTACAGAAAACGACCGGCATATTCCAGGGCAAGCAAACCCAGGGTTCCCGTATCGTGATGATCGCCGGCGCGCTCGGCATCGTTATCCTCTTGGTCATACTTCTTTTCCAGCTCCTGATGCCGCGAACGCCCGCCCCTTCCAAACCGGCAGTCAAAAAAGTACCCCCGGCTGCGCGGAAGTCCAAAACGGCCGTTCCGGAGCCTGCCGCCGCACCGTCACAGCCGGCGGCAAAGGCGGGACCTCCCGAAAAGATAACGGAAGAACCGGCCGAAGAAAGTCCCGCTGAGATCTTTCCGGCGATGAAACAAGAGACCCCGTTCGAACCTGAACCGCGGGACCTGCCCCGCGTTAGCGGCATAATGTATTCCGCCACCAACCCGCAAGCCATTATCAACGGGTCCATGGCAAGGAAGGGTTCCAAGGTAAGCGGGTTCACTGTCACAGATATCCTCCCGGACAGGGTCACGGTAAAATTCGGAGAGAAAGAATACGAACTCCGGGTCCGCTGAGAACCCACCCAGATTCAATTCCTGTGGATAACTTTGTAAGCTATTTTGTTGTAAATATTTACAATTGATGGCGGCTATTGGAAAGCAGCTTTTACTTCGGGGGGAACAGGAACGGGCTTCCTGTTCTCATCTATGAAAACGTGTTTGGTGCGTCCGGTAGTGGTCACTCTGCCGTTCACTTTCACCTCATATTCGAAAGTCAGGCTGGAATTGTTGACCTCTGTAAGCACCGCGGTCACGTTCACGAGGTCGTCATACTTTATGGGCGCTTTGTAGCGGCAATATGATTCTACCACGGGAAGGTATCTTTTATGCTTTTCCTCGACCTCTCTGTAATCCACTCCCCTCTTCCTGAAGAACTCCGTCCTCGCTATCTCGAACCAGATCAGATAATTGGAGTAATACACGACTCCCATCTTATCGGTCTCCTGATATCTCACCCTTAATTCGATCGTTTGTTTATTCATGCACAAATCCTAATGTTAGTCTCCAGTTACCCGTAACCCGGTTCCAGACAACTCTGGTTTCTGGTAACTGTTCACTGGTTACTTTTTTCTTTTTCCTTGTTACTTGACACTTGATCCTTGATACTTGACACTTGATCCTTGTTACTTTTTCCTTTTTCCTTGTTATTTGTCACTTGATCTTTGATACTCGCTCCTTGATACTTGACCCTTGATACTTGATACTTTTTCCTTTATCCTTCGATGATCTTTATGTGCACCTGCCTTGGTCTCGGGCCGTCAAACTCGCAGAAGAACACGCCCTGCCACATGCCAAGAACAAGCCTCCCGCCGCTTATGAAAATGGTCTCGGTGATGCCTATTATGGAAGATTTGATGTGTGCCGGGGAATTCCCCTCAGCGTGGTCATAGTTCAGTCTCCCCGGCACGATGGCCTCCAGGCCCATCGCCATATCCGACTGCACATCAGGGTCGGCATTCTCGTTTATCGTTACGGCCGCCGTTGTATGAGGCACGTAAATATAACAGACTCCATCCGATATGCCGCACTTTTTCACAAAAGCGGATATCTCACCCGTGATGTCAATTGTCTGGACCCTTTTGGATGATGCGACGTGTATCGTTGTGCAGTTCTTATCCGACATATTTCTTAAGAACGGTCTTGATAAGAAGGCCTGGTATATCCTCTACGACCTCCACTCTTCCAATGCGTCTGGGAAGGACGAACCTGTTGGTGCCCGTTATGAATTTCTTATCGTACTCGTGCGAGCTCAGGATCTCCTTGATGGAAAGATCTCTTACATGGACGGGGAGTCCCGCTCTCTTTATCAGGGCCTTCATCCGCTCGAAATCCTTCTCTTTGAGCATGTCAAGACGCATGGCGATCTCACCGGCAAGCAGCATGCCGACCGCTATGGATTCGCCGTGGTTATAAAGATCTGAATAACCCGCGGCAGCCTCAATGGCGTGTCCCAGGGTATGCCCGAAATTGAGGACTATCCTGACGTTCTTTGAGTCCCGCTCGTCCTTTTCGACCATGCGCGCCTTGATCTCCAAGCACTTGCTTATGACCTTCTCGAGAACGCTTTTCTTCAGCGCCAGACAATCGTCTATCTTGTCCTCTAAAAGTTCGAAAAACGGCCTGCTCTCTATGATCCCGTATTTGATGATCTCCGCTACGCCGTTCCGCAACTGCCTGACGGGAAGCGTCCGCAATAAGTCCGTGTCCGCGATCACCGCCGCGGGCTGATAAAAGGCGCCGATGAGATTTTTAGCTTCCGGAAGGTCTATGCCGACTTTGCCGCCGACCGATGAATCGACCTGCGCAAGCAGCGTGGTCGGCACCTGTACGTAGGGCACACCTCTTCTGAAAGTGGCCGCGGCGAATCCGCCGAGGTCGCCCACCACCCCGCCGCCCATCGCGACTATCAGCGGGCGGTGCGTCTTTGTCCTCTTGCTTATCTTCTGGACCGTATCCCGGTAGACGCTGAGGGATTTGGACCTCTCAGAACTGGGCACCACTATCCGGAGCACATCATTCGGTATCCTCGAAAAGACGGGACCCGTGACCCTGGCGGTCTTCGCCGCGACTATTCTGTCGGTAATAAGAACCACCGGGCCTGTTACCTTCCTCGAAGCGATAAGATCGGGTAACCGTTTGATGACCCCCGATCCTATCAGTATCGGATAACTCCTGTCGTTCAGATGTACTTTGATTTTTCTCATGACAGCGTAAAATATAGCATATAACCTTAAAAAAGGCAAAAAAGAGAAAATTAAATCACTGACTTGCGTAGGACTCGAGGAGCGCCTCGGGAAAGCCGATATTCCCCACAACGACCTTTCCTGAGACACCGGGACCGTCGTTCAGGTAAAAGCCCTTTTTGGGCAGGCCGAAAGAAATGGTCTTGTATGCCTTTATGCAATCCTTCGAGGCCGTGCCGGTCGTAGCGTCAAGCCCCGTGGGAACATCGACGGCGAATACTTTCATCCCGGATGAATTGAGGATACGCCCGAGGGCGGCGAACTGTTCGGGAAGCTCCCCCTTGAAACCTGTGCCGAATATGGAATCGACAGCCACGGTATATTCGGCGGCGGGGTCTTCTCCCGACAGGAACTCATCCAGGGGGCGGATCCGGATGCCCATATCCCGCGCCGTAACAAAGTTATCATACGCCGCTCCCCGCCTTATTTTTTCCTCTTGGGGAGCGTATACCCTCAATTCCGCGGGAGACCTATCGGCGAGATGCTTCGCGATCACGAAACCGTCCCCTCCATTGTTACCTTTTCCGCAGAAGACGGCTATTTTATGGTCACTGAGCTCTCCGAGATCAGCGATGATAACGTCGGATGCGAAACGCCCGGCGTTCGCCATAAGAACGCCCTGAGGGATACCATACTCTTCCTGGGCCCTCTGATCGATCCGGGCCATTTCTTCGGCGCTTACACCTTTGTTCGAGCGGTGATACTTTGGCACTTTCGCGTGATCCCCTTTAAGTGATCGGCGTACCCTCGGGGACGTCTTTTTCGGGCGTGAGAATGACCGGGATCCCTTCCTCGTTCGCGGCAAGGAGCATCCCGTTGGATTCCATGCCTCTGAGGGTCACCGGTTCAAGGTTGTTGACGACGACGATCTTTCTGCCGGTAAGGTCTTCCGGCCTGTAATTGGCGCGGAGGCCCGCTACTATCTGCTTGCTCTCGCCGCCTATGTCTATCTGCAGGACGTACAGCTTATCGGCATTAGGATGTTCCGCGACGCTCAATATCCGGGCTATCCGCAGATCAAGTTTTTTGAAATCCTCGAAAGATACCATGCTCTACCCTTTCTGGTCCCGGGCTTTATTTCTGTTTTCCCTTTTTATCCGCGGCAGGCGCGCCTTCCTTCGCGGGCGCACCTTCTTTCGGGGCAGCGGGAGCCGCTCCTTCAGCGGGCGCCGCAGCGCCTTCAGCGGCTGCTTCACCTTCGACGGCGCCTTCCTCAACGGCCGCTTTCACCTTCTTTATCTTGAACCTGATGCGCTTCACCTTGGGCAGGTGGAAAACGGAATCCTTTTCCTCTTCCCATTTATCTTTTTCGATAAGTTCCTTGATCTTTTCAAAACGTTTCAGCACGGAACGGAATTTTGCTCCGGTCGAACTTCCTTTTAAGCTTGAATGTTGTGTCATCCTTATTTCTCCTTACTTTGTCTTCCTTATGTAACAGTCCGGATAATCCTCCATCAATCCGGCCCTGGCCCTCCGGGCTTCCTCTATCGTGTTATAGCCGGAAGCGTATACCTGGTACCATTCGCCCTTTCTGGCAATGCGGGCGTCGACACCTTTTCTTCTCAGCCTGTCTATCTCTTCATCGGCGGACGACTTCTTCTTGAAAGACGCCAGCTGTATCACGTAGGCCGAGGGCGCCGGGGGAACCGCTTCTTTTACCGCCTGGCTTGCGGCCGCTTTTTCTTCTTCCTTCCCGGCCAGGAGCGCAGCCTCTCTCTCCTTTTGCGCTTTCACTTCTTCATCGAAAGAACTTTCCTCGACGATCTTCTCAACGTGTGTTATTACAAAGTCTTCCGTCTTTTCTTCGGACAGGGTCGCCTGTTCGGCTGAAACTACACGGTCAACGGGCAGCCTTTTCCCCCTCTCAACCCCTATCGCGTAAGAGATTATCATGAGCACCAGGACCCCGATGGCTATTATGACCATGTACTCCATGGGTATCCTGATATGGGGCAAAAGTCTTTGTTGGGAATACTTTTGCAGAAAGGCCGGTTTACGGATCTTCCTTTCTGCTACTTCACCCTCAAAAAAATCCTTGCGAAAACTACCGTCCGTCATTTGCGCTATATTGTAGCATATTGCGGGGAAATAGCAAGTCTCAGGTGGCGAGGGAATATACTGCCTTGAGGAGGACCGCCGGACCCTTAAAGCTGATGATAGTGCCCCACCAGCCGTCCTTCTCGGGCGTGAGGATCTTCTCCCGGATGTCCCCCGGGATGGTACCCGCTATCGTCGGGGAAACAGAAATGTTCATGTCCAGGGAAACCCGGTCCTCGGGTTTCTTGTATACGACCTCCCCGGACATCTTTATATCCTTCGAGTCGGCGTCGAACTGCTCGATCTCGAACAGAAATTCATTATAATACACCGTGAATCTTACCTGGCGGAACTTCTGGTCGGCCCAGAAAGGTACGTCAAGGATGCTCCCGGGGTCGCCGGCATCCATGAGCGCGTTCTTATCCTTCAGGCCGACCCTCAGTCCTTCTATGACACAATCGGCTATCAGCGTTCTTTCGCTGATCGACCGGCGCCCCCTGAGCACAACGCTCACCTTTTCGGCCTTGGCGGTTATGCCTTTTTCGGGATGCTCAAGAGTGAGCCCCCATAACGTAGTGCTGGAAAACGGTACCTTTTTGCACTTATCGTAGTATATCCTGTAATCGGTGAAATGATTGATCCCGTAAGCCGCTATCCGATCGGCGAACACGAACAGACCGACGAAAAGAAGGATTATAATGACCAGAAATATGAAAAAAATACGCATTTTATTCTATGAGGCCCCTGACGATCTTCATGACCTTCTTGTCACGCGTGTAACAGTAACCATTCGTTGAACCCATGCTGTCCTTTTCGAGAACACCCAGTCGAACAAGTTCATCGAGCGCATCCTCGACCTTGCCGCGGTCGCTGCCTACCCAGGTGGAGACGCCGCCGACGGTATCTATACTGGCCTGATGCTCATAAAAGAACATCAATATGTCCTTCACCAGATCGTCATTCAGTTTCTTTTTCAGCTTAGCCTTCATGCCCTGCCCAGTTCTTTATGCAGAAGTTTTCTCACGTCCTTTCTCATAACCGCTTCGTAGAACACATCCACGACCTTGGGGTCGAACTGGGTGCCGGATCCTTTTTTCACCTCGTTGACCGCGGCGTTCACGGAAAGCGCTCTCCTGTAAGGCTTATCGGTGATCATGGCCTCGAAGGACGCCACGACCGCCAATATGCGCGCGGCAAGCGGTATCGCCCCCTTCTTGAGACCCTCCGGGTACCCGGTGCCGTCCCAGTTCTCGTGATGGTACAGTATGATCGGGACGATCGTCTTGAGCGGTTTGAACTTCGATAATATGTTCGCGCCCCTGAGCGGGTGCATCTTGATAATGTCGATCTCGGGCGGCGTGAGCTCGCCCCTTTTCGCGAGGACCTTTTCGGGGATGCTTATCTGGCCTGCGTCGTGCAGCATCGCCGCGTACTGCATGCGCCTTATCTCGCTCTCGTTCATGTTGAATTTTTGTCCGATAAGGAGAATGAGTTTCAGGAAAGAGGCCTCGGGCCTGTGCGAGCCGTGCGGGCGCGTCTCCAGGAGCTGCGCGATACACCTGATGCTGCTCATGGTCAGGTCTTCCTGCTCCTGGAAAAGCTGCGCGTTGGTTATGGCTATAGCGGCCTGCTCGGCAAGCGTCCTCATTATCTCTTCGTCGAACGCCGTGAACTCTTTCCCGTCCAGCTTGTCGTAAAGGGTTATAACGCCCATCACGTCCTCGTCTATGAGCGGGGTGGCGAGATAATTCTTTCCCCGCACGGAGGCCCCTCTTTTCACGGCTTTGCCGGGAGCGTATTTCCCGATAATGACCTTTTTTAACTTTGTTTTTTCTTTCCTCAGATCGATGGTGCACTTGGGCAGGAGGATCTTTCTTTTCTTTCCCACGAGCTTTATAGAACAACGGTTCGCCCTCATGACCTGCATCGAGAGGCGGGCGATACGGGGAAGCAACTCGTCGGGGTCGAGCGTGGACGACATCAGCCGGTGGACGGTATGGACCGTCGAAAGCGCTATTGCCCTCGGCCTTACCGTGCTGTTAAGGTCTTCCAGCTCCAGTTCTTTGCTGGCCCCGCGCACGACGGCGTCGACCACGGAGACGAACACCTTCATGATATCCGGGGACATCTCCTTTTTCATGTTGCATAGTATAACGAACCCGAAAATATCGCCGTTCAGCATCAGCGGATAGCTGAGGCCGTACATCTTTCTTCCGCAACCGAACTTTTCCGGCGCCCTGTTCTTCCGCGATTTTTTGATGGCCTTGAGCGCGACCATGAGCCTTTTCTGCGTCTCCTTCTGAGGCCGGTGGATCAGGTTCTTGATCTGTTTCGCGGTGTCCGTCTTCCTGAACTCGGTATACGCGTACGGCACCCTCGAGGTCAATATCCAGACCGGGTTCTTAAGGTACCTGCTAAAGGCCTTTATCTCGCTTCTTTCTTCCCACCTTTCCTTCAGGAGGGCGAACAATCGTTCCTGGTTACGTGTCTCTGTGCTTTCCATATTTAAACTCTTTCGTAGGGTTCGAAAAACCTTTTGTACTGGTCAAGGGCATAACGGTCGGTCATCCCGGCGAGATAATCGCAGATGACCCTGTACATGCCCCTTTCTTCGATCTTCTCGAATTCCGCGAGCGGCAGCTGCCTGGGGTTCTCGCTATACACATCGAACAGCTCCTTTAAAAAACGTGACGCCTTGTTCGACATGCACACGACCCTGTAATTCCTGTAAAGTCTCTCCTGGAGGACCTCCCTGAACGGTTTTCGTTTCGCGTTCATATTTTCACTGAAGTCCACCACTTTTTCCTTCAAGTTCTCCAGATCGGCTATACTCTTCATGCCGAGTGAATTTATCCTCCCAAGAGTGTTCTCGATAAGATCGGAAACGTTCAGGTTGATCAGGTGCCGCACTATTTGTGAACGCTTGGTCTCATGGCTTATGTCACCGTAGCGGTCTTTGACATCCGCGGATGCCCGTTCCCACAATTCCACTCCCTCGAGGTCTTTCTCTTCCAGGAGCCCGCTTTTGAGCCCGTCATCGAGATCATGGTTATCATACGCGATCTCATCGGACACGTCCACGACCTGGATCTCCAAAAGCAGCGGCCCGGCAATATCGATATCGCTCATCCGGTTAAGATCATACGGGGTCGAGTGACGGATGATGCCCCTGCGTACTTCCTGCGTAAGGTTCAACCCGTTAAACCCGGGATAACGTTTCTCGAGAGTATCGACCACCCGGAGACCGTGAGTATTATGGTCGAACCCGCCATGGGCCTTCATCAGCGCCGCCAGCGTGTCTTCGCCGGAATGCCCGAACGGGGTGTGCCCGAGGTCATGGGCAAGGGCTATGGCCTCGACAAGTTCCTCATTTAAACGCAGGGCCCTGGCGATCGTCCTTGAGATCTGGGCTACTTCCAGCGTATGCGTGAGCCGGGTGCGGTAATAATCGCCCTCGTGGTTCACGAAGACCTGGGTCTTATATTCAAGCCTGCGGAATGCGGTGGAATAGACTATCCTGTCCTTGTCCCTCTGGTAGACGCTGCGGTAGGGATGTTCCTTCTCTTCGTGCTGACGCCCGCCTGTTTCGGCGCTTTTCATCGCATATGGGGCAAGCAGCTCGTATTCGCGTTTCTCTATCTCTTCCCTTGTGAGGATATTGTTACTCATACTGGCTCAAGGTCAATTATTCGTAAAGTACTAAGTATTAAGTAAGTAAGAAGTATTAAGGATCAGGTGTTAAGCCGCGTGTTAATACCCTGCCTGATACTCAATACTCAATGCTTGCTACTTGATGCTAACTACAATGTTGAATCTTTGATCGCAAAGAGCTAAGCGCATAGAGCAAAGAATTAGATTTTTACGCTGTACGCTATGCCCTTTGCACTATGCTTTTTTTCACTGGTTACCGGAAACTGGTTACTTATTGCTTGATACTCGACACTTGATACTCGATACTTATTTTACGAAGTATAATATCACAAACCCTATGAAACCTACAGTAAAAATTAGGCCGGTGTCCCAGCTTATCCTCCACCGGGTGTCCCTCCTGTAATACATACCGACCACGGCTACCGCCGACAGGATGAACGCGAGAAGCGTGGCTATGATCTGCCCCGGGGTCAAGAGTCCCAGGATAGGCCCTTTGGTGAGACAATCGAGAAAAGACACCACGCATATGTCGAAAAAGTTGCTGCCGAGGATGTTTCCCACGGCCATATCGGCCGAACCCGCTTTGAGCGCGGCGAACGATACGATTATCTCGGGGAAAGAAGTGGCGAAACCCAGGAACAACGTACCGGTAAAAGTCTGCGAAAGACCCGTGGTGTTTACGATCTTGTCGCCTATGCCCGCCATCCAGACCCCGAGTAACATGACTATTACCAGAAAAGAAGCGAACTTCCCCCAGATCTTCCAGAAGGGTTCGGAATTAGCGGAGTATAGTTCCGGGTGTTCGGGGGTTCCGAGCTTCTTTACTGCCCCGAGACACACAACATACACGATGGCCAGGAGCACGCTCTCGGACCCTATTCCCTTGAACACGGGGACCGGCACTTTATACGACCTCAAGGCCGCGCCCATGATGACCAGCAAAGCCGCTCCCAGAGCAAAAACACCCGTTACCCGGTTTATCCTGGAGACCTTGAGCAGTATCCTGCCTTTTCCCTCATAATAGTCCAGGGCGAGCAGGATCATGAGGTTCACTATTACAGAGCCCACGAGGTCCCCGTACCCCAGCCCTACCCTGCCGAGATGGAATACGGCCGTTGCGCCTGTCGCGATCTCCGGGAACGAGGTCGCGATCGCGAGGAAGAACATGCCTATTATGCTCTCCTCGAGGTGGGTCTTCCGCGCAACGATGATACCTTCCTTACAAAGGTTGTAAGCAAAGAACGTCATCAGTGACGCGCATATCAGGAACTCTATCCAGACCATTGTTAACCTTTGGATAATGGCAGGTTTAGTGTCAAAGTGTCAGAGTGTCAGAGTGATCGGTGACACTGTGACACTAGCGAACTGTGTGAGCGATGATACTATGACACTTCCCGATCATCTTCTACCCTTATGATCTCGGAACGGACATCCCCGCCCTCGATCTCTATTATACCGAACGAACAATACGGCGAGAATATCCTGTCAGTGGGACTGCCGGGGTTGAAGAAAAGAGTGCTATCCCTTTTTTCGTTGACCGGGGTATGGGAATGGCCGAAAATTATGATGTCCATCTTCTCGTCGAAGGCCTCTTTCACGTACCGGATGACCGCGGCGGCCGGACCCCTTCCGTGAACCACCCCTATTTTCTTTCCTTCCACGTCCAGGACTATTTTTTCCGGCAGCTTTTTCCTGACCTCGTTGCCGTCCATGTTGCCCCAGACGGCCTTTGTCTGGGCGATCTCTTCCAGCTTATCTATTAACGATATGTCCACGATATCCCCGGCGTGGATGATAAGGTCGCAGCCCCTGAGAGACTCGATCACTCTTTGGGGAAGCTTGGTCGCGGTCACAGGTATATGTGTATCAGAGATCACTCCGATCTTCATAGTACAAGCTCGAATTTCCCATAGAGACGGAGAATATCGTTCATCTGCTGGATGTCCCAGACCCAGATGTTCTGCTCCTTGGCAAGAAGATACGCGTTATGCTCTATCCTCTTAAGGGGCATGAATATCTTACGGGTGATCTTCTCGGAACCGGCCCCGGGCTTGATGGCCCAGAGATTGTAGATGTCATTCTCGTCGGCTATGTCATTCTGTTTAACGTGGCACACCCATTTTCTGTTCCCCTCGCAGCCGGCTATCTCGTGGACGTTATCCGACAACGGACGGCTTTTGACCTTCTCGAACTGGGGCATTATCCTGTCGTTCATGCTTATACGCACTTTCTCGTTCCGGAAACTCGAGAAAAGATCGCAAAGCACGTCGGTCACGTTCTTGGAGCAGAACTCACAGTACCTGGAATAGTCTTCGTCTATTGATCTCTTGAACTCGAGATATTTGATATCCAGGTCGTCTATCTCCGACCTTGTCTTAAGGGCATAGACGTTCCTGAGCCAGTACTCGAAGAGCTTGTCGTCGATCCTGTAGAAAACCCCGCTGTTGTAAACAAGGTCCATGTGCTGTAGCCTTCTCAGTTTGCCGCTCATGTCTTTGTCGGCACGTCCGAGATCGTCCTGGACCGCCTTGATGGTGCTGTTGCCTTTCGCCAGGGAAACAAGGACGGGTATGAATTTCTTTCTGGACTTCTTTTCCAGGAAAAAGCTCATGTTGTTGGTGAAATACTGGTTCAATATGCCGTCGGCGGAATACAGAAGCTCCGCGAACGCGTCGAGCATGCATTCCTTATCATCCCTCTTGACGTCGCCCCTCTTCGCCAGCTCCGTGAACCTGTGCGCAAGGACCTCCAGGTAGAACGGGTTCCTGCGTGAGACCTGGATAATATAGTTCTTTACGCTTTCGGTGGAAGTGGCGTTATTGATCTTGTCGGATATGAAAGACCTGGCCGTCTGGTTGTCAAAACCGTTTACCTCGATGACCTCGAAATTCCCGAAAAGCAGTGAGAGTTTCCTGGAAAGTATTTCCCTGAGAAGCGTCTTTTGTGAACTGGAAACTATGTACATCGTGTTCTTCTGTACCATTATGAACTTGCCGAACGTCTGAAAGGGCCTCTTGAGCCTGAAATTCGAAAGGTAATGGAATTCATCCAGGATAACTATACAACTTTTGCCGGTCTCCTTCTTGAAGACCGACGTAAGGGAAAGCAGCTTTTCGTAAGCGTCGTCATATTTTCTCTGCTTTAAAGCTTTGTGTATGTCATCCATCGAAGCAACGGTCGCGGGCACTATCTCCCGGCATATATCCTTCAGGTCGTCGAAGGAAGGGTCTGCCTTGACGCCCAGGGACCTCAGGTAATGGAAAAGTAAAGAAGCCATCAAACGCCTGCAGAAAACGTTGAAATCCTCCCCGGTCATCTCTATGTAGAGGGGGATGACGTCAGGGTCCTTTATGTTCTTCAGAAAATGTCTCAGGATGGAGGATTTGCCGGCCAGCATGGGCCCGGTAAGCGCGAGGTTCTGTCTGTAACCGCCTTTAAGTGCGTTGACCCTTTTGTGGAGAGTGGCAAGAACTTCTTCCCTGCCGAAGAATTTTTTCCCGAATACAGGTTCTATGAACATAACACTGTGCCTATATTGCCACAGACCCGGTGTGAGGTTGGGTTTTTGACCAGATCTGCGCGTGCTGTTTATATAAGAAGGTATCTATATAAATAACTTTTACCCGACCACGACTGAGCCAACATCTTATATTATTTTGTTCGGGAAGTCAATAATTTGTAACAAAAAATTTTTGGGATTTCCCACGCGTGAAAATTTTTTTTTACTTGACTTTCGGGGGCATTTGCGTCAAAGGCGGGCGGGTGTTTTATTTCAGATCGATGTAATCAGTCTTGATCCTTTTCAGGCTCTGGAAGATATTCGTTTTGACGTTTAGCCCCGGGGTCTTCCTTTCCGTCTGCCTGATAATATCCTTAACGTGGTTCCTCTTCGAGTCTTCCCCGAACGGGCATCCGCGCAACTTGTCCGGGAAGCCGTTTTCTTCCGCGAATTTTCGCACAAGGCCTTCTTCCACATAACACAACGGTCTTATGATCACTATCCTTCCCCGGAACAGTTCCTGGCGGGGGTTCATCGCGGAGATCTCACCGTTGTAAAAAAGGTTCATGAGCATGGTCTCGACGATATCGTCCTTATGATGTCCCAGGGCCACCTTATTGCAGCCCAGTTCATCGGCTATCTCAAAAAGGGCTTTGCGCCTCGTCCAGGAACACCAGAAACATGTTGTTTCCCCTTTTTCATCGATCACCTTCACGTCCCTGAAGGTGTATTCCACGCCCATTCTCTCTAATATATCGGCCAGGGCGCCGGTATGCGCGCTGCCGCATGCAAAGTCGGCCTTTACATGCGCGGCGACAAGTTCATACTTGACCGGGGCCCACCTCTGGATCTCTTTGAGGAGCGTAAGCAGGGTAAGACTGTCTTTCCCGCCGGAAACGGCCACCAGTATCTTGTCGCCGTCCTCGATGAGTTTATATTCGCCTATCGCCTTTCCTATGCCGGAGTTTATCTTTTTTCCTGTCCTTGTCAGCCCTTTCATGGGAGCTATTTTACTATTTTCTCGCGACAGGATAAAGGAATATCAGAAAGAAGATCAACGGCTGCCTGTGCAGCTTTTTTCCCGGAATACAGCATTCCCCCGAAGGTCGGTCCCATGCGGGGCAACCCGTACGCCGTGGAAACGGCCATACCCGCCGCTATAAGACCGGGAAAGATCACGCCAGTCTTTTCAACGATAAGATCTTCCGAAGAACACACGTCCATCGGACCGTATTCCTCCAAACGAACAAGACCTCTCCGTTCGAGCGTCCTAAGGACACAAGCGTCATGTCCCGTACAGTCTATCACTATCTTTGTTTCAAGCGACACAGGGTCTACACACGTTATCGCTCTCGGTAGGGCCCCGACCGGTGTCCAGTTTATCACAACGCCTTCGACCTTTCCGTTCTTGTAGACGACATCTTCCACTTTCGTCATGTTAAGTATCCGGACCCCCTCATCACACGCTGCGGATATAAGCTTCGAGCAGGCGTCGGGCCCCGTCGCGGTGTACAGCCCTTCTTCAACTTTCCTGTAAGATATCCCGAGCTCTTCCAGCACCTCCTGTGACGGTTCCCTGAAAGTAAGCGTGTTCATAAGGTAACCGCCGATCCAGAACCCGCCGCCAAGATAGTTGTTGCTCTCGATGAGCAACGTCTTGAGGCCGTCCTTCGCCAGATCTCTTCCCGCAATAAGACCGCTCGGCCCGCCGCCGACTATTATAACGTCTGACTCGACATAGTCCTCGAACCACCTTGCGAACTCTCCCGCTATCGCTTTCGTTATACTTCCTTCACTTACCTTTCTGAACATCTTCTCCTCCCTTCGTTGTGTTAAAAAAAAGACCCCATGCCAACGCATAGGGTCTTTTGGTTGCTCTCCGCTTTATCTCCCTCCGCTGGCATTACCCAGATCAGGTTATTCGGGTCATCCGCTGCCAGCGGAACTCTCAGGGCGTTACACGCCCTCCCCGGCTAAATATGTCTTTAACGATTAAAACACAGGACCGCCGCTATGTCAACAGCGAAGTCCTGCTTCAAACGGTGCTGTTATTTACACGAAACTTCGGTTCCTTTTTCCGGCTTTTTGGGTTTCTCTCTTTCCGGAGCAGTCGTTTTTTCCTTAGCACTGTAATCGGTCGCACCCATATCGGCGAACATGTCGTACGCGGACTGCCATCCGCCTTTCTTCGTTCCACTCGACGACGAGCACTGGCTGCCGGCATAAGCCGCGACCGTACCGACCACGAGCAACATCACCATCGTTACCGCTATTACCTTTTTCATCTTTCCCCCTTTCATGCCTATTCAAGGCAATAATACCAAAGTATACATCGGTTTTGGAGGAAGGCAAGGGGTGTTAGCTGCCAGGCAGCAGGTAACAGGTTGCAGGCATCTGAACAAAGACATGTTTTTATTCGACGGCCCGGACCCTGTTCACTGTTTCCTGTTCCCTGGATGCTCGCCGGCTCCCCTCGATTCCCCTCACTCGCTCCAATCCCAGACACAAGTGCAGGGGAATCGGCGCCTTCGGCCAATCCCAGAATACAACTTTAGGGGGAAATTATTCCAAAGAAGAAGGGGGAATCGGCGCCTACGGCTCATAGCAGTTTCTTAAACCTCCTCTGTAGCTCGGCTTAAGAAACTATTCGCCTCCGGTCGGCCACCAGCAACCAATTCCAGAACACAACTTTAGGGGGTTATTATTCCAAAGAAGAAGGGGGACGATTACTCCCCCTTCTTCTTTGATACAGAAAAATAGCATAATTTGTGCTACCTAAGGAAGGGGGGTGACAGGGAGCGCCTCCCCGCCCTACTCAGCTATAGCGACCGCCATGAAGGGGGACGGAACAGTCCCCCCTATGGGCTCCAAAATGAAGAGCCCGGCTGGTAAGTCAGCCGGGCTTTGAATTTGGAGCGAGTGAGGGGAATCGAACCCCCGTAGCCAGCTTGGGAAGCTGGTGTACTGCCATTGTACTACACTCGCCTTTCAAGTATAGAGTATCAAGTATTGAGTATTAAGTGCTGCATGAAGGCGCCAAAGTCAGCTCTTGATCCTCGACACTTTATACTTAATACTCCCATTAGGATTTCGTCAGTTTTTCAAAATGCATGTAACGCTTGCGGACCTCTTCCGGGCTCGTCCGCAGGAGCCCTTCAACGCTGAACCTTTCCACCGCGAAAGACGCCAATATACTACCATACACGAGCGCTCTTCTCAAGATTTGATCGGTTATCTTTGAGTGCTTTGAAAGGTACCCTACCATGCCCCCCGCGAAGGTGTCCCCGGCTCCCGTCGGGTCTTTAATCCTCTCCAAAAGATACGCGGGGACGATAAAACGGAGACCCCTCTGGGAAAAGAAAAGTGAACCATGTTCGCCTTTTTTGATCACGATCATCCTGACACCCTTCGAAGCGATATAAGCCGCCGCGTCCAGGAGGTTCGATTCCCCCGAAAGCTGCCGCGCTTCGGCGTCGTTCAGGAGCAAAAGGTCGACCTTTTTTAGAAGCTTAAGAAGCTCTTTTCTTTTGCGCTCTATCCAGAGGTTCATCGTGTCGCAGGCTACCAGTCCCTTCGGTTTTATCTGCTCAAAGATAAAATCCTGCAGTTCGGGGTCGATATTGGCCAGAAGCAGGTTGTCCTTCGGCGTAACATTATCCGGTATAACAGGCTTAAAACCCTCAAAGACGTTCAGGTGCGTGCTGAGCGTTTCTGCGTAGCTCAGGTCATAATGGTAACGGGCCTTCCACCGGAAGGTCTTGCCCTTCTTCAGCTCAAGACCGTTCGTGTCGATATTATGGTTCTTGAACATCCTCACGTATTTCTTAGGGAAATCGGTCCCGACCACGCTGATAAGATTGACGGGCGCAAAGAACGACGCGCTTAAAGACGAAAAGGTCGCGGAACCGCCCAGGACCTCTTCTTTCTTTCCGAAAGGGGTCTCAACGCTGTCGAGAGCAACTGAACCAATAATGGTTAAACGCATATCTTCTCCTCACAATACAAGTCTCAGAAGTCAGAGGACAGATGACAGACGTCAGATCAACTCTTCCTTTTCTTCTGTCTTCTGTTTTCTGTCCTCTGTTTCCTGGAAATCACGCCTTCCTCGGTTATCTTTATGGAGCAGTACTCCCCGCACATGGTGCAGACGTCTTCCAGCCTGGGATTGGAGCTCTTCCTTATTTTTCCCGGGAGTTCGCGGTCAAGTGAAAGCTTGAACTGCCTTTCCCAGTCCCTTTCAGCGCGGGCCCTGGAGATATCCCTGTCGCGTTCCATTGCAGCGGGAATACCTTTCACGATGTCCGCGGCGTGCGCGGCTATTTTTGAAGCGATGACCCCGCGGCGGACGTCCTCGACATCCGGCAGGCGGAGGTGTTCCGCGGGAGTGACGTAACACAAGTAATCCGCACCGTGCCAGGCGGCGATCGCTCCCCCTATGGCGCCGACTATATGGTCATACCCGGGAGCCGAATCGGTCACGAGAGGCCCCAGGACATAGAAAGGCGCGCCGTGGCAGATGGATTTTTCCAGCTTCACGTTCGCCTCTATCTGGTCCAACGGCACGTGTCCCGGCCCTTCTATCATGACCTGGACGCCTTTTTTGAGACACCTCTGTTGAAGACCGCCGAGCACGATCAGCTCTTCCACCTGCAAACGGTCGGTGGCATCCAGCACGGAACCGGGTCTCAGGCTGTCGCCGAGGCTTATCGTCACATCATATTTCTTCAGTATATCGAGTATCTTATCAAAGCGCGAAAGGAACGGGTTTTCCCGCCTGTTCGCCATCATCCACGCGGCGAGAAGCGCGCCGCCACGGCTGACTATATTTATGATGCGCGGGTTCGTCGCCGCGAAACGGGCCGCCTCAAGCGTGATACCGGCATGTATAGTGAAGAAATCCACACCCTCCTCGGCCTGCTTCCTGACTATATCGACGAAAGCATCCTCTTTCAGCGTGTTGAATTTTTTTCCGCTGGCGCACGCCAGCTCATAGACCGGTACGGTCCCGAGAGGCACCGGGCACCGGGTGAGTATTCTTTTTCTCGCTTTTTCGACATTCATGCCCGTTGAAAGGTCCATCACCGTGTCGGCCCCCGCTTTTATGGCGGCATCCATCTTCCTGAGCTCTTTGTCTATGCTTGAACTTCCCTGCGAAAGACCCAGATTGGCGTTCACCTTGGTCGTCATACCCTTGCCTATCGCACAGGGGCTTGACATCCGGCGCTTTGAATTGGCGGGTACGACCACTAATCCTGCCCTAACACGTTTTTTTATTTCTGCAAGGGGCAGGCACTCATTTCTTGCCGCTTTTTTCAGGACCTCTTCTTTTACCTTGATCATCTTTATTTTCACATCCGTCTTTTATTCTGCATCGTTCAACTTAACCAGTAACCAAAAAAACATAGCGCAAAGAGCATAGCGTAAAACTTAAACTCTTTGCTCTATGCGCTTTGCTCTTTGCAATCAAAGATCTAACATCCCTCTATTGTCTCCCTCAGCTCCCGTATCTTTCTTACGGTGTCCTTCTCCGTGATGCCATAGCGGACAAAAGCCACGGTCCGTATACCCGTATCCATGACCTCCCGGACATTATCCTTGTTTATGCCGCCTATGGCGATCAAGGGTACACGCGACGCCTCCAGCGTCTTTCGTATACGCCCTGAAGGGATCGCCCTCAGCCGCGGTTTGAGGGGCGTAGCGAAAACGGGCCCTATCGCCACGTAATCCGCTCCCTTCGCCTCCGGCGAGGCGAGATCTTCCGGCCCCCTTACTGTCCGGCCTATTATAGCCTCCGGCCCGAGCATCTTCCGGGCGACACGGACAGGCATGTCGGCCTTCCCGAGGTGAACGCCGTCCGCCCCCAGCGCGAGGGCCGCGTCCAGACGGTCGTTCAGCAAAACCGGAACTCCCCGCTTATTCGCCGCGCGCACCATCGTTTTCGCGGCTTCATAAAGAGCTCTCTCCCCGAAATCCCCGAACCTGAGCTGTATGACATCAACGGGGCTTTTCAGAAGATCATAGAACTTGTTTACGAGTCTCCGCCGGGAAGGAAAGAAACCGTCATCAAGAATTGTGTATACTTTCCAGCTCCTTAACAGACGTCTTTTCGATCTCATAAAGCTTGAACCGGAACTTTTTGAACTTCTGCGACAGTTCCTGGTCGAACAATTTGAGCACTTCTTCCAGGACGCGCAGCGACTCCTTACCTCTCTGTGTGTTGGCAAGAAAAAGGTCCACGAGGTCGTCCCTGCTTTTCTCGGATTCGGTGGACTTGATACCAACGTCGTTTATGTCCCTTGACGAGACAAGTTCGCGCAGATGCTCGTTGCGCAGGTCCTTGATGGCTGTGAACACACTGTGGCGCAGATTTTTGAGTTTAAGGGTGAGACGCTCGTTGTCCGAAGAGAATCTCGCGATATCCTCGCACACCCGTATCGCTTCCATCACCCGGTTGAGATTCGCGTCTATGATCCTGTATACGCCTTTGTCCATAGAAATATATTCTGGGGACATGTCTGGTCGTCTACATGTATTTACACAGACGTGTCCCCAGAACCTCCGTCTGGTCGTCTACATGTATTTACACAGACGTGTCCCCGGAACCTCCGTTTCTCATCTTCGTTATCAGATCCGTGGTCGAATACCCTTCCACGTATGGGATGACCTTCACTTTTCCGCCGTTGGCCTTCACGTGATCGGCCCCGACTATCCGTTCCTCGCTCCAGTCGCCGCCCTTAAAAAGCATGTCCGGGGTAAGCCGTTTTATCAGTTCCTCGGGGGTGTCTTCTTCAAAAAGCGCAAGGTAATCCACGCACTCAAGCGCCGCCAGGACCTCCATACGGGCCTCTTGCCCGTTGACGGGACGCCCTTGTCCCTTCAACCCTTTAACGGAACTATCGCTATTCACGCCTATTACCAGGATATCGCAATTCTTTTTCGCCTCGTCGAGATAACGTACATGCCCCAGATGCAATATGTCAAAGCATCCGTTGGTAAAGCCGACCTTTTTGCCGGCCGCCCTGACATCTTCGACGACTTTCTTAAGTTCTTCCTGTGACAATATCTTTTTGACTGACATCCGTCCTCTGATCAAGACATTGAGTCTTCTACTACTTTGCAAAGGATGTGTATGATCGCCACGTGGACTTCCTGGATACGGGCGGTGACGTCCGATCTCACTATTATAGGTATGTCGGCCATGCTTGCCAGCTTCCCGCCGTCCCGGCCGGTCAAGGCGATGACCTGCATTTTTTTCTCCCCGGCCTTCTTTGCTGCTTCAAGCACATTCCCGGAATTTCCGCTTGTCGATATGGCCACTGCGACATCCCTCTCGCCTGCTAAAGCCTCTATCTGGCGGCTGAATACCCGGTCGAAATCGTAATCGTTCGCGGCGGCCGTAAGGATGGAAGTGTTCGTGCTCAAGGCCACACACGGAAGGCTTTTTCTTTCTTTCTCGAACCTCACCACGAGTTCCGCCGCGAGATGCTGGCTGTCCGCCGCGCTGCCCCCGTTGCCGAAAACGATTACCTTTCCCCCGCGCTTGTAACATTCCACCATGGCTTCCGCGGCTTTCGCGACGGCGGCCATGCATTCTTCATCAGCCATGAACTGCTTCTTCACTTCGATGCTCTTCGCAAAGATCTCTTTGACCATAGCTTTTGTATCCATCCCGTCACCTTCTCATCCAATAATTTACATCTAATATCTAATATCCAAGATCTGACATCAAAATCCCATCTTCACAGGTCACTCCATCTCCCTGAAAGGCACCTGAGGACCCGCGCCCGGCGCGGCTTCCGGATGCGCCGCGGGGATCTCCTCGGAACGCGACCCTCTTATTATCTTGTTCACGCGCAGTTTGATATTCACTTTTTCCTCGACACCGAGCATGTTCTGGACGTTGCTCCTGACCAGCATCTGTATGTGCTCCGTTACCTCGGGTATGTTGGCGTCCGCGGCCATCGTGACGGCGCTCGTGATATTGATACCCTTCTTGTTCATGTCCACACGCGAACGGATATCCTTTATCCCGGGTATGCCCTTGACGATCTTGCGTACATAGTCCTCTATCGCCGAAAGGGACACGGAAACCTCGCCGTCCGGGTTCTGGAAGGCTATCACCCTGTCCTTCTTTAGACCCTTTACCACACGGATCGGCGTGAGGATGCCCGCGATCACGAACAGCGCCCCGACCACCCCCAGGGCCGACTGGTAGTAAACAGACCCCTGGATGGCGGTCACCATGTCGGAACAGACGTCCGACGGGAAAACCCCCGCGGCGACCAGTATAAATGACACGCCCGTCGCTGCGAGGAGCAGCAGCCAGATCAAAGCTCCCAGTTTCTTGAAGAAATTCATCGTCCCCTCCTATTTTTCGTCTTTTTTAGGAAAAAACTTTTCAACGAAATGGGTGGAATAATCGCCCTTGTGAAAATCGGAATCAGCCAGCACCTTCTTGTGAAAATCCGTCGTCGTCTTGATCGGCATTATAAGGAACTCGTCAAGAGCCCGCTGCATAATATTTATGGCGGCTTTCCGGTCCTTTCCGTAAGCTATGAGCTTCGCTATCATGGAATCATAGAACGGCGGCACTTCATAGCCGGCATAAACATGCGTGTCCACCCTTATACCGGGGCCTCCGGGTATGTTAAGCGCCGTTATTTTACCGGGGCACGGGCGAAAATCATTATCGGGATCTTCGGCATTTATGCGGCACTCTATGGCCGCGCCTTCAAAAGCGATGTCGTCCTGCTGGAACGAAAGTTTCTCCCCCGCGGCCACTTTGATCTGTTCCTTTATAAGATCCAGTCCCGTGACCATCTCGGTAACGGGGTGCTCTACCTGTATACGGGTGTTCATCTCCATGAAATAGAACTTATCGCCATCCACGAGGAACTCGATCGTCCCGGCCCCTTCATAACCGGCGGCCCTGGCGCCTTCCACCGCCGCCTCCCCCATCTTCTTCCTCATCCTCGCCGTAAGGCACGGGGACGGGGATTCTTCGATCAGTTTCTGGTGACGTCGCTGCACGGTACAGTCCCTCTCCCCGAGATGGACCACGTTCCCTTTGCTGTCGGCAAGTATCTGGAACTCGACATGCCTGGGGTCTCCTATGTACTTTTCCATGTACACGTCAGGGTTCCCGAAAGCCGATTCCGCTTCACTTTGCGCCGTAAGGAGCGCGCTTATGAGGCGGACATCGTTGTGGCATACCCTCATTCCTTTCCCGCCGCCGCCGGCGGACGCCTTTATGATAATAGGATAACCTATTCGTTTGGCTTCCTTCAGCGCTTCTTCCTTGGTCTTCAATACTCCTTCCGAACCGGGGGTAACGGGAATACCGGCCTTCATCATGGTCTCCTTGGCCGCCATCTTGTCGCCCATCAGTTTGATGCTTTCAGGCGACGGACCGATGAACTTTATCCGGCAGGATTCGCAGATCTCCGCGAAATGGGCGTCTTCCGCGAGAAAACCGTAACCCGGGTGTATGGCTTCGACATCCGTTATCTCGGCCGCGCTTATTATGCTTGGTATGTTCAGGTAACTTTCACCCGGCATGGCCTTCCCTATACAAACTGCCTCATCGGCGAACCTGACGTGAAGTGAGTCCTCATCGACCTCGGAATGGACCGCTACCGTCTTTATCCCCAGTTCCTTGCAGGCTCTTATTATGCGCAGGGCTATTTCGCCCCTGTTAGCTATCAATATCCTTGTGAACATGTATTACCGCCGTTACGCTGGTTCGATCCGGAAAAGGACCTGTCCGAATTCCACGGGTTCGGCGTTCTCCACGCAGATCTCGACGACCTTGCCGCCGAACTCGGCCTTGACCTCGTTCATCAATTTCATCGCTTCTACTATGCAGAGCACGTCACCCTTCTGTACCGTATCGCCGATCTCCACGTACGGCTCGACGTCGGGGGCCGGCGCCCGGTAGAACGTGCCCACCATGGGGGCTTTTACTTCCTTCAGGTTGCCGCCCGCCGCGCTTTCTAACGGCTGCGCGGAGGTTTTCGTCCCTCCCGTGACAACTGTCGGCGCGACCACCTGCTCCACCACGCCGGAAGGCCTCTTGACAAGCTTGACCTTCACTCCCTCCTGCTCGATCTCCACTTCGGTCAGGCCGTTGTCGTTCATTATATCGACGAGTTCCCTGATCCTTTTGATATTCATCTCGCCCCCTTCTTACGCCCTTTCTATATATTCACCCGTGCGGGTATCTACCTTTACACGCTGCCCCTGTTCCACGAAAAGCGGTACTTTTATGAGCTTGCCGGTCTCCAGCTTGGCGGGTTTGGTGGCGCCGCTTACCGTGTCGCCCTTGCAACCCGGTTCGGTCTCCACTATCTCGAGTATCACATGGATCGGCGGGTCCACCCCCAGCACCTCACCGTCATGGATCTTAGCCGTCACCGTCATGTTCTCTTTCAGATAATCTACTTTTTCCCCTATCTTCTCTTCGGAGATGTGTATCTGCTCGTAGGTGGTCTCGTCCATGAAGCAGTATCCCATATCATCCTTATACAGGTACTGCATCTGTTTCTGTTCGATGTAAGCCGGTTCGAAAGTATCGTCCGGCCTCAGTGTTTCGGATATTATAGCCCCGCTGGAAAGGTTCCTGAGCTTGGTCCGCACAAAGGCCCCGCCTTTACCGGGCTTATAGTGCTGGGCTTCTATGACCTCGTGCAGTTTGCCGTTATAAGTTATGATCCCTCCGGGCCTCAATTGTTTCGCGGTTATCATCTAGTCAACACCTCACATCCCTTTTCAGTAACGAGGACCATGTCCTCTTCCCTGATACCCCCCAGCCCGGGCTCGTAAAGGCCCGGCTCTATGGTTATCACCATACCCTTGCGCAGCCGTTCGCTGGAACCCTTTCGGAAAAAAGGCCTCTCATGGACATCGAGGCCTATCCCATGGCCCAGGGAATGCAGAACATGCTTCCCTTCTATGTTATTATGATGAAAATATTTCCTGACAGCCTCGTCCAGGCGACCCGTGGTCATTCCCGGCTTTACCATCTTTATCGCACGGTCGTGCGCCTCGCGAACATGTTTTCTGAAATACGCGATTTTTCGGTTTATTCTACCGTTGGAGTATACTCTTGTCAAGTCGGAACAGTATCCCTCCACCCGCAACCCAAAATCGACAAGAAGATGCTCATTCCGCTCCATCCGTCTCGAGCCCGCTACCGCATGAGGGTACGCCGTATTCTCGGCTACGGCCACCACGGGGTAAAAAGCGTTATCATAGCCCCGTGAGCGGATAAGAACGTCCACCATGACGCCTATATCTTTCTCGGCCATGCCGGTCCGGACCCTTCTGTTGACCTCGCTCCATATCCTGACCGTCTCCCTGGCGGCCTTCCTGATCTTGTTAAGCTCGTATTCCTGTTTGATGACACGCATGTCCCCGATGACCGAAGGAATATGCCGGAACGCGGAAGAACCGCCCCTTTTCAGCGCGCCATACTCGAAAGCTGATAACTTGTTCTCGTCTATACCTATCCGTCGCAGTTTCCGGGTCTTGACAAAACGCTTGAAATTCCCCGCGGCCGGCCCCGCTATGATCTTTTCGAGACCAAGTTTTTCAAGCTTCTCGCGGCCGAGCGTCTCGTTCATGCTGTCGATAAAATAGACGGGCCCCGTCTTGGCGGGCACCAGAAGCCTGGCGCCTTCGGTATAATAACCGGCCAGGTATATGATATCCTTCTCGCCGGTAACCAGATACGCGTCCAGGCCGGAAGCGCGGATTTTACGCTTTACCCTCCTTAAACGCCCGTTCCTGTCAAGGGTATGATCACGCATTTATCAACTTTATCAACGCTTTTAGGCCGAGAGAGTAACTGTCCTTGCCGAAACCGCTGATCTGCCCCGATACGACCGGAGCGATAAGCGACTTGTGGCGGAATTCCTCCCTGGCGTAGATATTAGAAAGGTGCACTTCCACGGAGGGCACGTCTTTCGCGCTGAGCGCGTCCCTTATGGCAACGCTCGTATGGGTGTACGCTGCCGGATTTATCATCAGGCCCATCGCGTCAGTCTCGCCTATCTTGTCCACGATGTCGCCTTCGTGGTTGGATTGGAAGAACTCCAGCTCCACGTTCTCCTCTTTGGCTATTCTTTTGAGCTCCTCGTTTATCTGGTCTATGGTCTCCGTACCGTAGACGTCCTTCTCCCTTTTCCCCAGAAGATCCAGGTTGGGCCCGTTTATGACAAGTACCCTGGTCATCTTATTCCTCCTTTATCCGATAATTCCGCCTCGTCCGCAAGCATTACTGGTATACCGTCCTTCACCGGGTATTTTCTCCCGCAGGCGGTACAGACTATCTTTCCATCCTCCTCTTTGACCTCTGCCTTGCACAAAGGGCAGGCGAGTATCCGCAATAGCTCTTTATCTATCATTCTTCAAGGTTCTCCTCTTTTTTACGCACACCCGTGAAACCCCACCAGAGATAAATGATCCCCCCGATAAGACTTATGAAAAGAAGCGCGAACAAAAGCAGAATGCTTGCCGCGAACGCCGCTTCCTTACCGGCGAGCGGCGTGAAAAAAGCCACGAGCGCCCCTTCTCTCACTCCCAGCCCGCCTACCGACGGCATCATGCTTATGAACGTGACGATGGGCATTATAAGGAACACGTTGCCGATGCCTACCTGTTTGCCCAGAGAAATAAAGAACAGGTACACGACCATAAAATATATGCTCTGGGCCGTCATGGATACCAGGATCGACCTCACCACCACGTCCCTCCTGTTCCGGTAGTCGTGGACGATGTCGTACAGGTCGCTGAGCCGCTGCCCGAGGCCCAGCATCTTGACCTTTCTGAAGAACGATCCCAAAATACGGGCGATGGTCTTATTGGTCACGATGAAAAAACCCATCACACCTACGGCCAGGAACATAAAGACCATGGGCCGTATTACCTTGAGCTCGAACCTGCCGCGGTCGAAAACAAGGGCTATCGCCGCGACTATCAGGAAAGTGTACAGGCCGATGAAGCGGTCCATGAGGACGCTGGCATACGACTGGAGCCTTTTTTTGTTGTTATTCGCCGCGTAATGGGCTTTGACGATGTCCCCGCCCACCGCCGTAGGCATGAAGTTGTTGAAGAAATAACCTATATACGTAAGCTGGACGGCCTCATTCATCGAGATGTAGAGGTTCTCGCCTTTGAACACGATCTTCAGCCTGAGAGAAAGCATGAGCACCGTAACAAGGAAAAGACCTATCGCCAGGAATATGAAAACAGGGGAGCTCGTGGATATTGTCGTCCATATGTCGCGGAACTCGTCCCTCATGAGCCAGAAAAGGAGGGCCAAAAGACCCGCGCTCACCAATATCCGAACCGCCGAAAATACCCTATTTTTCATCTTTTTCCGTCTTCTGCCCTCTGTCTTCTGCCTTCTGCCCTCTGTCTTCTGCCTTCTGCCCTCTGTCTTCTGCCTTCTGTCCTCTGTCTTCTGTTTCCTTGACAGCCACGTACGCCAGTCTGAGCTGGTGGATCGATTCGTTCAGGCTGTCAGACTCTTCTTTGCTAAGGTTGCCCTGCGTCTTCTCTCTCAGCATGTCCAGTGTTTCTATAACGAAGCCGGCATGCTGGAGGTCTTTCTGTATCTTTTCCGCGATGGGGTGTTTCACAAGGCCCAGAGCGGCCAGCCCCTCCATCATAAGGCTCGAGGCGAACATGGTAAAATCCATCTTTACGTCTTTAGGGTTATCTGTCATATGATATATCCTCCCGGACAACAGCCCCCGTCAAGCGCACCTTTCGCAGGGTTGCTTTCCAATGTTAACCCCCAGGGAATGAAAAAACAATTTGCGCTTCAGCTCCGGCATCTTTTTTTCGGCGGCGATCTCACCCTGCCTCACGATCTCCCTCGCCTTGTCAAATTCGAACTGGTCCAGTTCGCCGAGATCGGGCTTGATGGCGACATCCGCGAAATGGGTCTGGTACGTGTTCAGTTCCTCCCCCATGATCTGCACGGCCTGCACCATCGCCTGGATCACGTTGTTGACCTTCTGGTTCTTCACCGCGAACCCGGGATTGACGGCTATCACAAAGCTCGCCCCGAAGTCATACGCGGTTTTCGTGGGGATACTGTTACGTACGCCGCCGTCAACGAGCAGACGTCCGCCGTATTTGACCGCGGAAAATATGCCCGGCCAGGAGCAACTCGCCCTTATGAGCTTCACGAGGTCTCCTGAGGTATGTACGAGCTCTTCTCCCGTCTGTATATCGGTCGTGGTCAACGCGAAGGGTTTTGTGAGGTTTTCGAAAGTCTTGTTGTCCACTATCTCGTGGATGATCTGTTCGAGCTTGTCGCCCTTGACCAGCCCCGTCGAATAGATCCCTAAATCCACCAGGTCAGGCCACTTGAAATTATACGCGATCTTTTCCTGCCTCTCGATCGGAACGCCGAGACAACAGGCGGCGCCTATCAGGCTGCCTATGCTGGTGCCCACGATCATGTCGAACGGCATGTTGCCGCGGCCGAAATGGCGCTCTAAAGCTTTCAGGACTCCTATGTTGGAAAGTCCGCGTGCGCTGCCGCCGCCAAGCGCAAGTATCACTTTTCTTTTTTTGAACAGTCCCATAATTCAGGTTTCAAGTCTCAGGTCTCAGGTTTCAGGTCGGTGGATAAAGACATGTTTTCTTCGTCCACCTGACAACTGACACCTGATACCTGACGCCTAATAAACTATTATTCCCGCGTAGCCGACGACCTGGGATGTATCGCCCGTGGCTTCCCCGCTGTCGGTATATTTTACAAGTTCCGCCTTTGTCGCTCCCATCTTTTTGGCCGACATCAGCATTATCGCCGACGGCACGTACCCGCACATCGTTATACGCTGTTTTTCCACCGTTTCCAGAAGCCCCTCGGCGTCAAGCTCGAGCACCTTCTCGATGGCCATCCGGTCCTTCCTGCCCGCGGCCGAGCGTGATTCATAGTGCGTCATGTCACTGCTTGCCACGATCACCGCGTAATGCCGCTTCTTCAGTATAGCCGAGGCGATGGCATCGGCAACTTCCGCCAGTTCCGGCGCATTCCCGAACTGGATGGTTATGGGAACGATCCTGGCCCCGGGCGATATTTTCTGTATGAACGGCACCTGGACCTCGGCGGAATGCTCAAAAACGTGGGCCGTCCTGTCCTCCTTGACGAGCGGGGCCTTCGCCATTATCTCCGCCAGGAGTTCGTTATCCACTTCTACCGTACCCAACGGTGTGCTCCATGATTCGGCGCTGGAAGCGAATTGCGCCCCGTACCCGCTATGGTTGGGGCATAATATCACGTAAGTGCTTTTGGGTTTCAGTTTCGCGTAGACCTCTCCCGCTACCGCCCCGGAATACATGTAACCCGCGTGCGGGGCGATGATCCCCATAGCATCCACCTTTTCGGCGCATTCGGGGATCATTTCCTCGAGTTCCTTCAAAAGGGTGCTCTTGTCTCCGGGATAAAACTGACCTGCTACAGCCGGTCTCCTGACCATATTTACCTCCCGTGAGAGATTGACCGCTCCTACATAAACACGGTTATATATTATATGCTAAATAAATATCCTGGTAAAGAGATTTACTTGGGGGTTAACTCTGCTTCGAATGGACCACTACCACGGCGTACTTATAAAGAGTAAGGATCTCTCTCGCCGCATCTTTGATGTCCTGCATGGTGACGGCCTTTATCGCTTTTGGATACTCTTTATACTCGGTAAAACCCAGGCCGTAAAGCTCGTCCAGTGACATGATCATGGCAAGGGCCGAATTGGCTTCCAGAGCGCGAGAATGCTGGGCGATGAGCTGGCTTTTGGCGGCTTCCAATTCCCCTGCGGTTATGTCGCCCGCGCGGATCTTTTTCAGCATCTCGATTATGGTCTTCCTCGAGCTCTCCAGGTTCTCTTCAGTGGTCGCCGCGTATATGAAGAAAAATCCCGGGTCAACCTCCGGCACGGATGCGGCCCCGGAAGAATACGTGAGGCCCTGCTCCTCCCGGAGGGCGTCGAACAAAAGACCGTCCGCGCCCGAAAGCAGCGAACTTATCACCGACAGGGCGTGCCTCCTGTTATCGGTTATCTCGAGGCCCTGAAACCCGAAAAGAACAAGGGCCTGCTCTTTGCGCATCGTGATATTTTCAAGCTCCACCTTCGCAAGCGGGGCTACCCCCTGCTTTTCTATAGGCGTTACTTCTTCTTTCCATTTTCCGAACCTTTTGTCTATTTTTTCGGTCACTTCGCCGGCGTCTATGTCGCCCACAACGCATATCACGGCAGAGGCGGGCGTAAAGCGTTCCCTGTAAAAGGCCACGATGTTATCCCTTGTGATGGACCTCACCGTTCTTATTTCTCCGAGTTGTCTCATGCTGTACGGGTGGTCGCCGTAAATCAGTTTGCGCAGCCTGATCATGCCGTATTCAAATATATCCGTCTCCTGTTCCCTTATGGAAGCGAGCACCTTCTTTCTCAGCTTGTCTATCTCCTCTCGCGGAAATTCGGAGTTCTTTATCACGTCCTCGAATATATCCAGCCCCTCGTCCAGGTCATCCGACATGACCGTCATCGTCATACCTATGCTGTTCATGCCGCTGAAAGCGTTGATACTGCCTCCCATCCCTTCCAGGGCCGGGACTATGTCGCTCTCCGACCGTTTCCTGGTGCCCTTCAAAAGAAGCGACGCGGTAAAGTTGGATATACCGTTGTTATACCTGTCCTCGGCTCTCAATCCCCCCGGCACGGCAAACCCCACGGAGACGAGCGGAAGCCGCGGCCTCCTTTTGACCACTACGCGGATACCGTTATCAAGGGTCGTTATCGTCGCTTCCTCTTGGGTCCGGCCAGGGGCCCCAGCCGCCGCGGTTTCCTCCAGGAATCTCCTGGGAAGCAGTGTCACTGTCGTGGAATTATCCCTGAGAAGGTATTTGCCGAGCATCTCCTTGACGTCTTCTTTTCCCACTTTTTTTATCTCGTCCGTGTATTTCTCGAAAAAAGCGGGATCCCCCGTAAGTATCTGCGAACTGGTCATGGATGAGACCACACTTTCTATGCGCTCGTGGGACCTCAGGTAATCCGCTACCACCAGGTTCTTTGCCCTTTCAAGCTCTTCGTCCCTGATCTTACCGGCCGCCAGTTCGTCTATTGCCTTGAATATTTCCTCCCTTGCCTCTTCCATCTTACCGGGATCACCCACACCGGTGATCACGAACAGGCCCGGGTACCTGGGGGTATAATTGCCGCTGTAAACCGAATACAGCAGCTGCTTCTCTTTCACCAGCCGCTTGTGAAGCCGGGAATCGTTGCCTCTTCCCAACAGTATACTGAGGACGTCGCTCGCATAAAGGTCCGACGAATAGACGCTTGTGGTATGAAAACCTATCGCCGTATAGCCAAGCGCTACCTCGGCCGGGAAATCGTCTATTCTTTCATCGACCTGTCTGGGTTCGTTGAAAACGTCCGCCGGCTGCGCGTTTCCTCTCTCATAGCGGCTAAGAACGTTCCCAGCGGTGTGGAGAACCGCTTCCGGCGGCACGCCGCCTACCACACCGAGCACCAGGCGATCGGGGGTATAGACCGCTTTATGATACTTTTCTATATCCTCCCTGGTAAGGGCCTTGAAGTTCTCTTCGTATCCTATTATCGGGTACTTGTAGACATTTTCCCGGTATGCCTGTGAAAAAAGAAGCTGTATGCGTTTGCTCTGCGGGGTATCATTCCGCATCTTTATCTCTTTGAGTATGACCTCTCTCTCTTTCTCCAACTCCTCATCGGTAAAGGTGAGGTCCAGGACCATTTCGGTAATGAGAGAAAACGCCTTTTCGAAGTTCTCTTTAGGGACAGTTATGTGGTATTCGGCGGAATCGAGGCCGGTGGAACCGTTAATGACACCGCCCATAGCCTTCACGGCCTTGCGCACTTCTTTGGATGTCCTGCCATGGGCTCCCTTGAAAATGAGGTGTTCAAGAAAGTGGGATATACCGGACCCGGCATACTTGCCCTCATTGGAGAGACCGGACATGACCCGCATCTGCACGGTCACCAGCGGTGACTCGGGCATGTACCTCGCCACGACGGTCGCACCGTTATCCAGGACCTCCTTATGGTACTCCGCCCGGTAGTCTTCACCGGCCGCGCAGGCCGCTACCGCGAGAACGAGAAGAAAAACAACTATCGGCAAGGAAAAATTACGGATGCTCGTCCTCCTTTTCCAGGTGTCAGGTCTTTAAGTGTCAGGTCTCAGCTATATTTTTGATATTATACACCTAAAACCTGAAACCCGAAACCTAAAACCCGCTGATCCCCGATCATTTGTGATTATTGTTGTTCACTTTCTTCTGGAAGATCATGCTAGTGTGGTGGGTGATCTTGATCGCCAGGTCATCTATCATGGAATATATGCACGGTATGACAAGAAGCGTGAGCGCCGTCGCGAACACCAGCCCCCAGCATAGTGAAAGGGCCATGGGCACGAGGAACGGGTCTTTGCCGCCTATGCCGTAAGCCACGGTGGAAAGACCGCCGGCGGTGGTGACGGTCGTCAGTATGACAGGGCGTATCCTCATCTGCCCGGCCTTGACTATGGAATTGGCCCTGCTTATACCCTGCGCCCGCAGCTTGTTTATGAAATCCACCAGAACTATCGAGTCGTTGACGACGACCCCGTTCAGGCCGACGATCCCCATGATGGCCATGAACGAAAGCGCCTGGCCGTGCAATATAAAAGCAAGGACCACGCCGATAAGCCCGAAAGGTATGGCGAGCATGACGACGAACGGCTGTATAAGCGATTTGAAGAACGAAGCGAGTATAAGATACACCACGAGAAAAGCGAAAAAGAACGCTTTCGCGAGACTTACGAGAGAGTCGACCGTCTCTTCCTGTTCCCCGCCGTACTTGACCGAATATCCTATATACTTGTCGGATACGTCGCGGAATTTCCTCTCGAGCATGGCGTTCACCTTAAGAGAAGTGGTCTTTTTAGTATCGATATTACTTGAAGCCGTGACCACCCTCTTTCCGTCCAGATGCTTAATGGTGGTGGTACTCGGCTCTTCCTCGATCCTTGCCACCTTTTTGAGCGGGATCAGGTTACCGTACTTGTTGGCCACCATGATCCCATCGAAAATATCACGCGAACAGCACTTCTTGGCCTCGTCGAACCTGACAAGAACGTCGGTCTCCTCCTCGGCCTTCACCGGTTTTATCTTGGTAGCTATATTGCCCCGGAAGACGCCCCTTATGGTCCTGGCCACCTGTCCAACAGTAAGACCGGCCATGGCGGCTTTCTCCCTGTCGACCACGACCTGTATCTCCTCTTTACCGGGCTTGTGGTCCCAAGTCACATCCTCCGTGCCGTCTATCGTTTTCAGGTAATCCATGTATTCAAAAGCGATCTTATCCAGGGTATCGAAATTCTCGCCCCGTATCCTGGCCTCGACAGGTTTACCCACAGGGGGGCCCGCCTCGGGCTTGTCGAACCTCATCTCTTCGAAACCCTTTATATGCTTGGTCTTCTCGCGCATCTCCTCGATGATCTCATCCACTTGGCGCTTGCGGTCCTGAGACTGCGTCAGGTACACGGTGACCTGCACGAGATTGCTCGCCTGTCCGGCGAAGGGGTCGTTGCGGTCTTCTTCGATCTTACCTACCGTGGTCACATAGGTGTCGAGTTCCTCTGGCGGCAGCTTGGCCACTATCTCTTCGATGGGTTTTATCATTTCCTCTACTTTTTTAAGCGGCGTCCCTATAGGCGCCTCCGCCCTGATAAAAAAGAAGTTAATGCCCGCGCTCGGGAAAAGCACGAACTTCAGGACCGTCCCCGCGAGGATTATGCATACGATGAACCCCAGCAGGGTCCCTAAAAGGACCTTGTATTTGTTCCTGATAGCGGTCCGCACCGTCCTGGTGTACAGGAACACCAGCCACTTGAACCAGGGCATATCCCTGGCCAAGCTGACGGGCTTACCATCTGCTCCAATCTTTATCCTCACGAAGTCCGCCAGATGGCTCGGGAGGATCACGAGGGCCTCCGCGAGCGACGCGATAAGGGCGATTATCACTACCGTCGGGATATTGCGCACGAACTTGCCTATAAGCCCCGACATGAAAAGGAGCGGAGAGAACGCCGCTATGGTCGTCAGAACCGCCGAGGTCACGGCTCCCATGACCTCTTCCGTTCCTTTTACGGCCGCCTCGCGGGGCGGCATCCCGTCCTCCATGTAACGGTAGACGTTCTCGGCCACTATGATACCGTCGTCAACGAGCATCCCGAGCACTATCACAAGGCCGAACATGCTTATCAGGTTAATAGTTATCCCGAACATGTCCATCACTATGAAAGTGACAAAGAACGAAATGGGTATACCCAGCACCGTTAAGAGAGCTACGCGCTTTTGCAGGAAAACAAGCATTATCCCCACTACAAGCACCATGGCGAACCAGGAATTGTTGGTGAGCACCCCCAAACGCCTGTTAGCGTAAAAAGCGTAGTCATTTACGAACGATATTTTCAGTTTGTCCGGCACCGTCTTCAGGAATTCGTCGCACACTCTCCGCACTTCCGCCACTATGGATATGGCGTCGCCTCTTTCCTTTTTCATCACGATCAGGTTCACGGAGCGTGTTCCCAGGGTCTTGTTAATAACATCCTCGTCCTCGAACGTGTTCTCGACCCGGGCGACGTCCTTTATCCTTAGCCAGTTCCCGACATCGTTGGCCCTGATTATAACGTCCTCCACTTCCTTCTCCGTCGTGAACTCCCCGGTGGTCCTGACGCTGTACTCGGTGGTCTCGGTGTCCATCTTGCCGGCGGGAATACTTATGTTGCGGCCGGCAAGCGCCTGTTCTATCTCGTCGATAGAGACATAATTCTCCTTCATCTTGTTGTAATCCACCAGCACCTGCATCTCTTTTTCACGGTAGCCGCTCTTCTTTATCTGCGCGACCCCCTTGATATCCTCGAGCAGGTCTTCGAGGGCGTCGGCGTACCGCTGGAGCTTGTGTTCGTCCATCTCGCCCGAAATCGAGACTTCGATAATGGGGTAGGATTTGCTGGTAAGCTCCTGCGCTATCGGGTCGTCCACGTCCTTGGGAAGGTCCTTGACCCTGTCGACGGCGCTCTGGACATCCCTCACTACCCTGTTCTTGTCGGAGACGTCCGGGTCTATCTTCACTATTATGAGCGACATCCCGGGAGCCGAGGAAGAGTTTATCTCCTTTATGCCGTCAACCTCTTTCAGCTCTTTCTCTATGGGCACGGTTATGAGCTTCTCGACGTCAAGCGGTGTGGAGCCCGGGTACACGGTGGTTATGCTCATCATGTCGAACGAGACGTTCGGGAACACTTCCCGGTTAAGGCTAAGTAGTATTATCACCCCGATCATGATGATGATGACCGAGATAAGATTCACGAAAAGTGAATTATTTACGCTGAACCTCGGCAAACTCATAGCGCGTCCTCGTATTCTCCCAACAGAGTGTTCATGGAACTTTTAAGGTCAGTGACCGAATTTTCATATCTGCGGTCGATCTGGGCCTCTTCCAGCTGCGCCAGTATCAGGTCGTTCTGGAAGTCGATCAGGCGTTTCGTGTTGGAACGGCCCTGGTTGAACCGTTTTTCCTCTTCCTGCAGCTTATCCGACTGGAGCCGCACGGCCTCCCGGATATTTGCCATGTTCACCCAGTAGGTCTCGACGTCCCTGAAAGAGTTCCCCACTTCTGTTATTATGGTCCTTTCCGTGTCCTTCAGGGATACTATGGCCCTCTCCTTCTCATAAGAGGCCTTTTTATATTCGCTGCGGGCCTGGCGGTTCTCGACCGGCACGGTGACCTCGACGCCCGCGTAATAATAGACGTTATCCACGGCAGTGGTCCTACCCGCCGCGGCGTGGAACTTCCTGTCTACTCCGTTCATGGCCATGGTCCCTACGAGGTCTATTTCAGGCCATTTCTCGTTGGCCTTCATCTTAACCGTTATGTTCTTTATGTCCACATCCCTCTTCCTGATCCGGTAATCACGCCTGTTCTCGAATGCCGTGTTCAGACACCAGGCCAGGTCGCGGTCCATTACCCTGTCGTCGACATCGTCCGCGGGGTAGATGAGCGCTTCATCCGAGGTGTTCATCAAGAGCTTCAGGTTCGCCTCCGCCCGCTGGTAGTTGTTCTTGGCTATAATAAGGTCCGTCTCTTTCAGGACAAGGTTCGCCTGTGAAGCGTAAAGGTCGCCTTTTTCGATAAGGCCGATATCGAAGTTCTTTTCGTTCTGGTCGTTCAAGCTCTTAGCCCTGTCCAGCATGTCCCGGAATATCTTTACGGACTTTTTCTGCAGTACCAGGTCCCAGTAGGCCTTCTCCACCTTGACTATAAGGTTCTCGATCCTGTTCTTCGTCTCAAGATCGGCGTTCTTTATGGCCAGCTCCGTGATAGTTATGGTGTTCCTGTCGACATAGCCGAAGAAGTTCTTCCCGACCGGCTGCCTGAGCTCTACCGAGAGTTCGGCCGTGTGCGACGGGTTCACTGTGGTGAATGTCGTGTTGTTCCAGTCCCTCGTGTCGCTCCATGTCGCCGTCACTTCCGTCCCCGTAGGAAATTCTTTCCTTGCGCCGAACGAATAGTAGTTCTGCTGTTCGTTGTCGGGGGCGAATACGGAAACGGCCTGTCTCTTGTCCTCTATATAATAGGCATTACCTAAAAGAAAGGTGTCGAAGACGGCCTCGGCATACATCTTGTCCGTCTCGGCGATCAAAAGGTCCAGTTTGGCCAGCTGCACCTCAAAACTGTTATACACGGCGAACCTGACGCATTCATCAAGCGCCATTATGCGCATGGTCTCCGGCATATATGCGACCAGATCATCGGAAGCGGCCTTCGCATCTTTGTCCCTTTTTTCCGCGGAGAACAACACCTCTCCCGACAGGAGCATAAGAACAGATATCAATATTAATACCTTCATGAAGATCTTCATTGTCTTGCCCTGATCCCCTCGCAGACCTTTCTTAAAAGCCTCAGGTACTCATTCTTTTCCTCATCCGTAAGCACCGAGAACATCTGGTTGGCGGCATCGCGCCGCATCTTTCTTACCTGTTCCACCAAGCTCCTGCCTTTAGCGAGTATTTCCACAAGGACCACCCTTCTGTCTTCCCGCGACCTTTCCCTTTTCGCCAGTTCAAGGCCTATCATCTTGTCCACTATCGCGGTCCCGGCGCTCATGGTAAAACCCACTATATTGGTAAGGTCCGTCATGTTGGTAGGCCCCTTCTCTTCCAGGACCTCCAGGATAAGTACATAGGAAATATTCATACCCTCTTTCGAGAATATGACCTCCTGGTGGCTCATAGCCTCCCTGAGTATCAGCGGCAGCATCCTGGCCGCTTCCGCGCCAAAATCAATTACGCCCTTTTCCGCCATGTCCACCCCCTTCAGTTTTTGAATAATCAAAAATCTAAATATTTCAATTTTTGAACTATTCTCTAACTAAAGTATATGTCAGGATAGAGGATTTGTCAAGAAATTTTGGGGTTATTCGCTGAACCGCACGGTAAGACTGAAAATGACGGGTTTCCGGCCTAATTCGCCCGGGAACGGCGGAAATGGCTGGGCTTTCCTTATACCCCGGGCAACCCTCTGCCTGAGGGCCGGAGACCCTCCGGAGGGCGTTTTTTCGAATCCCACAAGCCGTCCGTCGGGGGCCAGTGTGAATGCGACGGTCACCGTCCCCTCCTCGCTGCCCCCCGCCGAATGGATCTCGGCGCGGATCTTTTCACGTATCAGGTTGTAGTACTTCAGATAGGCCTGCCGCTTTTCTTCCGCAGCAGGGTCGGCCCTTTTTTCCTTTTCCAGGATGACCGGGACCATCTCGGGGCTTAACCCGGTAACAACGTCCCGGTCCGAGGCATCCTTCTCTTCTTTTCTCGCCGTCTCTTTTTCTCTTGTATACACCTCTTCTCCGCTGGAGAGAAGAGGCCTTTCTATGACAATATAGTTTAGATCCACGACCTTTATGTCCTGTTTCTCTTTCTCAACGTAAAAATAACGCATCGGCGCTATGACGGCCACGTGCGCCAGCAGCGATATCGTAACAGCTATCCTGAATATCGGGTCCGTGAACATATCGCGTATTATAACACATTTGTGTATATAGTCCACGGTCCATAGTCCACAGTATAATTCTTTTCAACTGTGGACTGTCGACTGTGGACAATGAATCGCCCCCATCGGCTACATTTCCACCGAAACTCCGAAGACGTAGTTCCGTTCCGGGGCCGGGTGCAGGTCCGTTACCGTACCGGCCACGTTGGAGACGGCTATCTCCGCATACCTCTCGTCAAAAATGTTGTTTATCCCAAAAAAGGCCTTTACACATTTGTATCTGGCGGTTATTTTCCCGTTGCACACGAAGTGGTCCTTCAGCACGGGCCGCACATTGAGCTGGTCGTTTATCGAGAACTGGTCCGAGACCCACGCGGAATTGAAGTTGATCATCAGACACCCGAGGACATCGATGTTGACACCCCAGGCGATCTTGTGCCTGGGTACCATCGGCACCCGGTTGCCGGCAAAGTCGCCGCCGTCGAACTTCGCGTCCAGGTAGGTATAATTGCAGTAGGCGTCAAACCATTCGACCGGTTCCGTCACGGTCCCCGTCTCAATGCCGAACCTTTTGATCTTGCCATAGTTACTGTTGTCCCCAAAACCCCCGATGGTAGGATCGTAAAATATCTCGTCTTTGGAATCCATCCAGAAAAAGTTCACGAAAGGCATCAGGTACTTCCAGTTCCTGTCCTTGGCGCCCACTTCCCATGTGTCCGCTTTCTGGTGCTTCAGCGTGGTGTTCAAACCGGTCCACCTCGAGTAGAACTCGTCCGTCGCGGGGAAGCGGAAGCTCCTGTTGAAACGTCCGTATATGCCTCCTTTTTCAGAATATTTTATCTCGACACCCACATCAAAGGCCTCCTGGTCGGGACTTTTCGTCTCGTACCTGGCGGCGTTCTCGGACTGATCGAACATATATTTCGCCCACTCCTGGCGGACTCCCCCGTTGACGATCACCCTGTCAAAAAGTTCTACTTTGTCATTGCCGTAAATGCCGACCGTTCGCTTTGCTATCGTAAGGTAGTTATACGTCCCCCACTGCGGGGTATTGGTGTGAAGGCGGTTTTCGGCGGAGAAAAGATCCACCCCGGCCGTCAGCGTATTCGTCAGGTCGTCCCAGTAAAAGACATTGGTATATTTTAAGCTTCCCCCGACACTGTCGATCTGGGATGCGTTCCACGACGGATACCAGGGGATCCCCCACAGTGGTAACTCAGCCCAGTTGGTCATATCCATTCTTTTTTTCCTGCCCCATGCGTCGACCGTGAGCTCGTGTTCCATGGGATCCGTGCTGAAACGCAGGGTCGGGGTGACCTTAAGATACGTCGTCTCCGTTTCTGAACGGTCGTTCGGGGTCGTAGACCCCCTGTACCCTATCTGATCGATCTCCCACCTCTGCAAGCCCGCAGACAGGCCGTACCAGTCCTTGTGGTACCCGCCTGATATATCCACGTCAAGATATTCAGCCGGGTGTATGGTCATAGCGCCGGAAAAGTCATAGGCGTCTAGGTCCCCGTTAAGACGGTAGCCATCTGTCGACGCCTGTTTGAAAAAGAAATTATAAGAAGCGAATTTTTCAGCGCCGTAGATACTGGCGTAATAATTCCGGTAACGGTAACTCCCGAACTCGGTGCCGCCCCTCGCGTGATGCCCTTCTTTCCCGCGCCTCGTGATGATATTGATAACGCCGGCTGCCGCGTTGTCCCCGTACAGGACGGATCCCGCTCCTCTTACTATCTCGATCCTTTCAACGTTCTCGAGGGGTATCTGCGACCAGTCGGTGCCGGATATGTCTATCTCGTTCACCCTTCTCCCATCGACCATGACCAGGACATTCCGGCTGGCCGTATCACCGAAACCGCGCATATCGACGGTCACGGTCTTACCGGAGTGGGTATAATCTGTAACATACATCCCCGTCTCTTGCCTGAGAAGCTCGTAAACGAACTTGGCGTTCGATTCCCGGATGTCTTTTTCGGTTATCACCGACACGTTGCCGGGATAATTTATCGCCTTTTCCTCGAACCCCGAAGGCGTTACTACGATCTGGCCCAGGTCCACCTTCTTGTCCGCAGCCTGGTCAGCGAACGCGCACGCACATAAATTCACTACTATCAACACTGATATCAACTTCTTCAACGTTCTCTCCGTTTCTTACTATTGATACTTGATATGTTTTGAGCGGGAGCTGGATAAAGGGGGGAAGCGTCCCGCGCGCAGTTTTTTTGCTGTTGGTGATGCGGCCTTGCAAAAACTGTTTGAGCACGGGATGCTTTCCCCCTTCCTGCCGGCATCCGCGAGAAGCATATCAAATATCGACAATAAAAAACCCCCGGCAATGTTGAAGAAATTGCCAGGGGTTTACCGTTTTTAAAACCCTGTATCGATCCAGTCAGCTTCCGCGAGCTTTGTGGACAGGTAACACACCAGGCAGGTCTTCTGACTCCCCCGCCTTTTTCGGCCGCCTTCCCGCCCCGCCCTTTGTGATTATCATTGATTAATAACAAAGGGCGGGGCAGTGGCTTTACCGCCAAAAAGGTTCTCCCCCTTCCCAACAGGAAAAGGGCGGGGTTACAGCGGCGGGACCGTGTCCGACTCTCACGGACTTCCCTATTAAGGCCTTGCAGCCGCCGGTGTGATTTTAGCAACCAGGGAACAGGTCACAGGGAACAGGATGCCGACCCTTGATAAAAAAACATGCCATTTTCCCCGGCCTGTCACCTGTTTCCTGTTAGCTGCTCCCCATCAACTAATCTATTCTGCGAAAAGAACTTTCCGGAACCTGGCGTTCTCCACCATCCTCCGGGCCAGCTCATATGAACCAAAGAGCAGAAAAGCGAACAGCAAATTCCCGGCAAGGGTATTTCTAAGGAACGGAAGAGCCTTGATGTAGCAATCGGTAAGACCCCGCCAGGTATGCGGATACCATGTCAGCCAAACGCCGAAATTCGAGATCATGAAGAACACGAGGGCTGAACCCACGGTAGCGAAGAATATGTTAGCGGGCGTCTTTCTCCCTTTCAGCCACATCCCCATGAAACCTATAAGTATAAAAGCTCCCCAGGTGTAAAGAACGACATCATGAAGCCCGATGATCAGGTCGCTGGCCATCATTATGACAAGGGGCACCCAGGGGACAAGCCGCTTATCCAGGTAAGCTCCAGCGAAAATCGCTATCGCCGCGACGGGAGCGGTATTCGGCACGTGCGGGATAAGCCTTACGAAAAATCCCAATATGATCAATGCGTATGCGAGCATGATATTCTCCTTTTTTACAAACTATAATACAGCCAAAGGGTAAAGTCAAATATTTATCCCTTATATGCGAGCAATAATTCCTTCCCCGCCAGGCTGAGGCCCATCACTATGAAGCCGGCGATAGTGACACCGGCTATGATAGCGAGCAAAGCGTACCTGAACCTTATCTTGAAAAGCGTCGCGGCCACGCAACCGGTCCAGGCGCCCGTCACCGGCAAAGGTATAGCCACGAACAGTATAAGACCGAGCGCTTCGAACTTCTCGACGAGCGTGGCCTTTCTCCTTGTCCTTTCGGACAGCCAGTCAAAGAACCTTTCGAACACCTTTATATGCCGCAGTTTTTCGGACACCGGCTGGAACAGGAAAAGAAGGGGCACGATCGGGATAAGATTACCGGCAAAAGCCAGGAGGTACGTCTTTACGGGCGTGAATCCCACGGCGAGGCCCAGCGGTATCGCCCCCCTGAGCTCAGATATCGGGAGCGCCGCCAGCACCACTACCGCCAGCTCCTTGTTGAAAGCCACAAGAGAATCAGCTATTTGCTCTACCATATCATCCCTTCCTAATCGGTCCAGCCGTGTTCACCCACCAGCGGCACGAACACGCAGCCGCAGATATTTTCCTGGGCAAACTCCATGCCGTGCCTGGTTATCACCATGAGCATCTGGCTGAACCTGGGGCCGACCGGGATAACGAGGCGTCCGCCGTCGGCCAATTGTTCCTTTAACGGTTCCGGTACATGCGGGGCTGCCGCCGTCACTATTATACCGTCGAACGGCGCCTCTTCTTCCCACCCCTTAGTGCCGTCGCCGCACTTGTAGGCTATGTTCTTATACCCTTCTTTTTCAAGCGTCTTCTTCGCACGATCGAGCAAAGACCTCTCCCTTTCCACCGTACACACCTGAACGCACATCTCAGCCAATATGGCCGCCTGGTACCCGCTGCCCGTACCGATCTCGAGGACTTTTTCATCGCCCTTAAGACGCAGGCGCTCCGTCATGATGGCCACCATGTAGGGCTGCGATATGGTCTGCCCCGCGCCGATGGGCAGCGGATTGTCCGCGTATGAGGACGCGGCGTACGGGGCAGGTACGAAATGGTGCCTCGGAACATCCAAGAACGCCCGTACTACCCTCGGGTCGCTTATCCCTCTGGGGACAAGCTGGGCTTCAACCATCCGTTTTCTTTTTTCCGCGTCTTCCATTTTTTGTGAAATGGTACTTGGAAACGAGCGTAAAGAATTTTACAGTGTCGCGTATCGGGTTTATCTCGGAGGTCTCTTCCCCGTATATGGTGCGTATGGGGATGGACTTTATTTTCTGGTGGTTCTCCGCCGCCTGTATGATCATCTCGGATTCTATATCGTATTTCTCGGTGGTAAGTTTCATGTCCTTAAGCATGGACGTCCTGACGAGACGAAAACCGCACTGCGAGTCAGGTATGCGGTAACCGCACATCGCCGACAACACCCAGGAGGTGAACCTGTTGGTCCAGTACCGCAGCGACGGCATGCTGTGGGTCTGGTGCATGCGGTTGCCGATAACGAAATCCACGTCGCCGGAACGGGTCGCGCTCATAAGAACGGGTATGTCTTCCGTGTGGTGCTGGCCGTCGCCGTCCATGATGATTATCCAGTCATATTTCATCTTTTTCATGACATAATTTATCCCCTGCCGGACCGACTTGCCCTTGCCGAGGTTCTTCCTGTGACGAATCACCATCGCTCCCCCGTCGAGGGCCACTCTCTCCGTGTTGTCGTAAGATCCGTCGTCTATCACCAGGACGCTCATGCCCATATCGACGATACTGCGGACGATATCGCCTATCGTCCTGGCCTCGTTGTAGGACGGTATTATGGCTATAGTGTTATCTGTTCGTGATTCCATATCTTCCTGAAGGCGTACCACTGGCCGGGGTAATCCCTGATGTATTTTTCCATCTGTTCGATATATTTGCCCATGAGGGTCCTGACGTCCTTTTCGAACTCTCCTGTCGGCTTATACTTGATAGGTCTCTCTATGTGGAGAGTGAATTTGTCGTTCTTTTCCCGTGTCAATACGATAACGATTATGGGCGCCCCCGTCCTCAGGGAAAAAATAGCCGGGCCCTTCGGCATCAGCGCTTTTTTCTCGAAAAAATCCACGTACAAGCCGTTATTGGTATAATCCTTGTCCCCGACAACAACAAGAAGTTCGTTCTGCTTAAGCACGTTCAGACATTTCTTCATCTGCTCCATGCTGGGGTGCGTCCCTATCTTTATAGTGGACATCTCGTTTATAGCCCGCTGCCTTTCGAAAAATTCGGTTATCTGCTCGTTATTGTGTTCCAGTACTATGGCTTGTAACGGGTACTTGAGTGCCGATACTACCGCCCCGCCCAGCTCCCAGTTCCCCAGGTGGGCCGAAACGATCACTGCACCTTTACCCTCAGAAATACACTCATCCAGAAAGTTGAGCTTGTCACATTTAACGAGCCGGGTTATATAATCTTTGTCAAGCCTCGGGAACTTGAAAAAATCGGCAAGATACTTCGCGAAGTTCCTGAAAACCTCCCAGACATGCCGGTTAAGAGTAGCGTCATCGACCTCATCGCCCAATACGACCTTGAGATTCGCTTTCAGGGCCGCCCTGTCCTTTCCGGCAAAAATATAATAAAGCCGTGCTCCCAGATCCGCTATGACATAACATGCGCCGATCGGCAGCACCTTCGCCAGACTGAAACCCATGACATAAAGTACGTATAACATCAGTTCCCCTCAAACGCCAGTTTCGCCGTGTCTATCGCGCTGTCGGGTTTCGAGATCTTCTCTACCGCCCGTCTCATGCTCTCCAGCGTCCCCTCAGAATCGAACAATCTGTTCGTCTCGTCATATATCCCGTGATGGTCGCTTACCTCTATCGCCGCGCCCCTCCCCACGAGAAAATCCGTATTCATCCTCTCATGTCCCGGTATCGGTTTTACGACGAGTATGGGAAGGTTCTTGACCAAAGCCTCCGCCGTGGTCATCCCTCCCGCTTTCGTCACTATGAGGTCCGATGCCTCCATCAGCTCATCGATATTCTCAACGAACGGTAATATCTTTATATGTCCGTTCTCGCCCTTCCGGCTCAGTCTCCCGAGCCTGTTATAAAGCTTCCTGTTGGACCCGGCCACAACCAGAAGCTGGTAGCTGTGCATGGTATCCTTCATGAACGATCTGACCACATCTTCCATGACGCCGAGGCCCTGGCTCCCCCCCATGACGAGAACGGTAGGATCGTCCTCCGTCAAGTCGAGTTTGTCCATTATCTTTTTTTTGTCATGCGCGACGCGGAACCTCGGGTCAACGGGGATCCCGTATACCTTTATCCTATGGGCCGGGATGCCTTTTGCCTCAAGAACGCCGGCCGTCTCGGATGACGGCACCACGTAATGGTCCACCTCATCGTACAGCCAGTAGGAATGCGGGGCATGGTCCGTCAGTACGCCTATGAGCGGCACCTTTTTCCCGCATGACCTCTTGTAATCGGCCACCATGCCGCACGGGAACGCCTGGGTGCAATAGATCACATCGGGGGACACTTCGTCAAGCAGGCGCTTTATCTTGGACATGTTGAACCTGTGGAGCGCTTCCCGGGCCTTTTTCGTTTTTTTAAGCACTTTGGGGTTATCGTAAATATGCCCCCAGAACTGCGGCTTCTTTTTGATTATCTCGATATAGGTCTTGTTTATGATCTTGCCCAGCACAGGATTGGTGTAATCAAGAGCGTTGATCTTGACTATATCGATGTCCCTGCGCAGTTCCCGCAGGCCCTCTTCTATGGCCATGGCGGCATGGAAATGACCCGAATATCTCGAGATGTAAAATATCAATATCTTCTTTCTCATGCTTCCATTTCCAGGACCTTTTTGATCCTCTTGGCGGCCTCGAGCAGTCTGTCCTCTTCTTCGACCAGGGCGAAACGGATGTAACCTTCCCCGTATTCCCCGAAACCGGTGCCGGGAGCCACTACAACGCCGACCTCCCTGATCAAGAGGGCCGCGAATTCCATGGAAGTAAGGGCGCTGTATTTATCGGGTATCCTGGCCCAGAGGTAAAAAGTCGCCTTCGGTTTAGGTACGTCCCAACCTATTTTTTTCAGCGCCTTCACCATCGCGTCGCGCCTTTTCTTGTAGGTCTTAACGGTATCGCGCACGCATTTCTGCGGGCCCGTAAGCGCCTTTATAGCGGCGTACTGGATCGGCTTGAAAAGACCGAAATCTATATATCCCTTGGTCTTGCTCAGGGATTTCAATATCCCGGCGTTTCCCACGGCGAACCCCATGCGCCACCCTGCCATATTGTACGATTTGCTCAGGGAGTGGAACTCCACGCACACATCCCTTGCCCCGGACAACTGAAGGATGCTGGGGGCCACATACCCGTCAAAGACGATATCGGAATAAGCCAGGTCGTGTATCATTATTATCCTGTGCTTCTTCGCGAACGAAACGGCTTTTTTCAAAAAAGGTTTTGTGGCAACGGCCGCTGTCGGATTATGCGGATAGCTCAGGAACATCAGTTTCGCTTTTTTCGCGATGCTTTGCGGTATTTCATCAAAGTCCGGGAGGTAATGCTTATCCTCGCTTATGGGGATATTGTGCAAGATGCCCCCCGCTATCAGCACTCCATTGAAGTGGACCGGGTAAGCCGGGGTGGGGACAAGCGCTATATCGTCGTTGTTGAGAAAAGCGAGCGAGATATGCGCTATCCCTTCCTTGGAACCTATAAGGGGCAATACCTCCGTTTCCGGGTCCAGTTTCACGTTGAATTTCCGCCTGTACCATTGCGCGATGGATTTCCTCAACAGCACTTCCGAATCGTCTATATACCGGGAATACCTGTGGTTCTTCGGGTCCCTGGCCTTTTTGCAAAGCTCGTCCACGATGTGCTTTGCCGTCGGCTGGTCGGGGTTCCCCATGCCGAGGTCTATCAGGTCAAGCCCTCGTTCTTTTGCCTCCTTTTTCAGTTCATCTATGATGCTGAAAAGGTAGAGCCCCAATCTTTTCATCCTGTTAGATTCTTCCATGTCTTGCCCCTTTATTTAGCTGCATTCAGAAGACAGATGTCAGTTGTCAGAAGTCAGAAATCAGAAAACAGAAGTCAGATGTTAGTTTTTAGTTCTTAGTTTTTAGTCGTACAACTCATAACTAACAACTCACAACTCAACACTTGATACTTGTCACTTTATCCTTGTTACTTGTCACTGTTCCCTGTCTTCTGTTTTCTGTCATCTGTCCTCTGTCTTCTGTTTTCTGTCATCTGTTATTTCTGCTATCGCCTCGTCAGTTTTTACTGTCTCGCCTTCTCTTTTGAATATCTTAGCCACAACACCGTCGCAGGGCGAGGGCACGTCAAAGGTGGCCTTGTCCGTCGCCACCTCGACCATGTCCTGATCCTTCGATACCCTGCCGCGCTCATCCACGTGCCATGCCGTTATGGTCGCCTCTTTAGCGCCCTCGAGCAGGTCATTCAGCCTTATCTTCATAAGTTCCATACTCTTTTCTCAGATCTTCCGCGAACCGCCTCGCGAAGGCCTTCCTGGCCATGGACATGTCGATCTTGCGCCCCAGCATCTCTTCTACCGACGTGGCCTCAATATCACCTTCGCCGCACGGGTCTATCTTGCCGAACGGTTCCAGATCGTTACCGATATTCACCGCTACGCCGTGGTACGTCACCCATTTTTTCAGCGCAATACCGATAAAAGCTATTTTTCTGCCGCCGGCCCATACCCCTCGCCTTCGGACGTTCCTCCCCGCGGCGACACCCATTCCTCTCAGCGTCCCGGCTACGGTCTTTTCCAGAAAATCGATATAGAAGGATACATCCTTTTTCTTCTCAGAAAGGTCCACAATCGGGTAAAGCACGAGCTGACCGGGCGCATGATAAGTTATCTTGCCGCCCCGCCCGGTCCGTATGACCGGTATGCCTTTATCGGCGAAATATTCCCTGTCAAGGACGTCGTTATCATCCGAAAGCCGGCCGCGCGTGACCACGGGATGATGTTCGAGCACTATCAGCGTATCGGGGGCCTGGCCGTTTATCCTTTTCTTCAGGATATCTTCCTGGACCCGAAAGGCTTCCGCATAATCGATCACGCCGAGATCGAGCATTTCCACTCCCCGCCCGACACCTGACACCTGACACCTGTCACCTGTCATACTATATCGTCAAACCCCCCGTGCTCCTTGAAGTACTCTATCACGCCGCCCATATCAAGGAACTTTCTCATGATCCTGGGTATCGGTTTTATCTCGATGTTCACGCCTTTCGAGAGATTCTTCAGGATGTTCTGTTCCAGGTCCAGATCCAGCTCATCCATGTCGTCGATATAGTTCGTTTCGCACTCGACCAGACAAAGGCCTATATTGAACGCGTTCCGGTAGAATATCCTCGCGTAGCTTTTCGCGACCACCGCGCGCAATCCGCTGGCCTTCAGGGCAATGGGAGCCTGCTCACGCGAAGAACCGCAACCGAAATTCTCTCCCGCCACAAGAAAATCTCCCGGCTTTATCCTCTTGTGGAAATCTTCTTCCACGTCCTCAAAGATATGCTTCGCGAGTTCCTTCTCGTCCTGTATCTTGAACTTGTATCTGCCGGATATGATGTAATCGGTATTGATGTCGTTCGATATCTTCAGGCGGTGCGCATAATTAGACACGTTAATCCTCCTCTTTAGAAAACAGAAATCAGATAACAGATGTCAGATCTGTCTTCTGTTCTCTGTCCTCTGTCTTCTGTCTTCTGCTACGACAGCCTCCTTGAATGTTCCCTTGGATCGGATATTTCCCCCTCCAGGGCGGTCGCCGCCGCCGTAGCGGGGCTTGCCAGATATATGTTCGCGTTCGGGTTTCCCATGCGCCCCTTGAAGTTCCTGTTCGCCGTGGAAAGCGCGTTCTCACCGTCCGCCAGAACTCCCTGGTGCGTCCCTACGCACGGTCCGCAACCGGGATTGTTCACGACCGCCCCCGCCTCGACAAAGATCTCTATGTATCCCTTCTTGAGCGCGTCGAGATATATCCTCTTTGAAGCGGGTGTTACGATAAGTTTAAGGCCGTGGGCCACTTTTCTGCCTTTAAGTATCCTGGCCGCGATCTCGAGGTCCTCAAGCCTGCCGTTCGTACAGGTACCTATGGACACTTCGTCTATCGGGGTCCCCAGCATCTCGTCAATACCATGCACGTTATCCACGGTATGAGGACACGCTATCTGGGGAACAAGTTCGGACATGTCGTATTCCAGTGTCTCCGCGTATTTCGCGTCCTCATCGGCCTCGACGGGCCGGGGTTCCCTGAGAGCGTGTTTCTTGAGCCATGCGAGCGTCTTTTTGTCCGCCGCCATGAGCCCGCACTTGGCGCCCATCTCTACCGCCATGTTCGATATCGTGAAACGCGCGTCCACACTGAAGTCGTCTATGACGTCCCCGTAAAACTCGACCGACCGGTACGAGGCGCCGTCCGCCCCGATATTGCCGATAATATAGAGAATGACATCCTTTGAATAGACCCCTTTAGGCAGTTCGCCGTCAGCGACGACCTTTATCGTCTCCGGGACCTTGAACCAGTTCTTGCCGCCTGCCAGCGCTATCGCCACATCGGTGGATCCCACGCCGGTGGACAGCGCGTTTATCGCCCCGTAAGTGCAGGTATGCGAATCGGCGCCAAGGACAAGGTCTCCGCAGGTGACGTAGCCTGATTCGGGTATGATCTGGTGGCATACTCCCTGGCCGATATCAAAGAGCCGCACGTCCTGCTCTTGCGAGAACTTCCTTATCTTCGCGTGTATTGCGGAAACCCCGATGTTGGGGCTGGGCGCCGAGTGATCTATCACGATGCTGAACCTGTCCTTATCGAACACGTTTTCCACGCCGAGCTTCCTGAAACTGTCGATAATGATGCCGCTGGTACCGTCCTGCCCGAAACAGAAATCCACGTTGGCGATGACGATATCGCCCGCCCTGGCCCTTTTGCCTGAATGTTCCGATAATATCTTTTCCGCTATGGTCTGTCTCATCTCACCCAATCCTTTATGCGTTTGACCCCTTCGGTGATCGCCTCAAGGTCCGTCGCGAAACTGATGCGTATGAACCGGTCGTCCCCGAAGGGGCCGCCCGGTATCACGGCGACCTTTTTTTCCTCAAGAAGTCTCTTCGAAAAGGTCAGGGAATCCATCCCGCAACCTGAAATGTCCGCGAACATATAGAACGCCCCTTCCGGCTTGAAGGGCTTTATTTTCGCATCCCCCGAAAAAAGTTCCACGAGAACGTCCCTGCGCCGCTGGAACTCTTTCCTGTTGTTATCTATCTCTTTCTCCAGGTCCGCGGTCAGCGCGCACTCCGCCGCTGCCTGGCTTATCGAGCACGGATTTGACGTAGAATGGCTCTGCAGCGTCGATACCGCGCCGGTTATCCCTCTGTCGCAGGCGATATACCCTATTCTCCAGCCCGTCATCGAATGGCTCTTGGAAACACCGTTCACCACTACGGTATGGTCTCGCACTTCCTCGGAAACCGCGGCTATGGAAAAATGCTTCTTCCCGTCGAAGATTATTTTCTCATAGATCTCATCGCTTATGATCAAGATATCCTCGGTGACGCAGGCAGCCGCTATCTCCCTGAGCTCTTTTTCATCATAGACGACACCCGCCGGGTTCGACGGGCTGTTGATTATAATAGCACGCGTGTTATCCGTAATAGCTTCCCTGATCTCTTTGGGGCTTACCTTGAATCCTTTATCGCGGTCGGTCGTAAGCAGTTTGGGCTCGGCACCGGCCAGCTTGACCATCTCGGGATAACTTACCCAGTACGGATGGATCACGATGACCTCATCACCCGGGTTACAGATGACCTGGAGCACATTGTAAAGCGAATGTTTCGCCCCGTTGGATATCACTATTTCCTCTAATTCGTACTCTAATCCGTTGTCCTCCTTTAATTTCCGTAAGATGGCCTCTTTAAGGGACTTCGTACCGCTCGCGGGTGTATATTTAGTAAATCCGTCCTTGATGGCCTTTATCGCGGCTTCTTTTACGACCCCGGGGGTGTCGAAATCCGGCTCACCGGCGGCAAGAACGATCACATCCTGACCATCACGGATCATGGATTTTGCTTTGGACGTTATAGCAAGCGTCGCGGAGGGCTTTACAGTCCTCATTTTTTCGGAAAGCTCCATATCGTGCTCCTGTTTTAGCGCATAAGTAATTCAATTTTTGATAAGTTAAAATAGCATATAATTAAGAATAAGACAAGGGGTAAAATTTGACCAAAATCAGCCTAATTTACACATCGGGAGTGTACACACCCGATGTGTATCATGGTTCTATTATGCGGATCTGGGAGGGGTTGTCGATTATCATGACAGGGCCGCCCTGGTCCTCGATCTTTCCGACGACTTCCACGCGCCTGGCCCTGTAATGACTGTAAGGGTCTATCCTTTTTTTTCTGAATAGAGGTATGTTCCGCGTGAATATAACGGCAGTGAGGTCTTTTGAACGGTCGGAACCCATGTTCAGAAAGATCTTGTGAGGTGAGATCCCTACGTCAAAGACCTCTCCCGTAACGACCCGGAACCGGCCGATACTATTGCGCGCTTCACCCGGAGATATGGATTTTAGCGCTCCCCATAATCCTCTCTTTTTCTTCCGCGCGTCTTCCTGGGCTTCCAGGAGAAGGTCCAGGTGTCTTACGTTCGGCGGAAAGGTATAGACCGTCGCCAGACCCTGCCTGATGAGCTCTTCATTGGCCATCTTGCCGTCCACGTACACGTAAGCCAGCCACCTGTCGTATTTGTCCTTTTTTGTGACATCGAATTCGAGGGTGACTTTCTTTTTGAACACCATAGACCTGTTGAACTCTTTAGCCTCGACACCGAATGCCTCGGGATCGAACAGCCAGTCACGCCCGATGCGTTTCATGGTCTCGGGGGTATCGATACCGGTATAGCGCACTTTCTTCCCGTTCGCAAGCTCCACTGTATCCCCGTCGACCACGTTGCGCACCAGATATTCTTTGCCTCCGGCATCACCGGGAGCGCAAATCCCTATAAGTAAAAGAGTTATAATTACGGTTATAACGCAAAAATAAGAGGACGGTCCTTTCCCCCTACACGTGCTTCCCAAGGTCCGTCCCCGTCTTATCGTCACCGCAAAAACTCCTTGGCCGAAGGACACAGTTTCCGAACAACACACTCCGCACAGAGCGGTTTTCTCGCGTCGCATGTCTTTCGCCCGTGGGCTATGAGGAGATTAGAAACGTTCCCCCATTTTTTCCTGTCGAAGAGCAGCATGAGGTCCTGTTCTATCTTTACGGGATCCGTGTTTTCAGTAAGCCCCATCCTCCCGCTCACTCTCCTGACATGCGTATCTACGGCGATCCCTTCATTCTTGCCGAACGAATGAAAAAGGACTATATTAGCCGTCTTACGCGCGACGCCGGGCAGTTTAACGAGCTCTTCCATCTTTGCGGGCACTTTCCCGGCGTATTCATTGCCGATCATTTTTGCCGCGCCGATTATATTTTTTGCTTTGTTCTTGTAGAACCCGGTCGATCTTATCTCTTTCTCGAACTCCGCCTGTTTGGCCCCGGCATAATCCTTTACCGTCCTGTATCTTTTGAAGAGGGCCTTTGTCACTTTATTGACCCGCTCATCAGTGCACTGCGCCGAGAGTATGGTCGAGACCAGGAGCTGGAGGGCGTCTTTATGCTCCAGTGCCGTCGTGACCCCGGGGTACTCTTTGTCGAGAATGTCGTATATTTTCTTCGCCTTGCCCTTATCCATCACTTCCTTCGGAATCTCTTCTCTAACTCATCCACCGTGATATCCAGCGTCGTCGGCCTCCCGTGAGGGCAGGTAAAAGGGAGTGAACATTTTTTCAGCTGCTCAAGGAGCGACACCATCTCTTCCCTGTTCAGCGGATCGCCCGCCTTTATGGCAGCCCGGCAGGAAGTGAGCTTTATCAGCTCCTCGTTTATGTCCGCTTTATTAAGATCGCACGACGAGAGATCAACGAGTATGTCATACACTACCTTCTTGATATCGCTATACCTGAGCATGGCGGGGATCGCCTGGACGACATAAGACCTCTCGCCGAACGGCTCTATCTGAAAACCCAGTCCCGCGAACTTATCTATCACTTTTTCCATGACCAGGGACTCTCCCGCGGAAAGGTCCAGGCGGGCCGGGAAAAGCAGGTTCTGAGCCTCCACGGAGCTTTCTCCCGCGGCCTTCGAGAAATATTCGAAGAGCACCCTTTCGTGAGCGGCATGCTGGTCCGTAACGGTTATCTTTTCCTCGCCGATCCGGACGATATAACAGCCGCCTATCTGGTATATATCCTCCCTTTTCGCCTCGGGAGAAGCCATCTCGCTCAGGCTGAGCCATGCGTTCGCTACCGACCTTTCGGCCGAAGGCACTTTTTTATCTATCGCATAACCGAATTCGGTCTGCACGCCCGTTGTTTCCGGTATAACCTCTCTTCCGGGGCTTTCCCCTTCCTCTTCTTCCACCATTGCCGGAGGGACCACAGCGGCCATGGCCCCGGACGGCGTCGCTTCGATCTCACCGAAACTGTCCCTTATCGCCCCCGTGACGGCCGCCTTCATAGCCGGTTCATCATCGAATTTCACCAGGAGTTTCGTAGGATGCACATTGACGTCGACTTCGGAAGGGTCCACGTTCAAGAAGAGTATCACCGCGGGATGGCGGTGCCTCTCCAGAAGGCTCCTGTACGCCTCGTACACCGCGTCGCTGAGATGTTTGTTCCTGACGAACCTGCCGTTGACAAAGAACATCTGCGCGCGCTTGTCCTTTCTGGTAGCCGACGGGCGGCTCATAAAGCCGGAAGCGCCGTATTTCCCGGAGGAAGAACTGAATTCAGTCATGTGGTCCGCTACATCGGCCCCGAACACGCTCCTTATCCTTTCAATGCCGGTCATGTTCTTCGCGGCATGCATTAGCATCCTGTCCCCGTGTGTAAGCTTGAACTCTATACCGGGATAAGACACGATAAAGCGGCTGACAATATTCGCTATTTCGGCCAGTTCGGTGGATTCCCTTTTCAGGAATTTCCTTCTCGCGGGCACGTTGTAAAAAAGGTTCCTCACCTCGACCGTCGTGCCCTTAGACCTTCCCGCGGGACGCATTTTCAGTATCTCGCCGCTTTCCAGGTAAACATATATCCCCGCTTCCTCCGTTCCCGTACGGCTGGTCAGGTCCATCTGCGATACCGCGGCGATGCTCGAAAGCGCTTCCCCCCTGAAACCCAGAGTGTTCAGCCGGTCAAGATCGGTAATGTCCCGTATTTTGCTCGTGGAGTGACGCAGGCAGGCGGCCTTCGCGTCATCCTGTGACATGCCTTCGCCGTTATCGGCCACCCTTATCAGTGCCTGGCCCGCGGATTGCACTTCTATCTCTATGCTGTCCGCGCCGGCGTCGATCGAGTTCTCGACGAGCTCTTTCACGACCGAAGCGGGCCGTTCCACCACCTCACCCGCGGCGATCTTCCCCACCACATCATCCCTTAATACATGTATCTTCGCATCACTCATAACCACTCCAAACCTCAGTTTTCGCTCACTTTGTCTTTCAGCTCTGCTAACCTTTTCAGCGCTTCCAACGGTGTCAGGTTGTCGACGTCCAGGTCCTTCAGCTTCTTGACGACCGGGGGCGGCCCCGCGGAGTACCCGCCGAAAAAATCGAGTTGTTTCTCTTTTCCGCCGTCCTTTTCAGAAAAACGCGAGCGGATGTTCCCCATCAGCGAATCCTTCTGGAGGTTGTTCAGTATATCGCGCGCCCTTGCGACCACCTCCTGCGGCATGCCGGCGAGTTTCGCCACATGTATGCCGAAGCTCTCGTCACAGCTTCCCTCTTCCACTTTGTAGAGAAAAGCCACTTCATCTCCCCACTCCTGGACCGCGAGATGATAGTTCTTTATCCCCCTCATGATCTCGGAAAGCTCGGTAAGTTCGTGAAAATGGGTCGCGAAGAGCGCCTTCGCCCCGGGGCGTTTGCTCCATAGAAATTCAACGGCCGCCCACGCTATTGAAACGCCGTCGAACGTGCTGGTACCCCTCCCGATCTCGTCGAGTATGATGAGGCTGCGCCCCGTGGCATTATTCAGGATATTGGCCGTCTCGAGCATCTCTACCATGAAGGTGCTCATTCCGCGGTACAGGCGGTCCGACGCGCCCACGCGCGTGAATATCCTGTCGACCACTCCTATTTTAGCCGACTTCGCGGGGACGAAGCTTCCCACCTGCGCCATTATGGTAATAAGCGCTATCTGCCTTATGTACGTGGACTTTCCGGCCATGTTAGAACCGGTGATCACGAATATCCTGTGATCCCGCGTATCCATTGTCACGTCATTGGGGACGAATTCCTTATCCTTTAATATCTTTTCAAGTACCGGGTGGCGGCCCTCGACTACGCGCAGCGAGTCCCCGTCGTCCACTTGAGGGCGCGTGTAATGGTTCTTGACGGCCACTTCCGCCAGGTCGGACAGCGCGTCAAGGTCCGCGACACCGCTAGCGGCCTTTTTCAAACGCTCGATCTCTGCTCCTACTTCCTTTCTGAGGGCGCAGAACACCTCATATTCCTTATTTTTTACCCGTTCTTCCGCGCCTATGATCTTCGTCTCGTAATCCTTAAGTTCCTGGGTTATGAACCTCTCCGCGTTCACCAGGGTCTGCTTGCGTATATAATCCTCCGGGACGGCTCCCAGGTTCGCCTTTGTGACCTCTATAAAATAACCGAAGACCTTGTTGTACCCTACCTTCAGCGAACCGATACCCGTCCTTTTTATCTCTCTTTCCTGGAGCTCTGCCAGCCAGTCCCTGCCGCCCGAGATCAGGTCCCGGAGCTCGTCTATGCCGGCATCATATCCTTTCTTTATTATGCCGCCGTCCCTGACGGCTACAGGCGGCTCATCGGCTATAGAATCCCTTATCGACTTTATGACGTCACTGAAATCCCCCAGACCTCGCGTGATGTCCTTCAGTTTCGGCACAAGCGTACCCTTGAGAACCTCCTTCAGGGCCCCCACGTTCTCAAGGGAGGACGCCAGGGCTATCATGTCCCTGGCGTTCGCCGTCTCCAGGCTTATCCTGTTGGACAAGCGCTCGATATCATACACTTCGCCCAGGACCTCGCGCACGTTAAGACGCGTCGTGCCGTTGTCGAAGAAATACTGCACGACGTCCAAACGCATCTTTATCTCTTTCGTATTGAGAAGCGGGTTCAGTATCCAGTTCTTCAGCCGCCTCTTCCCCATGGGGGTCCTGGTAAGGTCTAGAACTCCGAAAAGCGTACCGTTCGACGTAAGATCCTCGATATTCTGGATGAGCTCAAGATTACGGTGCGAATTCCTGTCCATCGTCATGAACTGACTGGCATGATAGGCCGAGATAGTGCCTATATTGCTCAGGTGGTTCTTCTGCGTGTTCTTAAGGTACCTTAGCAGTGCTCCCGCGGCCCCGACCGCCAGGGACATTTCCTCGCACCCGAAACCTTCGAGGGTGTCCACCGAAAAATGGTTCTTGATCTCCTTGAGCGAGAGGTCGTAGTCGAACATCCAGTCTTCATCCACGGTCAGTACGCCGAGGTTAACGTCCCTGAGATCCCCGAAACCCTTCTCCCTGGAAAAGCTCTCGGGGACGAGACACTCCGCCGGAGATATCTTGTAGAGCTCCGAAAAAAGATCTTCCCTGCTGCCTGTCTCGGTAACGCGGAACTCTCCCGTTGAAATATCGGCATAAGCCAGGCCGAAATTGCCCTCGCGAACATTGAGGGAAAGTATATAATTGTTTATCGCGCCGCCCAGGAGCTCATCGGCCATGAAGGTGCCCGGTGTTATTATCTTTGTCACTTCACGCCTGACGAGCTTCTTCCCGGGGCCGGGCTCCTCGACCTGTTCGCAGATAGCGACTTTCCTGCCGTGCTTCACAAGACGGGCTATGTAGTTCTTCGCGGCATGGTGCGGAACACCGCACATGGGCACCTTGTTACCCTTGCCGGCTTCCCTGGATGTAAGAGTGATATGCAGTATACGCGTCGCTTCCCTGGCGTCATCGAAGAACATCTCATAGAAATCTCCGAGCCGGAAGAAAAGGATAGTGTCCTTGAGTTCTCCCTTGATCTGGAGATACTGCCTCATCATGGGGGTGAGATCGGACGTCATAGATAAATACCTCAAATAATATCTGGTGCCAACTGTATACAGAAGACAGAGGACAGAGAACAGATAACAGAAGACAGAGATTAACAGCTAAAAATATACTGTGGATATTATACTACATATGCACAATAAAAAACAGGCTCATAACTCGCGTGTAATAAGCATTTCAGCGAATTTGAGCCTGTTATATTCAAACCGTTTCATTCTGCACAGGATCATCTGTCTTCTGTCTTCTGACTTCTGTCTTCTGAAGACTATCCCATGGATTTTCTCTGGAACCTTTTGAAAAAGCCTCTTTTTGCGACCTTTTTCTGCTCTGTTTTGGCCTGTTCCTTCTTAACGTCCTCTACAGCCCGCTCCTCCTGCTTCTCTATGTCCACTTCCGGAGCGGCATGTCCTTTCGCCGCCTCTTTAGGTCTCTCGGCCTCTTTTTTCTTCCTTTTGGCCTTGGCTCTCGCTTTCTTAGTGACCCCGAGAAGGTCGTCGTCGGATATGGTCCTCTTGGTCAGCTCCATGACGACCATCTGGGCCCCGTCGCCTTTCCTGTTGCCTAAAGGCAGTATCCGGGTATACCCTCCGTTCACGTCCTTGTAAAGCGGCGCCAGATCATCGAAGAGGCTCTTCACCGCAGCGCGGTCACAGAGCTTACGGTAAGCCTGTCTCCTGGCCGTTACGGACCCGGGAGACTTCTTGGCCAGCGTGATAAGCGGCTCCGCGAAACCCCGGAGCGCCCTGGCTTTGGCCATAGTGGTCTCTATCCTCTGGTATGTGATAAGGTCGCCCGCCATGCTCTTCAAAGTGGCCTTACGCCAGCTTGTGCGCCTCGCGAGCCTGCCTGTTTTTTTTCGATGTCTCATCTATGTCCCTTCCTCTTATTCTTCGGGTTCTTCTTCCTCGATCTCCATGCCGAGATGCAGCCCCATAGAAGAAAGTACGTTGTTTATCTCGGTAAGTGATTTTTTGCCGAAGTTCTTGTACTTCAGCATTTCGGCCTCTTTTTTCTTCACAAGGTCGCCGATGGTCCGGATATTGGCCTCGGCCAGGCAGTTGGAACTCCTGACGGAAAGTTCCAGCTCGGAGATGGGCTTTGACAGCTTCTTCTTCATGTCCCTCTTCTCCTTGGATTCCTCCTCTTCCTCCTCTATTTCCTCGGGCAGCTTCCCGATGCTCAGGAAGACGTCCAGGTGTCTCTGAAGGATGTTCGACGCATAGAGAAGGCAGTCCTTGGGTTCCATGCTACCGTTAGTGAATATCTCCAGTATGAGCTTGTCATAGTCGGTAATATGGCCGATCCTCGTGTTCGCAACGTCGATGTTGACCCTTTTCACGGGGGAAAAAAGCGAATCTACGGGTATGACCCCTACCGCGTCCTTGTCCGTCTTGTTCCTTTCCGACGGGGCATACCCGCGGCCGCGCTCCACTTTCAACTCGATCTCCAGCTTGGTGTCCTCGGTGAGGGTCGCGATATGGTGGTCCGGGTTGATTATCTCGACCGTTTCGTCGGTCTTGATGTTCTTGGCGGTCACCTTTCCCTTCTTCTTTACGCTGATGAACATCGGCTTGGGGGTCTTGAAATGAGACCTGAGCACCAGGCCCTTTATGTTCATGATGATCTGGGGAACGTCCTCGTACACGCCGGGTATGGTATCGAACTCATGGAGCACACCGTCGATCTTGACCTGTGTAACGGCCGTCCCTTCTATGGATGAAAGGAGCACCCTGCGGAGCGAATTCCCGACGGTCACACCGTACCCCTTCTCGAACGGTTCCGCCAACACCTTGCCATACTCAGGAGAATAGCTTGACTCGTCAAAGACAACCTTTTTAGGTAATTCAAAATTCTTCAGTTTCATTCCCATTCCTTCTACCCCCCGTTATAACTATTTCGAATAAAGCTCTACGATAAGGTTCTCTTCTATGACCATGCCGATATCCTTCTTGGTTGGCAGTTTCGTGATCTTCACGGCAAGGTTTTCCGCGGAAACCTCCATCCACTCGGGGACTCCGCGTTCTTCGAGCACCTTCGCGGTCTCCCTGAACGCCTTGAGCTGCTGGTCGGACCCTTTTATCTTTATCTCGTCCCCCACCTTTATCAGGTAGGACGGTATGTTGACCTTGCGCCCGTTGATCCGCACAAAATTGTGTTTGACCACCTGGCGGGCCTTGGCGCGCGACTCGGCAAAACACGCCCTGAACACCACGTTGTCGATGCGCCGCTCCAGAAGCTGCAGGAGCACCTCGCCCGTAACACCTTTGGACCTTTCGGCTTTCTTGAAGTAGTTCTTGAACTGCCTCTCCAGAAGCCCGTATATCCTCTTGGCCTTCTGTTTTTCGAGCAGCTGTATCGCATAATCGGAAGCCTTTCTTCTCATCCTCTGTCCGTGCATGCCGGGCGCGTAACCTCTTCTCATGAAGGCGCACTTGTCCGTTGTGCACTTGGTGCCTTTAAGGAACAACTTCTCGTTCTCTCTGCGGCACAGCCTGCATGATGGTCCCAGATTTTTAGCCATCTATATTGTCTCCTTGTTTTATACTCTTCTTCTCTTTTTTTGTCTGCACCCGTTATGAGGCGTGGGCGTCAGGTCGGTAATGGTGGATACGTTCATGCCCTCGGACCTGATGCTCCTTACCGCGCTCTCCTTGCCGGACCCGGGCCCCCTCACGAATATCGAAACGTCTCTAAGACCGTGGGTCCTCGCCTTTTTTACCGCGTCCTTGGCCGCGACGCTCGCGGCGAACGGCGTGGATTTTCTCGACCCCTTGAAACCCACCGTGCCGGGCGAACTCCAGCAAAGGATCTCGCCCGCGGTATCGGTCACGGTCACTATGGTGTTGTTGAAAGTGGAATGGACGAATATCTTTCCACTGGTCGTTTTCCTTGCTATCTTTTTCCTTTTCTTGACCTTAGCTTTCTTCTGCACAGTTTACACTCCTTGTCATTGGACAGCCGGGACCGCCTTTTTCTACTCGGCGGCGGTCGTGGCCTTTCTGGCTGTCTTATCCTTGATCACGCCTATGGTCTTTTTCGGACCCTTCCGCGTCCTTGCGTTCGTCCTTGTGCGCTGTCCTCTTACCGGAAGGTTCTTTTTATGACGAAGCCCCCTGTAAGTGCCTATGCTCATCAACCTCTTTATGTTACCCGTGTAGTACCTCCTCAGGTCGCCTTCCACCTGATACTTGGTCTGGATTATGCGGGTTATAGTTGTAACTTCCTGATCGTCCAGGTCCTTGGCCCTTTTGTCGGGAGAGATACCGGCTTCGTGCAGTATCTCGTTAGACCTGGCCCTGCCTACACCGTACAGGTAGGTCAAAGCTATCTCTATCCGTTTTTCCTTCGGTATGTCTATACCTAATATCCTTGGCATCTTTACTCCTCCTGGCCGCTATCGACTAACGACTATCGATATCGACTGATTATCCTTGCCTCTGCTTATGTTTGGGGTCCGTGCAGATCACCCGCACTACGCCTTTGCGTCTTACTATCTTGCATTTCGGGCACATCTTGCGGACACTTGGTCTTACCTTCATTATCATTTCTCTCTTTTTATGATCCTTCCCCTCGTAAGGTCGTACGGTGAGAGCTCCACCGTGACCTGGTCACCGGGAACGATCCTTATGAAATACATCCTCATCTTTCCGGAGACGTGCGCCAGCACGACATGTCCGTTCTCAAGTTTCACCTTGAACATGGCGTTCGGCAGTGTCTCGACGATCTCGCCGGTAGCTACAATAGGTTCTTCTTTCGGACTCATGTTATTATCTCCGCTCTCCTTTTTCCGACTATAATCGTATCCTCAAAATGGGCCGACAACCTTCCGTCCTCCGTAACGGCCGTCCACCCGTCCTTCAAGACCCTTATCCTGCGGGTACCTATGTTTATCATGGGCTCTATCGCCAGCACCAGGCCCTCTTTGAGAAGCGGTCCTTTCCCCTTCTCTCCCCAGTTCGGCACCTCGGGAGGTTCGTGGAGTTGTTTTCCTATCCCGTGGCCCACAAAAGCACGGACCTCCTGGTATCCTTCCCTCCAGGCAACGTTCTGTATGGCATTCGAGATATCCGACACCCTGTTGCCCGCAACGGCTTCCTTTATGCCTTCCGCCAGGCATTCTCTCGTCACCCTGATAAGGCGTCCGGCTTCTTCATCCACCTTGCCGACGGTAAAGGTCCTCGCCCCGTCCGCGAAATATCCGTTCTTTTTGACCCCGACGTCGATGCCTACTATATCGCCTTCCTTCAGGACGATCTCCTCGGAAGGTATGCCATGGACGACGACCTCGTTCACCGAAGCGCATATGGTCGCCGGGTAGCCCTTGTAACCCTTGAAAGCGGGCTCTGCTCCGCTTTTTTCTACCAGGCTCTCCAGTTCCCTGTCCAGGTCCTTAGTGGACACGCCTTCACGGACGATCGCCTCCGCGTAAGCGAAAAGCTCCCTTATTATCTTTCCCGCTTCCCGGATCTTCCGGATCTCGGCTTCATTTGTCAGGATCGTCATTAACCAGACCCTCTTTCCTGAAAAGAGCATCTATCTCGCGGAAAAGTTCCTCCGCGGAAATATCGCCGTTGACCTCCCGAAGCAGCCCTTTATCCCTGTAATAACCTATGAGGTCCGCTGTCTTCTCTTCGTATACCTTGAGACGGTTCCGTACGGTCTCCGGCTTGTCGTCGTCGCGCTGGTAAAGCGCGACCCCGCATGTATCGCATATCCCCTCTTTTTTCGGGGGGATGTTGGTTACATGATAGTTCATACCGCATTTGGGGCAAACCCGCCTCCCGGAAAGCCGTTGTACCGCGACTTCCTCGGAGGTCCTGAAATAAAGCACCATGTCGAGCTTGCGTCCTTCATCCTTCATAGCACTGTCAAGCGACTCCGCCTGGGCTTTCGTGCGGGGATACCCGTCGAGTATGACGCCTTTTTCAGCATCGGGCCTCGCTATACGGTCTATGACGGCGCGGGTAACTATTTCATCGGGAACGAGTTCCCCGGCGTTCATGTACTTTTCCGCTTCCTTCCCTGTCTCCGTGCCTTCCTTGACCGCTTCGCGCAGCATATCGCCCGTCGATACATGTAAAAGATCATAAGCCTTTATTAATAAACCGGCCTGAGTGCCCTTGCCCGCCCCGGGCGGCCCCAGAAGGACCAGATCTATTCGGCGGCGCCGGTTCATCCCAAACGTCCCCTTACCCTGCCCTTCTTCATAAAACCCTCGTAATGCCTCATGAGCATATGCGACTCTATCTGTCTCATGGTATCGAGCATGACACCCACGACGATCAGGAGCCCCGTACCGCCGAAGAAGCTGGCTACCAGGTACGGTATGCCCAGCTGGCTGTTGATGATACTGGGCAACACCGCTATGATCGTCAGGAATACAGCACCCGGCAGCGTTATGCGCGTCATTATGAAATCAAGATACTCGGCGGTCTGTTTACCCGGCCTTATGCCCGGTACGAACCCGCCGTAGCGTTTCATGTTATTGGCCATATCTATAGGGTTAAAGGTTATGGCCGCGTAAAAATAGCAAAAGAACAGTATCAAAAGCGAATAGACCACGTAATACAAGGGCCTGCCCATCATCAAGGAGCTTGCCACGCCCTGTATCGCCCTGTGCGGTACAAGCCCCGCTATCGTCGCCGGGAACAGTATAATGGACTGGGCGAAGATTATCGGGATAACGCCGCTCTGGTTGACCCTGAGCGGTATGTAAGTGCTCTGGCCGCCGTATATCCGCCTGCCGACCACCCTCTTAGCGTACTGTATGGGTATCTTCCTCTGCCCCTGCGTGATTATGACCACAGCTACTATCACCGCCACGAACATGAACGCCAGGAATACGAGCTTGAACGGGTCTATCTGCGCCTCGCCCCGCGTGCCGGGCCTCACCAGCGATATCAGCTGGAAAACGGCGGCGGGAAGCCTCGAAATGATACCCGCGGTGATTATCAGCGATATACCGTTGCCTATGCCTTTTTCCTGGATCTGTTCGCCGAGCCACATTATGAAAGCCGTGCCCGTAGTAAGCGTTATCACGGTCAATATGCGGAACCACCAACCGGGATACTGGACGATCTGCAGGCCCTGGAACCTCGCTGGGTTCTCCAGCCAGAGGGCTATGAAGAACGCCTGTATCACGGAAAGGATCACGGTGCCGTAACGCGTATACTGGGTTATCTTCTTGCGGCCTTCTTCTCCCTGCCTCGCCAAACGCTCGAGCGCCGGGACTACCGTGGTCAAAAGCTGCAGTATGATCGACGCCGATATGTACGGCATGATCCCGAGCGCGAATATCGTCAGGCGGCGCATGGCGCCTCCGGAGAACATGTTCATCATCCCGAAAAGCGTGCCGCCCTGTGTCCTCGCTATGTTGTCAAAGAACTGCGCCAGTTTCGCGCCGTCGATACCCGGTGTCGGGATGTAAGCGCCGATACGGTATACCGCTATGAGCCCGGCAGTAAATAATATCTTTTTTTTCAGATCAGGTATCCTGAATAGATTCGCGAATGATTCAAGCATCGCTTTTCCTCTACCCTTTCAGTGTTGATACTACTTCCGCCTTGCCGCCGGCGCCCTCTATCGCTTTTTTCGCGGTCTCCGAGAACGAATCCGCCTTAACGGTTATGGCTTTGCTCAGTTTGCCTTTTCCGAGGATCTTGTACGGTTGCCTCTTTTTCCTGAGTATCCTGTTCGCCAGGAGGAAATCCTTATCCACGACCACGCCATTCTCGACGGAAGGAGCGCTTTCCAGTCTGCCTATATTGATGACGCTCCATTCTATCTTGAATTTGTTCGTAAAACCTCTTTTGGGAAGACGCCTGACCAGGGGCATCTGTCCACCTTCAAACCCGGGGTTATATGTGCCTCCTCCTGATCTTTGTCCCGCGCCTTTGTGCCCGCGCCCGCTCGTTTTCCCGCGGCCAGAACCTATGCCGCGTCCCTTGCGCTTTCTGCTTCTTTTTACTCCCCGCGGCTTGCCTATATCCTGTATTTTTAAAACCATGTTTTTCCCTTTTCCCTTTTTATCCTGACACCTGACACCTGAGACCTGATACCTGAGACCTGAATTATCCTCTCCTGTTGACCCTTAACCTGCGAAACCCGTCCATGGTGGCTTTTACGACGTTAATGGCGTTCCTCGACCCTAGGCTTTTGGTAAGTATATCCCTGATCCCCGCCGCGTCGCACATCGCCCTTACGGCACCGCCCGCTATGACCCCGGTGCCGGGACCGGCGGGTTTAAGGAGCACCCTTGTCGCCTTGAACCTGCCTATGATCTCGTGCGGTATGGTCTTGCCCTGCATCTTGACCTTGAAAAAGTTCTTCCTGGCATTGGCGGAACCCTTCTTTATGGCCTCTGCCACCTCGTTGGATTTCCCAAAGCCTATGCCTACCTCACCCCTCGCGTTGCCCGCCACGACCAGCGCACTGAAGGAAAAATTCTTACCGCCTTTGACCACCTTCGACACCCTGTTTATCTTGACGACGCGTTCTATGGCCTCCTCTTCGGGCGCTACCGCGACGCTCTCCCCGGCAGCGGGTTGAGCGGCGGTTCCTTGCACCGGCGCTTCGCTGTCCTTTTTTTTGGCTTTTTCTTCCTTTGGTTCGACTTTCCCTTTTTTATCTTTTTCAGCCATCCGTCCTCCTTAAAACTCCAACCCGTTCTTTCTTGCCGCCTCAGCGATGGCTTTGACCACGCCGTGATAACGATATCCCCCACGGTCAAAAACGACCTTCCTGATCCCTTTGGAGGAAGCGGCCTTAGCTACTTCCTCGCCGAGAGCCGTGCCGCATTCCACTTTCTTCCTGCAGGAACTCTTCAACTTGCTCTTAAGAACGTCGGACAAGGTAGAGACCGAACACAGCGTCTTACCCTCTATGTCGTCTATTATCTGGACGTTGATATTGCGGTTGCTCTTGTGCACGCACATCCTGGGCTTCGCCGGGCTCCCGGAGATCCTCTTCCTTATCGATCTTTTTCTCCTGCTTCTTCTCGTTAGTTTATCCATTGCCATATTCTTCTCCTTACTGACCCGGACGGTAAAACCCGTCCGGGTCAGGAATCCACTCTAAGCTATGCTCTTACCCTGTTTCTGCCTCACGTACTCGCCGTCATACCTGATACCTTTACCCTTGTAAGGTTCAGGCGGGTAATGGTCTCTTATCTCCGCTGCCACTTCCCCGACTTTTTGCTTATCTATACCCTTTACTATTATCTCGGTCGCGCTCGGGGTCTCGATAGTTATGTCCCCTGGAGGCGTGAAGGTAACACTGTGCGAAAACCCCAATTCCAGCATGAGGTTCTTTCCCTTCATCTGTGCCTTATAACCGACCCCCTGTATCTGCAGCTTCTTTTCAAAACCGGTCGTCAGGCCCGTTATCATGTTCTGTATAACACTCCGGGTGGTTCCATGAAGCGCCTGGTGCGTCCTGGAATCAGTAGGCCTCGTGATCATGATCCGGTTATCCTTCACATCGGCCGTGAACCTGTCCGGGATGATGTGTTCCAGGGCCTTCCCTTTACCTTCTACCTTTACCGTCCTTCCCTCTACAGACACCTTTAAGCCTGACGGGATCTCTATGGGTCTTCTGCCTACTCTTGACATTCCTTCACCTGTTCGTCATTTTGATTTTTCATTCGTCATTACGCTACCACACCTTACAGACCAGCTCTCCACCGATGCCCTGCTGTCTCGCGTCCTTGTCCGTCATAAGTCCCTTGCTCGTGGAATAGATCGCCAATCCGACCCCCCCCATGACCGAATGCACATCACCGGAAGATATGTAGCGACGCCGGCCCGGAGTGGACACGCGCTGCAGGTTCTCGAGAACAGGGGTGCCGTCATCAAGATACTTAAGATATACTTTGATCTGCCCCTGTTTGTTGTCCTCGATGACCTTGTAATTCTCGATAAAATCCTCGTCTTTCAGTATCTTTAGTATGCCTTCCAGCATGCCGGATCTCTTGATTATCACGTCCTTTTTCCCGCTCCTGATGGCATTCCTTATGACCGTGATCTGGTCAGCTATCAAATCCGTAACACTCATTTATTGCTCCTTAGCAGTTATTGGTACGCTCGCTTGAGTTCTTAGTTCCAACTCACAACTCATAACTAACAACTCATAACTCATAACTAGACTACCAGCTTGCTTTTCTCACTCCCGGTATATCACCGCGTGAGGCCAGTTCCCGAAAACATATGCGGCACAGCCGGAACCTTTTCATGTATCCCTTCTTCCTGCCGCATATCTGGCATCTTGTGATGACCCTGGTGCTGAATTTCGGTTGTTTCCTGGATTTCTCTATAAGACCCTTCTTCGCCATAAAATACCTTCTCCTTTATTTCTTCGCGAACGGCATGCCAAAGCTTTCCAGAAGGGCATAGGCCTCATCCTTATTGTCGGCCGTCGTCACGAAACAGACGTCCATGCCGTGCGTCATCGGTATCTTGTCCAGTTCCAGTTCCGGGAATATCACTTGCTCCTTTATGCCGAGAGTGTAATTCCCGTGCTGGTCGAATGAGCCCTTAGGCACGCCCCTGAAGTCCCTGATCCTGGGTATGACAAAGTTTATAAGCCGGTCCAGGAACTCGTACATTCTTTTCCCGCGCAGCGTGACCTTGTACCCTACCGGGGACCCATCCCTTATCTTGAAGTTCGAGATGGACTTTTTAGCCCTGGTCAAAGCGGGCCTCTGTCCGCTTATCGTGGCAAGCTCGTTCCTTATGGGCTCTATGAGGTCCTTCTGATGGGCCATTTCGCCGATCCCTACATTGATCACTATCTTCTCGAGACGCGGGACTTCCATCTTGTTCTTGAACCCGAATCTTTCCATCAACGCGGGTATTATCCTGTTCTCGTATTCGTCCTTGAGTCTGATCATTTTTACAACACTTCCTTGCATTTCTTGCAGTAACGGACCTTACTGCCGTCACTCAATATGTCAAAACCCACACGCGTCTGGCGGCTGCATCCCTTGCAAACGACCGCCAGGTTTGAAACGTTTATGGGCGCCTCCATCTGTATGATGCCGCCCTTATCGTCCTGGCGGGTCTTCCTCGCGTGCTTCTTCACAAAGTTCACGCCCTGGACGATGGCCCTGTTCTTCTTGGGGAACACTTTCAGGACCTTGCCCGCCTTGCCCCTGTCCTTCCCGGCGAGGACTTTTACGGTATCGTTCTTCTTCACGTGTAACATATTCTACCCTTTTTCCTTTATCCTTTTATATTACCTCGGGGGCCAATGATATTATCTTCATGAAATTCTTCTTGCGCAGTTCGCGCGCCACGGGCCCGAACACACGGGTGCCCCTTGGGTTGCCGTCCTTGTCTATTATGACCACCGCGTTATGGTCGAACTTGAGTATGGTCCCGTCCTCTCTCTGGATGGGATAGGCGGTCCTTACCACCACTCCCTTGACGACTTCGCCTTTCTTGACCTCGGCCGTAGGTGTCGACTCCTTTATGTTACAGGTAATGATATCCCCGATCTGGGCGGTCCTCTTTCCAGACCGTCCTATGACACCTATCATCGACGCCTTTTTCGCCCCGGTATTGTCCGCCACGTCCAGAATGCTTCTCATCATGATCATTGCTGCTCGCCTTCCTTCTGCGCTTTTTCCAGGACCTCGATGACCCTCCAATTCTTGTCCTTGGAAATGGGACGCGTCTCTTCTATTTTCACGAGGTCACCCAACGCCGTCTCGTTCTTGGCGTCGTGTGCCTTGACTTTTTTGTGCTGCCTTACGGACTTCTTGTACAACGGATGTATCTTGTGTATCTCCCACTGCACCACCACGGTCTTGTCCATCTGGTCTTTGATAACGGTCCCTATTATGGTCCTCTTTACAGGCTTATTTCCCATCACCCTTCTTCTCCTTTAAAATGGTGTAACACCTGGCTATGTCACGCCGCAACTGGCCGAACCTGTGTGGTCTTTCCACCCGGCCGGTAGTGATCTCTTGTCTCATCTTGAAAAGCTGTTCCTTCATCGTAATGAGCTTCTGCTCGATCTCGGCTTCCGTCATGTTCCTTATCTCGCTTGCCTTCAAGTCCTTCCTCCCCTTGATACGAATTTCGTCTTTATAGGCAGCTTATGGGCCGACAGCCGGAAAGCTTCCTTGGCCATATCGAGAGGAACGCCCTCCATCTCGAACATTATGCGCCCTTTCCTGACCACGGAGACCCATCCCACCGGGGAACCTTTACCTTTGCCCATTCGCGTCTCCGCCGCTATCTTGGTGATGGGTTTGTCGGGGAACACCCGTATCCAGAGCTTTCCGGCGCGGCCGGTATGCCTCATCAGCGCCACCCTGGCCGCTTCTATTTGCCGGTCCGAGACCCAGGCGCTTTCCAGCGCCTTCAGGCCGAATTCTCCAAAATTCAATGTGCTGGCTGAAGAGCTCGCTCCCTTACGGCGCCCTCTCTGCTGTTTTCTGAACTTTACTCTTTTGGGCATCAAAGCCATATTGACCTACTCTTCCGTTTCCTTGTCCTGTTTTGTTTCCATATGCTTGCCGAACTTCTCCCCTTTGTAGATCCAGACCTTAACGCCTATGATCCCGTAAGCGGTCCTGGCCTCGGAAAACCCGTAATCTATATCGGCCCTTATCGTCTGGAGCGGGACCTTGCCCCACTTATAACCCTCTGTCCTGGCTATTTCCGCGCCGGCGAGGCGTCCCTTGCACTTTACCTTTATGCCTTCTCCACCGGCGTCTCTCAGCGTCTGCATGGCTTTTTTCATAGCGCGCCTGAAGGCCACCCTTTTCTCCAGCTGAAAAGCTATACTGTCGGCTACTATCTTCGCGTCCAGGGCCGGTTTGTCCACTTCTTTTATGTCTATTAACAGCTTGTTCTCCTCGCCGATGATGTCCTGTAACTCTTCCTTTATCTTTTCTATCTGGGCTCCCTTGCGGCCTATGATCATGCCCGGCCGGCCGGCGTAGATAATGACCCTGACGCGTTTTGTCGCGCGCTCGATCTCCACGCGGGATATCGACGCCATGGACATATCCTTTTCGATCGCTTTCCTGATCCTCGCGTCCTGGAGCAGCTTTTTGTGGAACTCATCCTTTGGCGCGTACCAGCGGCTGTTCCAGTCCTTTATGACGCCTATCCTGAAGCTTGTGGGGTGGACTTTCTGTCCCATACCGATTATTCTCCTTTTGCTTTTGCTTTTGCTTTCTTTGCTGCGGCCTGCGGGGCCTTGTCAAGCTCCACGTAAATATGGGATGTCCTGTGCCTCACAGGAGTGGCCCTCCCCATTGTTGCCGCCCTGTAGCGGACAAGCATCGGGCCTTCATCCGCCTTTACCGTTGATACCACGATGTCCTTGGAAAGGAACTTTTCCTGCTTGTTGTAGTTCAGGTTGGCGAACGCCGAATTGATGACCTTCTTGAGCGGGCGACAGGCCCGTTTGTTGAGGCTGTCCATCATGAAAACGGCCTCTTCCACGGTCTTGCCCTTTATCAGTTCGGTCACCAGCCTCACTTTCCGGGACGATATCCTCACGTATTTTGCTTCCGCTTTAGCCAACATCTTGCCTCTCTCTTTTACGTCTTCTCCATCGATGTCTTTGTCGCCGCTCCGTGCCCCTTGAATATGCGGGTGGGGGCGAATTCGCCGAGCTTATGGCCGACCATGTTCTCCGTTATGAACACCGGGTAAAAAGTCTTCCCATTGTGTACCGAGATCGTCAACCCGACGAACTCGGGCAGGACTACCGACCTTCTCGACCAGGTCTTTATCGGCTTCTTCGTGCCGGTATCGAGCATCCTGTGCACTTTTTTCTTCAAGCTTTCATCTACGAAAGGCCCCTTTTTGACTGACCTTGACATATCTTTTATCCTCCGCTTTTCCCTCTTTTACCGGTCTTTCGGCGTTTCACTATCCTGCGGTCTGAAGCCTTTGCTTTCTTCCTGGTCTTCAGCCCTCTCGTGATCTTACCCCAGGGCGTCGTAGGATGGCGCCCGCCGCTGGATTTGCCCTCGCCGCCTCCCATGGGATGGTCTACCGGGTTCTTTGCCACCCCCCTGGATCTCGGCCTGCGGCCCAGATAACGCATCCTGCCGGCCTTCCCGTAAGACACGTTCTCATGGTCGATATTCCCCACCTTGCCTATGGTGGCGTACGCTTCCTCGCTGACCAGCCTCACCTCGCCGCTCGGCATCCTGAGATGTATGTTCTTGCCGTCCTTCGCGTCAAGCATGGCGCTGTTCCCCGCGGACCTGGCGATCTTAGCCCCGCGGCCGGGATCGAGCTCGACGCAGAACACCTCTGAACCGAGAGGTATGTCCTTAAGCGGCATGGAATTCCCCACTTCTATCTTCGATCCGGAACCGCATTGGACGGTGGACCCTACCCTCAGGCCCAGCGGAGCTATGGTATATAATCTCTCGCCGTCCTCGTAACGGACCAGCGCTATGCGCGCGGATCGATTGGGATCGTATTCTACCGCTTCGACGAGGCCCGTAAGGCCTTTTTTCGAATACATGAAATCGATAACACGGTAACGCCTCTTGTGCCCGCCGCCCATGGAACCCACGGTCTTCCTGCCCAGGTTGTTGCGGCCGCCGCTCTTGCGCAAAGGCCTTGTGAGAGACTTCTCGGGGCTGGCCTTCGTTATCTCTTCGAACTCGAGCACGTTCCCCCACCTGCGTCCGGGGGTCATTGCTTTGTGTTTTTTTACGCCCATCTTATGTTACCTCTATTCTGCTGCCGGGTTCCAGGGTCACTACCGCCTTCTTCCAGGACGATGTCGTCCCCTCGCGGAACCTGACCCTCCTCTTCTTGCCCTTGACGTTCATGATGTGCACACTGTCGACCTTAACCTTGTATACATCCTCGACAGCCCTCTTTACCTCTATCTTGTTGGCGGTCTTCTCCACCTTGAAAAGATATTTGTTCTGGGTCAGGAGCTCCGTCCCCTTTTCGGTCCGTATCATATTTTTTATAACGTCATGCGGCGTCTTCATCTTAACCTCTCGGCAAGTTTCTCAAAGGCTTCCTTTTCTATCACCAGACAATCGTTCAGCAGCACGTCCCTCGCGTTGATGTTGCGGCCTTCCTTGAGGCTTACATTCTTCAGGTTGCGGGAAGAACGCTTCAGGTCATCGTTCGCGGCATCGACGACAACGAGCGCCTTGCCTTCTATCTTCAAATTGTCAAGTATCGCCCTGAATTCTTTCGTCTTGGTCTGCTTGAGCTCTATCTTTACTATCGGCTTTATCATTTTCTCGATGAGCCTCGCGTTCAAGCTGGAAAGAAGGGCCACTCTCAGCGCCTTCCTGGGCACGGAATAGCTGTAATCCCTGGGTTTAGGGCCAAAGGTCGTGCCGCCGTGACGCCAAACAGGGTTTCTGGACGATCCGACCCTCGCGCGGCCGGTTCCCTTCTGCCTCCATGGCTTCGTACCGCCGCCCGAGACCTCGGCTCTCGTCTTGGTCGAGGCCGTGCCTTTGCGCATGTTCGCTTCGTAATTCTTTATGACCTCGTATAAAAGGGTCTTATTGACACGGCCGTCGAACAGCTTCTCGTCAAGCTGCATATTGTCCACGACCTTTCCGTTGAGGTCATGTACCGGTAATTTAGTTATAGAGTCCGCCATTTTTATTCTTTATTTCCTTCTTTGCTTTCTTTCCGAGCCTGTTCTTGCGGCTCCTCAGTCTGTCCGGCCTCTTCCCGCGCCTGGGCCTCTCCCTGAGGTTCCTGCTCCTCTGGCTCTTCCTTTTCTACGACCTCCCGCTCCGCCAGCGGCTTCTTGACAGCATACTTCATGATGACATAATTGCCGTTGGCGCCCGGGACGGCACCTTTTACAATAACAGTGTTGTTCTCGAAGTCTATATCAACGACCTCAACGTTCTGGACGGTTACCCTCTCGTTGCCCATTTGTCCGGGCATCCCGTGCCCTTTGGTGACGCGTGAAGGAAAAGAACTGGCACCGATCGATCCCGGGGCGCGGTGGGACATCGAACCGTGTGATTCCACACCGCCGGCCCAGCCGCAACGCTTCATCCCTCCCTGGAACCCCTTTCCTTTTGAGGTGCCGGTAACATCCAGAAAATCCCCCTTCTGGAAGATCTTGTTGGTCACCTCGTCGCCGGTCTTTACGCCGGGATCATCATCGCACCTTATCTCCCTGACGAACTTCTTCGGTTTCAGGCCATTGGCTTTCAGATGCTCCCTCTGGGGCTTCGAAAGACGCTGTTCCTTTGTATCGTCATACCCCAGCTTTACGGCATTGTAGCCATGTTTCTCCGCGAGCTTCACCTCCTGCACCACACAGGGACCGGCCTCAAGAACGGTCACGGGAACCCGCAATCCGTCCTTGTCGAATATCTGAGTCATACCGATTTTTTTACCCAAAAGACCAGAAACCATTTTTTTCTCCGTATCTTGCATTGCGTAGCTCGTATACCGCTGCTTGCGCTATACGATCTACTTTATCTCGACATCCACGCCGGCCGGCAGGTCCAGCTTTCTCAAGGCGTCTATCGTCTTTGTTGTCGGATCGAGGATATCAAGCATCCGTTTATGCGTCTTTAGTTCGAACTGCTCTCTTGACTTTTTGTCGACGTGAGGCGACCTCAAAACGGTAAAGACCTCCCGTTTTGTCGGTATCGGCACCGGCCCGACGACCGATGCACCGGTCTTTTTCACTGTTTCGACTATCTCCTCCATCGACACGTCAAGAAGCTTGTGGTCGAACGACTTAAGGCGCAATCTTATTTTTTGTGGTTGTTTCGTTTTTTTCGCCATCTTATCCGCCTCTTATGCCACTATCTCGGAGACCACACCGGCGCCGACCGTGTGCCCGCCTTCCCTTATAGCGAACCTCATCTCTTTCTCAAGAGCGATCGGCTCTATCAGCTCT
>Ga0180432_10000253_pt1 | contig 85480 bp, 59 predicted proteins | sample SS_ome_10_FD_132414 | JGI IMG/M metagenome (GOLD analysis project Ga0180432, IMG submission 132414) | Hypersaline lake sediment archaeal communities from the Salton Sea, California, USA - SS_1_MS_2 metaG | ecosystem: Environmental > Aquatic > Non-marine Saline and Alkaline > Hypersaline >... | reverse complement strand
TCCCCCCCGGCGGTATCGCCGACCTGATCGGACGCCAGCGTCTCGTAGAGGAGATCAAGCGGGGCGTTCGACGACCGGTTCGATGCGGCTTCGAGCGACGGGAGGTGGTCAAAATCGAACAGGTCGCTCTGACCGTTGCCGTGCTTGTCAGCACTGAGCCTCTCGAAGTAGTATGTTTGGTAATCGGCGCCGTACCCGCGGCCTTCGACCGCTGAGGCATCGGGGCCGGCCGTGTCGGCCGATTCGAACAACGGGGCTTCGCGGTTGCCGGGCGCGTCGTTTCCGCCAGCGTTATAGGGGCCGCCGGGCGTCTCGGGGGCAGACGTACCGCCGGCGCCGCCGGACACGGCTGCCGGCGCGCCGTCTTGGCCGGCGTTATCCGAACCGTCGGCCGGCTCCGGCGGAGGATCGTCCTCCTCTTGCCACGGCGGGTCCGATTCCAAAACGTCGCTGCCGCCCGCAATTTCGGGATCAGACGTACCGCCGCCGGCGTTGCCGAACACGACCGGCGGCGCGTCTTCTTGGCCGGCGTTATCCGAGCCGTCGGGCGTCTCCGGCGGCGGATCTTCCTCCTTCCACGGCGGGTCCGAAAGAAAGATGTCGATGCTGCCGCCCTCGCTGATCAGGTTATATGTTTCAAGAAGGGCCGGATCCGGGTTGAAATCGGCCGTGCCGCTGAAAGAACCTACCGCGTAGATGCACCCATTGTCAGCAGGGGCAATGCCATAGCCGCAGTCATCGCCTGCTCCCCCCATCTGACCAACCGAGACGAAATCTCCGTTCGAGTCGAGTTGGGAGAGAAACACGTCTCCGAGGCCGGCACTGGTGAGATTCTGCGTGCCCGCGCCGGGGTCAAAATCGACCGTATCCCAGAAGTACCCCGTCGTATAGATGGTCCCGTCGCCGGCAACCGCCATGCCGAAGCCCGCGTCATAGCCGCTTCCACCCATCCGCCGGGCCCATTGGAAATTCCCCGAGGCGTCCAGCTTGCAGGCAAAGATGTCGGCGTCGCCGGCGCTGATAAGATTCGTAAGTCCGAAATCCGCCGTTTCATAGAAATAGCCCGACGTGTAGACGCTCCCGTCGGCGGCAATGGCGATGCCACACGCATAGTCCCAGCCTGCTCCGCCCATCCGCTGGGCCCAGAGGAAATCCCCCGCGGCGTCCAATTTGGCGACGAACACGTCGCCGATGCTGCCGCTCACGCTGGTGAGCTCGAATACTGCTGAGGGATCTGGGTCGAAATCGGCCGTGCTAGTGAAATAGCCAGCGATGTGTACGTTCTCGGCACCGTCAACGGCGATGCCATACCCGATCTCCCAGTTCATTCCGCCCATCTGCTGGGCGCCGAGGAAGTTGCCGTCCTTGTCAAGTCTGGAAATATAGACGTCGCCGTAGCCGGCGCTGTCGAGGTTGTAGGTTCCCGGGCCGGGGTCGAAATCGGCCGTGGCACGGAAATAACCGGTCGAGTAGACATCGCCGTCGTCGTCGACCGTGATGGCATAGCCGTCATCCCAGCCGGTTCCGCCCATCCTCCGTGCCCAGATGAAATCCCCGTTGGAGGAGTTGAATTTGGCGACGAATATGTCCTCGTCGCCGGCGCTTGCGAGAACGTCGGTACCGAAATCGGCTGCCGCACCGCGGAAGCACCCGGTCGCGTAAACGCTTCCATCGTCGCCGTCGAGCGTAATGCCATACCCGTCGTCCCAGTCGGTTCCACCCATCCGCTGCGCCCAAACCAGGGCGCCGGTCGACGAGTACTTGGCCACGAATGCGTCCACGGAGCCGGTGCTGGTTAGATTGTAGGTTCCCGGCCCGTGATCGAAATCGGGCGTCCCTTCAAACGAGCCGACAATGTAGGCATTGCCGTCGGCGTCGGTGGCGACCCCCCAAGCTTCCTCGTAGCCCGCGCCCCCGGCCCGCAGCGCGAAGCCAAAGTCCGGTGCAGGGCCATTGACCAAGCCGGCGCCGACCCCGAAATCGCCCCCCGTGAGCGTGATTATCCCAGTGGTGCCGGCGGGGTCGGCATCGCTGTCGATCGCATCCATTGTATCACCGAAGGCGTCTTGGGTCGTGAACGCGTAGGCGGGGTCGCCGACGGGTACGCGGAATTGCAGGTAATAGTTGTTCCCCTCCGTCAAACCGGCGAAGAAGCAGCGCCCGTTGGCGTCCGTAATCTCCACGCCGAGCGAGACATCGTCGGCGTTGCCTACGATACCGTCCGCCGAGGAGAATAGCTCGACGGCAGTTCCCTTAATGCCCGGCTCGCCGGCATCCTGAATACCATCGCCATCGAGATCGTGCCAGACCAGATTGCCGATCGGCGTCGAGTCCGTGTCCGAGTTGTCACCGGGTATCGGATCCGGCCCGTTGGCACCGTCGTCGGCGATCGAAGCGGTGTTGTCGATCTGCGTGACACCGGGTGCGAACGGGTCGTCGACCGTCACCGCGAAGTCGACCGTACTGCCGCCGCCGACACCCAACGCACCGACCGTGTACGTGTAGATCCCGCCGCCCGCGTCGACCCAGCCCGGCGTGCTGCTGGCCCCGTCGAACGTGCTGTTCGCCGGAAGCGTCTCCGTGATGACGACGCCCGTGGCGCCCTGCTTCCCCACGTTGTCGTACGTGATCGTGTAGATCACCGTACCGCCCGGGAAGGATGTGATCCCGCCGTCGTCCATGCTCAACGTCAGGTCCGGTACCCCAATCATACCTGCATCCAGATCAACGGCACCACCGGCGAGGAGGACGTGCGATGCGGTGCGACCTGTGGCTGGGTCCGCGTCGCTGTCGACGTCATCGGTACCCTGGTCCTGCAAGGTTAGGATGTACCAGGTAGGGTTGACAAACTCCACGAGGTATGTCCAGGCGGGCAACTGAAGGAATTCGTAATTTCCAGCGGCATTGGTAAGGGTGTTGGTAATTTCTGTGTCAGTGTCATCGAGCAAACGGACGGTAACACCCCCAAAACCGCTTTCGCCGGCGTCTTGAATTCCGTCCCTGTCCGTGTCGTCCCAAACGAAGCCGGTAATTTCGACGTCGTCGATCAACCCGGCATCGATGTCCTGGGTGTCGCCGAAATCCAACGTATAGAGATCGCTATCGCCGGTGAAAGGGTTGACGTCGCTGTCGTTGATTTTTGCCGAGAACGCGTTGCCGGGGGGGGCCAGCACGCGGACGAAGTAGTCTGCGGGCAGCAAGCTGGTAAACTCGTAGTTGTCGGGGCCGGACATCGCCGCGGTAACTGCCGTTTGGACAAGCGTGTCGACACCGGCAACCCGTTGGAACAGTTGCACGGTGACGCCGTTGACTTCACTCTCGGGGTTGTCCTCAATGCTATCGGCGTCGGTGTCCCCCCACACGGTGCCGCTGATGGTCACCGGGATGAAATTCAAGCCGGCGTCGAGGTCCAGGTTGACGGCGGTACCGACAATCTGAAAGAGGCCGGTCTGACCGGTGACCGGATCGGCATCACTGTCCAGCGCCTCGTCGCCGCCCTGGTCTTGGGGTGAAAAGGTGGCTCCCGGCGGTATGACGAACTCGAGATAGTACCAGCCGTCGCCAAACGGGGCGTCCGATTGATCAATCAGGTAGAATCCGTTCGCGCCGGTGACTTCGCTCGCGACGAACGTATCGCTGCTGGTGTATAAGTTAACCGTAATTCCGGCGAGGCCCGATTCGCCGGGATCCTGAATGCCGTCATCGCTGTCGTCAAACCAGACAAAGTCCCCGATCGCCGGCCCGTTGGTCACTGTGACGGTGTGGAAGACGACGCCGTAATCGCTGTTGTAGTGATAGCTGCTGCCGGAGAAGTCGTAAATGACACCGTCAAGACTGTAGGATCCGGGTGGTGCGGTGTCGCGAACTCGAACATCGTAGGTGGTAATAGTGGTTCCACCAACTTTGCCCAAACCGGAAACCGTGTTGTAAAGTGGGTTGATTGCCTCAGGGGGAGGTGGGCTGACCGGATCATTGATCCAACCAGCCGCGTCGGCGTAGATCTTGTCGTTGGGGTTCGGTACGATAGGGGAAGTATCCGCGGTGTAGGTCGTTGTGACCGACAGTATCTCAAAGACATCGGTTGGGAGCGTCAGTTCCGAAACCAACTGCTCATAGCCGTTGGTCGCCGTCTTGGCATCGTGAATGATGCTGAAAGTATCGCCCGGTTCGATGGTGTCGGGGGCCGTGATGTTTGTCGTGGCGTTCCGGTTCTGCGAGACGAGATGCTCGACGTACAGTTGGCGCGGGCTCGGCGTGGAGGCACTGATCGGAGTACCGCCGTCCATGGCGGCCGCGTCAATGGTATATCGGCGGGCAGTATCGAAGGCGTCGGAGGCGCGGTCGATCGTGGCTTGGAAGTATACGTCGACCGTGGCTCCAGGGGCCAGGTCCGCCAACGTGTAGCTGCTCGCGCTGGAGACGTCGATGTAGTGGGTTCCCACGGAAACCCACTCGCCCGCGCCGCCGTCCTGCACGGTGTCACCGAGATTGATCGTGGCCGATAAGCTGGTCGCCGTTTGATCACCGACGTTCTCGATCCTGGCGCCGATAAGGAATGTGTCCGGCCCGGCTGTCTGGTCATTGTGGTCCATGCCAATCACATCCCATGTGATCGGCGTGACCGAAAGTTCGGCTGCCAGCAAGCGGCGTTGCTCAAGCGTCTCCACTCGCAATCGGCGCAATCGGGGAAGAAACGGCCTCATCGAAAGCAACTTTCTTGCGTGAACGCTATCGCCGACGGTTACAACACACCAATGCTTTATTATAGTCAGTGCCGTTCATTCCTTCAAGCGTATTGCACCCCCCTATTCGCGGTAAATCCGGCATGAAATAGCAGAAAGGGGGGAGTGTCTCACCATGCCAGAGGAGCCAAAGCGGGCTTAGACACCTTGCCAATTCCCCACCGTCTGCAATACCAGGCCGAGGAAGGGAACGGCTTCTTCGGCGTCTCTATCGGCGGTATCGCCGACCTGATCGAACGCCAGCGTCTCGTAGAGGAGATCAAGCGGGGCGTTCGACGACCGGTTCGATGCGGCTTCGAGCGACGGGAGGTGGTCGAAATCGAACAGGTCGCTCTGATCGTTGCCGCGCTTGTCGGTACCGAGCCTCTCGAAGTAATACGTCTGGTAATCGGCGCCGTACCCGCGGCCTTCGACCGCTGAGGCATCGGGGCCGGCCGTGACGGCCGATTCGAACAGCGGGGCTTCGCGGTTGCCGGGCACGTCATTGCCGCCGGAGACGACTGCCGGCGCGTCGTCTTGGCCGGCGTTATCCGAGCCGTCGGCCGGCTCCGGCGGAGGATCGTCCTCCTCTTGCCACGGCGGGTCCGATTCCAAAACGTCGCTGCCGCCCGCAATTTCGGGATCAGACGTACCGCCGCCGGCGGTGCCGAACACGACCGGCGGCGCGTCTTCTTGGCCGGCGTTATCCGAGCCGTCGGCCGGCTCCGGCGGAGGATCGTCCTCCTCTTGCCATGGCGGGTCCGAAAGAAAGATGTCGCTACCACCCGCGCTGGTTAAATTGAATGTCCCGGCACCGGGGTCGAAATCGCTTGTGTCGTAAAAAGAGCCTACCGTGTAGATACACCCGTTCTCGGATGCGGCAACGCCATAGCCGCAGTCATCGCCCGCCCCGCCCATCTGCCCGGCCGAGGCAAAATTCCCGTCCGAGTCGAGTTGGGAGAGAAACACGTCTCCGTAGCCGGCGCTGGTGAGATTCTGTGTACCCGCACCGGGGTCGAAGTCGACCGTGCCCGAAAAATACCCCGTCGTGTAGATGGTCCCGTCGCCGGCAACCGCCATGCCGAAGCCCGCGTCATAACCGGCTCCGCCCATCCGCCGTGCCCAGAGGAAATTCCCCGAGGCGTCGAGCTTGCAGGCGAAGATGTCGGCGTCGCCGACACTGATGAGATTCGTGGTGCCGAAATCGGCCGTTTCATAGAAATAGCCCGACGTGTAGACGCTCCCGTCGGCGGCGAGCGCAATGCCGCACGCATAATCCCAGCCCGTTCCGCCCATTCGCCGGGCCCAGAGGAAATTCCCCGCGTCATCCAGTTTGGCGACGAAGATGTCGCCGATGCTGCCGCTCACACTGGTGAGATTGGCTATTCCCGGGCCGGGGTCGAAATCGGCCGTGCCGCAGAAATAACCTGCTACGTGTACATTCCCGGTATCGTCGACGGTGATGCCGTAGCCGATATTCCAGTCCGTTCCGCCCATCCGCTGGGCGCCGAGGAAGTTTCCATCCCCGTCCAGTCTGGAGATATAGACATCGCCGGCGCCGGCGCTGTCGAGGTTGTAGGTTCCCGGGCCGGGGTCGAAATCGGCCGTGCCGGAGAAATAACCGGTCGAGTAGACGCTGCCGTCGCCGGCGACTGTGATGGCATAACCGTCATCCCAGCCGGTTCCGCCCATCTTCCGTGCCCAGATGAAATCCCCGTCGGAGCCATCCAACTTGGCGACGAAGATGTCCTCGGCGCCGGTGCTCGCGAGGATGTCGGTACCGAAATCAGCCGCCGCGCCGCGAAAGCACCCGGTCATGTAAACGTTCCCAGCGTCGTCGAGCGTAATGCCATACCCGTCATCCCAGTCCGTTCCTCCCATCCGCCGCGCCCAGACCAGGGCGCCGGTCATCGAGTATTTTGCGACGAAGGCGTCCACGGAGCCGGTGCTGGTGAGATTGTAGGTTCCAGGCCCGTGGTCGAAATCGGGCGTCCCTTCAAACGAGCCGACAATGTAGGCATTACCGTCGGCGTCGGTGGCGACTCCCCAAGCTTCCTCATAACCTGCCCCGCCGGCCCGCAGGGCAAAGCCAAACGAGGGTGCGGGACCGTTGACAAACCCTGCGTCGAGGGTCAGGTCGTTACCCGCAAGCGTAAACATCGCGGTGGCACCGCTGGCATCAGCATCGCTGTCAATTGTATCATCGCCGCCAACATCTTGGGCCGTGAACACATAGGCAGGGTCGCCGACGGGCACACGGAACTGCAAGTAGTAGTTGGTCGCGCTCGTCAGACAATTGAACCAGTACTGCCCACCGGCGTCCGTAATGTCTACGCCGAGCGAGACATCATCGGCATTGCCCACAATACCATCCGTAGACGAGAACAACTCGACGGCCGCCCCCTCAATTCCCGGCTCGCCGGCGTCCTGGATGCCGTCGCTGTCAAGGTCATGCCAGACAAGGTCGCCAATTAGGGTCCGATTGGACCAGAGCTTAGAGAGAAAAGCGTCGGTATTGCCCACACTAGTCAGGTTAAACGTACCTGGTCCGGGATCGAAATCGGCGGTGGTTCTGAACGAGCCGGTGGTATAGACGGCGGTGTCCTGGCCATAGTTGGCCACAGCGATGCCGCGGGCAACATCGTTATCTATCCCTCCCATGTTGCAAGCCCAGCGGAGGCTTCCGGCAGAGTCAAGCTTGGAAACAAAGATATCGTCGCCGCCGGCGCTTGTGAGGTTGAACGTGCCGGCACCCGGGTCGAAATCCGCCGTTGCCTCGAAAGAACCCGCTGTGTGGACCGTACCGTCCGTTGCCACGGCGATGCCGTATCCGATATCGTTGTTTGCCCCTCCCATGCCGGCGGCCCAGGTAAAGTTCCCGCCCGAATTCAGCTTGGAGACGAAAACATCGTCGCCTCCTGCACTGGTGAGATTGTATGTCCCGGCGCCGGTATCAAAGTCGGCCGTCCCCGTAAAGAAGCCCGTGGTGTGGACACTCCCGTCAGCCCCCAAGGCGATACCGTATCCGACGTCATCGGCGCCCCCGCCGCCAGCCGAGCCCATACGTCGGGCCCAGACGAAGTTGCCCGACGCATCCAACTTGGAGACGAAAACATCGTCGCCGCCTGCACTGGTAAGATTATAGGTCCCCGCGCCCGGGTCGAAGTCGGCCGTGTCCGTAAAGAAGCCCGTAGTGTGGACGCTCCCGTCGGTACCGACGGCGATACCATATCCGGCATCATCAGCGCCCCCGCCTCCGGCTGCGCCCATACGGCAAGCCCAAACGAAATTGCCCGACGCATCCAGCTTGGAGACAAAGATATCCTCCCCACCCGCACTGGTAAGATTGTAGGTCCCCGGGCCGGGGTCAAAGTCGGCCGTGTCCGTGAAGAAGCCTGTGGTGTGGACGCTCCCGTCGGTACCGATGTCGATACCATATCCAACATCATCAGCGACCCCGCCTCCGGCTGCGCCCATACGGCAAGCCCAAACGAAGTTGCCCGCCGAGTCCAGCTTGGAGACAAAGATGTCTTCGCCGCCGGCACTGGTCAGATTGTAGGTGCCTCCGCCGGGATCGAAATCGGCCGCACCCTGGAAGGAACCCGTGGTGTAAACGCTCCCGTCGGTCCCGACGGCGATGCCGTACCCGTAGTCTTTGCTTGCTCCACCCATTCCTCGTGCCCAAACCAGCGCTCCCGTCGAGGAGTACTTGGCCACGAAGATGTCTTGCTGACCGGCGCTCGTGAGATTGTATGTCCCCGGTCCATGGTCAAAATCGACCGTGGCACGGAAGTAGCCGGCCACGTAGACGTTGCCATCGGCATCCGTGGCAACACTTCGACCTTCTTGCCTATTTGTCCCCCCGGCAACCAAGGCGAACCCGAAGTCCGGCGCCGGACCATTGACGAGCCCTGCATCCAAGCCGAAATCGTCTCCGGTGACCGTGAACATCGCGGTGTTGCCGACGGCATCGGCATCGCTGTCAATCGTATCATCACCGCCGACGTCTTGGGGCGCAAACACGAACGTTGGGTCGCCCACCGGCGTGCGGAATTGGAGGTAGTAGTTGGTCGCAGGCACCAAGCCGGCGATCGAGTACTGCCCGTTTGCATCAGTAATGTCGACGCCGACCGAAACATCGTCGCCATTCCCTACAACGGCATCGGTGGAGGAGAAGAGTTCGACAACCGCCCCTTCGATGCCTGGTTCCCCGCCATCTTGCACACCGTCCCCGTCGAGATCGTGCCATACCAGATCACCGACGACGCTCAGCAGTCGCCGCTGCTCAAGCACTTCGACCTGCAATCGGCGTAGTCGGGGCAGGAACGACCTCATGAAAAGACCCCTTTCTCGCGGACGCTGTTGCCGGCGGTCGCGACGAACCTGCCAGAAGCAACAGTCTATGACTATCAAACCCTGAAGAGGGGAATGGGTTTCGGTCCTCTCCGTCCGGTTTGTGGTCGCCACATGAGCAACTTGTATGCCAGAGAACGGCTTATACCGAATCATCCGGATGTGTCGGCCTGCCAAAAAACGGGGGCTTCCCGTTCTTGGGATCGATGGCTCCAAGACACCCAACTTGCTCTCAGGTGCTTGACGCGTCTACACAAACCCTTGCTGGAAAACGACTTGCATGCGCCCCCCCCTCAAAAACACCACGCACCGGAGAGGTCTTCTCAAGTCTGATTTTTTGGGCGATACACCGTTAAGACCGTTCTAGGATGATGCGGACCAACGAACGAAAGATGACACCAGAATGGATGCCGATGCCCCCCTACAAGGTGCTGAATCCGCCCATGCCAAACATCCCGTGTTGCATATTGCAACACCACCCGTTAGCTGCATCCCTCAAGTCAAGGGACAGGCTTGGGGCCACTGTCCGGCAGGCCAAACTGGACCACAAGGTCATTCACGTAGCCCTGGGCAGCGTCCAGGTCGGAGAGGCGGGAAGGAAAACGATCGAACAGTCTGTGGGCAATCTGGCTGTTGGACAGGTGTGTATCCATGGAATCCAAGACAAACCGAACCATTTGTCCCTCCGGACTGAGTTTCGGTACGTGCTCGGCACTTCGTCTTCGAAGACTGTCCAAGGAGACGGGCGTTCCGTGAAAAGTGGACTGTCGAAAGTGCGCTTTTGCCCGCCGCAGGTTTTCCCGCTCCAAGACACGCGTTTCCCAGTTCCAGATATAGTCGTTTCCCACCAATCTCGCCCGGATGAGCACCGAGATTTCGTCTCCCCGGTCCACGCCAACCGGCTGGGGAAAAGGGAAGAAAGCCCGTCCGTAAATCAATTCCTCCTTCTCCGGGGCATTGGACATGTAGACTCCCGGCACGAGCACGGAATCAAACCAGGCACATAGTCCGTGAGCCGTTCCCCGGCGGGATGCCCTAACACGGGCTTGGGCTTCGCAGTGCGGAGTCTCCAGTGAGATATAGTCGAGCGTTGCCCAACACGCCGGCTGGGTCAACAGGTGCTCGGGCGACACCTGACACCCGTACCAGTGATTTGTCACAAGCCGGCGGGCAGCCTGCATCTGCCAACCAGATTGTTCGCTACTCCACGGCCGGGTGATCTTATCGTATTTCTCGGGCAATTCGGCAACTGCCAGCCACAGGGAATCAGACTGGGGGATAAGACAACCGCCCGGTGCCAGAAAACGTTTTCTCGCATCGACAATCGAGACGAGATGATGAGCGTGCAGGGGCAGAATTCCACGCAGATCGGCGACCATCACGTCCACCCGCCCAGGCAACGTGATATTCGTCGACAAGTCCTGGATGAACTCGACTTTTGCCTCGCAGCCGTTTTCTGCGGCAATTTGCCTCGCCACCTGAATCGAATCGCTCGGCTCAACGGCATACACTTTTCGCGCGCCCAGCCGGCAGGCCCACAGAGCGAAGAATCCCGTTCCGGTTCCTAAGTCCAACACAACCGACGTTTTGTCGATGGTTCGCCGCATCGCGCTGAGATACGCATCGATCCGGCCGCGGTCGGCGATCATTTCGCCGTATGCGCGAATCGAGTACTCCTTCATGGAAAACCCCCTTCGGCCTTGGTTGCCGCATTACCTACGTCACTGTGTCCGTATGTCGAATTGCGATTTCCATTTGTTCTGTCGTATCTTGGGAACCAGTGTAAAGTTGAGGATAGAATTCCGCCTGATCCGTTTTTCCTCGAAGCAGGGCAGGAAGATCTGCCCCCAATGGGTATTCGTTTTCCTTGGTCCGGTTGAGAAGCATGTGTCGTCATCCAGGTGTACCCTGAAATATGCGCACATGCCCGTCAGCCGGGAATTCTCTTTTACTCGAAAAGTAGCCGATATTTTGCGGGGTACTCCGCTCGCCTTCCTGAGGTCGATAGTATGGGCCAACTTTTCCCGGCACAAGAACGTCCCCCTGTCATGGAGCTCTATCCGAGAAGGGAACGCGGCCGCGCCGACGTTCTCGACGAACAGCTTCTTGCGGAGGTTGGCGAAGTCGATTCCATAGTGTTTTCTCGACCAAAAAGACATGGATTTATCCAAGTGCGACCGGTAGCTCGTGGGCGCAAGATACAAGTCGATTTTGAACGGAATGATCCTGCCGGTCTTTTTGAGGAAATTGTCTCTTACACAAGCCACTTTCGAGATGAGGCCTTCGTCCCATACAAACGTGCCGATCTGCTCGTGTATGAGCACGTCAATTTTCTCTTCCGGCGCAACCCTTAGAACGTCTGCCTTGATGAACTCGATATTGTGATGCAGATCGTTGCGTCTTGCTGTTTCTTCCGCACAGTCTATCATGTCTTCGTTGTCTATTGCGTAGATCTTCTTGCATCCCTTTCTTGCTGCAAAAAACGACAGGATACCCGTCCCGCAACCGATATCCAGGACAACGTCGGTGCTCCGGACGTTGTTCTCAATCGCCTTCTTGTAAGACGCGGTTCTCAGACTGTCCTTGATCAACATCTCGTGGGTCTGCACGGAGTAGAGTTGAACCCGCCGTCTCCGTTTGGATTCTCTGCCGGACATCCGTATGTGCGCTCCTAGGCTGCGGCCAACCGCCGCTTACGAAAATCATCGACAATCGCCGCAGGGATTCCCGCCAATTTCTCCGGGGCGGCAGGGACGGTAATCCGGCGAAGCAGAATCTGCTCTCTGAGCCGACACAACACCTTGAAGTTTCGAGCCAACCCGGACTTCCCCAACACGCAATTCACAAAATCGTTAGCAACCAGCGCCATCAAACCGGCCGCCTTCCTCGCGTTTTCGATCAAAGGAACTTCGAGTTGACGGCCGTGTCCTCCGAGCAAATAGACGGCCGCCAAGGGTAGGCACTCCTTTTGGAACCGATCTGCATGTTCGACCAGGTGCAGGCCGCGCTTTTCCCAGTTCGGGGTAAGCAGCGGCAAGGCTTCCGCGGAACCATAGAGAAGCTGCACGGAATCGGGCCACAACCGCAAAACAGGATAACTCGGACGAACGACAAACTGCTCCCCGGGTCTCTCAAGGATGAGAACGTCGTCCGAGAGCACGCGAAAGCCGCGTTGGGCAAAAGCGGCTGCCGTAGTGGATTTCCCGGCGCCGCCGGGTCCGCACAGGCCGACCGCGAAACCGTCCACTTCGACCGCACTCGCGTGAAGGCAAGTGACCCCCCGGCGGCTGAGCGCAAAGGCCATGATGGTTCCCAGCAGATAGGTAAGCGTGTCTTCCAGTGTCAGGCTCGATGGCCAAGTTGCCCAAATGCGCGTACCCAAACGATCGACAAAAAACTCCGTGCCATCGTAGTAGAGAAATCGGAAACAAGCGCCATCCAAGCTCCATACCTGCAGGGTGGGCCGGGAGAACTCGTCAAGGCAGCGGCTGCGGAATCGGGGTATTGCCGATTGATAGTGCCTTTTCAGCCAAACCGGGGGTTTCTCCTGAAACCAAATCCGAATCTCCGGAGAAGACTGCACCCGGGCTTCCGCCAGCCCCGGCATCGGTAGATTGGACTGTAATTGCGCCCCGAACAGGAAGTAGTGAAAATGCCGTCCTTGCATTGCCGATGAGCGTTTCATTTCTTGATGATGGTCGCCGTTACTCGTAACCCGCGGTCCGAGTTTAGGGTCACTAAAACGGGGGCCCTGTCATTTTCCACCGTCCCGGTGCGCCGTCCGGGTTTCCGATCCTGGAAGCCTGGGCTCCGGTCAAGTGGGCAATTCTCCCGAAGCACGTGAGCCTTGGCCGCGCGTAGGTCTTGCGTCGTTTTTTTGATTGGTTATAGTTACTCTTGTCTGACGAAGTCATCACACCTCACCTCTTCTGAAATGCACGGTGGCGATTGCAAGTGCCTGAGCCACAGATTCAAATCAAACGGCCGCAAGTGGATCCAGGAATAGTGACGGACGTGGTCACCGGTAATGCGCGGAACGGCTTGCCGGTCGACATAATCGGCCAGTTCGGGAACGGGATCGAAGTCATCGATCCAGGCCATGCCGGGATCCCGCAATTGTCGCTCCGTCGGATCGGCCGCCAGGGGGGATTTGCGGCGAAGACGGGCTTCCTCCGGCAACAGCCCACACATGGCAGCCCGCAAAAGCTCCTTGTCGGCACACCAGGGAAGCGGAGGAAGTGCCAGCAAGAAGCGGACGAGCCTCAGGTCCAGAATCGGATGCCGAGCTTCTACCGGCGTTCGAGTGAATCCCGCGTCATAACTCTCAAACAGATAGGACCACCAGGACATGTGGTCCGGCGACGTAAAGGACGCATACGCTGCCGGCCGTGCCGGGTGGATCAAGGCTTTGGGCCGAAGAGCGTCTTCCCACCGCGCCCGCAGCCTCAACCGGCGTTCAAACTCCCGATGGAGCCACCCGGGATACTGACGTTGTCGCTTCCTCGTCCAGCGTGCCCAGGTGTTTCGCAGGCCCAGGGGAGGACGCCGCCTGCGTGTCCACAGGTAGGCAACGATGTCCGTCGCGGCGCGCCACCAAGGAGTTCCCTTGAGCAGGTGCTCCAGATCGGTCGGAAGAAATGCCGGATCACCGCCTTGTCCGGTAAGTGCCACGCGACCATGTCGTTCAACCATCGCGTATTGTTCAATCTCGAACGCCTTTTCCGCAAGATCCCAGGGCTCGGAGGTCCACACGGCTGGCCCAGTGCATCCTTCGTAGAGTTGGTAATTGTCGGCAGCCAGATAGTCAACGGGCATTTGCAACATGTCGGCTGCCGATGCTGCAAAATGCTGCTCGTCATCCGGGATCAGTTCATTATAGATGATTGTGAGAGCACGCAGATCCAGGGAAGGCCGGCTAACCTTTCGGGCGATAGCGGCAACGCTTGTGGAATCCATGCCGCCGCTCATCAGCACGGTGACAGCATCGGTCCGCAATCGGTCTGCAACCGATTTCTCCAACAACTCCAGAAAATGATCCACGTAATCCCTCTCGCGTTTGTACCGGAGAGGGCCTTCAACCGGCAACGTCCAGTAACGCCTGACCGTCAGAGAGCCATCTGAAAAGAGTAGCGCATGTGCCGCCGGAAGACGTTGAATATCAGCGAAGCTGCTGGTCGCCGGGTCTTGATTCATCCCGAACAGCAGGAAATCGGCGATGGCCGGATCATGGAGTTCCTCCGATACCGCCGGATGGCAGCGGAGGCAGTTGAGCGTATTACTAAACAGGAAGAGTCTCCCGATCCGGGCATAGTAGAAGGGTTTGACCCCGAAATGATCGCGGGCACAGAACAGCTTCTGGTGGCGAGAATCCCAAATGGCAAAGGCAAAATCGCCCAGCAGGTGGTCCAGGCACGCCTCACCCCATTCGCCGTAGGCCGCTAGAATCAATTCGGCGTCGTTGAGCGTCTCCGGCGAAGGACATCCCGGGGACCGGAGTCGGCCGACCAGGTCGGACCGGGCGTCGATTCTCGCATCGGCAGTAATCCAGATGCGTCCGTCCAACGTGCAGGGCTGGTTTTCAGTGAGGGACTCTTCCGTGGCGGCCAGCAACGCATGGCCGAATCCGACGTTTCCGTTGCTCCACACCCGCCTGGCGTCGGGGCCGCGAAAGGCCATGAACCGCGTCAGCCCTGCCAAGAGTGACGGGGTAACAGGCTCGCCGTCCGTGTGAAAGATGCCGACAATGCCGCTCATTTATGCCCCCGAAGTAATCGAGCGGTCGAAAACCGCAAACTGTTGACTCAATTCTGTGTCGCTGCCAAGGATCCGGCCGCGGTGTTCGACCCAGGCGTGAGCCGCAAAATCCCCGGCCTTGTTGCCGACGCCGATTCGCAGGTCGCTGTCGATCCCCCAACGACACAATAGCGACCATAACACCATGGACTGAGACAGGCAATTCGAACGGAGGGGGTGATGACGCGCGACGGCCTGCACAATTTGAGTGATCGTCTCTGCCAGAGGTCGCCCATCTTCCCACCGGGCAACGCCAGAGAAGGATTTCGGCCCGGACAGCCGCCCAAAAACTCGCAGAGACCGGCGCAACCCGACAATGCGGAGAATGACCGTCGCAAGCGGCAGAAGCACACCGGCTCTCATCGCTACCGCTCGCTGAAAAGGGGGTAAATCTCGAAACTTACGCCATAGGGCTTTCATAGAGGACTACCGCTGGGAAGGTGCCGTTTCCAGCAGACCCTGATCGATCAGTTCCTGAAGCAGACTCTTCAAATCGGCACGCAACCGTTCTGGTTCCACTTCGTATGTTGCCAACAACTCCTGATAGGCGTCCTCGATCGTGGGCGACCCGGTGAGGGCCTTCCAGAACACGGTCCCCGTTTCGTCCAATCCGAAATACTTCTCAGTATTCAGGTCGAGGAGGACCAATTCCCCCTCGACTTGATTGTGTAGAATGTCCGAGGAAACCCTGGCAGAATTGGAAAAAGCAATCTCCATACATTCCTCCCGGAGTGTCGAGCAGGCTCTCTTGCGCAAACATAGTGGAAAGATTCGGTTGTTTACCACATTCGGCCGCCTTTCCAAATGCGGATTTTCGGAGCGTAGCCACACAGAGGCATGACGCCTACACCCGCCGGGGGGGCCGGACGGGAACGTAGTGATGTTGGCATCTTCCGGCTTGTCGAGGAGAATCATCGGCGATGACATAATTGCCCCACGATATATCGATGGATAGTTCTTCCTTGTTTCGTCGTCCGGAAGTCGAGCTGTTGGTCCGGATGGTGCGCGCACCGGCGAATCACCAAAATGCCGACAAGGTCGCTACGATTCTTCAACGGGACATCAACTGGCCGGCATTTCTCAGGCACGCCCGCAGGCACGGGGTGCTGCCGCTGGTGTATCGGTACGTCAAAGCCGCGGATCGGTTGCCTATTCCGGGCCACGTGGTTGAGCAACTCAAGAAACACTATTTGCACAACAGCAGACACAATTTCTTGAAGACGGGCATCCTGCTCCGGATTCTTCAACGATTGGAGCAAGCAGGGATCTTGGCCATCCCTTACAGGGGACCTACTTTGGCGATGATGGCCTACCGCGATCTCGGCTTGCGGGTATTCGGGGATTTGGATTTGCAGATTCGGCGGCCGGATCTGGAGCGGGCAAGAGAGATTTTGCTGGATGAGGGTTTTCGTTCCGCCTACGGGCTCACGGCAACAGAAGAAGAGGGCTTTCTACGCAACAAGGGACAACTCCCGCTGTTGCTCGATGAGCAGCACTTGATCGAACTCCATCTGGAGCTGTTTCATCCCTCTTTCGGCTTCAAGCTGAATCACGATGCACTCGAGGGGCGGCTCAAACCGGTCTGCGTGGCGGGCCGTTCGGTCCTGACATACTGTCCGGAAGACCTGCTGTTGATCCTGTCGGCTCACGGCGCAAAACATTTTTGGATTTCACTCGGCTGGATCTGCGATCTGGCAGAATTGATTCATGCTCAGCCGACGTTGGATTGGATCGCCATGATCGAAGCGGCGGGCGCAGCCGGCGGAAAACGCATGTTCTTTTTGGGGGTTTTCCTGGCACGCGAGTTTTCGGCCGCTCCCGTTCCCGCTGAAGTGATGTCTGCGATTCGCAAAGAGAGGACTTTACCGCCGCTTGCCGCCGGCATTTCCCGCCGGCTCTTCTCGGCCCGCTGGCCCACCGCGTGGGAGAAGGCATGGTTTCTTCTGCACACGCGGGATCGGATACAAGACGGACTGCGGGACCTTCTTTCAAGACTCTTCATCTTGCCGGAACCGAACCCTTAGGGATGACTCGGAAACGGCTTCGGCTGGAACCCAAAAAAGAAAATCCCCGCGATCTGCCAAACCCTTGGCGAATCGCGGGGATCTTTTCTAATTGCGCTGGCTGACGGGGGCGGCGGTCTCTGCCGCACGGCTGCCGGACTCGGCAGTCCGATCGTTGAAACTCTCGGGTTTACGATTCGAATTCGTGCGTTGCCGGGCCTCTGTCGCCGGCCGGCTTTTCCGATACCATCGGTAGCCGGGGAGGATGACCGACAGCGAGCATATCCCAAGCACCCAGTACCGAAGTGTGCCGTATTTCCACCAGTAGAACCCCAGCCGAAGATACTCACCGAGGATAATCGTCACGCCCGTCTCGCTTCGCCACCAGTTGTCGGGAAGCGTGTCTTCGCTTGGAGCAGAGACGAAGAAGACCCGGCCGGCCCGTTCACCCAGCACTTGTCGGAATACCCACCGCGCACGCCGTGTATGGAAATCACCGGTGACGACGGTCACACGCACTTCCGGAGAAGAATCGAGGAAGTCCGCGAACGCATTCGCTTCGTCAAAAGTGGTCAGAACGTGCCGGTCCAGGATTACGATATCCTTGGCCGGCACTCCCCGTTTCAGCAGGACGCGCCGGATAATCTCGTGCGTGGGCGGCCGAATCCCGTCAATCTGATCCGGGTACGGAACGCTGGTGATGACCAAAGCCTTTCGGGCAAGGCCGAGCTTGATCAGCGACGCGGCCGCGAACGGCCTGGCACTTTCGTCGCCGTTGAGGACCAGGGCATAGTCGGACTCGGGAGGCACAACGCCGACGTCAAGCCACGTTGCGAAAACCGGCAACCACAGGGCGCGTACCCAGTACAGGCAGAACAGGCCGACGACACTCGCCAGGCCAACGGCTACGACGCGGCGGGTCACCTGCAATCTCCGCCCAAGGTGCGGCGAAACCTCTGCTCGTACTCCTCAGGGTTCCACATGATCGGCTCGTCCGGGTCGCCACATCGACAATGTGCGAGGGCCAACACGACATACGCCCGAAACAACTCCTTGGCGCCGATGCGGCTCTTCCACCAGTTCGTTTCGTCGAAGCGCCGGTCGGGCACGGCTTGAATACGCACGGCAGCCGCCTCCTCGGGTTGCAGCAGCCTGTCGAAAACACTTCGCTGGTAACGACTATGGAAGCGATCGCAGAGCACCAATACCTGCTTTTCCCGGTGCGACGTCAACCATTGTGCCATAAGCCGCACCTCTTGCCGGTTGTTGCAAGCTTCGCCCGGTATGATCTCAATGTGACCGCGCGGCACTCCACGTGCAATGAATTGGCGGCGGGCAACCTCTTCCCCATTCGGCAGGACTCCGGCCTGCACAAGACGATTGGGATGGTTTTCTACAATCAGAATCCGCAGCTTGGGGTTTTTGCGCAACAACGCCCCCGCGCGATCGTAGGCGCCGTCGGCTTCGCAACTCCAAACATAGTCCGGCCGGACGAGGGGATCCTCGACAATCAGCAGCCGGGCGGCACCGCGGAGAATCGCCCCTTTTCCCAACCAGACCGCTCCCAAGATCCCCAACAAGGCTGCGCAACAGCACATCCTCTTCGTGGCACGTCTTAAGGGCATGGCAATTCCAACGATTTTGCTGCTCGCCTGAACGCCGTTGCGGCGTTATCCACACACGGTCGTCTCTGCGTCTTCGGCATCCGTTGCGCCGGTGGCGGCGCAGTACGGACCATCATGATATTGATACCTGTAGCGGTCCCCGTATTTGTACTCTCCGTACCTGTACCCGAACTTTTGCCGCGGCTTCACACCGTTGACCACGATTCCGAGGACATTTGCTCCAAGGGAGACGAGCATCTCCCGGGCGCGACCGGTGGCTTTGCGTGTGTGGTTCGCCAGTCGCGTCACGAGCACGACGGTGTCTACGCGGGGGGCGATCACCGCGGGATCGGTGACCGCCAAGAGCGGCGGACTGTCCAGAATGACCATATCGTATTTCTCCCGAACAACGTCTACCAGCTCTGCAAAACGGTGGGCGGTTAAAAGGTCGGCCGGGTTCTGGACCCGTTTGCCGCACGGGATGATCCACAGATTGTCTACAGGGGTATTGCGTGTGACATCATCCAGCTCGACTTTACCTTCAAGAAGCCTGGCCAGGCCGTTTGCACCCGTCAGGCCAAACAGTTTCTGGATCTTCGGACGGCGGAAGTCCGCGTCCAACAGCAGCACGCGTTTTCCGCCGTTGGCCGCGGATACTGCCAGGTTTGCGGCCAGAGTGGTCTTGCCGTCGCCCACTTCCGGGCTGGTGATCTGCACGACTCGGTTGTTTTCTCGGCGGGCATCGAAGTATAGAGCCGTGCGGATTGCCTGATAGGCCTCGGCTTCCGGCCCTTTGGAATCGTGGAACGTCCAGACGGTTTCGGCGATGTCAGTTTCCCGTTTCGTTTCGGCGGGGCGGCTTTCGGCAGGTCGCGACATGGCCGGGACATGTCCCAGGACGGGCAATCCCAACTCGCAGCAAATATCTTCAGGATTGCGGAACGTCTTGTCGCTGATATCCACAACATATGCCAATACGATTCCCGCCAGGGTTCCAAACAACAGAGCGATTGCTTCGACAACCAATAGCTTTGGTTGGATTTGCACGCCGACGCCGGGCGGCGAAATCACTTCGGTGCTGACCTCGCCAATATCCACCGACAGCTTGATTTCCTCCAGCCGCTTCATCACGGTGTCAAACATCCGTTGAATCCGATCGAGCTCCTTGCGATAGTTTTCGTCAGCGGCTTTGTAACTTGCCAAAGACTTGGAGGCCTCGCGTTCCTTCTCGAAATGCTGATCCAGCTTGGCAATCTCTTGTTGCGAGATCTCGATCTCGTGGCGCAGAGAATCCAGATAGAGGCTGAAGAAGTCAGGCGGCTCTTTACCGTGCTCCGGCAGCGGCGAGGCCCCGATGTGCTTGCGGATGAGGTCCATCCTCTTGCGGACGGTTTGGACTTTGTAATGATCCGGACCGAGATCGGTCAAGAGAATCTGCTCGTCGAGCATGTACATGAACAGTTGCCTTTCGAACTCGCTCCTTGGCTCGATGACGCTTCCGGCGGGGGAGTCCGGTTTCGAGCCGCCGATGAGCAGCGCCAAGGCGGCTCGGCTTCCCCCCTTGGCGACCGCGTCGGAGATCGCATCCAGCCTGGCCCGGGTCTGCGTAAGTTTGAGCAACAACTGTGATCGAGCAGCTTCGATTTGGAGCAGCCTCGTTTCGTGCAAATTGGCTGCCTCGTCATTCTTCCAAAGCAGGGGGCAGTCCTCCCGGAACTTCTGATACTTCGCTTCCTTCTCCAGCATTTCCTTGTGGAGCACGTCTTTTGCCTTGACAATCAACTCGACCGTTTGTTTGCTGAAATCCTGGTAGGTTTGCCCGATGAACTCCTGATACGCTTCGATGATTGCGTTCAGAATGACCGGGCAATCCTCCCGGTGCGAACCGGAATAGGACAACACCAGAATATCGTCGGTCCACGCGTATCTTTCGCCGGCCGGCGCCACGTGCAGGCCCCCGGCGATGACGGCCGTCGGATCGCGGCTGTCCCGGAGGGAAGGCAATGCGTTCAGATCGAGCTTGGCGACGGCCCTATCGATCAACATGCGGCTTCGCAGCAGATATGTATGTGTCGCCAAGTCGTTCTGATAGCTGATTTCTCCCTCAATGCCTTCAACGGGAAGGTCGGCCTTCCTCTGGATCAACAAGATCTGGGCGGAGGACTGGTAAACCCGGGCTGCCCGCCCGTAATAGAGATAACCGAGACCCGCACCGATCAGCATCAAGGAAACGACGAGCCATTTCCGGCGCCATATCGCCCGTGCAAACCCCAAGCCGATTTCTTCGTTACCGCCCGCGGGGGAATCCGCGTCGGCCCATTGTGCAGCCTTATTCATCGGGTTACTCCTTTTGTGATTATGATTCGAGAACTCCGGTGTAGTCTTCGCAGACCTCGCGGTGCCAGACCTCGAGGCACAGCAGCGCCCAGAGCTGACAACCGTGGTCCTTGCCGTGGTCGCAATGTTCCGACCACAATTGGCGTATTGCATCCGGAGCAAGGTAGCTATGGATCCGTGTATCGCTGGAGAGAAGCTGCCGTTCCACTGCGGGCCGTAGTTCCTTGCGGAACCAATTCGCAACCGGTACGCCGAATCCCATTTTCCGGCGGTTGAGGTTCTCGGCCGGCAGGAGGTCGCCTGCCAGTTTCTTCAACAAGTATTTCGGCTTGCCCCGGCGCAGTTTGAAGCTGGTCGGCAGGCGGGCACAATACTCCATGACCTTGTGGTCGAGAAAGGGCGAGCGGGCCTCCAGGGAATTCGCCATGGTCGCGATATCCATCTTCACCAGAAGATCGTATGCGAGGTAGGATTCCACATCGGCCGCCAGCACGGTGTCGAGCGCTTCGCTCGTATTCGTCGCCCCCTTTTGGAACAGCTTCAACAACCACGCACCGCTATCGTAGCCGTTCAGCTCCCGTCGGAATTCCGGTCGATACAAGGCCCGCTTCTGCGCTGCCCGATGGTAACTCACCCAGGACAAATACGCGCTGGGGGCAGGTTGGGAAGCCACCTCGAGAAAACGCTTTCCCTGGCGTAAGCGGTAGCGGCGCGGCAGCGAATCGGGTACAAGGCGAGAAAGCGGTTCCACCAGGCCCCGGCGAATCGGACTCGGGATTCTACGATACCAGTTGCCCCACAGGCTGCCCGCGTAGCGATCGTAGCCCGCCAGGTTCTCGTCGCCCCCGTCACCGTTCAACGCCACGGTCACGTGCCGGCGCGTGAGGTTTGCTGCGTAGTAGGTGGGAATGGCCGACGAATCGGCATACGGCTCTCCATAATGACGTACCAAAGTCGGCAGAATCTCCATGGCCCGCGGACGCACGACCAATTCATGGTGCTCGGCGCCGTAACGGCGGGCTACCAGCCGCGCGTACGAACTCTCGTCGAATTCGCTCTCATCAAAGCCGATGGAAAACGTCTTGACCGGGCGGTTCGACAGCCGGCTCATCAACGCCACGACGACGCTGGAATCCACGCCGCCGCTGAGCAAAGCGCCCAGCGGCACGTCCGAAACCAGCCGCAGCCGGACCGCTTCCGTCAGGACCTCCGAAAACTCCTCCATGGCCTGACGCTCATCGACGTTCCGCTTCGGCTCGTACGCAAGGCGCCAATAGCAGTGCGTCTCGATTTGTGGAGCGGCAAGCTCCGCTTCGCCTAACGCCAGCGTCAGGCAGTGCCCGGGCGGCAGCTTCCGTATGCCGCGGAAAACGGTCTTCGGAGCGGGAATATACCCGTATGTCAAATAGTCGTCGATCGCGGTCGGGTCCACGTCCTTGCGCACGGAAGGAAAACGCAGCAACCCCTGCAATTCCGAAGCGAAGAGGAATCGGCCGTCCATTTCCGTGTAGTAACAAGGTTTCTTCCCGACGCGGTCCCGGGCCAGCAGAAGCGACCGTCGTTTCTCGTCCCAAATCGCGAAGGCAAACATCCCGCGAAGCCGCTGAAGACAGTCCGCGCCGTACTCTTCGTAGGCATGGACGATCGCTTCGGTATCGCTCTGCGTGGAAAAGCGATGGCCCTGCCCGGTCAACTCGGCGCGAAGGGCCTGGAAATTGTAGATCTCCCCGTTGAATGTGATCCAGACGGTGCCGTCTTCGTTGCTCAACGGTTGCCGGCCCGTCGACAGATCAATAATACTGAGGCGGCGGTGGCCCAACCCGACGTTCTGCCTGATGTAGTAGCCCGCCTCGTCGGGCCCGCGGTGGTGAAGCGCGTTGCACATCCGCTCCAACCGGGACCGGTCAACGGCCCGGCGTTTCAAGTCGATGATGCCGGCGATTCCGCACATGCTTTATTTGCTAAAATGCACTCCGGGCGATTGTGGAGCGTGAATTGTGTCTGGAGCCTCTGGACATGGGAGGGGGCGTTCGGGACCAGCGTGCCGCTTCATGATCGACCGTCCGACGACCCTTCCGTCCGTGGCCGAGCCAACCGGAGTTCGCCGTGACTTGTACCTCATCGAGCCCTGAATTCTCCAGCCACCGGCCAACTTCAGCTTTCCGATACCGCTTCTCCAGCGGCGCGGAGAACCGATCGAACTGATCGTTCAAGAGGACCGAAAACGGATATTCGGAGTACTGCTTAAGCGGCAACGTTTCGGCGAGGTTTCGGGTGAATCGCGATTTCGACAACGCGCAATAGGGCAAGACGAACGACAGCCACGCCCCGGCGGCAATCGGACAACTGAGCCAGGCGAGCACGCGATGGGGTAGCCGCGTGGTGACCCGCCGCATCAGCGTGACAAGGCCGAGCAAGGCCCGCTTCCATCGCGGCGCCCCCTCAAGATCCCAATACACGTAAGTCCGCAGTTCGCCACCCGGCTTGAGGTGCTTCAGCAGACTGAAAAGTCCTTCTTCCGGGTTGGGCAGGTGATGAAGCACACCCAGACAGTAGATGATGTCAAAGGTTTCCGGCCGAAAGGGTGCGTGCAGGAGGTCGGCCTGAACCACGTGAGCCGCATTCAAGTGCCGGGTGTTCTTGTGTGCGGCGTCGACGGCCCGGCTGAAGTCGAGGCCGATGACTTCGTCGGCATGTTGCGCTGCATAGTACAAATGCCGTCCCATCCCGCAACCCGCATCGAGCACGGTTCGACCACGAAAGAAATCGGGGGTGTGGGGCGCCCAGTAGTCCCAGAAGTTCTTCTCCCATGCCGGACGCATCTCGGAGAACCGGGTCCATTCAAACCCGAAACTCCGCTGGGTCCTGCAAGCGGCGGTCCGGCTCGAATCGTGCGACAACAGGCCCGGCGGCAGACGCCTGCTATGGCGCATGAAGAATGCGGGGTAGTCGTCGTGCAACTGGCTGCGCAGACTGCCCGTCAGCATTCGGGGCACGCCGCCGATGACCGGAAACGCCTCGCCGCACGTACACCGGAGGAGGCCGTCGGTGATCTCATCGCCCAAGGTCTCCCACACCTCCAGCGACGGGCTGCCGCCGCATATAGGACACGCGAATCGCGCGAGCAACTGTTTTTTCATGATAAATGCTGCGGATTTACTCGTGGTCGCTGACGCAGATTCTCTCCGTTCGGCTCGATGCCGCCGGTATCGCTTTCCTGGTCACCCCGGAGAAGCGGGTTGTTCGCCCATCCACAAAGAACCGGTCTCGTTCGTTGAGGGAACGCTTCACAACAGCAGGATTCCCGCCAATCAGGGAATGCGGGTGTGTGTATTGGCCGGTCAGCACGGCCCCCAGCGCGACGACGCAGAAGGAAGCCAGTCCAACGCCGGGCGCCACGCGGAGTTCGGACCCCAAATAGCAATGCGCCCCGATTGTAACGGCTTGTGTTTTCTGCCGGCTATGTGTCCAAAAGGACGAGTTCCGCCCTCCGACAACGGTGTTTGCTCCGATGGTCAGGCGATCCGTGAAATCGAACCAGTGGCTTGTCGTGACCACGACTCCGGCGCCCAGCGACAGCACCGGCTTCGGCCTGCCGACCGCGTTGGGTTCCAGGATGGAATTGAAGACGTTGAGCCGCATAACCGTCGTGCAAGGTCCGATCTCGATACGCTCGCCCCCGCGGAAGAGGTTCAGGTATCCGATGCGTGTGCGGCTGCCGATGTGCAGGTCTTCGACGTGAAGAAACAGGTTGAGGTGACGGATGCGGACGTCGTCGCCAATGCGGCAACGCTTGATGCCGAAAAACACGACTCCAAAGCCGATTTTCGCGCGTTTCCCGATCTTGAACCGGTAGATCAACCTATATAAGGGCACTTTGACAAACGACGGCAAGACCGACACGATCACTGCGGCAAGGAACGACAGGTTTTGCACTCTCGTCAAGTCCCTACAGCGGAGTTTCCATATCTTCCGAGTCGGTTTCGCCCGGGCCGGAACGGCGGGAATTGTCCGCCTGCGGCCGCCTCCAGCACCTCGCGCACTCGAGGCGCCCATACCCGGGCGGAATACTTTTCCTCAATAGTGCGGCGACCGGCCAATCCCATGCGTCGCCGCATGTTTTCATTTTCGATAAGCGCCGCGATCTTTTGGTGCCATTCTTCTTCGGTGTCGGCGAGGAAGCCGTTCTCACCGTCCCGGATGTATTCCGGAAGGACCCCGATTCGCGAAGCCACGCAGGGTATTCCCGCTGCCATGTATTGCAGCACCTTGCCGTGGCACCGCCAAGGGGTCCACCCTTCGTTCGGAAACGGCGCCAAACCGATATCGATATCGTGCAAGTCTTCGGCTTCCGTGTCGGAACGCCAACGCCTTGCACAGATTTTGATCGGCACCGACTCCAGCCGAAAGTCGTTCGTGTGGCTGACAACCACAAGTCGTAGTTGGTAGCGAGCCGCCAGCGCTTTCAACGGAGTGCCGATCTGCTGCAAAAAGGGCAATGTGCTATGGCTTCCCGTCCACCCCAGTGTCACACGTCCACCGCCTTTCGTTTCCGGCCGCACGGCATATTCGGTATGGTCGATGGTGCTGGGAATGACGTCCACAAGTGCCGCATATTTCCCGGCCCACCCCGCCAATAGACGGTTGCCCACGATAACCCGGTCGGCTAATCGGCAGATCGCCTTTGTCTTGCCGGCGAACTTCAGCCAACTCATCGCACCGTTGGTCGGGCTCCGGTAAGAGAGCCAAACGGGATCGTCGAAATCGTAGACCATCGGCACTCCGCTTCTGGTTATCAAGCGTTCGACGATCGCCGGCCCGACCAGGGCGGCCTCGCGGAAAAGGAAAACCACGTCAAACTGCCGCACCTTTGACAACACGGCAAACCGGCGAGCCAGCGCCCGTGACACGGCAACGGATTTCCGCACATACCGTGCCCTTTGATAAATCACCCGGTGGAGCGATTCGTCCTCGAAAGGCATGAACTCAAAGCGGAATCCGTCGTTTTCCAACTGCCGGGCCCACTGTTCGATACGAAACCGCTGCCCGGGCGAGGTGTCGTACAACGTCGGCACCAGAACAAGAACCCTCACGAGTTCGCCCCCCGCACGTCATACTTCGCGCCAAGCGGTGCGGAAACCCGCGGCCTCGAAAGACCGATCCCCACGAAGGGACACCACAACATCCATACTTGGATTCGCAATCGGTAGGCTGCCCCAATATTGGAGATAAGAAGGGCGTACAGGCAACAAAGGGCGACGCTGATGCCGACGAGCAGCAGCGTCCCTTGAGCGTTGCGCTGCATTCCCCGCAGCATTCCAACCAGAATAAGCGGATAGAGCAAGACCATAATCAAGGTATCCGGGATTGCCAGGTTTTGCCGAAGACTGCCAAACTGCCACGGGAAGGGCACTGCCAGAAAGTGCGAGAGCCCCAAAGGCAGAAATCGTATTGCTTCTCCCGGTGTCGACATCTCGGTGCTGCCGAGATATCCCGAGTTCGTTAACGCCAGATCGTATCGCGAAAGTTGGATCTGACCGAGTAGCTCCCCGGAATCCGCCGGAATGACTTTTGCAATTTCGGTGAATCGGAACGCGGTCAGGCCGGCGACGAACAATAAAACGAGAATTGCCTGTCGAATGAGCACCAGGTGTCCCCTGGCGGGTTGACCCGGTCGCGAATGCCCCATGCAAAGGCCCAGGCCGACCGTCCCGGCCACAATAATGCTCAGATAGAACCTGAGAAAAAGCAGGCCCGTAATGCCGGCAACAAGGATGCCAAGTGAACGTCCTCGCCAGCCCGTCTGGAGCAGCATCGCGTGATACACGATTATGGCGAGTATCAGCAACACCAGCCCTTCCTTGTAGAGGGCCCCCGACCAGAAGGCGAACGCCGGCAGAAGGGCTACAAGCCAAGCGCCCTTCGCGGCAGACGACGGCGAAGCGCCGAGTTGACGGCCAATCAAGAACACGTACTTGGGCATGAACGACGTAACGGACGAATAGACTATGATGAGCAAGGGAAAGGAGCGGGTGCCCAACGTAAGCGTGTAGCAGCACGCCAGCATGACCACCATGAGGTAGGGATCGTGGGGACGAGCCTCTTGAAGCCATACTGCATGCCGCCCGTGAAGCCAGTCGTTGGCAACGCCGGCGGCAACCGTCTCGTAATACACGGCGTCTTGCAGCAACGGAATATTGATGAACCGGGTTGCGAACCAACCTAGTAATCCGATGGAAACGCGAGTCGCAAAACTCCAGGAGTAAAGCCTGCGCAAGAATCGTGCTTCTTCAGTCATTCCGTTCACTGCGGAAACCCGAGCAACTCCTGATAGAGCTTGCGGTACTGTTGCCACCCCACGGTTTCCATGTCAAAGTGCTGCTTGGCGAAGTCATGGCAACGAAGCGAAATGGCGGGGTCTTCCACGAGACGTGCCAACTCGGAGATCGTGCCTTTGTACGCAGCAGGCGTGTGATCCGATAGCAACACCCCAACGGGCCGGCTGCCGTTTCCCACGGATCCGGCTAGCAGGGTGTCCATGTCCCCGATGCCTGCCGAGCAGACCACAGGCAGCCCGGCAGCCAAATACTCGCCGATCTTTGTCGGTGAACATGCTGCGGCTGATCGGTCCCGCCGGTACAGCGCCAAGGCGACATCGGCTTGCTGAAGGCGCTCGAGGAGACGCCGGGGTGCGATCTTGCCGACCGTCACACAATCCGCCAGACCTGCTCGGGCTGCGCATTCGGTCAGTTGTGACGTATTGCTCTGACTCCACACCTGGAACCGTAAATCCGGAAAGGATCTTCTCGCTTCGGCCACCAGGGAGACGATGTCTTCGACAGGATACCATCCGCCGAGTTTTCCAACGTAGACGAAAGTGATCCTGCTACGCCGACCGCGCCGAGCTTCTCCTCGACGCATGAAGGGCCGTGTGTGTTTTGTGCTCACGCAGCAGGGAATGACTTCAACCGGCGTGCTCTTGAGTTCCGTAGCATACCATCGCTCAAACAGCAGTTTTGTCCTGTTGTTGAGGACGACGATTCCATCCGCTGCTTTGACCAAAAAACGTTCTGCCCCTTTTGTAAGCCGAAATAGCGGGCCGTTTGGACGCCACATGCCCGCGTCGGCAAATTCTTCGGCCATGAGCCCCCGCACATCGAACAACATTTTCACTCGTGTCAGATGCTTCAGAGCCAGTCCCATCATGCCCGGAACGTGGGCGCGGGCGTGTACAAGTTGCACATTGTGCCGCCGGATCAAACGCGCGCCCATGGCGATCCCGGAACAAATATCCCAACCGGTGGCGGATACCGTGGGATGTTTGTGGTAGCGCAGCCAATACCAGACGATGCCCTGGCAGGCCAGCAGAGTTCGCCATCGAGTTTCGTCTTCCTTGCTCATTGGTTGGGTTTCAAACGTCAATAGCACGATACCGTATCCGGCCAGTGCAAGACCTTGGAGGTATGCCACGACCTGCGTCTGCGTGAGCGGATCTCGTATGCTCTGGTAGCAAATATATAGCGACGTCGTTTTGGTGCGTCGGCGGATCAATTCCGGTGCAGCCCCACGTAGAAGTAACGATTCCCCCATCGACCGGGGCGAATTGCCGAGATGGCCTGCGAGAACCGTCGCACCGTGAAGAGCGCAACGGGACGCGCGCGAACGAGATCCCCTAAGGTCAGATGGTTCGGTGCCGGCCAGGCCACTTCTCGGATCCTATATTCCTGCTCATCCAGGCCAAAACGCTGAAACAAACGCCGCTGACCGTCGGCCGTGGCCAAATGTACGTGATAGGGCGCCATTTCTACAGGGCGCGACGGCTTGAGCGACCGGACAAGTCGGAGCATCAGTGTGAAGAATGTTGGATTCGCCTCGAGCGGTCCCTGCGCCATAAGAGTACCGTTCGCCCTAAGGAGCGCGAGTATGGCCCGCATTTGGCGGGTCGTATCGGTCAAGTGCTCGATCACGTCCCCCAAGTGCAGCACATCAGCCAACGGCAAGTCGGCCGATTCGAGTTCCGCAGCACTCACAACCCTACAGCGCGTCTTTCGGGCCACGCGTTCTACAACATCCGGGGCGAATTCCACGCCGATGGATTCCCATCCGAGTTCCGCGGCCTTCTCCAGCAGTAATCCGGCGCCGCACCCGTAATCGAGAAAACAGCCCGGTTTCCTCGATCTAAGGTAGTCGATAACTCGCTGCGGCTCCTTGGGATCCGCGGTATTCGAAACGCCGCAATCGTCGTCATAGTAGTCCAGGCCATACATCCCGGCCAACACTTCGTCATCAGGCATGGGGTCACAGAAGAGCGATCTACATGCCTCGCAACAAAGGTAACGGTATGTCCGGCCTGCGTAGACAACTGCGTCGATCCACGAGTCCCGTGCTCCGGCACCATCACAAAGCGGACATCTCGCTCTCCGAGCTGCGATTTGGCCTTGGGACGGCGAAACCGCCCGACTTGACATTACATGCTGCTGCACTTAGGTTTTGCTCCCCACATCACAATTGCTGCGCCTGCGTCGGAAGGTCCGTCGCACGGTGAAAAACGTCACGGCACACGGACGCACGAGGCTCCTGCACCAAATCACTTTGCGAATTGATGTTGTTGGTGCTTGTACAACGCCCCGTTCCTGTCTTGTTTCCAACCGTTCTTCCATAGCTGGATCGTCCGCTTCATGCGTCGCACAAGGCACCCGGCCAACGGGGGGATCATGGTGCGTGGTGCTGCCGCCCGGAAGTCGCTTGTGGTCGCGCAAAGCGGATCGGTCGCCAAGGCTGTGCAGAGGCATCGCCACGCTTGGACCCACTTGCCCGACTGCCAAAAGGCAATTGCCGAGTGCAGGTGACAGATCGCCTTAACCCGCGGACGCAACATCTGCTGTGCCGGCGATAGCCGGTCGCAAATGTAGTCGGACGCTTCCAGCAGAGCGGCCCGGAGCTCCTCCGTTCGCGTGTAGCTCTGCTCGCTGTGCATGCGGAATGCGATAGTACACTCCGGGACCTGAACGATTCCGTTCGGGTAGCGTGCTGCGAGCAGGCAATTCAGCACCCAGTCGCCTGTCCAATGCGTAATCCCACCGACGTCCAGAGCTGCCTGGCGCCGGTAGACTGCGCGCGGAGCCTGCACAATAATACGCTTGAGCAGGAGCGACTCCAGCATGCTCGATGACGGGAGCGGTTCCCGCACTTCCTTCACGAGCACCCGGCTTCGTTCGTCGATCACACGGTACCTCCCAAACGCCATCACGTTCCCGGAGTGTCTCTCCAACGCCCCCACGAGCACCTCAAGATGGCGAGGCAGCCAGACGTCGTCATGGTTGAGGTACGCGACATGGGTTCCACGCGCCTGTTTGAGCCCGTATTGCGCGGTAAACTGCATACCGCGGTTGTCGGGCAGACGCACGTACCGCACGCAAACGTTCTGTCGGGCAAAATCTTCCATGACCTCCGGAGTCGCGTCGGTCGACGCATCGTCGATGACAATCAACTCCTGGGGCAACAACGTCTGCCCAAGAACGCTCTCGATGGCGGCTTTCAGAAACTCGACTTGGTTGAAGGTCGTGATGACCACACTCACAGACGGCCGGCTCCCCATGAAACATCTCATCTCATCTTAAGCTTTAGGGGCAACAGGATCCGGGTTTTGCGCGTTCTCAAAAAACCAAACATGCTCGACACCTGATCGCACGACGGATGATCCTTCGTCACAGGACCTCACAGGGGAAGTCAACGGCTTCAAACCGGGCCGGCGCAATTCGATGCCGCACATGAGCGGCAACGGCATCTGCGTTCTCGACGGCCAAACGAAGGATCGAGCAGACTTGCTCAACCTCCTCCTCTTCAACGCTTGTTCCCGTTGGCAAGACCAACACGCGCTGTGCCACATACTCTGTGTTCGGGAGCAACAGTTGCGAATGCGGATAATACGAACGGTACGGCTCCATACGGTGGCATCCCGGGTAGAAGTATCGGCGTGCCCGCACGTTTTCAGCCCACAAAACTTTCATCAACTCATCCCGGGTGAGTCCCGCTTCGGCCGCGTCGACGTCAACCAAGATGTACTGGTAATTGCAGGATTCGCTCTCGTCGTGCGTAATGAGGCGCAGACCCGGGACACCGGCCAGTTGCTTTCGGTACGTACGATAGTTTCGGAGGTTCGAGGCGATGGTGTTCTGCATCGACTCCAGCGACGTCAAGCCCATCGCGGCCGATACCTCGGTCATCTTTCCGTTCGTGCCCAGGTAAACCACGTTGTCGTGTCCGGAAAAGCCGAAATTGCGCATCAGCCGCATCTTCTCAGCCAGAACGGCGTTGTTCGTGACCACCGACCCGCCCTCGAAACAATGGACCAACTTCGTCGCGTGGAAGCTGAAGACTTCCGCTTCGCCGAACCCGCCGATCATGCGGCCACGGTAGGAACAGCCGATCGCATGGGCTGCGTCGAAAAGAAGCTTGAGACGATGTCGCTTTGCAATGTCGCTCAACCGGTCGGTGGGGCAAGGATGCCCCCACAGGTGCACGCCGATAATGCCCGTGGTGCGCGGTGTTATGAGCTGCTCCACACAAGCAGGATCTATCACGTGTGTTGCCGGATTGATGTCACAGAAAACGGGGGTGATCTCCTGCCATTGTAGAGCGTGAGCCGTAGCCACGAACGTGAAGGAAGGTACAATCACCTCACCATTGAGCCCCAACGCACGAATGGCAATTTCGAGGGCGACCGTCGCATTGCACATGGCCACGCAGTGCTCGACACCCAGCAGCTCGGCCACGCGACGTTCAAACTTGCGCACAAACGGCCCGTCGTTTGTGAGCCAGTTCCGGTCAAGCATTTTGGTAATCCTGCGTAGCAGCGACGCCCGATCTCCCAAATTCGGCCGCCCTACGTGTAGCGGTTCTTCGAAGCACGGCACACCGCCGAGTATGGCCAGCGCGCTGTCGGCAGAAACAATCATTCCGAGTTCCTGTTGGAAATTCCTACACGTGTAAGGATGGCAGCCACTTCTGAGGCAGATAACGTGTTGGTGCCGTGTAGCAGAGGCCCAACGGGTGCGAGGAGACGGAAAACGCCGTCAACCGGATGTAGTCGGACCACAGACGCCGACCCAAGTAGGATTTTGCCAGGACTGAGTAGTGCCACGCAAGGGTCCGACGTCGCCGTACAGCCACCTCCGGATGCCGCTGCCGCACTTCAGCGGAGCTGAAAAGGCGCCTCAGCACGCGCAGCACGCAGCGTTCCAGCGAATCGCACGAGAGTTTCGTTACCGAATCCCTCGGTTTCAAAGACTTCCGGATCAACGCAAGTGGCTCCCGGACCCAAACAGTCTCAAAACACGTTGCGAGACGGAGCCACATATCCCAGTCCTCTCCCGTCCGCAACTCGGGATCAAAGTGGCCGACAACCTGAAAGCAGTCGCGCCGCACGAGGACCGTTGCAGTGGACATCATGTTACCCCACAGAAGTTCAAGAAATGTCGCCTCCCTGGGACGGCGGCACTTGGTCTTCTCCGTTCGGCCGTCTGTAGTCTGCACGAGGGAATCACTGTAGCAGAATCCTACGTGGGGCGTGCAACGAATAGCGTCGAACTGCCGCTCGAGCTTCCCCGGCAGCCAAAGGTCGTCGGCGTCCAAGAACGCGATCCACTCGCCGGAGGCGGCCGCGATGCCGGAGTTCCTTGCCGCTGCCGGCCCGTGGTTCTGTTGCCGGATGACGTGCATGTCGGGACCAGCCAAGTCTGCCAGAACGCGATCCGTACGATCCGTGGAACCATCATCGACCACAAGAATCTCCAGGTTCGGCCATCGCTGGGCGCGCACGCTACCGATCGCGTCCGGCAGAGAATGTGCGGAATTGTACGTCGGAATAACGACGCTTATCTCAGGTGCTCGTGACACAGCCGGTAGAACTCTTCTCTTCATTTAAGTGATGGATACGGCGATGCCGCAAGCGCGTTGTCAATGCCTCCGAGAGCACCGCCTCGTACAACTCCATGTACGCCCTGGCCGAAGTTCCGGCGCCCATTTGTTCCTTCAGGTATTTTTGCGCACGGCATCCCAGTTCACGTGCGCGCCGACGATCCTTCATCAGCCGAATCAGCGCTTCGGCGATTGCGTCCGTGTCTTCGGGCGGCACGAGACAACCGCGTTCGTTTTGGCCGATGAAATCCGGCGCGGCTCCGACGGGAGTCATCACCACAGGCTTCCCACAGAACGCAGCCTCCAGCAAGACCTGGCAGAAGGACTCGCTGAGGGAAGGCTGAACTACGACATCGGCGGCTGCGATCCAGTCCATGGCATCGTTTTGCCAGCCGACAAACTCGACCGCATTCTCGACGCCCAACTCGCGGCTCAGATGCCGTAGACGACTCGCGTAGGGGCCGTCGCCCAACATCATCACACGAATAGCGGAACGATGCGACTTGACCTTGGGGATCGCGCGAAGAAGATAGTCCAGCCCTTTTTCACGATTCAGCCTGCAGGAAGTCACGATTACAAATTTGCCGTGCAAGTCGTGTTTCGTCCGAATTCGGCCAACCGCCTCGGGCGACGGTATCGGGACCCCGCCGAAGTCAAAACCGTACGGGATCACCGCCACTTTTGTTGCCGGGACTCCCTGCCTCGCCGTGAGCAGCTCTGCCACGTCCGCAGCCGGCACGACGACACGATTTGCCGTACGATTGCAGAACGCCTCACCTGCAAGGTAGACTTGTCGCTTGAGCCCTTTCGCAAGAACGTAAATGTGGTCGGAATAGTGGTGACCAATCACGAAACCGGGAATGCCGCAACGGCGAACGACCATGGCTGCTGCGAGTGTTTCCGTATAGTGATGCGACTGAAGAATATGGGGCCGGAACTCCCGCACTTCACGAACCAGTGCCGTTACCGTTCTCAGAAACGTGCTCCGGCAAAAGGGAAAACCCAGCACACGGTTGGGATAGGTTGTGTTTGAAGAGTAAACGCCGGTTCTTCTCGGAGGGATTGAGGTGATCGCCCAGACCTCAAATCTGGACCGGTCAAGCCGCGACAGAACGGAATCGATGAAGTCATGGCGGTTGATAATGCCCGCAAAGTGCAGCACTCGAATCTTTCGGGGAATCTGCGCAGTCATGCCGTTCACGTGCCGGCGCTCACTTGGCTCCGGATTCGACAAACGATGCCTGTTGTCGACGAGGACGAGTAGAGAGGCAGAAAGACGATTCGGCCTCCGTAGGACTCCACGACCTTCGTTTCTGGAATCGGCTTGCCGTTGGGTGGAGCGTAATCCTCGCCCTTGCAGTGGATGTCCGGCTTCAGACGCGAAAGGGACACCTCGGGAGTGAGTTCATCGAAAATAACAACATGGTCGACGCAGTCGAGGGCAACCAATACCTCAGCGCGCTCTTGTTGCGGGATGATGGGCTTTCCCGGGCCTTTGAGCCGGCGGACCGACCGGTTGCCGTTGAGGCCCACGACGAGCAGATCGCCCAGCCGCCTGGCGGCTTGCAGACTCCGCACGTGCCCAACGTGCAACAGATCGAAACATCCATTCGTCCAGACCACGATTCTCCTCTCGTGCCGCCACTGCTCGCGAAGGGACAACAGAGCATCCCAGTCCGTGATGCAAGCGTGCCCCGGCGACATTTCCCGGTCGGTCGCCGCGCCGGGGGGCCGCTTGGAAATCACTTCGCCATTTGCCCAGAAAGCCGCGACCGTTGGTCGCGCCAAGCCTTGCCCAAAACCGTTGCCACCAGTGTTCGGCGCGACCAACGGTCGCGGCTTTAGGAGGGCAACCCGGCGAACGGAACGAACTGCGTCGATGACCTCGGTAACGCCGATCGCAGTCATTTGCCGGCAAGGGGTGGATTCGCAGCGGTTCCAGAAACAGTGATTCCCACACCGGGGATGGCGACCGAATATGACACGTGTACCCGGGTATCGGGATGCGTGTTCCGGCCGGCGAGCCCGGAACAATCCGACCAGCGGACGCCCCAAAGCGCCTGCGATGTGGAAAGGGCCGCTATCCGTGGTAATCACCATTTCCGCGCCTTCGACGGCGCCGAGCAGCTCCCCAATGGTAAGCGCCCCAGTCGCATCGATCACGTTTTCCGACGTGTGATTCCGAACCTGGCCCCTGGTCTCGGTGCCACCAACAATGACTGTTTTCCACTGGTACCGGTAGTACAAGAGTTCTGCAAGATGAACGACACGCTCGACCGGCCACCATTGATGTCGCGAACTGCCAAAGGGATGGACAAGGACGTAGGATGCCTCCTCAGGCAGTCCCAACTCCCGAAACCGTCGGTAACTTTGATCCTGCGCGGCGTCGGATACCCAGAGCCGGGGCGCCACTTCCTCCACCTCGCACCCAAGCACGCGCAACGCGCCCAGGCGTTCGCCCGGTCCCCACGTCCGAGGACTGCCGGTTTCGTACGTGTGTGTTAAACAGGGTTCCAAAATGCTCCCTCGGCCCCCCACCCGTAACGCGATGCCGGCATCGGCCAGCAGGGGGGCAAACTGGTCGCCCAGGCAAATAATGGCAACCTCGAACTGCCCGGCCTGCAACCACTTTCTCAGCCGGCGAATCTCCTTGCGGTTGCGGGTTGTGAATGGCAGGGCCGCAGCCACGCGGTACTCATCAATGAGTGGGCATGCAGACAATAATTGGCAATTGTGCTCTTGCCCAAGCAACGTGATATGGGCATCGGGCCACAGCCGCCTCGCTTCCATGATGACCGGCGTACACATGACCGAATCGCCGATCAATCCGGCAATCACGACTAAAACCCGACGAGGATCTTGAGTAATCGTTGCGGCAGTCGCGGGCACGTTGCCGTGAGCCAGCCGATGGCGCTGTGCTGCCAGCCACTGCCGGCCAAGGTATTGCCAATGGTATAGATGTGAAATCATGGCGTGTGTGCCCCTGCCGAGAAAATGACTTGGGGCAGACGTGTGCTGTCTCGCACTCTGTTCCGAAGCAACCAGCGGAACAGCTCGACTCCAAACCGAGTTGCAAAGCTGCTAATCAGCGGATTCCCCTAGCTGCGACATGTTCTCCCATTCAATTCGGACTATGAAAGCATACTATGCCTTGGTATTCCAGCCAGTTTTGCTACCGCACTTTCGCAAATTCATGCCAAACCTCTGTGAGTGTCAGCCTCAAAATGGTCTCGACATCGTGGACCGGCTTCCCGTGCATCTTTCGCCAGCACCACTCGGCAACGCACACGATACTTGTTGCAGCGTCCAGCAACAGCCGGTGACACCGGCTCAAGTGTTTCCTGCAAAACAAGTGTCCGTTTCGAAGGATTTGTTCCAGCTTTTCCAAATCCGTCCAACGCTTCCGCGAGCTTTGCCCCCACGAGTGCATGACTACCGCTTCGGGCTCAAAAACGATCCGCCACCCGGCCCGTACCATGCGTAGGCACCAGTCGACGTCTTCATGATACATGTGGAAAATCTCGTCGAAACCACCGACTTGCTCGACAACTGTGCGCCTCACCAAAATGGCAGCGCAGGAAATCATGTCTACTTCACGGCGCCGCGCATGGTCCCAGTGAGACCCGAGAAGCAGTTCACCCCGGATGCGTCGCGGAAGCAATTTGTAAACCCTGAGGCCGTCTGCCAGAATCCACCAGGGCGTTGGCGGATTGGGCCAGACACTTGTCTGGAGCGAACCGTCCAGGTTGACAAGGCGCGGGCCGCAAGCACCGATACGCCGATCCGACGTGAGTGTCGCGACCAATCTGTCGATGGCTCCTGGCCTTACCTCAGTGTCAGTGTTAAGCAGCAGGAACATGGGCGCGCTACTGAGCGCCATAGCTTGGTTGTTGGCCTTGCCGAACCCAACGTTAACGTCGTTTTGGATGACTTGCAGACCCGCATTGCCAAGAAGCCGATCAGCAGTACCCGATTGCAGCCACCGGACACTGCCGTCTGACGACGCATTATCGACAACGATAACGTTGTACGCAACGTTTGGAGGAGAGTCTGCGATACTTCGAAGACAACTCTCAAGAAGGTCAATGCCGTTCCAGTTTACGAGCAGTATAGAAAGCTCTGGTTGTGATCTATTGCGCATGATCGTTGTGAGATGAGTCGAAACGTCCTTTTATTGGTCCACGCGTGACGGCAACCGATCCCCAATGGGTAATGCCTTCAGGAAATAACCCTGTAGTCGGGGTTCGCAAAACGTTTGTGTCGTGAAACTTTCCGGGCCACTCCATGACCCCAATCCCGTACCCGTCTTGCCCTACATCCTCAATGAGTTCTTCAGTAGACGGGTAGAAGGTCCTCAGTCGCGCCCAGAACTGCGGAACGTCACCAGTGTATTGTCCTGTCTCGATGCCAAAGCGGGTACTGTAGTCCGACACGATGTCGTGGAACGCGATTATGCCGTCCTTTCGCACAAGCGGCGCGAACGTGAGGAAGTCCTGTCGGACTCCATCGAGAGAGTGATCACCATCAATGAATAGCACATCCAATTGCGTGCCTTGGAGCATTTGTCGAAGTGTTTCCACAGTCTGCGGATCGTGCGAGTCTAGCGCACAGCAGTTGACCGTCTGATCTTCCCGTGCGAAGGACTCAATTGCCGCCATCCACTCGGGCGAGTAGCCGATGTCGATGGAGAACAACTCGGCATTCGGATTTGCGACGTGCGTCAACAATGAGAGCGTTCCCCCGCCTGCAGCCCCGATCTCGCAAAGCCGTCGGGGGTTGATGCCCTGGATGCGATCTAGCAGTTGCAGGATCTCATTCTTCTTCTGGATTGGACGGAAGTAGGTTGACTCCATCGTGATTTGGACGACCTCATCCAGCGAACGTTGCCGGAGACACCTCCGCTTCAGCGCAGAGGCATACCATGTAAGGCGACGACGACGCGTCACATCTGCAATCCACGCACGGATTATTGAACTCATGTTCTGTATCGTCCTTTCTCGTTATACCCTCGGGACGTGCTCCCTGGTCGAGCTATGCTCCCGCGCGCCGCCAAAAGATCCCCGTCCAGTCAATCGTTTCAATAGGTTCATTGATACCGTGTTGCTCTCGATAGTCGTGGACTGCCTGCCGACATGCGGGTATAGCACCGTAGTCATCCACGATCAGGTATCCTCCGACCGAGAGCTTTGGATATAGAGCACTCAGGCCGTCCATAGTCGATTCGTACATGTCGCCGTCCAGCCGGATCAGTGCAAGCCGTTCCATAGGGGCATCTGGAAGCGTTTCTGAGAACCATCCGATCAGAAACCGGACTTGGTCATCGAGTAGTCCGTAGCGCTGGAAGTGCGACTTTACCGTGTCCAGCGACACGGCTAATTCGCCGTATTGCCAGTGGCAATCCCCGGAATCGGCCGGATAGGCCTTGGCATTCGGTTTGGGCAGTCCCCGGAAGGAATCCGCCAGCCAGACGAGTCGGCTGGTGTCTCCGTAAACCTTGAGAACGGCTCGCATGAAGATCGACGCGCCGCCCCTCCATACACCTGTTTCGATGAGATCACCGGGCACGCCATCGTCAACAACGGTGACAATGCACTCCTGAAGGTTGTCAAGGCGTTGGAGTCCGATCATGGTTTCGGCCTCACTCGGCCAATCTCTCCCCTCCTCCCTGGCCTTCGCGTCGAAAGGACATCGCCGCATGACGGCGATTCCTCTTGACTGCAGCAGTTTGCCCACGGGACCGACCTCCAGCAACCAGCGCAGCGCTCTGCGACTAAAAGGCCGATAGATTTCGCCCGCGAGGTAGCGGGTAAGGCTCTTCTTCAGCAGATCGAGATAGAGCAGTTTAGGATCGTTGACGGTTCGGGACATGGCTCTGTACGGCTCCTCGCAATAAATGCGCAACATTAACATTGACAGGAACTGAGAGAAAGTGGATAAGTCCTTCGCTATGGACGAGGGACGATATTCGACTTACGAAGTTCGGGTTCGCGCGGCAAGAGCAGTTCTCCGCGGCCTGCCGGTTGGCGAGGTCGCGGAAGCATATGATATTCATCGCACAACCATTTCCTCAACGTTTGCTGTTGCTCCCGCGATAGCTCGGCAAGTCCCCGCCCAAACCCCTTATACAAACTCACAGCAAAGAAGACACGCCCAAGTCGCGCGTACCAGCGAGTACCGCACCATTCTGCAGCCAGAGCGGTAATGTGAAGAATCGCGTACACTCCAGGAAGGGACAGCAAACACTTCAGGAGTTGCCGCAACGCCGAACGTGACCCATTCTGCCAGCAAAACGGGTGCGCACATCGTAGCATCTGCAATAGGTGGTTGGCCCGTGCTCTATCAATGCGGGTAAGATGCTTTACGAGGATTCTTGGCATGCACTGGTACGACGTCATGATGCGATTGGCAATTGTAGTACCGGTCACCTTTGGATCCAGGTCGACGGCAACGGCATTTGCGATGAACCACAAGCGGTGACCGCGGCTTGCCGCACGAATGCTCAGTTCCAGGTCGACGAACCTCTCGTGCTCTTCACAGAACCCAACGATTTCCTCAAGGCACTCGCGCCGCGTCATGAGACAACCCGCTGACAAGGCGTAGTGCTCCTCGTTTTGGACCATTCCCTGGCCAAAACCGGGGGTCAAGACTGAAACGGCAGGGGTCCTCTCACAGCCCAGAATTACGTGCGCCGATACCCAGTCGGCTTTTCCAGCCCGCAAAGCACCTGCCAGCCTTTGAATCGCACCGGGCCTCGGGCGGATGTCATCGTCGAGAAACAGTATCGTTTCGGCTGTTGCCGCTTGCCATCCGGCGTTGCGGGCAGCCGCATTTCCGCGACCACCGCTACGCACAATCCGCACACTGTGCAACTCGGGAGGCACACTGATTTCCAGAGAACCATCGGACGAGTCGTCGGCAACGATTACTTGCAGTCTGCTCGCCAACCCGTCACGCGCAAGATGCTCCAGGCATTCGTTCAGCAACCGGGGGCGATCGCGCGACGGGATCACCACGGTAACGAAGTTGGCATTGTCTGTCGTCATTGTCATGGCAATTAGTACCGTGCCATCGGTCTATTGCACCCCTTCGGAACCGTCCGCATGCCACTCCAAATCTGTTGCAACTACTGATAAGAAGGCGCTGCGGCGGCAACCCCGGAGCAGCTTCAAAGGCGTGAGTTCATTTCCGCGCCTGTCATACAAGTGTCTATAGAAACGCAGGCAGCGAATAATACTTAGTGTCTTGATGTAGGCCGCCGCCGCTCGGTAGAGCCGGGCTCCAAGCCCACCTCGCTGAAGGCCTCCGAGGCAGTGCGGGTGAAGGGAAAGATACAGCGTGGGCCGGTGCTTCTTGAGGTATGCCCGCATAGTGGGTAGTACACTGTATTCCCCTCCCTCGATGTCCATCTTGATGAATGAACAGTCGTCGATGCCGTTCTGTTGAATGAAGTCGTCAAACCTCAGCCCGTCAACGGTCCAGTTTACTTCCGCATGGCCGAAGAGCAGGCTGGACGTGGAGTCGCCGCCTTCGCTGCGGTTACCGAGAGGCACTTTGCCTGATTGTGGGCTAATGCACATATTGAACAGCGAAATGTTGTCCGTAAACGGCTTGTTGGAAGCCACGTTCCGCGCAAGCTCAGCGTACGCGATGGGATCAGGCTCAATACCATAAGCGCGTCCGGCAAGCTGACAGCCATAGAGGAGTGTCGGGCCGATCCACGAGCCGATGTCAATGTACGATTTCCCGCGGCCGATGAACCGCTCCAGGATGGCATAGGTCTCTGCCTCCCAGTCACCTCGTGAGACTTTTTCCCAAAACTCTCGGTTGGCATCGGGAACGACATGAAAGCTCTTGCCTTGTTGACGGATTTGCAGCGTTTCCGCGATCATACTCTACACGCTCACCCGGCCTCGGCTACGTTTTCATTTGAACGGACGGGGAACCAATGGAGTAAACGGGCGCCGCTTTCAAGCCGACCGATCCGAACCAGTAGTTGAGTTTCCGCCCCCCGTAGACCGGAGTTTCGGCAACCTCGAACTGAAGCAACTGCGGCACTTGCTCGGCTTTTTGCGACGCCGGGTCCTTCAAATACAACTCACAGTGATACGTTCCGGGTAACAACGGCAAAGATTCAATCAAGAAGCCCAACTGCGCTGTCCGGCCCGCACGCAGCAGCGGCGGAGAACAGAAATCCCGTAGATCCAGGCCGGCGATCCGTAACCCTTCTAAAGTAAGGAACCCTAGGTATAGACCGGGGGTCCGAATGTCCGTCTTTGCCGTTGCGTCGACGCGCACTTCAACCGGGCCGAAGGGCTTGATGACATCTGCGCCAGGGGAGCATATCGTCGCTTGGTGGACAACGAAGCTCGCTGTTTCTGCACGGGACATCCGGCCGTCTTCCGACGTTGTGGAGGCCAGATACTCATCGGCCACCGCATTGATATCGCCCCAGGCCCGGATTACGCCCCTGTCAAGGAGCATTCCAACGGTGCAGATCCGGCGAACGGCGGACATGTTATGACTGACGAACACGATCGTACGTCCGCCGGACCGCACTTGCTGCATTTTCGCGAAACACCTTCTTTGAAACGCGGCGTCTCCTACGGCCAGGACTTCGTCGACCAGAAGGATTTCCGTGTCCAGATGCGCGGCAACCGCGAAAGCCAGCCGCACATACATTCCACTCGAGTACCGCTTTACCGGCGTGTCGATAAACTCGGAAATGCCGGCGAAATCGACGATCTCGTCGAACTTCCGCTCGATCTCACGGCGCCCCATGCCGAGGATCGCGCCATTGAGAAAGGTGTTCTCGCGTCCGGTCAGTTCGTAGTGAAAACCCGTGCCGACCTCCAGAAGACTGCCCACGCGACCGTAGAGATCCGCTTGCCCGGCAGTCGGCTCCGTGATCCGCGAGAGGATCTTCAATAGCGTGGACTTCCCCGCACCGTTGCGACCGATGATGCCGAGCACCTCGCCTGGCGGGACCTCGAAGTTGACTTCTTTCAGGGCCCAGAAGCGGTTGGCGCGGTGCCCGTCTCGGGAACCCCGGCCGTTCGAGCGGCGGAGCCCTTCTATCCCGCTTTGCCAGACCTTGCGGATGCGGTTCAGCGGCGCCTTGGCAGCCCGCGTTAGGGTCTCACGCAGTGTGGCATAGGCGGTCTCGCGCTCGCCGATGCGGTATTGCTTGCCCAGATTCTCAACGCGAATGATGGGTTTCATTAGATGATGTCGGCGAATGTCTTTTCCATCCGGCGGAAATAGTAAGCGGCATAGGTGAGGAAAGCGAGCGTCACGAGGGCCGATATTGTGAGGGCAGTCCAGTCGAAAGAGCGGCCGAACAGGGCCGCACGATAGCCGTCGATGATCCCCGTTAGGGGGTTCAACGCCAACGCCCACCGCCAACGCCCGGGCACAATCGTCGGCGGGTAGATAATCGGCGAGAGGAACATCCAGAGTTGCATCATGAAGGGCAGCGCGTAGCAGACGTCGCGGTACTTGACGTTCAGGGCCGACATCCACATGCCCACCCCCGTGGCCAGCAGGCACGTCAGGAACGTCAGCACCGGAAGCATCAAAATACTCCAAGTTGGCATCACCTGGTACCAAACCATCAGCCCAATCAAGAGCACAAATGCAATAGCGAAATCAACCAGGCCCGCTGCCACCGCCGCGCCGGGGATGATCATGCGCGGGAAGTAAACCTTGGTAATCAAGTTCTGGCTCCCCACGATGCTGTTGCCGCTGCTGCTGATCGCGTTTGCGAAAAACGTCCAGGGCAGCAATCCGGCATAGGCAAAAATGGGGTACGGAATTCCCTCCGACGGCATGCCGGCCAACTTGCCAAAAAACAAGGTGAAGACGAGCATCGTGAACAAAGGCTGGATCACCGCCCAGGCCACGCCGAGGAACGTCTGCTTGTAGCGAACCTTCACATCACGCCAGACGAGGAAGTAAAGCAGCTCGCGGTACGCCCAAAGATCGCGCAGGTTGAGCGGAACCCGAGTCCGCGACGGCCGGATCGTGACCAACGGCTCCTTCGGCAATGGGTGCGGAGTCGGGTCCGAAATGTCCGTATAGGGCTCTGCCACAGCCGTGCCGAAAAGGCCGTTCAGGTCCGGGCAGTCGGTCGTCGTCGGAATCGTCATCGATGGACTTTCCGCACCGGGGGTCTGTTGACGACTCCCGTGCCGTAGATGTGTGCCCGCCGGCGCCTGGTTGGTTCCATTGGTCGCGGCACGCTTGTCGCCCGGATTGCGCCTTCCTTGTGGACGTTCACTCTTGCCAGGTACGTCCCTAATAACACAAGGACAACCGTGAACGCCGCGATGACGGCGACGCTGATGTGGATAGGGAGTTCACGCACCAGCAGAGCCAACAGACCTGACAGCGTGGAGAGCCCGTAAAGCAGCCACACGGCGCGACGTTCGGAGATTCCCAAGGCTACCAGCCGGTGCGAAGTATGATCGCTGCCGCCTTGGGACGCGGCCCGCCCGGTCAGCTTGCGTAAAATCGTGACCAGGGTGGTGTCGAAGATGGGCAGCAGAAGGATCAGAACCGGCACGGCCAAGATGGGCAGCAGTGTCCGGGACCGTCCTCCCGTCACGGCCGTCAACGCCGAACTGGCCAAGAAGAAGCCGATAAACAATGCACCGCAATCCCCCATGAAGATCAACGCCGGGCCGGAGTTGTAAATCAGAAACCCGATCAGGACGGCGGCAAACGCTACAAGCATCACGGCCTCGTTCAGTTGGCCGTTGCCCGCATGGATGATGGCCAAGAAAACCGCGGCAATAGCGGCTATTCCGGCAGCCAGACCGTCCATGTTGTCCAGCAGGTTGATGGCGTTGGTGATGCCCACAAGCCACAATACGGTGACGGCCATGTCCAACGGCAGCCAGCCCGTCCACGGTAGCCGGAGTCCGCACGCGAGTATCAATGTGGCGGCCAGAACCTGCGCGATCAGTTTCTGATAGGGTTTCATCTGCCGTAGATCGTCCACCAGGCCGACAGCGAACAGAAACGAGCTTCCGGCCAATACGCAAAAACTCTGCCAGGATCGCGGCCCAAAGACGATCGCTACGGTTGTAAAAGCCAGAAAAACGGCTACGCCGCCGAGAAGGGCCGTCGGCCGCTTGTGCCACCGGTCGGCTCTTGGCCGGGCAATAATGTTCAGCCGGCGCGCCGCCGAGCCGACAAGCGGCGTTAGAATCACCGCCAGCGCAAACCCCAACGCCACGACCAGAACATCGGACATGCTGAAAGGCAAGTTAAACATACGACGAACTTAAACGCCTACAAACGTTGCCGGCGAGAGTGCCCCAGGCGTCAGGCAACCGGCGATGGCCGGCAAAGGGACGCCGGCAGGACGTCTGGTGAGCCTTGCCGCGCGGTTGCGCTCAAAATCAATTACGCTTTCCAGAATTTGTTTCAGGGACGTCTTCGGCTCGAAACCGGTCAATTCGCGGACTTTCGTAAGGTCCGGAACCCGGCGCGGCATGTCTTCAAATCCCTCCTCGTAGGCCTCGTCGTAAGGCACCCTCACGATTTCGGACCGGGAGCATGTCATCATCTTGACCGTTTCGGCAAGTTCGCCGATGGTAACCTCCTCCCGGGACCCGATATTGAACACCTGTCCCACTGCACCGGGATGCTCCATCAGTGCGATTAATGCCTCCACCACGTCCTTGACGAACCCGAAGCACCGGGACTGGGTGCCGTCTCCAAATACGGTGATTGCCCGGTCGTTCAGCGCCTGCTTCACAAATGTGGGGATCACCATTCCATAGCGGCCGGTCTGGCGGGGGCCCACGGTGTTGAATAGCCTTACGACGACGGTGGGCTGGCGTTTTTCCCGGTAGTAGGCCAGTGCGAGAAATTCGTCGATGGCCTTGGAGCAGGCATAGCTCCAGCGGCCGTTTGTTGTGGCGCCCAGGACGAGACTGCCGTCTTCCCGGAACGGGGTCTGTTGCGACAATCCGTAGACCTCGGAGGTCGAGGCCACGAGGACCTTCTTCTTTTTCTTGGCGGCCTGACGCAGCACAACTTCCGTGCCGTGTACGTTGTTCTCGATCGTGCGCACCGGGCTCTCCACAATCAGACGAACGCCGACGGCGGCAGCCAGGTGAAAAACAACGTCGCACATATCGACCAGTTCCGCGACCACCGGTTGACGGTGTACGCTCTCGATCTCGTAATGAAAGCGGGGGTGGCGTTTCAAGTGGGCGATATTCTCGATGCTGCCCGTGGAGAGATCGTCGAGAACGAAGACTTCGTCGCCGCGTTCAACGTACGCATCACACAAATGCGAGCCGATGAAACCAGCGCCGCCTGTGATCAATACTCGCATAGCTGCTCTTCTCTTGCTTTGTGAAATGGAACGGCCGGTCCAAACAGATCCGGGACCCCGCCGGCCGCCGCGGAAATTACGCTGTGTGCGTTGGCCATCGCTGCCAAGATTGTCAGGGGCCCTTCCCAGACGCGCCGCTCAAGCTGAGGCCGCAAGTGGCCGGTCCAATAATGACAAAACGTACCCCGGGTGTGTCAGGTCCGGAAACGACCTTCCGATACCGGCGGTAAGCCAAGCGACATGACGGGCCAACAACATTCAGCCGGGTAATCACGTGCATCACGCGTTTCCGCCGCGGCGCCGTAGCCCCCAGCCGTATTTCTGCAATTCCCTTGCACGTCGAACAGAGGAAGATGAGACCCTCATTCTGGTTGGGCTGTCATGCCCCTTGACGAGCCGCGCACACTCCGTTCCCTTGGGGTACAAAATGCCCCTCTTGAACCCCTCGTACGGCCCCTACCAATAGCATCTCTGCGTCTGGTTTCATTCACGATTTGCCCCTTTTGTGACTCGCTGCACTGTGGTTGGTCACAGTGTTTATTCGTCTTCCTGAAATAGCGGTTTTCGTCGCTAGACATATTTCGACTTTCAATCGTCCTGTGCAAGAGAGGGAAAGAGGCGGAAAATAGGAAAGGGAAAGCTTGCTATCGCAACAGAAGCGACAACCGGCGAAATCCATACACGTCACCCCCCCAAAGTAGCGTGGCTAAGCCCATTCCATGTAGCAACCGTATTCTCTGCAAGCAATGGGTGTGGACGGGAGATTCTGCGGGAATTGTGTGAGATATCTACGAATTCGGCCTTTCCCCAAATTCCGCCTTCGTGTAGCATCCGCCAGCCTTATTTCGAATGTGGCGAACTCCCCCCAATTTCTTGTCCTAACACCTTTTCTTTTCCGGCTGAAAACCTCTTCAGCAACCGACTTTTGCCATGGCGGCCCCCGCAGAAGGGCTACCCGTCTGCGGCTAGTACCCCATGTCACTTGAAACTGTCAGTACGATGGCTCTCCGAAGCCGTCGACAAACCGCGTCGGCCTCGGAGGGCCAACGTACAAAATCAAATGCAATGGGGTACTAGTGCCGCAGTTCCATTGATTTTGTAAGTCGGCCTGCCAAGGCCGACCCGAGTACGAGTACCCAAAGAGCGGGATTATTTTAGGAGGAAGGCGGAATGAGTTTCCTGCCGCGGACCCAGCGAACGTTCGTTCTACTGGGGCTGCTTGCTATACCTGCCGTCTTTGGGTGCTCGATACCCGCACAGTGCGTTCGCCCGAACATCTGTGACGCGCCTCGCAGCAGCCTGGAACCAATCGACTTCACACGACTGGAACAGCGTGCGCCCGAGGTATACCTCTTAGGGCCTGGGGATATCGTCGGGATTTACATCGAAGAGGTCTTGGGAACCAAGGAAATCCCCCCTCCCGTCCACTTCTACGAGGATGCGAAAATACCGCCCGCACTTGGCTACCCGGTTCCCGTTCGCCAGGATGGGACGCTTCCCCTGCCGATGGTGCCGCCGGTCCAGGTGTCCGGCTTGTCGCTGGAACAAGCCGAACAGCTCATCCGCAAGACCTACACGGTGGATTGGAAAATCCTCCAGCCGGACCGCCTGCGAATTATCGTGACCCTTATGAAACGTCGAACCTATCAGGTCATGGTCGTTCGCGAGGACACTACCACCGTCGGAGTCAATCAAAAAAACGCGTTTCTTGGCGTTACGCAGCGAGGGACGTGTCACGCTGTTGAGTTGCCGGCATACGAAAACGACGTGCTGCACGCACTGGCCGAGAGCGGTGGTTTGCCGGGTCTTGACGCCGAGAACGCCGTGCTGGTTCTACGGCGCCTCCGCACCCCTGATTCCGGTGCTCATTCCGGCACCCCCGAAGACCTCTTCCGCCAACTGCAACCCCCCGACGCCGCGGCATCTCCGTCCGGCCCCAAAGAAGGGCACGTGCTGCCTGCTCCCGCTTCCGCCGAGAGCGGCATCCTAGACGCGCAGACGCTTCAGGCGGCACGCGGGATGCTGGAAAACAAGGACGGGTTCTCGCTCGATTCCTACGAAAACGTCGTGAGAATTCCCCTGCGCACCTACGGGGGCACGTTGCCGCCGGGTCTGACCGAAGAAGATGTCATCTTGCACAACGGTGACGTGGTGTTCGTCAAATCGCGGGACGCGGAGGTCTTTTACACGGGCGGTCTTTTGAAAGGCGGTCAGCACCGGATTCCGCGCGACTACGATCTGGACGTGCTCGGCGCCATTGCCCTGGCCGGCGGCTCGATCAATGCCCCGCCCGGCGGTTCGGGCGGTATCTTTGGCCACAATTCCATCGGGCCCATTATCCCACCGACACGTGTGGAAATCGTCCGGGTGACTAACGGACGGCAATTCACCATCAGGGCCCGAGTCCCCCGCTTGATGAAGAACCCTCGCGAGCGCATTCTGATTCAGCCCAACGACCTTGTAACGCTGGAATATACGCCGGCCGAGTTCCTGATGAATGCCACGCTCAGCATGCTGCAGTTCAACTACTTCATCAACCGATAGATCCGTAAGAATTCGCAAAACAGGAAGCGTCGTGCGCCGGAACGGAGAATACCGAGGCTTTCTCCGAATTGGCTGAGAATTCTGGGGTATGCTATAAAATCACATAGTATGCGCGGAATACCTCCGCTGCCGCCATCGTGTGTTGGTCCCCGGTGGGGTCTAATGGGGGGTTGGAATGAGCCTGAAATCCGTCTTTGTAAATCTGTTCTTTGCCGCGGCCACCGTGCTTTCGAGCCCTGCGTTCGGGCAGAAGACCGAGGTGCTGCCGACACCGCAAGGGACACCGCAGGCAGCCGCTTCCGGTGAAGATGCCCTCGGTCCCTGGGCAATCGACAATGCTGCCTCGGGGGTGGCGATGCGAACCGGACACGGCAACCGTCAGCACACCGTCTACCTGCGCTTTGACGGAAACCTGACAGGCCGGGTCAGCCGATTCCTTGTTTCGGGGGAATTCGTCCCGGCACAGCAGGTGAAGGTCTGCCTGGTGCGGGATTCCGTCATTGCAGCCTCCACGCACAGCAATGACGAGGGCGCCTTCCAGATCGTCGATTTGGAGCCGGGGGTCTACTGGGTAATCGCCGCCGGAGACGACGGATACACCGCGTTTTCGGTACGCGTTCTTGCCCACGACGACGTTGCGGAACAACGCTTATGGCTCCACATGACGCTCGTTCCGCGTTCCACGATCGACCTCCTAAACGACCTGCTTGGCGAACGCAAGGTGACGACGGCGATGCTCGCATGCCCCGCGGTCTGCCAGGGAACGGGTGGAGGGAGAGGCGGAGCTGCCCTTTTGGGTCTTGCAGGTCTTGCGGGTCTTACCGGCATTACGGGTGAGGCCAGCCCGGCGACACCGTAAGGCCTGAGTCAAGCTGTCCGGCTAATCACGCCGATGCTCGATAGGTATCCCTTAATCCTACCGGGGTGAACAAGCCGGTCGCCTGGATGGAACCCCATAGTGCTACAGACGGTATTGCTTGCCAATCGATGTACGAGTCATCCTCACGCCGAGGGGGCAGTCTCTCAGCGCTCCCGGCCGGGGATGGCGACTCGCCGTTCAACATACTTGCGCGGTACATTCTGATCGCCGTTGTCCTCGTCACGCCATGGTTGTTTGGGGGCGTGGAATCACGGGTGCAGTTCTGGCTGGTTGTGGGCGTTGTGCTGGCTTTCGCTTGCTGGCTCGCGCCGCGGCTCTCTTCCGGCAGCACCGCCGGCGCGCTGCCTCTCGCAATGATCCCTTTGTTGTTGGCCATCGGCTTGGGGTGCCTCCAGTTGGTTCCCTTGGGAGAAGGGGCCCAGACGCTCCTCTCGCCCAAAGCGACAGAACTCCGCCGGGAGCTGCTCCCCCCCCGTCATCCCTCGGGAACCCCTTTGGCGGAAACCGTGCAAGCTCCTGCGACGCCGGAGCGGTTTCCGATCAGCCTCGATCCGGCCTCCACGCGGCGAGACTTGCTGCTGTTGGTCTCGGCCGTAGCCGTTTTCCTCCTCGGCTCGCTGTTATTCAAGAGTCCGGCAGCCCAGATGCTGCTTTGCCTCCTGGTAGTCGTAAACGGCTCCGCTCTTGCGTTGTTCGGGATCGTCCAGAAGCTGACTTGGAACGGACAACTGTACTGGTCGGTCCCTCTGCGCGACGGGATCCCGTTTGGTCCCTTTGTCAACCGCAACAACGCCGGCGGGTTCTTGAATCTTTGCCTGGCGTGCGCGGTGGCGATGACGGTCTGGGCGTTCCACAGCCGCCGGCGCAGCCGGTCGGTGCAGCGTCCCGAAGAGATTCTCCACAGAGGGCGTTTCCTGCAACGGCCGTGGCGCCATCTGCTTCCGTTCGTGGCCGGCCTGAACGGACCCCGAATCCTCGGCATGGCCGCTGCCGGTTGCATCGCGGCGGGCATTCTGGCATCGTTGTCTCGCGGCGCGGGCCTGGCGATGTTGGCGGCCGTTGTCTTAGTCTCGACTCTGATGGCCTGGCGCGGCAGGCAGAAGGCATGGTGGCTGTTCGGCGCCGTGGTGCTCGCCGGTGGATTGTCCCTGGTCGGCTGGGCCGGCATGAGCGGCGCGATGCAGGGCCGTTTCGCCACACTGCTGGATCGAAACGTCCTTTCCCAAACCCGGATTCCCAATTGGTGCGACGGCGCCAAGGCCGTGCCCGACTTTTGGCGGGCCGGCAGCGGATTGGGTACCTATCGCCACGTGTACCGCCTCTATCAGACACGCTTCGACGAGTTGTGGTACTGCCACGCGGAAAACGAATACCTGGAGTGGCTTGTCGAGGGGGGGATCGTGGCGCTCGCCCTGGTGTTGACCATGATCTTTCTGGTGGCCTGGGCGGCGTGGCAAATCCTGCACGACGACAACGACGCGAGGTCCGTTGCGTTTGCGGTCGGCGGCGCGTTCGCCCTGACGGCTCAGGCAGTCCAGGCATTCTTCGACTTCGGCCTGCACATACCGGCGAACGTCGCACTGTTCGCCTTGATCTGCGGGGCGATGACCGGCCGTGCGGCGCAGTTGGCCCGACGGGGCTTGACAACGCGATACCTCGCCCTGTCGCCAGCGTGTTCGCAGACGAGTCTGCTGGCAGTGGTGTTGCTGATCGGCTGTATTGTGGGTGCATCCCAGTTGCGCAAGGCCGCGAACGTCGAAGTCGCGCTTCGCAATGCGCGCTTGACGAAGGCCCCCAGCAAGGTCACCCGCTCCGAACTGCTACAAAAAATCCGGCATTTGCAACATGCGGCGGACGCATGGGGTAGTGACTTGGAAGCGGAATATCGCCTGGCCGGGCTGTGGATCCACGCGTACCGGATCGGCGCCTTCGAAGAACGACGCAAGCAAACTCCGTCCGGGGTGAGCGACGCCGTTCTCTGGCAGTCGACTTCCCAGATCGGGTTGCACGGTCGCGCCCACCATCTTGCCCGCCATAACCGGACGGGGCAGCTCGAAAGGCTTCGGAACGACGCTCTCGTTCGGGAAAATCTCCGGGAGGCGCTTCGGCGCCTGGTTCTCGCCCGGCAAGCGTCGCCCCTGCTTCCCGACGTCCACGCGGGAATTGCCGAGTTGTGCTTCCTGGTTGCCGACCCCTCGGCCGACCGGATTCACGTGGAACGGGCACGACGTCTGGCCTCGGGTAACACGGACATGCTCTTCCGGTGCGGACTGCTCGACTTCCAGGCCGGACGATTCGAGAAAGCGTGGGGTAGTTGGCGAGAGAGTCTCGATCTTTGCCCCCGGTACCTGGGCGATGTTGTGCGGATGGCCGGCAAGCGGCTGGACGCGGAGCAACTCGTCGAAACGGTTCTCCCCGAATCGCCGGCCCTGTTGCTCGAGGTCGCCCGCAAACACTACCAAGGCAAGGAAAACGACGAAGTGCGCGCAATGATCGCCAGACGCGTGCAGGCCCTGCTCGATGACCGGGGCCTCGCCGAAGACGAGGAAAGCTATCTGCGAAGCCAGGCACTCATTCTGGAAGAGGATTATTCCCGGGCGGTTTCCCTGCTGTCGCGGGCCGTCGAGCTTCGTTCAGAGCACGCGGATTGGCGATACCAGTTGGCCGTGTTGCTCAAACACCAGGACAGGGCCGAAGAGGCGCACGATCAGGCCAGAATGTGTGTCCATCTGCAACCCGCCAGCCGGGAGTATCGCGGGCTCCTGCGAGAAATCAACCGGACAATTCTGCTAAACGGACATTCACCGGTCCCCATTGCCGGTGAACGACAATTCGGAGAACCGCACCTATGCCGACCCTGACCTACCAACCCGACTTGTATCCGGAAGATCTCCTCGACCGGGAGGATTTGGGCCAACAGGGCGATATGACCTGGTGGCTGCTATACTGTATGTCGCGCCGGGAAAAGAAGCTGATGCGCCAATTGCTCTCGCTCGGCGTCCCTTTCTATTCACCGTTGATCGCCAAACGGTCTCGATTGGGTTCGGGCCGGATCCGCACGGCGTACCTGCCGCTTTTCGGCAACTACGTCTTCCTGTATGGGACCAGCGACGACCGGCGCATTGCCCAGGAAACGGGGTGCGTTTCACGCTGGATGTCCGTCCCGCAGCCGGGAAGCCTGACCCAAGATCTTCGTCAAGTCCGCCACCTCATTGAAACCAAAGCGCCGATCACGCCGGAAGCACGGCTACAGCCGGGCATGCGGGTGGCCGTCCGGTCGGGTATTTTCAAAGGGCTGGAAGGCGTCGTAATCCGCCGAGAGGGCAAGACACGGCTGCTCGTGGCAGTCAATTTCCTCGAGCAAGGTGCGTCGGTGCTGCTCGACGATTGCCAATTCGAGCGACGGGACTAGTCGACTACGGACCGGTGTTCCAAGGGGCGGCCGATAAATAACTTTCCGGATTCAAGAAAAATAGCAGGCACACTTCGTGTGCCTGCTACTTTCAATCCAAATCGGGAAGTTATTCTTCGGTCGCCCCCAAACTGTCGACTGTCCACTCCGGAAAACAACGGTGCTGAGCCTGCGGGCGAGTCTCGCCTGGGGGGATTACCACGTTTTTTTGGGGGGGGCCGGGATTTGGCGGATTACCCGACCGCGTGCTATCGTTCTCAAACGGCCTGGGGAATTCGAGCCTGTAGGGAACGCCCTCTGCGGCGTTCCGCCCTCTGTGGCGTTCCGCCGATAGACCGTGCGGCGAGCGGAACGGCACGGAGGCCGTTCCGCTATAGCGATCTCCGCCTTGAATTCCCGGATACGCTCAATTATCTTGGTGGCACAGCCCACCCTGCGAGTGCTTGACTTGCCCGGCGACGCCGGTCATGATCTTAATGGTGTTGTTGGGGCCGATCGTGGAAGCAATGATTCCTATCGACTTGGTACGAGGAGGCGTCGCATGACGAAGAGCAGACTCGATATTGTGTTGACGGTGTCTTTCTTGCTCGCAGCAACGGTTCTCGCGGCTTCCGGCCACGCTGCCGAGCAGAAGTCGGGGGCCTTGCCTAACCGGAAGAATAAGGATAAGGACGCTGCGGCAGACCCCTGGGTGGTCTACGACGGCTTCGACGGTCCCGGCAAGGGGAAACACGTCGTTCTGGTTTCCGGCGACGAGGAATACCGCTCGGAAGAAGCGTTTCCCCAACTGGGCAAGATCCTCGCCAAACACCACGGCTTCAAGTGTACGGTGTTGTTTGCCGTCGATCCCGAGACCGGCACGATCAACCCCGACAACACCCGCAACATTCCCGGGCTGGAAGCCCTGCGGTCGGCCGACCTGATGATCATCGCCACGCGGTTCCGCGACCTGCCCGACGAGCAGATGCGTTACGTCGCCGAATATATCGACGCCGGCAAGCCGGTCATTGGAATGCGGGCGGCGGTCGTTGCATTCCGGCTGAAGAGCAAGACTTACGAACGGTTCAGTTGTAACAGTCGAACGTGGAAGGGCGGATTCGGCCAACAAATCCTCGGACAGACGTGGATGAGTCACCATGGTCGCCACGGCCGCGAGAGCACCCGCGGGGTGCTCACCCCAGACGCGGAAAACGATCCTATCGTCCGGGGCTGCGAGGACATCTGGGGCCCGACCGACGTTTACACCGTGCGAAACCCCTTGCCCGGCGACAGCAAGGTGCTGTTGCTGGGCCAGGTCCTCGAAGGGATGAAACCGACCGATAAGCCGGTTGCGGGGCGGAAGAACGACCCCATGATGTCGATGGCCTGGACCAAGACCTACCGCGGGGCCGGCGGCCGGATCGGCCGGGTGTTCACCACGACGATGGGCGCCGCCACGGATCTGGAGAGCGAGGGCCTGCGACGCCTCCTGGTGAACGCCGCTTATTGGTGCGTGGGGCTCGAAGACAAGATTCCACCCAAAGCGAACGTCGAGGTGGTCGGCAAGTACGAGCCCCTGCCGTTCGGTTTCGGCAAATACAGGAAAGGGGTGCGGCCGTCGGATCACGCCCTGAAATGAGGCGCCCGGCAACTGCGGCTCTTCGTGCTACGGCATGTTCTCGGCGCGACCGCCCCACCGGATCGGACTGAGTTCTTCTTCAATGGAAAACGGCTTCAGTCCTCCGCCGCGAAGCGATTTTGCGAAGTATCATGTTGCACAAAGAAACCATGACATCCCGTGAACGCGTGCTTCGAGCACTCGATCATCAGATTCCCGATCGTGTGCCAATCGATCTGGGGGGCTTTCAGACGGGGATTCATCGCCGGGCCTACGAGATGCTGCTCGAATACCTCGACGTTCAGGATGAGGTCGCCATTCTCGACCCGGTGCAACAGCTTGCCGCGCCGTGCGAAGAGGTGCTCCAGCGGTTTCACGTCGATATCCGCTATCTTGTTGCCCACGGCCCCGATAGCTTCACCGGCGGCATTGAGCAGAACGAACGCGACGGCCGGCTCTGGCACGACCTGAAGGACGAGTTCGGCGTCGTCTGGTCCATGCCGGACGACCAGATGCTCTTCATGGACATCTCGCACCACCCGCTGGCCGATGCGTCGATTGCGGACCTCGACGATTATCCCTTCCCCAAAGGCGACGACCCGACGCGGTTTACCGGGCTGCGGGAACAGGCGCAGCGGATGCGCCGGCAGACGCCGTACGCGATCAGCACCGGGATCGGCGGCGTCGTCTACGAGATCTGCTGGTACATGCGCGGCCTGGAACGCTGGTTCATCGACACGATCGAGCAACCCGAGTTCTGCGCGGCCTTGCTCGACCGCACGATGGACTTCTGGCTGGGCTACTATACCCGCTTCATGGCCGAGGTCGGCGACCTGGTCGACGTGGTGATGATCGGCGACGACCTGGCCGGGCAACACGGGCCGCTGTTTTCGGGCGATTTCTACCGGGCGGTGGTCAAGCCACGACAGAAAAGGCTGGTCCGGCACGTCAAATCGTTGACCGGCGCGAAAATCTGGTATCATACGTGCGGTTCATGTGCTGCCCTGCTACCTGAATTGATTGACAACGGAATCGACATCATCAATCCGGTGCAGATCAGCGCAGCAAACATGGACCCGCACCAACTGAAGACACAGTTCGGCGAGAAGCTCGTGTTCTGGGGCGGCGGGTGCGACGCGCAGCACGTCCTGCCGTTCGCCGCGCCGGAAAAAGTCCGCGAGAACGTCCGGGCGAACATCGAGGCCTTCAAACCCGGGGGTGGGTACGTCTTCAACAACGTCCACAACATCCAGGCCGGCGTCCCGCCGGAGAACATCGTTGCCATGCACGACGCCGCGTACGAGTACGGGTTCTACGACTGAGCCGAAAGAAGGGCTGGAAATGACCAGGGCGAATCACGTTTGCCGAGCGGTGTTTGTTGCGATGCTGTTGACCGCAGGCTCAAGCGTCGGGTTGTGCGCCGAGCCGGGATTGGAGGACGGTTTTCGCCGCCCGCCGGACGAGGCGAAACCCTGGGCGTACTGGTGGTGGCTGGACAGCAACGCCAGCCGCGACGGCATAACCCGCGACCTGGAGGAAATGAAGCGGCAGGGGATCGCCGGCGTGCTGGTCTTCGACGCCGGGATCGGCGGGCCCGAAGCCCCGGACGGCCCGGTCTTCATGAGCCCCGAGTGGCGGGAACTGTTCCAGTTCGCCGTTGCCGAGGCCGACCGGGTCGGCATCCAGGTCAGCATCAACTTGTGCAGCGGCTGGAACGCCGGCGGCACGTGGGTGAAGCCCGAGCACGCCGCGCAGAAACTCACGTGGTCGGAGATCCGCGTGCAGGGACCGGCCGAGGTTTCCCGGCTTCTTCCTCAACCGCCGACTGTCGGGGGTTACTATCGAGACGTTGCCACCTTGGCATTCAAGACGGTCGGCGACGAGGGGCCAAAACCCTTACTGACCGCCGGCTCGTCGTATCCGAAGTATCCACCCGCGCTCGCGGCCGACGGCGACCCGAAAACTCGCTGGATCTCCAACAGCGACAAACCGGGACAGGGACCCGTCCCCGGGCGGCCCGAGTTCTTCAACTTCCGGTACTCCAAGCCCTTTGACGCCGCATCGCTCCACCTGGTCCCGTATTCGGACTGCGGTCCCAAAGAGTGCGAATTGCAGTCCTCCGCCGATGGCAAGAACTTCAAAACCGTCTGCCGGTTCACTGTCGAGAGCAACAAGCCCAAAACCGTGACCTTCGACGCAGCCCCCGCCCGGTTCTTCCGGCTGAAACTCAACTCGTCCCATCCGTTCCGGGGTGAGGAATCGTGGAACGTGCAGATCGCCGAAATCGCACTGTTGAAAAAGGGACAAAAACCCGTGATTGCGAAAGTAAGCTGCGAGAGCGGCTCGGTTGTGGATCTGTCCACCAAGGTGGATCCAAGCGGACGGCTCGCGTGGCAGGCGCCGGAAGGCAATTGGACCGTCCTGCGGCTGGGCCACACCCTGATCGGCGCGAAAACCAAGTGTACCAGCCCCGGCTCGCAGGGCTACGAGATCGACCCGTACAGCACCGAGGCGATGGACGTACACTTCGCCGCGACGGGAGAAAAGCTGATCGCCGATGTGAAGCCGCTGGCGGGAAAGACGCTGAAGTACACCCACATCGACAGTTGGGAACTCCGCGGCGATCCCAATTGGAGCCCCGGCATTTGCGAGGAGTTCAAGCGGCGGCGCGGCTACGACCCCTTGCCCTATTTGCCTGCGCTGGCCGGCAAGATCGTCGACGGCCCCGAGGTCTCCGAGCGTTTTCTCTGGGATTTCCGCCAGACGCGGAGCGACTGCATCGCGGACAACTATTTTGGCCGGTTGAGCCGGCTCTCCCGCCGCCACGGTCTGGGCATCCACCCCGAGTCGGGCGGGCCGTGTACGCCGGTTCCCGCGTGTATCGACGCCTTGAAGATCCTCGGGAAAAGCGACATCCCGATGGGCGAGTTCTGGGCGCGCAAAACCGAACCCGCCGGGCGGATCCTCTGGTCCGATTGGTCGATCAAGCAGGCGGCCTCAGCGGCACACATCTACGGCAAACCGCTCGTCCAGGCCGAGGCCTTCACCACGATGGGGCCCAACTGGGAGAAGGACCCCTTCATGCTCAAGGACATCGGCGACCACGCCTTCTGCTGCGGCGTGAACCGCGCGATGCTCTGCTTCTACGTTCACCAGCCCCGGCTCGACATCCTGCCCGGCTGCCAGTGGGAAGCCGCCGGAACGCATTTTGACCGGAACATCACCTGGTGGCCGCAGATCCACGCCTGGCTGGCGTACCTCGCGCGATGCCAGTTCCTCTTGCAGAAGGGACGCTTCGTTGCCGAGGCCTGTTACTTCTACGGTGAAGACGTGCCGAAATTCGCCGGCGACAAGGGGCGCGTGAGCCCGACGTTGCCGCCCGGATACGACTACGACCTCTGCAATGCCGAGGTCATCCTTCAGCGCATGTCGGTCCGCGACGGCCGGATCGTGCTGCCCGACGGGATGAGCTACCGCCTGCTCGTCCTGCCGGAAAACCGGACCATGAGCCCGGCGCTGCTCCAAAGAATTGCCGAGTTAGTTGACGCGGGCGCCACGGTCGTAGGACCGAAGCCGCTGCGGGCACCGGGATTGACGAACTATCCCAAGTGCGACGCGGTAGTGAAGGAGCTGGCTGACAAGGTCTGGGGCGACTGCGACGCGGCGGCGGTCAAGGAACATCGCCTCGGCAAAGGAAGAATCATCTGGGGTAAGACACTCCAGGAGATACTCGCGGCCGATGGAATCAAGCCCGACTTCGCATTCACGGCCGCCCGGACAGATGCGAACCTTGAATACATTCACCGCCGCGTCGACGGCACGGAGATCTACTTCGTCGCCAATCGCAACAATCGTTTTGAGGACGCCGTTTGCACGTTCCGCGTCAGTGGGAAGGCCCCCGAGCTGTGGATGCCCGACACAGGCGAAGTCCGTCCAGAGGTCGTGTACGAGGAGAAAGACGGCCGCCTTACGCTTCCACTGCGATTGACTCCCCGCGGTTCGGTCTTCGTGGTCTTTCGCAAGCCGGGGAAGACGGCCGGCGGCAAATCCGCCGTTGTCGACGTCAAGGAGTTGCCGGCGCCGCAGGTCATCACCGGTCGGTGGAAGCTCACATTCCCTCCCGGCCGGGGCGCACCGGCCGAAGCGACCTTCGAGAAGCTTACCCCGTGGAACGAGCACTCCAACGACGGCATCAAGTATTTCTCCGGCACGGCCACGTATCACAAAACGTTCGACCTGCGGCAGGACCTGCACGGGAAAACGCTCCTGCTTGACCTTGGCAAACTGAAGAACCTTGCGGAAGTCAAGCTCAACGGCAAGGAACTTGGCGTGCTGTGGAAGCCGCCGTTTCACGCCGATATCACCGGCGCGGTCAAGCCGGGTAACAATAAACTCGAGATCCGGATCACCAACCTCTGGCCGAACCGCCTGATCGGCGACAGCAAATTGCCGCGCGAAAAACGGCTGACCAAAACCAACGTCAAGAAGTTTGACAAGGGCCGCCACAAGCCGCTCCACTCCGGCCTGTTCGGCCCGGTGCGGATTCTGGCAATCGAAACCGCAAAAACGAAGCTTTGAATCTCACCTTCCGCAGTAAAGGATACCGAAATGAAAACGAAGCGAATCATCCTGGGACTGGCCTTAGTTTTCGTCGCCGTGGGATCGGCAGATTCTGCAAACGAAGCGCGGGGCGATGATTTGGAGAGGCAGTTCCGCGAAATGCCCATGGAGGCGAGGCGGCTGACCGGGCCCTTGTTCTGGCTCCACGGCGACGCCAACGAGACCAAAGAGCGGCTGCAGATGTACCTCGAAAAGGTCGCCGAGGGCGGAAACGGCTGTTTTTGTGCCGAATCGCGGCCCCACAGCGACTGGCTCGGGCCCCGGTGGTATGACGATCTCGATATCTGCCTCCAGGCGGCCAAGCGACTCAACTTGAAGATGTGGATCTTCGACGAGCGGTGGTGGCCCAGCCAGACCCTCGGGGGCAAGGTGCCGCCGGAGTACCGGGCGAAACGGCTCGCGGCCGAGGCGACCGCGGTTGAAGGGCCTTCCACGTTCGAAGCGGGCGACTGCGGCGGGAAGCACTTCGTCGCAGCCGTTGCAGGCCGCGAAACGCCCGGCGGCGTCGACGGCGCAACCCTCGTCGACCTGTCGCCTTTCATCCGCGAGGGAAAGCTCACCTGGAAAGCACCCCAGGGCAAGTGGCAAGTAATGAAGTTCACCTGGGCCATGGCCCCCAAGGCCCGGCAGGGTGGGCACTTCATCGTCGACGGCGCCAGCCGGGATTGCGTCGACTGGTTCATCAAAACCGTCTACCAGCCGCACTACGACCGGTTCAAGGACGACCACGGCAAGACGATCGTCGGATACTTCTACGACGAGCCGGAGACCCAGGGCGACTGGGGCACCGAGCTGCGGGCAATCTTCAACGAACGCAAAGTCGACTGGAAGAAGGCCCTGGTCGCCTACAAGTTCCAACTCGCCGGCGACGACCAGGTCGCGGGCCGATACGCTTACCTCGATGCGTTCTTCGAGGCCTGGGGACGCACCATGTACGGCGGCATGACCCGATGGTGCGAGGAACGAAACACCGCCTCGATCGGCCATTTCATGGAACACAACGGGCTCTACCTGGACCACGGCCTCGGGGCGGGCAATCTCTTCCAGATGCAGAAGTATTGCTCGATGGGCGGCATGGACCTCGTCTGCCGGCAACTCTACCCCGGCCAGCGCCGCTCGCTCTACCAGATGCCGAAGCTGACCAGCTCCATCTCGCACGTCTACAACAAGGCCGACGATCTGGCCATGTGCGAAATCTACGGCGGCTACAACCAGGTGCTCACCTACCCGCAGATGAAGTGGCTCGTGGACCAGCACCAGGTCCGCGGCGTCAACTTCATGATTACCCACTCGTTCAATCCCAAGGCGCCGCACGACCGCGACTACCGGCCGTATTTCTACAACGACGGGCACGAGCCCCGCTGGCCGCTGTATCGTGTCTGGGCCGATTACACGAACCGGCTCAGCCTGATGCTGACCGGCGGGCGGCACGTTTGCCCCGTCGCCTTCCTGTTCTGCGGCGACTCGAAGTACGTCGGCCGGGTCGTTACGCCGGAAGCGATGACTTCGGCCTTGCAGGACGCCCTGTTCGACTGCGACTGGATGCCGTACGACGTGTTCGAGCAGGACGCGAAACTCGCCGGCAAGGAAATCCAGCTCTACGAGGAACGCTACAAGGTGTTGATCGTGCCGCCGGTCGAGGCAATTCCCGTCGCCACGCTCGAAAAGGCCAAGAAGTTTCTCGATGCCGGCGGCGTGGTCGTCGGCTACGGCTTCCTGCCGAGCAAGTCGGCAACGCTCGGCCGCACGTCGAAGGACGTTGCCGCGCTCCGCAAAACGATCTGGGGCGATGCCGAGCCCGGCCTGGCCGTCTGCAAGACCAGCACCGGCGGCGGCCGGAGTTACTTCCTGCCCGAAAAGCCCACGCCCGAGCAACTCCAACAAGTGCTCACCAAGGATGCCGGCATCCATCCGACGCTCGAAGTGCTCGAAGGCGAAACGAACCACTGGCTCCACGTCCTGCACCGCGTGAAGGACGGCCGCGACGTCTTCCTCGTCTGCAACCAGAACCATGAAGGCAACGCCCGGAAGTTCACGTTCCGCGTCCGGGCGGTCGGCGAGCCGGAATGCTGGGACGCCATGCATGGTGAGATCACCTCCGTACCGTTTGAGCGGGTCGCCGCCGGCACCGTGGACGTCCGGCTGACGCTGGAACCGCTGGAGAGCGTGCTGCTGGTCTTCCAGCCGAAGAAGATTGCCCGCCTGGCGAGGATCACCGCCGCCACGAAACCGGCAGGCAAACCCATCCCCGTCACGCGCGTTGAAGCCTCACCGAGCGAAGCCGTCCCCAAGACTCCTGAAACCCTCAAGGAACTCTCCTTCGGCAATTGCCCGTGGGTCTGGTTCCCCGAGGGCGACCCGCGGCAGAGCGCCCCGCCGGGCACCCGTTACTTCCGCAAGCAGCTCGTGATTCCCAAAGACCGGAAGATCAAACAGGCCCGGTTGCTGATCACCGCCGACAACGACTTCGTCCTCTTCATCGACGGCAAGCAGTCCGGCCGCAGCAGCGGTGCCGAGGAAAACTGGCGCCAACCGAAGAACATCGACTTGACGGGGAAACTCCATGCCGGAACGAACCAACTCGCCATCGAGGCGATCAACACAACCGACAAGCCGGGGCCGGCCGGGCTGATCGGCCGGCTGCTGGTCCAATTCGACGAAGGCAAGCCGCTGGTCGCGACGATCGACAAGACCTGGAAGGCATCCAATCGGAAGCAGACCGGCTGGAACGCGGCCGGGTTCGACGACGGCGACTGGCCCGCCGCCCGCGAGCTGGCACGGTTCGGTTCGACCCCGTGGGGACAGCTCGCCGTCCGGAGCAAGGGAAACATGATCCGCAGCCCGATCACGGCCGACCCGTTTGTCGGCAAGTGCGAGATTCCATCCGGCGTCGACCTGTCGAAATCGCGAGTCTACCTTGAGATGGACGCCCCCGAGCCGGAGGCGGCCGCCTCCGTGACCGTCAACGGCCGCGCCGCCGGCGGGATGATCGGCGGGCCGTTCCGGTTGAATGTCACCAAGTGCCTCAAGCACGGTGCCAATGTGATACGCATCGAGCCGGTCGCGCCGAAATCCGCGCGGCTGGTGATTTATTGACACCCCGTTAGAATTAGTACCTGTTGCGGAAAGTTGGATCTTCGGGTGCCATGCCCACGCTTGCGTGGGCATGTAGCGGTTTCTTGCGGGGTTCACGACATGCCCACTCAAGCGTGGGCATGGCACCCAACTTTCTGCAATAAAAACGAATCAGCAAATCCCGCCGGACAAGCCGGCGGGATTCACTTTGCGGAACAAAAGTCGATACTGTTACCCCTTACCCCATAAAACGGCCTCGACATCATGCCCGACTTGACCCGCGTCGAACAGAAATACGCCCTGGCAAAAGAACAATATGCCGAACTTGGTGTCGATACCGAAACGTCCTTGCGGCAGCTTGCGGAGATTCCCATTTCGCTCCACTGCTGGCAGGGCGACGACGTGGGGGGGTTTGAGAACGTGGGCGAAGAGCTGGGTGGCGGACTGGCCGTCACGGGCAACTATCCCGGAAAGGCACGAACGCCGGACGAGTTGCGGGCCGATCTCGACACGGCCCTGTCGCTTATCCCCGGTTCCCACCGCCTAAACCTCCACGCCTGCTACGCAGAAACGGGCGGGCAGAAGGTCGACCGCAATGAACTCGACGCATCGCACTTCCAAAACTGGATCGACTGGGCGAAGGAACATCGCATGGGATTGGACTTCAATCCCACGTTCTTCTCCCATCCCAAGGCCGACGGCGGGTTCACGCTGGCGCATCCCGACGCCGGGATACGGCGGTTTTGGATTGAGCACGGCATCGCGTGCCGCAAGATCGGCGGGGCCTTCGGCAAAGCGCTCGGCACGCCGTGCGTGACCAACGTATGGATCCCCGACGGTTACAAGGACACGCCGGTCGATCGCAAGGGACCGCGGGAGCGCCTCCGGGAATCGCTCGACGCCGTCTTCCGCGAGAAAATCGATCCGAGCCATAACGTCGATTCCGTCGAGAGCAAGCTCTTCGGGATCGGCTCGGAAAGCTACGTCGTTGGCTCCCACGAGTTCTACCTGGGCTACGCGGTGGCCAACGGGAAACTGCTCTGCCTCGATGCGGGACATTATCATCCCACGGAAGTGATTTCCGACAAGATTTCGTCGGTGCTCACGTTCCTTGACGAAATCCTGCTGCACGTCAGCCGCGGCGTCCGATGGGACAGCGATCACGTCGTGACGCTCACCGACGAGTTGCTGGCGATCGCCCGGGAACTCGTCCGCGGCGACTACCTCGGCCGCGTACACATCGGGCTCGACTTCTTCGACGCGAGCATCAACCGGGTGGCCGCCTGGGTGATCGGCACCCGGTGTATGATCAAGGCCCTGCTTGCGGCGATGCTCGAACCGATCGAAGGACTTCGAGAAATGGAAACGAACGGCGATTTCACGGCCCGGTTGGCAATGCTCGAGGAGGCCAAGACTCTCCCGCTGGGTGCGGTGTGGGATTACTACTGCCTCGAGAGCGGCGTTCCCGCCGGCCCGGCATGGCTCGACAAAGTCAGACAATACGAGAAGGATGTTCTGGCGGCACGAACCGGCCTGGAAGACCGCACCGACGGCTGGAAGCTGGTGAAGTGACGTCCGATGCGGCCCCAAGGCGTGCGTTTTTTGACAACGTCGCGGACGGCACACGGAGTGTGCCTGCTACTTCGGCGGACGGGGCAGTCTTGCCGTGGTTCATTGCCGGCCGGGAAGCCGGTGCCGGTACGTGTCGGCGATGACTGCGAGGATGATGACCGAGCCGATGACCACCCGCTTGACCGGTTCCTGAGCGCCAACCGAAGCGAGCCCCGAGTCCAGGACGGCGATAATCAGCACGCCGAAAAACGTATGGATGACGGAGCCGCGTCCGCCCATCAGGCTGGTGCCGCCGATCACGACCGCCGCGATCGCCCGCAATTCCAGGAAAATGCCGGCATTGGGGTCCGCCGTCGGCAAATGTCCCGTATAAAACCAGGCGCCCAGCCCGGCAAGGAGCCCGGAGATGGCAAACACGGCCATTCTCACCCGGCCCAATCGGATGCCCGACAGCCGGGCGGCTTCCGGGTTCCCTCCCACGGCGAACACGTGCCGCCCAAATGCGGTCCGCGAGAGGACCAGTTGCCCGAGCACCACGACGAAAATCGCCATGAAAAACGCGGGGGAAACGTCGATGCACGGCAACGGCGATCCGACGAACTCGATCCTCGCGCCGATGTGCTTCGTCTGGGAACCGGTCACCAGATAAGCGCTTCCCCGGGCGACCTCCATCATCCCCAGCGTGACGATGAAGGACGGGATGGCCCAGCGCACGGTGATCGCCCCGTTGAGCACCCCGCACGCCAGGCCGACGATCAGACACAACGGAACCGCCAACCAGTCGGGCCACTGCCAGTCGACCACCGCGATACCGAGCATCATCCCGCTGAGCGCCATCACTGAACCGACCGACAGGTCGATGCCGGCGATGATCAGCACGAACGTCATCCCCACCGCGATGACCGTCAGGTGGGGAATCTGGTTGGCCAACGTGGAGAACGTGGAGATGTTGAAGAAGCGTTTGCTCGCAATCGAAAAGACCAGCACCAGCGCGGCCAGCACAGCGAGCATGACCAAGTAGTCGGCCATCACGGCCAGGGCCCGGTGCGTGCGGGTGCCTTCGATCGGCGTTGGTTCTTCCGCCATCGGCTACCTCGGCTTCTCGGCGGTGATCAGGTCGACCGAGGTCTGCTGGTCGGCCGGTGTCTCTCCGCCGAGGATTTTCAGGGCGAACTCGATGCCGTAGACCGCAAGCTGATCGGCGTGCTGATCGGCGGTGGCCAGCACGTGCCCGTCCTTCAACATCTGTTGAATGGCGGAAATGTTGTCGAACCCGACGATGAGGATCTCTCCGCGCTTTCCGGCGGCCTTTACTGCCGCCTCGGCACCCAGCGCCATGCTGTCGTTGCTACAGAGGATCGCCTTCAGGTCGGGGTAATTGTTGACCATCGCCGCAGCCACGACATTGGCCTTTTCCATTTCCCACTGGCCGCTCTGCACGTCGACGACCTCCATGCCGGCTGCGCTCATCGCGTCTTTGAAACCGAGCAGGCGCTGCTGGGCGTTGAATGCCGTCGGAATGCCCTCGAGAATGGCGACCTGATCGCCCGCTTTGAGCTGCTTCGCCAGGTAGTCGCCGACCATGCACGCACCCTGTCGATTGTCCGGCCCGACAAACGGAATCTCGACGCCCTCCTCGGCAAGAACTCCGGCATCGAGCTTGTTGTCGATGTTCACCACGACGATCCCTTTATCCAACGCCCTCTTGCAGACCGATACCAGGGCCTTGGAATCGGCCGGGGCAATGACGATCGCGTCTACGTTCTCGGCGATCATCTGCTCGACCAGCTTCACCTGCTGGTTCAAGTCCCGCTCGTCCTTGATCCCGTTCGCGGTCAGCGCGTACTCGTCCGCATGTTCCTGCTGATGCGCCTCGGCGCCCTTGGTCATGGTGAGAAAAAACTCGTTGGCCAGCGACTTCATCACCAGGGCAACGCGGGGCTTGCCGTTATCGGCCGCCCGGTTACATCCGATCACCAGCGACCCAAGCCCCAACACACCGGCCAGCATCACGCCCACGCGAAGTCTCGATCGGTTCAACATCGATCTTTCCTTTCGGACACGTGGATCACACGGACGCACCACTGACCCACTCTTGAAAATCGGGAAACGGCCCCGCGTCCGGGCAAGGCAAGTCCGAGTATAGCCGCAGAATTTTTACTGTCAACAATAGAGCACTCATTCCCCCTTGGGAATGAACTCCAGGTCCACGAACAAGTCGTGCCGCGCCTTGACTTGGAGCCCCTGCAACGCCAGAGGGCGGCATCCTTTCACGCTGATACGTAATGTATAGGCGCCGGGCGCAAGCCATTCGAGTTCGTAGGCGCCTGCCCCTGCATGGACCCTCGTCGACTTGACGATTTTACCCGACGAGTTCAATACGTCGATCTCGCACACCGGGGAGTTGCGGAGACGTCCGACGATGCGTCCCCTGGTCCGCCAGGCCTCGTGGTCCTTCGGGCGATACGTCGGCTTCGTGACCTTGATCTTGGCGATGGCCGGATGGTGCGAGCCGGGCGGCTGGCCGGCGGTGCTAAACGCCAAATCCATGAACAGATCGTGGCGAGCCTTGACTTCGACCCCTTTCCGTATCAGAGGCTGGTATCCTTTCGCGCTGACACGGATCGTGTAGACGCCCGGCCTGAGCCACTCAAGCTCGTAGACGGTGGCCCCGCTGGGAACCCTTACCGACTTGACGACGCGACCCGAGGAATCCAACGCATCGATTTCACACACGGGGGCGTTCCGAAGGTGTCCTACTACGCGTCCCTTGTCCCGCCAGGCCTCGTGGGGCTTGTGGCGGTACGTTGGCCGCCCGGCCTCGATTTTGCCCGCCGCCGGCCGGTGCGGCTCGGTCTTCTTGTCACCGGCGGCCGAAGCGAATCCCAGCGAGGGTCTCCCCGGCGGCGAGCCGCCCGGCTTGCCCTTCCTCGCAGCAGCCATCGTCTCCTCCAGGTCCTTCAGCCGCTTCTCGATCTTGACTTTCGACAGTCCTCCAATGCCTTGCGCCCGCGCCTTCTCGTAACAACTGCCCGCATGTTGCATCAACGCCGTCTTCTCTCGGTCTTTTTTCTTCTGGGCGAGGTCCCACCAGGCGTCGCCGGCCTTGGCAATGTCGACCGCCGACCCGGACGCCGCGCTCAATTCCCGCTGCGCGGCCTCCTTCAACTCCGCATCGTTGCCCTCGACCAGGTGGAACAGGCCCTGCTCCCAGTCGTTCTCGACGAAACAGCGCCAGCGCCCGAGGGCGAGAATGGCGTCCTTGTCGGCCGGGTTGGCCTCGATGGCCGCCGCCGCCTTCTTGTATTCCTGATACTGCTGGTGCAACTTGCGCAATTCGGTACGCCCTTCCGCCAGCCGTTTTCGATACTTCGATCCGGCGGGCCGCTGGGCGGCCGCGTAGAGCGCCTCGGTCAGTTCCCGCGCCGCATCGTAACGATGGGCATTCATGGCCTGCTCGAACACCCCATCCGAGCATTCCATCAGCGAGGCAATCTTTTCCGGCGTCCTGGCGTCCCGGGCGAACTTCTGAAGCATCGTGACCTTGACGTCCATCGCGTTCGTGTCGAACCGGTCCCCGACGGCGTTGATCGCCCGGATCATCAGGCCGGCGTCCCCCCCGTCGCAGGCCAGCTCCATCGCCTTACGCAACAGGACGAATTGCTCGCTGGGATTGTTACCCGACTCCCGGCTCAGACCGAACAGTTCCTTTGCCAGCGCGACCTGCTGTTCCGGCTTCTTGGCCGCGTCGAAGTCGAAGATTTCGCCAAGCTTCTTGGCAACCTCGGCCTGGACCGCCGGGGAAGGCACCGGCTGTTTCGACTTCGCTTGGGGATTTTCGCCTTGCGCCGCTGCACCACCGATCCACCCGCCGGCAATCGGCAGCACCACGATCCACGCGGCAAGCACCTTGCGGCAAACGTCGTCCCGTTTCGAGCGTGATTTGACCAACGTGTCTGACATCGTTCTTCTCCTGATTCGAGGTGTTCGAGTGAATAGAAAGGTCTCCTTGCCTTCATGCCGGGTAGGCCCTACCGGGCGCCGGCGGGAGTAAACTCCAGGTCCATAAAAAGGTCGTGGCGCGCCCTGACTTCAAGCCCTTCCAATATGAGAGGGTGATATTCCTTCGCGCTGACGTGAAACGTGTAGATGCCGGGCGCAAGCCACTCGAGTTCGTAGGCGTCCGACCCGCTTTCGACCCTCGCCGACTTGACGATGTTGCCCGACGGGTCTAACACGTCGATCTCGCAGGGCGGGGCATTCCGAAGGCGTCCCACCACGCGCCCCTTGTCCTGCCAGGCCTCGTGGGGCCTGTGGCGATAGGTCGGTTGCCCGGCCTCGATCTTGCCCAGGACCCGCCGCGGCGGTTCTGGCTCCGGACTACCGGCGGGTTTCGTATTCGCGGGTTCTGTATCGACCGGCTGCGTATCACCAACCGGCACGGCGGGTTCCGGTACAACTTCACCCGGCGGGAGGGCCTCCGTCGCAGCCTTCGCCTGCGGGGAGGGACCCGAAGACAACGCCGCCGAGGTGATGCCGCCCAGGACGATCATCGCAACCAGCGAGGCGGCCAGTACGGTCCCCAGCGCTTTCATCTTGGCCATGAAGAGCATGTGGAGCGCCCCTTGGGTCAGGGCGGCCGACTGGGCCGAAACGAGGCCTCCGGCGGCCTCCCCTGCCGCGATCAGGCCCGCCGCCTTCGCCGTGGTTTCGGCAAACGCAACGGGCGCGGCCGCCGCACAGCCCTCCTGCGACAGCCAGCCGACAAGCCCGACGACGGGGACCACCACGCCCCGACGCAAGAGACGCTCGCGGAGCATCTCGCGTCCGCGGGCAAGCCGGGAGCCGACCGTCCCCCTGTTCGATTCGAGCAGGTCGGCCGTCTCGTCCAGCGAATGTCCTTCCAGGTGAAACAGCACGACCGGCAGGCGATACTTGGCGGGGAGCGATTCGACGGCGTCGTCGATCTCCGCCCGCAGATCGGCCCTTGCCCTGTCGGTCATGGCGGATGGATCGTGTGTCATGATACCGGCCTCCCGCTCCCGGCGTCGCCGCAACTCGTTGGCCCGTTTCGCATTACGTGCAACATTCCGCGCAACGTGGTGCAACCATCCGGCGACCGATTTCCGGCCCGTCAACCCGGACGCCTTGTGGCTGAGCGTCAGGAACACCGCCTGGGCGGCGTCCTCGGCGTCGTCGCGGTCTTCGAGGATGCGATAACACGCGTTGAACACCATGGTCCCATGGCGCCGAACCACCTCCTCGAAGGGTTGTTCGTTGCGCGAGGCGACGAATTCGGCGAGCAGTTGTCCATCGTGTTTCGTGTCGGCAGCAGCCATCTCTCGTTTCCTCTATAGGTAGCCTGTCCTGTCGCTGCCTGTATTTTGCAGGAAACTGGGAAAAAGACAAATTCGCCCCCCAAAATGCGGGGGTTGAGAGTTGAGGGCTGGGGATTGGGGGGGCAGCCCAATTTGCAATCTGCAATCCTCCCCTCTTCCCCCGCTCTCAACTCTCAACTCTACGCTCTCAACTTCTTCTGACGTCCCCGTTAAGGGGGGTGCTTGACAGCCGGTTGGCTGCTCCTACAATCCTGTGCATCCCTACTCGAAAGCCCTCCTGCACGGAGAATTGGAAGATTCGCCGAAATGGGAAAACGGAAGGAACCTGAGAACAACCTCGCGAGAGAACGCGACCTCTTCACGCCGCTCGAAAAGCGAAGACGGTCACGGCTGATCCTCGCGCGGTTCCTCAAGGAGGAAGCCGATAAGCTGCTCTATCGCGGGCCCGAGCGCGACAACGCCCACAAAATCTTGATCCGCTGGGCCGATCTGGAGCAACAGGGGCACTTGGCGAAGAAAGAGACTTCGCTCGACGCAAATTTTCTCCAGGAAGTCTTCGGCAACGCGCTCGGGTATCGGTCCTCCACGGAAAGCCCGGAGGAATACGAGCGCGAGCAACATTTCAGCATTCCGGGCGTGGGGGAAGCGGACGGGGCACTGGGCAATTTCCGGCCGGGGGCGGCGCTATCGCCATCGGTTGTGATGGAACTGAAAGGCGCTCACGTCAATCTTGACAAGGATAAGTTCAACGGCCGGACGCCCGTTCAACAGTGCTGGGATTATCTCGACGGACTCCCTGGCTGCCCGTGGGGTATTGTCAGCAACTTCGTTACCTTCCGGCTCTACCACCGCAGGAAGACACCGCTTGCCTACGAAGAGTTCCGGTTGCAGGACCTCCGCGACCCCGCGATATTCCGGCAATTTTGGTGCCTCTTCGAGCGCGGCGGTCTGGTCCGCCCGCGCACCGGATGGGCTCTTCGGGCACTCGAACTGCTTGAAAGGACCGAAAACCGCCAGCGCGAGGTGGGCGACGAACTCTACGACAAATACAGCGACCACCGCGTCCAACTGATCGAGCACCTGTGTAGCACGCACGGCAAATCCCTCGAACAGGCAATCCACATCGCGCAGAAGATTCTCGACCGGATCATCTTCGTCGCGTTCTGTGAAGACCGGGGCCTGCTCCCGGAAAAGTGCATTGACAAGGCGTACAAGAACCTGCCGCCGTTCTACAAGGTCACAAACCCGCGCTGGCAGAACTTCCTCGCACTGTTCGAAGCAATTGACGGCGGGCATCCGGAGTTGCTCGACATTCAGACGGGCTACGACGGCGGACTCTTCGCCCACGACGACGAAGTCGACAACCTGCAACTCGACGACAACTGGACAAACTTCTTCCGCACAATCGGTGGATACGACTTCCGCGACGAGGTGAACGTCGACGTGCTCGGCCACCTGTTCGAGAAATCGGTTGCCGAACTCGAAAAGCTCCGCCTCAGCGGGCTCTATCCCGTCGTCGAGAACGCCAACGGGACGATGCCGAAGATGCGGAAATCGGCGGAGCGGAAGCGATTCGGAATCTATTACACTCCGCCCGATTTTACGCATTTCATTGTCGAAAACACCGTCGGCGAGGTCCTGCGCGGCCGACTTGCCGACGTCCGCCAGTCCCACGGCCTTAAGCCGGAGGATGCCGAATCGGACAAGCCGTCCAAGAAACTCGCCGATTTCTGGGCCGACTGCGCCGAGGCCGTCCGCTCGGTGAAGGTCTGCGACGCGGCCTGCGGGAGCGGGGCATTCCTCATCCAGGCGTATGAACTCTTCGATACCTATTATCAAAAGATCGTCGAGCAGTTGCTCGTACACGATCCCAAAGCGGCGGATAAGCTTGAAGACAAAGTCCCTGATCGGATATTGACCGACAATCTCTACGGGGTCGATGTCTCGCCGCAAGCCGTGGAAATCACACAGCTTGCCCTGTGGATTCGCTCGGCACGGCGCAACAAGACGCTGGCCGACCTCTCCCACAACATCGTCTGGGGAAACAGCCTCGTCACGGACCCCGCCGTCCACCCGAAGGCAATGGACTGGAACAAGACGTTTGACAATGTGTTTTCGCGTGCGGAAAGCCCCGGCTTCGATTGCGTCATCGGGAACCCGCCCTGGGAACGGCTGAAGCTCCAGGAGCGGGAGTTCTTCGCGTTTTCAGCGCCGAAGATCGCGGGAGCGGTCAGCGCCGCGAAACGCCGCCAGATGATCGACGCGATCCGGCAGTCGCATCCCGAACTCTACGAGCGGTACGAAGACGCAAAGAAAGCCGCCGAAAACACGCTCGCCCACGTCCGGCAATCGGGCAACTTCCCCCTGACCGCCAAAGGCGACATCAACACCTACGTCCTCTTCGCGGAACTCGCCCGAAAGATCGTGGCCCCGACCGGCCGCGTCGGGTTGTTGGTGCCCTCGGGGATCGCAAGCGATAAAACAACGAAAGAATTCTTTGCCAAGCTGACCAACTCGCAATCACTCGTCGCTCTGTACGACTTCGAGAACAGGAAACGCATCTTCCCCGACGTGGATGGTCGTTACAAGTTCAGCATCCTTTTGTTTGGTGGCATACAGAACAAGAATCCAAACGCCGATTTCGTGTTCTTCTCACACAGCATGGAAGACTTGAAAGACAAGGACCGCCATATTCCGCTTTCGGCGAAGGACATGGCGCTTTTGAACCCGAACACGCGGACGTGCCCGATCTTCCGCTCCCGGCGCGATGCGAAACTGACTAAGGCCATCTACCGCCGTGTGCCCGTGCTGATCGACAGGACGCGCAAAAGCGGCGGCAACCCGTGGGGCATCAAGTTCTTCACAATGTTCCATCAGACGAACAACGCTGAGCTGTTTCACACGGCGGAGCAGCTTTCGGAGATGGGCTTCCGCCTCGAAGGGAACCGCTGGCGGAAACGCAACCGGACATTCCTCCCCCTGTACGAAGCCAAGATGGTTCAGGCATACGACCACCGCGCCGCAGGCATCCGGATCGAGGCCGAAAACTGGATGCGGCAGGGGCAAACAGAGACAACCACGCTCGTACTGCACCAGAACCCCGAATTCGTTGCGTTACCACGGTGGTGGGTTGATGAACGCGAGGTTGTCGGTTCGCTTGGCGGCCAGCACGATCGTGGGTTCCTGGGTTTTAAGGACATCACAAGCCCGACAAACCAGCGGACCATGATCGCGTCTGCTATTCCGTGGTCGGCGGTCACCAATCACTTTCCCTTGATAATCGGGGAAGCCGCCGAACGGTTGCGCATGTGCCTGTTGGCAAATCTCAATTCTCATGTTTTGGACTACGTTGCAAGACAGAAGATCGGAGGCGTAACGTTGAATTTCTTCATCGTCGAACAGCTTCCGATGTTCCCGCCCGACCGCTACGCGGATCATTGTCCATGGAACAAGAGGCAGACGCTTGAGCGATGGATCTCCGACCGCGTTTTGAAGCTGACGTGTACGGCAGACGACATGCGGCCGCTGGCGGAGGCGGCAAAGTTCAAGCCGGGCGTCCACAAATGGAAAGCCGAGGAACGCGAGAAGCTGATGGCGGAACTCGACGCGGCGTTCTTCCTGCTGTACGGCGTCAAACGCAACGACGCCGAGTATATTCTCAACACGTTTGCCGGCCAGAAGCGGAAGGATGAAACACTGGACATGTTTTCCGGCGAGAACCTCGTACTTGAAGCATACGATCGCCTCTCCAGAACGAAGTCATGACTACACCTCATATACTAGCCGGCCGCCGCCCGTAGCAAGGCGTTTTGAGTTGCCGCCAAGACTTCCCCAGCCCCAATTCACATGATTCACTTGCCGGTCAGACCTTTCCAAATCGTATCGGCGATTTCGGCGTGTCCGCGGGCGTTGGGGTATGCGCCGTCGAGCGTGTTGCCAGCTACACCGCGTGGGACCGCCAACGGAAAGTCAACGGCACTGACTCTTGGCATCCTCCGTCGGTTCCTTGCTTCTTTCACTCCATTCCCTGGCGAGGAGGGGACATGCGGTACACTTGCACCTCCTTACTGATCTTCGCGCTTTCCGCGGCGTATACCTCGGCGGCAGTATTCCAGTATGCCGTTCCGGTTGCCACGAGCAAGGGCGAGCGATCGGCCTACCTGTGGATTCCCCCGGAGGCCGAACGGGTGCGGGGCGCGGTCCTGGGCGGTATGACCCTCATGGAACGGGAGCTCGCAAAGGACGAGCGCATCCGGCGGGCGTGTGCCGATAAGCAGTTGGCCGTTGTTTTTCTGAAGTGCGGGCTGGGCGCGACCGATTTGCAGAAGGTGCTCGACGATCTGGCGAAGGCCTCCGGCTACCGTGAACTATCGGCGGCGCCGTTGATGTTCGTCGGCCACTCGGCCGGCGGCCCGCAGGCAAAGGCATGTTCGATCGAGATGGGCGACCGCTGCTTCGGCCTGGTGCAGTACCGGGGCGGCGTACCCGGCGGCTCCGAGCCGGTCCCGCCCGGTGTGCCGGCGCTGATGATGCTCGGGCAATTTGACGAGTTCGGCGGCACGATGCGCGACGAGTCCGGCCGCGAAACCTGGGAGGGAGGCCGCGATGCCCTTGCCGCCTTTCGTACACGGCACGAACGCAACTTGGGGAGCATCGTGGTCGAGCCGGGCGCGGGACACTTCGCGTGGTCCGACCGCAACGCCGCCTATCTGGCGATGTTCATCCGCAAGGCGGCGCAGGCACGCATTCCGCCCGCATCGCCCGGTAACGCGCAGAAACCCGTCGCGCTGAAGGAGATCGACCATCGCAACGGCTGGCTCACCGACCTGACCATCAAAACGGCGGGCCAATTCGAACCGGCGCCCTACGAGCAATACCGGGGCGATAAAACGAAGGCGGCGTGGCACTTCGACCGGGAGATGGCCGATGCCACCGTTGCCTACCACGCCGGCTTCGGCAAGAAAGACCAGTTCATCAAGTGGAGCGACCCGTATTGGGTAGATGCCGGCGCCCGATTTTTCTTCACCAGGCTCACGTGGACGGGCGACGGGCAGACTTTGAGAGTACACCCCGTGTACGCCGACGCCTATCCCTCGCAGCACAAGGGCCGGGGACCGCGCTGGGTCAACGCGGGCAAGCCGGCGGGACACTCGGACGCGCCCATCCTCGTCAGGCACGTCGCGGGACCGATGGTTGCGGCAGGGCCCAATACCTTGCGAATACAGTACGACAACCTGGCACCCGCCACCGAAAGCTCGCGAGTGACCTTCCTGGCGTACAGCACAGGGGACGCCGAGTACCGCTACACAGAGCAAGTGGGCATGATGCCGCGAGGTTTCAAAGGGCTGACGAAAGGCACGCAACAAATCATCACCTTCCCGGCCATCGGGAACATCAAGGCGGACAGCGCCCCGGTGCCGTTGGAGGCCGCCAGCGACGCCGGACTCCCGGTGGAATACTACGTCGCCTACGGCCCGGCGACGATCGTCGGCGGCAAGCTGAAAATTACCGAGCTGCCCGCGAGGGCAACCTTTCCGATCAAGGTCGGCGTTGTTGCCTATCAGTTCGGACGCGGCGTCGAACCGCTGGTAAAGACGGCCACGCCGGTGGAGCAGACGATCCGGATCGACAAGCCGTAGATGACCCGGGTGATTGAAGGGGGGCGTCTATGCCGCGTCCGATGCCGGCTCGGCGTGCGACTGCCGCTCGGCGTCGGCGATGGCCACGACCACGAGTTTCCGGCGGTCGGCCCGTCGGATCAACTCCGGCTGGTCGAGAACAATCGTACGGTCGGCCTCGACGGCCAGGACGCCGCCGCCGGCCTCGACCATGCTTTCGAGGGTACCGGGACCGATGGTGGGAACGTCGAACCGCATGTCCTGTTGCGGCTTCGCGACTTTGACGACGGTGAAGCCGCCCGAGCGGCACAGCTCGCCCGCGCGGCGGATGCAGGCGTCGGTCCCCTCGATTGCTTCGACGGCCAGCACCGCCCGGTTCTTCACCGCAATGCTCTGGCCAATGTCGAACCGGCCCATCTCCTTGGCGATCTTCCAGCCGAAGCGGATGTCCTTCCACTGGGCCGCGGAAGGACGGCGACGCGTCAGGCGCCCCTCGGTGACGAGCAACTCCGGGGCGTAGTCGGTCGCCGGGCCGAAATGGATCCCTTCGGATGCAAACTCGTCGACGATCGCACCTAGCAGCGTGTCGTCCTTGCAGTCCTTCCGCCGGGTCAAGAAGTGGGGAACGAACATTCGGATCGTCCGCAGGTCGGGCAGATGGCGAATCCACCCCCCGCGGTCGAACAGCCTGGCCTTGAAAATCTTGCCCGCCATCGTGGCTTCGGTGATCCCGTGCTGTTTGAAATAACGGATCGCACTGCCGAACTTGGCGATCCCCAGAAAGCGAAAATTCTCGCACACCTCGGCCAGCCGCGGATCGGCCAGCCCAAGCACGCCCTGGCAATAGACCGCGCAGCCCTGCCGGCGGAGCGCTTCGGCCACGACCACCGGAAAATCCCCCCAACCGGCGATCAGCCCGACACGGCGAGATCCGCCCGCCGGGGTGTTGACCGAGGGAGTCGAGTTCTGTGAAGACGCGGACACGGTGAGTAACGAGTACGGAATCCTGAGTTATGAATACCGAGTACTCAGTACTCGGTACTCAGTACTCAGTACTCCGCTGTGTGACGTTACGTGCAGCTTGTGTGACAAAAGCCCCCGCACTGCGTGCGGGGGTTACGCCACCGCGCGCTGGTTGGACCCTTTGTCCTTCTCGTCTTGCTCTTTCGGCGGATCCTTCTCGGCCGCTTGTTCGACCAGTTTGTTGACGGCCGCTCTCATTTTCTTGAACTCGCGGCGCATTTCGGGCAACTTGGCCAGGGCCGCCTGTTTGATCTTCTGTTCCCGCTCCCCCGTGGCGGGGATGCCGATCATACAGGCATCGTCCGGCACGTCGTTGGTGATTCCGGCCATGGCCCCCAGCACGGCCCGGTCGCCGATCTGGACGTGATCGCGGACGCCGACCTGGCCCGCCATCACCACGTAATCGCCCGTCGTGGTGCTCCCGGCGATGCCCACCTGCGAGCAGAGCATGTTGTGTTTTCCGATCCGGCAGTTGTGGGCGACCATCACCTGGTCGTCGATCTTGGTCCCGTCGCCGATGGTGGTCGGTCCATAGGTTCCGCGGTCGACGGTCGAGTTGGCGCCGATCTCGACGTCCGCGCCAAGCACGACGTTGCCTAACTGGGCCGACAGTTCGTGCCGCCCGTCGACGAACTCGTATCCGAACCCGTACGCCCCCAGGATAACGCCGGCATGGATGATGCACCTGGGGCCGACGATCGTGTTTTCGTACAACACGGCGCCGGGAAAGATCGTTGTGTGCAGCCCGATCTTCGAACCGGCCATGATTTGCACGCCGGAGTGGATCGTCGAGCCGGCGCCGATCTCGACGTCCTCGCCGATGGTGGCCAGCGGATGGACGTCCACGTCGTGGGCCAGTTTGGCGCTGGGGCTGATTACCGCCGCCGGGCTGATACCGATTCGCTTCGCCTTCGGCCGTGGGTAGAAGTGCTCAACAACGGCCGCGAAGGCCCGGTGGACGTCGTCGACCTGGATCGCGGGCATCTCGGGGGTGAAATCCCGAGGCACGATCACCGCCGACGCAAGACAATCGCTCAGTTCGCTGTTCGTTTTCGCGCCGTCGACGAACGTGATGTCGCCCGCTCGGGCGTCGCGCAACGGCGCGGCCCCCGAGAGCACCAATTTTTTACCGCCGATCAGCGTTCCACGAACCAGTGCGGCGAGTTCCGCCAGAGTAGCTTGCATTCTTTCGGACTCCTTTCCGCCGAGTGGCCCTCCATGACCCGCCCCCCACATGCAGGGTCAAAACCGAGTGTAATTTAGCCAAAATCAGCCAAACGGACAAGGGCAGTCGCGGGCGTGCCCGCCAGGTGCTTTGTCAAGTCTTGATTTCGGGGTAGCCACGGTCGCCAGACCGTGGGAATTCCGCACTCCGGCGAGTGCGGCTACCGTTTTCCGACAAAGCCCGGCTTGGACTTGTGAAACATGGCTCGGATCCTTTCCAGAGACTTTCCTGAGACAGTTCAGCCTTTCCAGAGCATCGAAGGCCGCAGGACAACCTCGGGGACGAGCAACGGGCGTACTTCATCGTCGCTGGTGTGGGTCTGCACGCTGCGGTAGCGGCCCTCGGCCGGATCGCGGCGGACTTCGATCGAACGGCCCGGCAGATTGACGACCCAATAGTCGGCGACGCCCGCCGCCGCATACAGGTCGGCCTTTTCGCCGCAGTCGTACTGCAAGCTGCTCTCGGCGACCTCGATCACCAGCAACACGTCCTTCTCGGTCGGCCGCCCTTGCGAATAATCACGCCGCGCAACCCAGGCAATATCCGGCTCCGGGGCACTTTCGAGACACAGCAATCCGATCGAGTTTTGCACACGTACCCGCACTTTGCCTTTCGGAAGGCTCTTGAAACTCCACTCATTTAGTCGATCGACCATTACTTCGTGCATCGGTCCAATCGTGGCCCTCTCGCGGATTTCTCCTCGAATGAGTTCAAGATGTCGGCGTTCACGCCGATCGAACACGCCGGACCCAATCATCAGGTCGTATTCATCGAGTGTGAGTTTGGCAACGGTACTCATCAGAACAGTCCTCTATAGAGGGGGGAAGGACATGCGTTGTCTCTTTCCACCTCCGATTATACCACCTTACTCCCGCGCCGTCACCGTCAGATCCACCCGCGTGGCGATGTTATTCCTAAGCCGCAACAAGACCATTTCGGCGGGTTGGCCCGGCGGAATCCGATCCAGCAGGATACCGACGTGATCGAGGTCGCGGGGTCGGATGTAGTTGATCCGCGCGAGGACGTCGCCCGGCAGCGGCGGGTTTTCGAGCCGGTCGTAGAGCCCCCCGAGCACCTTGGTGATGACCACTCCGCGTCGCACGCGAAGCGCCGTTGCTTTGGCTTTTTCTCTATCGAGGGGAACCGCGGTCAGGCCGTATTTTTCTCTCAGCAGTGCCGCCCCGTCCGGCTTGTTGCGATTCGCCAGCGTGAGCGTGGCGGTATAGAACCGCTCGCCGCGGCGGAACTTGATCTTCAGCTTCTCACCCGGCTTGTGTCCCACCAGGCCGAAATGAAAATCGCTGCCGCTTTGGATCGGTTTCCCGTCGATGGCCACCAGTTGATCGCCGGCGTGCAATCCCGATCGATACGCCGGCGAGTCCTTGCCCATCGAGACCACCTTGCACGGCCCGAGCGACGAGACGACCATGCCGGTGGTGATTCCGTAACGGCGTTCGGCATCGAGCATCCGCGGCAGCATGTTGCGGATCGTGGCAGCCGGCACGCCGAAGGCGATGTTCTCGGAATCGCTTTTTCGCGAGACGGTCATGCCGATCGCTTCGCCGAGCACGTTGAACCACGGCCCGCCGGAGCTGCCCGCGTTCACGCTCGCGTCGGTCTGAATCAGCCCGCGCAACGTAACCCCCGGCAAGCCGCTCGGGTTGGTCGCCCGGTCGACCGCGCTGAGCGTGCCCGCCGTGCAGGTGTGCAACAGGCCGTGCGGGTGGGCAATCACGATTACCGGCTCGCCGATCATCAGGTCACCGGCCGCGGCCAACTCGACCGCCGCGAGCGGTTCCGGCGGTTTCACTTTCACCAGCGCAAGGTCTTGGTGGTGGACCACCGTGATCAACTCCGCCGGGAGCTTCCGCCCGTCGCTCAACGAAACCTTCAGCGAAATGACCTGCTCGGTCGCGTGGGCGTTGGTCAAGATGTACCCGGTCGGGTGAACTACGAACCCGCTGCCGAGATTGATCACGTTCTCCTTCTGCGGCAGGGCGAAAAACTCCGCCGTCGACGGCACCGTCGAACGGATCATCGGCCCCGTCAGGTAGACGACCGAGTCCTTCCACTTGCTGAAGACCTCAACCGCCGGCGTACGCCGCAGCTCGACCCGACGGGTGTCCGTCTTGGGCTTCTGGGCAAGTGCCCCCGCGGCAAGGAGTGCCGGTAAGATCGCAATAGCCGCCAACGATACCCGCAAAAGTCGTTTCATTTCGTATCACCCGAGAACCGAAGAAAATTTCACATTGCCATACTCCATTCTACCCGATAGGCCGGCAAAGCGGTACTCCGAGAAACAACCGGTGATGATCGAGGAAATCCCGCCGGAACCCACCCGTTACGGGAGGTGACCGGCTCCGGGACCCGCCGCTTGCACCGTGGCCCGGATCGGTTATACTGCACTTTAGGCTGCCCGGCAGTTGCGGCGGCCATGATCCGTGTTTCCCGGAAGACTACGATGAACAAGAAGCATGACACTCACGGCCGGGGTTACTCGCGTCGCCGGTTCCTCGCACGGGCGGGTGGCTTCGGCGCCGGAGCAATCGCAGCCCCCTATCTCGTGTCCGCTGCCGCCGTCGGAGCGGAAGGAAACGTCGCACCAAGCGGCCGGATTGCGGTCGGGATGATCGGCACCGGCAACCAGGGGAGCAATGACATGGGGGCGTTCCTGGGCGACAACCGCACACAAGTCGTGGCCGTCTGCGACGTCAACCGCGAGGGCCCCGGCTACTGGGCCGGCAGCGTACGCGGCCGTGAACCCGCAAGACGGCGAGTCGAGAAACACTACGCCGACGCCAAACGTTCGGGCAAGTACAAGGGCTGCGGCGCCTACGTCGATTTCCGCGAGCTGCTCGGCCGCGAAGACATCGACGCGGTCGAGATCGCCACCCCCGACCACTGGCACGCCGCGTTGGTTGTCGCGGCCTGCGAGGCGGGCAAGGACATCTACTGCCAGAAGCCGCTTGCCTTGACGGTGGCCGACGGCCGGGCCATGGCAAACGCCGTCGAGCAATACGGTGTGGTCTTTCAGACCGGCAGCCAGCAGCGGAGCGACCGCAACTTCCGCCGCGCCGCCGAGCTGGTCCGCAACGGACGGATCGGCAAACTCGAACGAGTCGAGTGCGGTTTGCCGGGCGGACGACCCGATTACGGCAAGAACGGCAACCGGAAACAACCCGAGGAGGTGCCCGACGGGTTCGACTACAACATGTGGCTCGGCCCCGCGCCCTACTCTTACTACTGTCCCGCCCGGTGCGGCGTGAACTTCCGCTGGGTGTTCGACTATTCGGGCGGCCAGTTGACCGACTGGGGCGGCCATCATCCCGACTGTGCCCAATGGGGAATGGGCACCGAGCGGACCGGCCCCGTAAAGATCCAGGCCGCCAAGGGCACTTTCCCGCCCGATCCCGTTTGGGACACCGCCACCGAATATTACTTCGAGGCCGTCTATCGCAACGGCGTGACCTTGGCGATTTCCAACCGGCTCCGCGGCGGCGTGACGTGGAAGGGCACCGAAGGCGAAGTCTGGGCCAACCGCGGTCGCCACGACGCCAAGCCCAAGGCCATCCTCGATACCAAAATCGGCCCCAACGAAATCCACCTTTACGAAAGCAACCACCACTTCCGCAACTTTATCGACTGCGTGATCTCGCGCAAGGAGCCGATTGCCCCCGCCGAGGTCGCCCACCGCTCGATCACCATCTGCCACCTGGGCAACATCGCCATGCAACTCGGCATCGACGGCTTCGAGTGGGACCCCGACAAGGAGCAGATCATCGGCAACGACGAGGCCGCCCGAATGCTCCGCCGGGCATACCGGGAACCATGGAGGCTGCCGAGCTAGCCGTCCGTTGAGAAAGTCGGGGTCTGGTCCAATTTTCGGCGAGCCAACGTGTTTTTCACGTCAATCGTTGGCCGAAAACTTGGACCCGACCCCTTCCTTTCACCTGAGGCGCCGACCTATGAACTGTCGAAAGCTGTTTCACCGCGGATTTCCGGCGGTCCTCGCACTGTGCGCCGTCGCGACGATCCTTTGTCCCGCCGCCGCGGCGGAACGGAAAATCCTCTACCAGAAGGATTCGCCCTACAATTCCATCACAGTTGCCGAGGACGGCCGGGGGCTGCGCACCTTGCTGTTCGAAAACGGCGGCGTCCGCCAGAGCGTCGTCAAGGTCGGCGACCCCGACCACCTCGAACTACCCTATACGCGGGTCATGCCCGTCGCGCTCGCACTCGTCGAAAAGCCGCAGCGGGTGCTGATCGTCGGGCTCGGCGGCGGCACGATCCCAAGCTTCCTACACAAGCATTACCCGAAAACGACGATCGACGCGGTCGATATCGATCCGGACGTGGTCACCGTGGCAAAGAAGTTCTTCGGGTTCCGCGAGGATTCCACCATGCGAGCCCACGTGGCCGACGGGCGGCGGTTCATCGAGGAGTGCCGCGATCCCTACGACATCATCTTCCTCGATGCCTACGGCTCCGAGAATATCCCCTACCACCTCGCGACGCGGGAGTTCCTCCAGGCCGTCCGCCGCGCGCTGACCCCGCAAGGCGTCGCCGTCGGAAATATCTGGGGCCGTCACTCCAATCCACTCCACGATTCCATGGTCCGGACCTATCAGGACGTGTTCGACGAACTCTACATCCTGGACGTCCGGGGCGCCGGCAACCATATCCTCATGGCACTGCCGCGCAAGCAGCAGATCGGGCAAGAAGACCTCGCGCGGCGGGCCGGAAAAATTTCAAAAAAGAAGCGATTCCGGTTCGATATGCGCGAACTGGTCGAGTACGGCTACCGCCGTGCAAAAGAGAAAGACCCTCGCGGCCGCGTCCTAACGGACAAGAGCCAAACCAAAAAGGCCGGCTGAAGCCCGCCCGCCTGCCGCTACTGCGCGTGCCACGTCTTCCACGCCTTCATCGAGCGACCGAGGTGCTCGCGGGCGTCGCCGCGTATGCCGTAGCACATCAGCCCGACCGGGCCGCGGTAGCCGATCTCGCGGAGCGTCTTCAGCAGCTCGCGGTTGTCGAAGTCGCCCCGGTCGAGCGGCTGGATCAGCCCGTCCGTCCACGCCTTCGAGCCGAGCTTCGCACCGTTGATCGTGACGGCGAAGATCTTCCCGGCGTTCTCGCGCAGCACCGGCCGGTAGTCCTTCTCGCCGTCGATCTTCAGCCAATGACAGAGATTGAAGTTCACCCCGACCTGCGGATGATTCACCTTTTTCACGACCCGAAGCGCATGCAGCAGGCTTTGCGTCCAGTCGCCCGTGTGGTGATAGATCGATATCCTCAGCCCCGATTCCGCGGCCAGGTCGCCGAGCCGGCGGAGTGCCTCGACCGCCGGCTCTTCGCCCCGCGGGTCACCCGGCGGAAATCCCACCAGCAACACGCTGATCGTCACCGGCCGCCCCTTGAGCTTCCGGAACGCCTCCGCAATCCGCGGATCGTAGGGCCGATCCTTCGACGACAGCTTGATCTTGGTGAACAGCAGATAGACCTTCAGCCCGGCATCGTCGAGCGTCCGAAGATTTGCGTCGAGCTCCTTGCCGAACCAAAGGGGATAGCCGGCCCCGTCGAAGCCGAGTTCGCGGAGCATCTTGGCCTGTTCCGGAATCGACCGCCGCTTCGCATCGTGCGTCTCCATGCAAAACCCGTAGAGCTCCGGCGCCGGCGGCGGCGTTTCGCCCGCAAGGCCCGCCCCGCCGGGTGCAAACGTCCCGAGCGCCACCGCCGCAACCGCCCAATACTTCCATCTCAACCGCATCGTTCGCCTCCTTCGCTTTTCGTTTCCCGTCAACGGTCATCTCGCCGGCGCCACACCTCAAAAGTACTTTGTGAACCCCGGCTTCGGCAACGGGTAGTTGCCCGTCGCGTCCGGTTTCGTCGGCGCCGGCATGTCGAGCCTCGCGTCGGCCACCTTCGGCTCAAACTCGAAATCGGCCGCCGTCACCTGCTCCCACGTAACCGGCTTGCCCGAGTAGCAGGCCAACTGCCCCATGATCGCCGTGTAGGTGCTGTCGATCATCGTGTCGCGGTGGTTGACCGGCTTGCCGTCGCGGATCGAGCCGATCAGAATCTTCTGCTCCTCGGTGTGCGGGTCGTTTTTGGGCCCCCGGTATCGCCAGTCCGTCTCGCCCTCGATCCGGCAGGCCGTCCAGTGGCACACGCCCTTCGTGCCCATGATGATGTCGTCCCACTTGGGATAGCACCCGGCCCGGGTCTGGCACATCGCGTAAATCCGCGGCCCGCTCTTCAGTTCGTAGACGACCGTGTCGTGGTCGAACATGTCGCCGTAAACCTCGCCGAACGAGGTCGAGCGCCCGCCCAAACCAAAACACCAGGTCGGGTTCTCCTCGCGCAGCACCCACCGCATCCGGTCCAGGTTGTGTACCAGCGACTGCGTCACGTCGTCGCCCGAAAGCCAGCGGAAGTGGTACCAGTTCGAAAACTGGTACTCCGTTTCCGAAAGTTTCGGATCGCGCGCGACGGTCCGGTACGGGGCCCGCAGAAACATCGACTGGATCGCCACCACGTCGCCGATCGCCCCGGCGTGGATCTGCTTGACCTGTGCCTGGTAGGCCAGCGAGTAACGGCTCTCGTGGCCCGACACGATCGAGACGTTCTTCTCCTTGGCCAGGTCGCAAACCCGCCTCAACCGCCGACACCCGCCCGGATCGATCGCGTGCGGCTTCTCGATAAAGACGTGCTTGCCCGCCGCGACCGCCTCCCCGGCGTAGAAGGAATGGTACTTCGACGAGCAGGCGATCAACACCGCGTCGCTCGCCTCGATCACCGCCTTGTAGCCGTCCAGACCGAACGCGCACGCATCGTCGGTGGCGACGAACTGGCCCGGAAACCGCTTCTTGAAATAATCCCGCTTGCCTTGCATCCGGTTCTCGAAGACGTCGGTCATGCCGGCCAGCTTGACGTCCTTGCCCACGCTCAGCGCCCCGGCGGCCGCGCCCGAGCACCGCCCGCCGCACCCGATCATCCCGATCTTGATCTCCTGCTTGCCGGCGGCGTGCGCGCTTCGGCCAAGCGACAAACCGCCCAGCACCGCGGCCCCCGAAGCCCGGCGGAGAAACGTGCGTCGTGAATGATCGGCCATTGTCTTCGCTCCTTTTCGTGCGGGTACTGGCGGGATTTTTCCTCCTCACACCTCGCTTCAGACGGCTCATGTCTTACCATATCAATATGGCGCCCCACCGGCGGCCGTGTCAAGTGTCGCCCGGCGGCCTCTTCCCCCTGCCCCGCCAACCTGCTATCATGCCCCGTACGATGGCCCTCCGAGGTCGTCAAGAATGACGTACGACGGCCTTCCAAGGCCGTCAAGAAGACGTACGACGGCCTTCCAAAGCCGTCAAGAAGACGTACGACGGCCCTCCGAGGCCGTCGAAAGCCCGGAGGTCCCAGCGACGGCTTCCCAAAGCCGTCCTACGGCCGAAGTGTTACAGAAAAGGAACTCTTTGATGGACCAACTGACGTTTCGTCGTCGACTCGATAACGAATTGGCAAAGCGGCTCGAGGAAATCGAGGTCCAAGAACTCCCAAACGCCGAACTCGAAACAGAACAACGCGAGAAACAGGAAGCCGCCCGCGGAGCCGTCGAACGGCTACACGGCGACGTCCTCGGGCCGGGCATCCGACAGACCGGCGAGGCCCTGGCCAACGCCCTGCGGTGCCGGCACGAGCCGACCTGGGTCAGCCTCCCGCCCAAGGGATGGCAGTGTACCGTGAGCGTCAAAGGCGGCTCGTTCAGAATCACACTCCTTGCCCAGGCGGAGACCGGCAAAATGCTCATCTCCGTCCTCGGCGAGTTCTGCAAATCGTCGCTCTTCACCCGCGGCAGGGCAAAAACCTTCTTCGATTGTCCGCTTCGAGTCGATCTCGATGACGAAGAAATCGAAAACAAACTGCAAATCAGGCTCATGGAATGTGCAACCTCCTGTATCGACATCGTCAAGAAGTAACCGGGGGCTGGGGGGTAGGGATTAGGGATGGGGGACTGGGGATTTAGGATCTGGGGTTGGGTTCGCCCCAATTTGCAATTTAATTTACAGTTTACAATTTTCAATTTTCAATTTTCAATCTCCCTTTTCCCTCTCAACTCCGGACTCTGGACTCTCGAAGGATAACCCCCAATGCCCCGAATCGACGTTGGCGATCCCGCCCCGGACGTGACCCTCTCGACCCATTTGGGCGAGCAACTGCCGCTGGCCGGATACCGCGGCAAGCAGCCGGTCGTCCTCTTCTTCTATCCCAAGGACGGCACCCCGGTCTGCACCCAAGAGGTGTGCAGCTTCCGCGACGCCTACGAGGATTTCGTCGCGGCCGGGGCCGTGGTCATCGGCATAAGCGGCGACTCGGCCGAACGACACGACGCCTTCGCCGCCGAGCACCGCCTCCCGTTCGTCCTGGTCTCCGACGGCGACGGCGCCCTGCGCCGCGCGTTCGGCGTGCCCAAGTCGCTCGGCCTGCTGCCCGGCCGGGTGACCTACGTCATCGACCGCGACGGTATTGTCCGCCACAAGTTCAGCTCCCAGTTCGCCGCCGACCGCCACGTCCAAGAGGCGCTCGCAGTAGTCCGGGGGCTTCGGATTTAGGATTTAGGATTTAGGATTTCGGATTTCGGATTTGGAGACTAGGGGCTGGGGGGTTCGAATTCAGAATAGCGAATAGCGAATGTCGAATTCCCTTCTTCTCTTCATTCGCTATTTTTAACTCGCTATTCGCTATTCTTAACTCGCTATTCTTAACTCGCTATTCATAATTCTCCCCTCCCCGTCAGGGGGCGCTTGGCGGCGGGGATTTTTTCGGCGGCGCAAGTTGTTGGCGAGGAAAGGCTTGCGGCGCGACTTTCCGGGGTGGCCTAAAAAAGTCCTTGACACGGGCGGCGAAATATGATATACTAGTGTTCAGTTCTGCGCGGAGGGTGCGCCACGCGTAGGGTTTCGTCGAAAGGGGTGCGCCAGTTACCCCCTTTCGCCGCAACCCTACTCGTGGCGCACCCCGACCGACGGGTGGAAACCTGCTAGCGGCGGAGCCCACTTCCCCATTCTTAATTCGCTATTCTTAATTCGCTATTCTTAATTCGCTATTCTTAACTCGCTATTCTTAATTCGCTATTCTTAACTCGCTATTCTTAATTCGCTATTCTTAATTCGCTATTCTTAATTCGCTATTCTTAATTCGCTATTCTTAACTCGCTATTCTTAACTCGCTATTCTTAATTCGCTATTCTTAATTCTCCTCCCCGTCAGGGGGTGCTTGACGGCCGGATGGGTGAGGGATAAAATTGCGCCCCATGACCCCGCACGAGTTCATCGCGAAGTGGCAACGGGCAAACCTCTCCGAGCGGAGCGCCTGTCAGCAGCACTTTTTGGACCTCTGCGAGGTGCTGGACCAGCCGAAACCCGCGGCCGCCGACCCCGAGGGCGCCTGGTACACGTTCGAGCGGGGCGTCCACAAGACGACCGGCGAGCGGGGCTGGCCGAGC